>WNGD01005235.1_pt1 | contig 13735 bp, 10 predicted proteins | sample 5400671 | NCBI WGS metagenome assembly WNGD01 (sample SAMN13153369, study PRJNA577476) | soil metagenome | isolation source: 40 cm soil or saprolite under grassland replicate 2 | place: USA:California | collected 2016-06-15
CGTGAGGTTCAGGAAATCCGTGTCCTGCTCGAGGGGCACGAGCAGGCGGTCGAGGATCTGCTTGGGCGACACGCGCTGGCGACCGAGGTCGTCGATCAGCAGCACGCCGCCGTTGGCCTTCACCTGCAGCGGTGCGCCGTACACACGGCTGCCTTCCTCCCAGGTCGGGTCGAACATCTCGACCTGGAACTCGCCGCCCACCTGAACCAGCGGTCGCGCGACACGCCGCCACCTTCGGTCGGCGGGCTGGTTGGGCTCGACGCGGTGGAGGGCCCCGTCGAAGATCGTCATCACCTCGCCGCCGCCGACGTCGAGTGCGACCGGCAGGAGGATCGGCCCCCCTAGCAGGCTCGCGATCCGGCGCGCGAGCGTCGTCTTGCCGTTGCCGGGCGCGCCATAGATAAAGACGGACGAGCGCGAGTTGACCGCGGCGCGCACCGCCTCCATGACGCCTGGCGCGAGCTCGATCCCGCTCAGGGCGAGGCTGACCTTGACCAGGTCGAGCGTGCCGGGCTTCGCGGCCTCGGCGAGAACCGCCTTGTACTCCTGCATCGACACCGGCGCCGGACCCAGGTAGCGGGTGCTCGCATCGCCTATCTGGTCGCTGCGGGTGCGCCCCTGTTTAGTGATCGCGTAGGCCATCCGCTCAGGCAGCGGCCGGCCGAGCCACGGTCCCTGCTCCGGGGCCAGGCCGAGCGCCTCCAGCAGGTTCGTGCCGGTCAGCGCTTTGAGGATCGGCTCGATCGCGCTGAACGGCAGCGCTAGCGCCTCGGCCACCTCGAATCCCGTCAGACGCGTCGCCGACGCGGCGAGGCGCAGCACCATGCCCTCGATCAAGGTGCGGTTGATGTCGGGTGGAGGCGGCGGCTCGATCTGCCGGCTGTTCGCCGCGGGAACGGCCGAGGGAACAGGGCGCGGTGAGTCGACGTGCTCGAGGATCGCCGCAAAGAGCTTCTTGCCGAACCGGGCACGGTCGGCGTGGTCGGGCGACTCGCCTTCCCGCCTTCGCGTGATCCAGTCGGGGACATCTTTGAAGACGACGGTGTTTCCGATGAGAAGTTGCACGATGTCCGGCTCCTCGGCCGCGACGCGCACCGCGATCCTGATCAGATAGCCCTGGCTCTTCAATGCCGCCCAGCTCCGCTCCCACGCCACGTCCTTCTGTCCCGACCACGTCTGACGAACCGTGCGGTCGCGCGCGATAGTCACGTCCTTGCGGTTCTGGTAGCGGCGGCGCACCAGCTCGGTCACGTCCTTGTCGACGTCTTCCGCGACCAGCGCCGCCAGGGGCAGCGCGCGATCGTCGACCGCCGGCCGGTTCTTGATCTCGAAGATCGTGTTCGCCGTCGGTGCCAGCGCCCGGATGACGCTCGCGTGCCTCGGACAGAACGGCGTCCGCTCGATGAACTGGATGTGGCGGCGGCACCACCAGCTGTTGCATTTGCGCCCGGTCATGTCGGTGTATGCGCAGGCCCAGCCACGACGCTCCTGGCAGTCGCTGTAGGTGCATACGCCGGCCGGTTTGTGGCCGTCGGTACGCGTCGGAAGCGGCTTGGGCTCCTCGACGTCTTCCTCGACCGCCACCTCATCGGAGATTGCCTCGGCAGGCGGGTGTGCGATGGCCGCCTTCGGCATGTAGTGGAAGGCGCCCGCGAACTCTTCGCATGTCTGAAACCGCTGGCCGCGGTCCTTGGCCGTCGCCTTCCAGATGATCTCCATGATCGGCGAGGGGATCGCCGTCGACGCCCGCGGCCGGTCGAAGACCTGGGAGTGGAGGACGGTCGGCAGCGCTCCGGTGAAGGGCGGCTCGCCGTGCAGGAGCTCGTAGAGGATCATGCCGAGCGAGTAGATGTCGGCGGTGGCATCGACCGGCTCGCCCTTCACCTGCTCAGGCGCCATGTAGGCGGGTGTGCCGACCATGCTCCCGGTCGCGGTCAGGCGGTGCTTGTCGTCGATCAGCTTGGAGATGCCGAAGTCGAGGATCTTCGTCTTGCCGCGGTTGGAGATCAGGATGTTGTCGGGCTTGAGGTCGCGGTGGACGACCTGGTAGTCGTGGGCGACGCCAACCGCGGACAGCAGCTGCTGGATGAGGTCGACCGAGACGTCGACGCTGAACCGTCCGTACTCGTCCAGCCAGGAGCGCATCGACCGTCCATCCACCCACTCCATGACGATGAAAAGGACCGGGCCATCCTCGTCGAAGTCGTAGACGCGGACGATGCCTGGGTGGTTGAGCGCCGCGACCGTGGCAGCCTCGCGGTGGAATCGCTGGCGGAAGCTGGGATCGCTCGAATACTGGTCGGACAGGACTTTGATCGCGACCGGGATTTCCAGCCGCGGGTGGGTCGAGCGGTAGACCACTCCCATCGCGCCTCGCCCGAGCTCGGCTTCGATCGGATACCGCCCCAGTTGTGTGGTACTCACCTTTGCGTCTATGGGGTTGTCAGTATGCCCGACAGCACCTGGCATCCCTCCCCCACTAGCAGGGGACGGTGGCGAAGCAAAGCCGGCCGGAAGCGCCACGTCAGCCGGCCGGGTTTCCTTCCCCGCTAGCCGGGGAAGGTGGCCCCGGCTGCAAAGCAGCCCGGGCCGGATGGGGACTAACGCCTAACCGAAGACCTTGAGCAGCAGCTAGCTGAACACACTCAAAGGCAAATAGAAGGACACGCCCCAATTCGGCTGGTCCACGATCTGGCTGATCCGCAGGTCGCCGGCCAGGCTGCACAGGATGTACGCGTCCTCGCGGCTCAGCCCATGGTCCGCGACCAGCCACTCGATCGTGTAGCGCACAGCATTGCGAGCGTTCTCCATCAGGTCCGGACCCAGCGCCCCCACCGAGTGATACCCCGCGGCGTCGCTGCGCGGCTGGAGCGGAGCGGCGGGCGTGACAAAGTGATAACTCCAAGGACGTGGTGAGCCGCCCTTGACCACTCCAAATCGGAGTGAGAACGTCATGGGGCATTCGATCCCGGTAACGCAGACTTCACCGTCTCCCTGCGCGGCATGACAATCGCCCGCGGAGAACAGCGCGCCAGACACGAAAACCGGCAGATAGAGCTTGCTCCCCGCCGTCAAATGCCGGGTGTCGATGTTGCCCGCGCCCTTGGTCGGCGGCAGCACGTCGATCGGCCCTTTTTCGTCGGTCGCCACGCCCATCGTCCCGCAGAACGGCGCGATGGGAATGTGTACGTCGTGTCGCAGCTCTGCCGACGTCCGGTCGCCCAGTTCGAAGTAGCGCACGTAGGGGTCGGGGAAATCGGAGGCCAAAAGGCCAAGGCCCGGCAACAGCGCCGTCCAGCCCCAGGATCCCGGCTTGAGCTCCAGGATCTCGACCTCCAACGCGTCTCCCGGTTCGGCTCCGCGAACGAAGACCGGGCCGCCCAGTGGATAGAGGCGATTGAAGTCGAGGGCGCCGAGCCTGGACGCCGGGTCGCCCTTCTGGAGCTGTCCGGCGGTGACCTCTTCAGTGTCGAAGTGGACGACGTCGCCGGGCTCGATCTCGACCACCGGCGGCAGCGAGTTGTCCCACTTGTGGTGGAACTTGTCGCGTCCGATCTTGTGTTCACGCACTCCAGCTCGGATGCTCATTTGCGAACCTCCTGGGTCACCTCCGCATTTATCGGCACAGCACTGGCGCGCAGTACCTTCTTGTCGAACTTGCCGACCGATGTCTTCGGCACCTCGTCGATGAAACGGACTTCGTCCGGCAGCCACCATTTGGCCACCTTGTCGCGCAGGAAGTCGATCACCTCTTCCTGGGTCACTTGCCCCTTGAACTCGGGCCGCGGCACCGCGTAGACCACGGGCCTTTCGTCCCACTTGGGGTGCGGTAGACCGATGACGGCCGCCTCCAGGATCTTGGGATGGGCCATCACCGCGTTCTCGAGCTCGACCGAGGAGATCCACTCGCCTCCGGACTTGATGACGTCCTTGGTCCGATCGACGATCTGGATGTAGCCGTCAGGTGTGATCTTGGCGACGTCGCCGGTACGAAACCAACCATCCTCGGTGAGCTTGTCGGCGTCGTACCCGTTGTGATAGGCGCGGGCAATCCACGGTCCGCGGACCTGGATCTCGCCGAAGGCGACGCCATCCCACGGCAGCTCCTCGCCGCTCGTCGGGTCCGAGATCCGGATCTCAACACCGGGCGCGACGCGACCTTGCGTCAGGCGCAGACGCATCTCGGCTTCGGGCTTGGTTCCCGCCGCCACGCGTGCCACGCTGCCGAGTGGCGAGGTCTCTGTCATGCCCCAGGCATGGAGGATGCGCAGGCCGAGGTCATCCATCGCCTCCATCAGCGCTTGCGGGACTGCCGAGCCGCCACATACCACGGTCCTCACCTTCGGTAGCCGCTTGCCGTTCTCCTTCATGTAGCTGGCGAGCCCGATCCAGACGGTCGGCACGCCGGCGAGGAAGGTGACCTCCTCCTGCTCGGCCAGCTCGACGATCGACTTGGCGTCGGCAGAAAAGCGTCCCGGGAAGACGATCTTCGTCCCGGCCATCCCCGCCGCGTAGGGAAGACCCCAGCTGTTGGCGTGGAACATCGGCACGACCGGAAGCAGGGCGTCGTTTTCGGTCAGACCGAGGTTGTCGCCCTGCAGGACGCCCATGGTGTGGATGAACTGCGAGCGGTGCGAGTAGACGACGCCTTTGGGGTTGCCGGTGGTGCCGGACGTGTAGCACATGGCCGCGGCCATCCGCTCCGACAGCTTCGGCCAGGGATAGCTTTCACTCTCTGCCGCCAGCAGCTTCTCGTAGTCCAGCATGTCCGCGAGCCCGTTGTCGCTTTTGGACATCTGCGCTGGGGCACCGTCGCCCATGAGGACGACCGTTTTGATGCTCGGGATCTTTCCGACCAGGGGCTTGAGGAGCGGAAGAAGGGACTGGTCGACAAATAAAACCTTGTCTTCCGCGTCATTGATGATGAATTCGAGATGCTGGGGAAACAGCCGGAGATTCAGCGTGTGCAGGACAGCGCCCATACAGGGGACCGCGTAGTAGAGCTCGAGGTGCCGGTTGTTGTTCCAGGCGAGGGTGGCGACACGGTCGCCGGGCTTCACGTCCATGCGTTTCAGCGCCCCGGCAAGGCGGTTGATGCGCGGCACCATTTCCCCGTAGGTGGTGCGGTGGATGCCCTCGTCGCGCTTGGTCACCACCTCTCTTTTCTGGTGCAGTCGCTCAATCCGCCACAGCACGTGCTGGAGACTGAGCTCGTAGTCCTGCATCAAGCCTTCCACGGCCGCCACCTCCACCTGCGAATTCCCCAGAGGTCGGTCTACGTAGGTCGATGGTAAGCCCGCCGGGCGTAGGATGCACACCCATGGTTTCCCGAGGTCGGGCGGACCTCCACATGCATACGACGGCAAGCGACGGGTGGCCTTCTCCTCAACAGCTGGTCGATCACGCACGAGGCACGGGACTTGACGTAATCGCGGTTACAGACCACGACACCATCGAAGGCGCGCTGCGCGCCGCAGAGCATGCTGCGCGGTGGACGAGGCTTCAGATCGTCCTCGGCGAAGAGGTGTCGAGCCGTGACGGGCACATCGTCGCGCTGTTCATCGAGAAGAAAATTCGCCCCGGAATGACCGCGGCCGCCACGGTGCACGCCATCCACGACCAGGGCGGCCTTGCCGTTGCGGTGCACCCCTTCTGGCGGACACAGCGGCGCACGCGGGGCAGCCGGGTGCACGGAGTGGGATGGCTGGCGGCTGAGCTCGAGTTCGACGCGATCGAAGTCGAGAACGCGACGCCCGGCTTTTACGTCTTCAACCAGCTGGCACGCCGCCTGAACATGGGGCTGGGCTCCGCGGAGCTCGGCGGCTCGGACGCCCACATCCTGGACGCCATCGGCCGGGCCTACACCGAGTTCCCAGGCAAGACGCCGAAGGCATTGCGCGCGGCGATCGAGGCGGGGACAACCGTGGCCGGCCGCCGGCGCTACCGCGCGCTGGGTTTGATGCGGTACGCCGCCTGGGGCCTGAACCACGAGCGATACATCGCGGCAGTCTGACCGGGCGAACTCTTCGCACGTGTGGGGCTAGGCAAACTCTTCCCCACGTGTGGGGAAGTACCCGGCGAAGCCGGGGGATGGGGCCTTGGCGGGAACTTCCATACGATGTCCGTGGCGCCCGCTTAGCTCAGTGGACCAGAGCATCTGTCTTCGGAACAGAGGGTCGGGGGTTCGAATCCCTCAGCGGGCACTTTTTTGGCAAGGCGCCTCGCAACGTGTGACCAAAAAGAGTCTTGATCTGGTCGGATCAGGAGGTTGCGAGCTCGAGTCTCGCAGCGGGTACCGGAATCCGCGGTGGCTTAGTAGTTAGATCTGCCCGCCAGCGCCGTGCCCGCCCCCGTCGGGACTTCCGCCACATCCCTCTCTGTGGCGCCATCTTCATCGTCCGTTTCGACGAGCCCGTCCACCAGTCGGTCGAGCCGTGCGGCCTGGCCGTGGATGTCAGCCGCGAGCCGGCGCACCCCCTCGATGTCGACACGCTCCGCGTCCTTTATCTGCCTGCTCAACCGCTGGATCCCGGCCAACGCCGTCTTGAACTCCCGGTTGAGCGTGGAGTGGGATTTCTCGATGTCGGTCAGCATCTCCAGGAATTCCTTGCGCTCGATGACCATGTTCACTGTAAGCAGCACCGCCAGCGTGGCCGTCAACGAAGACATGAAGAGATCCAGCTCGTGCCCCGACAGGGCCGAGTAGACGTCGCCCGCCGAGGCCGTGAGAAGCGTCATCCACGGCAGGGCAAGCTGCCACAGGTCCAGGGGAGCTTGCGCGGTCGCAGCCCGCATCGGTGCCGCAGGGTAGATCGCTGCCAGCCCGATCAACAGGTAGCCCGCAAACCAGCCCGTGTCCAGGACGTTGCCCACCGATCCGAATGAGCCTTGGGCAGTGAGGAAGGAGAAGGCGCTGTCCGCCAGCGAGTATGAGGCGACCCCCGCGAGCAGGAGGGCCATCCGTCCCTTCTGCTGCTCGGTCGCACGGCGGATGGCCAGGATCAGGATCGTGCCGATCACGATGTCCGCCACCGGGTAGGCAAGGTCGAGCGCTTTGGTGGGACTGTCAGACTCCCAGACCGACCGCAGGCCGAAGCCCCACGCGGTCGAGGTCAGGGCGAGGGCAACGATCACGCCGTCGAACCACACCCGCCAGCGCGAGGACGTACCCCGCGGCCGGCTCCAGAATGCTCGTATGCCACCGATGGCGAAGGGCACCGCCGCGAGAAAACCCGCATCCGCCAGCGACGGATACGGCACCTCTACGTGAAGGCCGACTTCGTAGATGGACCACACGACCTCGCCCGCCGCCCACAGCCCGGCCGAGACGCCCATGAGCCTCCAACCAAGACGGTCCCTGCCCGTCGCGCGGCTCGCGGCCCATGCGCACGCGGCCGAGGCAAGCCCCGCCGCCACCGCCTCGCCGATGTCGTCGAGCGCAGTCACCGCGCTGTCGCCGAAGTACACGTTGCGGAGGATCAAGGCATAAGCCACAGAGGCGATCGCTGTCGCCGTCGCGGCGACGACGAAGGCCTTCCGCCGGCCGTCCAATGACACCCACGCGCTCATCGACGAGCGAAGTTAACCAGCCGGCGCGGCGGATTCATCCCTCTAATCGGACTCACATCGTCCTTCTCCGGGGAATCAACCTGATCGCAGAGCAATAAGCCTCGAGTGCCGGAAAACGCGGCATTCAACCGCCCGCGAAAGCCGAGTCTGCCGGCACTCGCGGGCATGGCGGCCGACTCGATCGACCGGTAAAATCAACCGGCTCAGCTGGGCGGCTGGCGGAACTGGTAGACGCGCACGTTTGAGGGGCGTGTGGGGTAACCCATCCGGGTTCGAGTCCCGGGTCGCCCACCACTGCTTCGGCAAACGCGAACCGGCGCGATGGGGAAGCCGGAAGGTGGGGACGATGCTGGCCAAGCTCTCAACCCCCTCGAGGAATCTCTTGACTTCGATGCACGCCTTGGGTAGTGTACTAGTGTGCTGATACAGCGCTACAGAGAGACTGGCGCGCAATGGCTGTAAGGCTGATCCCGTTCCTGGTTTTCCTGGTTGCCATTGCCGCCTTGGCAATTGCAGCCGCCGACAGATTCCGGAGCAGGAAATCCAGTCCACCCGCAGCACCAGACCCAAGCCGCGGCCGACGCCGAATCGTGCGTTGGGGCTTCGGGTTGATTGGAATCATCCTGGCCGTAGCGTCTGCTTTCAGTCTCGGTCAGAGGGCAATCTTCCTCATTGCGCCTCTGGCCATTAGTGGTTATGTCGCTGGTCTATTGCTGGGCGAGTTGATGATGCCCAGCACGCCGTCGGGGACGGTTCGTCGTGTATCGCTGGACCGGAGGAGCTTCGAACGCTACGTTCAGACCCGCTGGATCTGGGTGTGGAGAGCGGCTGCTGGAGCGGCAGCAGTTGCTGTCGTGGCCGCGGGCCTGGCAGGGGGAACGGATGGCAGGTCGCTGACGCTGGCGTGTACTGATGGGTCGATGGGTGGCGCCAGCCCGTGGCCAGGGTGGTCTTACGGAGGGCCTCCTCTCACCGCGCTAATACTCGGAGCTTTACTGGTCGAGCTCTCTATGCGACGGATTGTGGAGAGGCCGCGCCCCGATACGGATCTGCTCAGTGCCACCGCCGATGAAGGTAGCCGTCGGGCCTCGATGCGACGCGTGCTCGCTGCCGGCGTAGCGATTGGTCTGGTGCCTCTTGCCGGCGTTTCCTTGTCGGCGGCGATCATATTTGGTTTCATCTGCTCGCCACCAGGCACCCTGGCCTGGACCGGGCCGCTGGCAGTGACGCTTGCGATCCTTGGGTTCGCGGCAGGCCTTGGCGCCATCGCGAGTCTGGCTAGCCTGATCAGGATTGCCGAAACCGCCAGGTCAGTCCCGCCAGGCGGGCTACACGCCTGAGGCTCGAGAACATGGAGCTCACCGTTGATATCGCCTCGCCCGTTCCCGTTTACGAACAGATACGGGCCCAGGTGACCGAGCTGGTCGAAAGCGGCACTTTGCAGACCAACACCCCGTTGCCTTCCGTGCGCCAACTCGCTGCTGACATGCAGATTGCACCAGGGACCGTCGCGCGTGCGTATCGCGAACTTGAGGCAAATGGGATCGTCGTTTGCAGCCGATGGGCCGGAACGCGCGTAGCCGAGGTCGCATCCATCCCTCGAACCGAGCGACGGCAGCGCTTAGACGAGGCGGTTGTTCGCATGGTGTCAGCGGCGCGGCGGCTCGGCGCCAAGGACGAAGAGATCGAAGCGTCCGTTGGCCGAATCCTGGCGAGGCAGAGTCAAACCCGGTAGGGGTCTCATTGGATTCTCAGATGACGATTCCGCACTTTTTGGCCCACAAGGGCCGTACGGGATGGCTGATTCCGCACTTTCTTGACCACCCGCACCTTCACCGGCATCTCAACGGGCCGGGCCTCAGATTTTCTTCGACTGCTGAAGGGTCGTCGCCGCCCGTCAGACTATCCGGCGTGACCGAGGGCGCACAGCTCGATCCCAAGACCGACTTCCGGCAGCTGTACGACCAGGAGTTCCTCTCGGTGTACCGCTCCATCCGGGGTGTCGTCCTCGACTCGGCCGCGGCCGAGGACCTGACGCAGGAAACCTTCGTCCGCGCCTACCGCGCCCGCTACCGATACACCCCCACCGCGCCGCCCGGCGCCTGGCTGAGGCGCATCGGCATCAACCTCGCGATCTCCCACCTCCGGCGGCAGAAGCTCGCCCGCTTCCTGCCCGCCCGCCTGTACGTGGCTCCCGACCGCCGCGACTATGACCGCGCCGAGGCGCGTGACGTGGTGGAGAAGGCGCTGGCGCAGCTCAGCCCCAAGCTCCGCGCCGCCGTCGTCCTCCATTACTACGAAGGATTGACGCGCGAGGAGATCGCCGACGTGCTCGGCGTGCCCGCCGGCACCGTGGCATCACGGATCGCCAAGGCGGTCGCGATCATGCGAAAAGCCATGGCAAGCGACCAGCAACGCGAGACAGAGCGTTCGACTAGTGAAGGTGCCCTACGTGGAAGATAAAACCACTCGGGGAGGGCGGACCACGCCCTCCGAAGCAGACGTCAGCCGGATGATCCGGGCAGAGGTGGAAACCTGGAAACCCCGGCATGGCCCGGACTGGTCGGACATGATGATCCGTCTTGCCGCCGCCGGGCCAGCGCCGTGGGTGATCTACTCAGCCGCCAGCGCCGCTCTCGTTGTGATCATCGTCACGGCATTTCTGGTCGGCTCCTGGCTCCAGATCGGCGCCCTCGCGCCCCAGCACGTAGACGTGACGCTCCCTCACTAGGTGAGGAGGTCGATCTCTTCGTAACCGCCCCGGCGGCGGGCCGCCGCGAGCACCGCTGAGCCCGCCGCCAGGTCCCACAGTGCGATTCCATGTGACTCGAACAGGGTGATGCCAGGCCGCTCGGGCCGTTCCCAGCGGCCCGCGACAACCGATCCCAGCTCGACGGCCTGTTCCCAGTCGAACTTGCCGGCCTCCGCCGCCTGGATGAGGTCGCCGCTCTCCAGCTGCGCCGCTCCCAGCTGATCGACCACCACCGTCTGCGCCCGCTCCACGAGCTCGATCGGGAGCTCCGCGCGGTTGCGATAGTTGGATCCGATCGCCGCGACAAGGGCGTGAGGCTCGACCCAGTCGGCCTCGATCACCGGGGTGTGGCTGGTCGTGCAGGTGACCACGATATCGGCGCCACGGACGGCCACCTCGGCAGTGGCCGCGTCGACCGTCTTGATCCCGAGCTGCTCGTGCTGCTCCTCGGCGAACGCCGCCCGACGTTCATCGTTGCGGCTGTACACGCGAAGCTCGCTGATCTCGAGCACATGTGAGAGCGCGAGAGCCTGGGTGGCGGCCTGCCATCCCGTCCCGATCAATGCCACGGTCGCCGAGCCGGGCAATCCCAGCGCCTTGACGGCGACGGCGGTCGCGGCCCCGGTCCGGTACGCCCCCATGAAGTCGGCCTCGATCAACGCCTGGAGCGACCCGTCAACACCAAAGATCACCACCAGGAAGCGGACGTGGCCGTCCGCGACCGTGTACGCCTTCAGGCCGGTGCACTTGCCGCCCGGGTAGGAGGCGAACATCACGTTGAGGAGTCCGCCAGGGGGGAAGACTCGACGGCGCGGCTCGTTCTCCGCGTCGCCCTCACCGAGCTCGCGCATCGCGTCCTCGAGCGAGGCGATGACGTCTGCCATCTCGATCAGGTCTTGCACGTCACTCTCGCGCAGGATCAGGGCCATCGCAGGGAGAATAGCCGCCTATGGCCGCCCGCCCCCTTAACGTCGGCCTCATCGGCCTTGGCACCGTCGGTTCCCAGGTCGCCGATCGGATGCTGTCGTGGGGTCCGCAGCTTTCGCGTCGCGCGGGGGTCGAGCTCTGCCTGCGCAAGGTGCTCGTCCGTGATGTCAGCAAGCGCCGCACGATCGAGATCTCGCCCGACGTCCTGACCTCCGACCCCGCCGATGTCCTCGACGACCCCGCGATCGAGGTCGTCATCGAGGTAGCAGGCGGTGACGAGCCGATGCGCTCATACATGGAGCGCGCGATCCAGGCCGGCAAGCATGTCATCACCGCCAACAAGGTCGTGATGGCCAGGCACGGCCCCGAGCTGCTCGACCAGGCCGCGGAGAAAAACGTCGACGTGTACTTCGAAGCCGCGGTGGGCGGCGGCATCCCGCTGATCAGCACATTTCGGACCGACCTCCAGGCCAACCGGATCGAGAGTGTGACCGCAGTGATCAACGGGACCACGAACTACGTCCTCGGGCGGATGGCCTCGCAGGGGATGCCGATGGCGGATGCATTGCGCGAAGCGCAGGAGGCCGGGTACGCCGAGGCCGACCCGACCGACGACATCGGCGGCTTCGACGCCGCCTACAAGCTCGCCATCCTCGCGTCCATCGCGTATGAGATCAAGGTGCGGCCTGACGACGTCTTTCGCGAGGGCATCGAGGGAATCGAACCCGTCGACTTCCGCTACGCGCGGGAACTGGGTTTCGCGATCAAGCTCATCGCTCACACGCAGCGTCATCCTGGTCGCGTCGAGGCCCGCGTGCATCCCGCGATGGTTCCGCTCGACCACCCACTAGCGCGGGTCGAGGGTGCGGAGAATGCAGTGTTCGTCGAGGGCGACCTCGTCGCCCAGGTGTTGCTCGTGGGCCAGGGTGCGGGGGGAAGACCGACAGCGTCAGCCGTGGTCGGCGACCTCATCGACCTGGCGCGCTCGATTCGCCGCGGGGTGCAGAGCAGACCGTCCTTCAGCTTCGACGACCGCATCGGCGTGATTCCGATCGGCGAGGTGAAGACGCGCGCCTACTACCGTATCCGCGTCGCCGATCAGCCAGGAGTGCTCGCGGCAATCGGGCAGGTCTTCGCCGAGGAAGGCGTGAGCATCTCGAGCTTCATCCAGAAAGACGCGTGGTCGCACGACCAGACGGCCGAGCTCGTGGTCACCACCCACCCATCGCTCGACGCGAGCCTGCAGAAAGCTCGCGAGCGGATGGCGCGACTCAAGCCCGTGCACGCCGTCTCGTCGTTCCTTCGCGTCTTCTAATAGGTAAGCGCACGTTGGGCGTCATCGCTCGCTATCGCGAGCACCTACCCGTCGGAAGGACCGGGGCATGGTCGTGGCGGTCGCCAAGGCGCTCGAGGCTGGGCACCAGGTGTTCATGTGTGCCTCGACGGGCAACACCTCCGCCTCGATGGCCGCGTACGCCGCGCGCACCGGCGCTCGAGCAATCGTCGTCGTCCCGTCGGGCGAAATCGCTCTCAACAAGCTGTCGCAGGCGCTGATGTATGGGGCGAAAGTTGTCGCCTTGAAGGGCAACTTCGACCACGCGCTCGAAACCGTGCGCGACCTCACCAGTCGCTACCCCGTCGCCCTGATGAACTCGGTCAACCCGCATCGCATCGAGGGCCAGAAGACGGCCGCGTTCGAGATCGTCGACGAGCTGGGTGACGCGCCCGACTACCTCATCCTGCCCGTCGGCAATGCCGGCAACATCACGGCCTACTGGAAAGGCTTCCGCGAGTACCACGCGGCCGGCCGCGCCACCCGCCTGCCGCGCATGGTCGGCGCGCAGGCCGAGGGCGCCGCGCCCATCGTCAACGGCAGCCCCGTCGCGGACCCGAAGACCGTCGCGTCGGCGATCAAAATCGGCAACCCCGCGTCATGGGAGGGCGCCACGTCGGCGCGGGACGAGTCCGGCGGGGCGATCAGCGCGGTGACCGACACCGAGATCCTCGCCGCCCAGATCCGCCTGGCCGGCAGCGAGGGCCTGTTTGCCGAGCCCGCGTCGGCGGCGCCGCTGGCCCTTCTGTTCAGGCTCGTGCGTGACGGAAAGATCGACAAGGACGCCTTCACCGTTGTCGTCCTCACGGGTTCCGGGCTCAAAGATCCTGACGCGGCGCTGAAAAATGTCGAACCGCCCATCGAACTCGACGGAGACGCGCGCACACTCGCTAAGGTCTTGAAGCTGTAATGCGGGTCAAGGTTCCAGCTTCGATCGCCAACATCGGCACCGGCTTCGACTGTATGGCGATGGCGATCGACCTCTGGCTGGAGGTCGAAGCGATCGAGTCTGAGCGGCCGTCATGGGAGTACGAAGGCGAGGGCTCCGACTACCTGTATGCGCATGAGAACCCGTTCACCCGCCTGAACATGAAGGGCCGCGTCCGCAGCGAGATACCGATGGGCGTCGGGCTGGGCAGCAGCGCCGCGGCGAG
>WNGD01007170.1_pt1 | contig 13733 bp, 17 predicted proteins | sample 5400671 | NCBI WGS metagenome assembly WNGD01 (sample SAMN13153369, study PRJNA577476) | soil metagenome | isolation source: 40 cm soil or saprolite under grassland replicate 2 | place: USA:California | collected 2016-06-15
GAAGCTACGGGAGCGGATCGCAGCACTCGTCGCCCGGCGACAGCTGTTGCGGAGATCCGGCGCGAGTCGAGCGTCGCTCGAGCAGAATCGCCGCCAGCTCGCGCGCAGCCAGTCGGAGCTTGGTCACGCGCTCATCGAGTTGCACCTGCCACCCTTCCAACGCGGCTGAGCCGCCGCGCAACACGCCTGGACTCGGCGGGTGACCAGCCCGAGTTGCGGCAAAGCGAGGAGGTGGCACCCCGCCGCAGCTTGATCGTCGTCGGAGTCCCTCGGTACACAGCGCTCTGCTTCGCGGGGAGGCGCTGCCCTCGTGCGCAGGATTCACAAGTCTTCCCTAGAGCCTTGCGGGAGGTAGAGCGCGAGCGCGTTGTCGCGTAGGATCATTCGGCCGGCCTTCTCGGCGGCCGCCGTAGGAAGCGTCTCAATCAGCACTTCGGCAAGCGCCTCTCGCCACCACCTGGCCGCGAGGAAGTAGAGCTCGGGTGTGCGTGCTGCGTCCGAGGCGTAGAGCAACTTCGAGACCGGCGCCAACTCGAGTGCCTCGCGGAGCGCCTCGGCCGGCCGCGACACGTGTGGGATCGTCAGCGAGAGATCGAACCAGACGTTGCCGTAGACGTGTGCGAGCCAGCCAGCCTCGCGCACGAACGGGTAGCAGTGGAGTAGCACGAACGGCGTCTCGCGGAAGCGCTCGATAAGCGGCTTCAACCAGCCAGGATCCGCACGCGGGAGGTGCAGGTCCCAGTCCCCGAAGCCGCAGTGAACCTGAACCGGCAGCGGATCGCCGCTCGCCTCGTTGGCCTCAAGCGCGAGAAGCAGCGCCTCGCGCAGGCCTGGTGGGGTGACCTCGAGGTCGAGCCCGCCGCGGTAGGCCGCGATCGTCTTGAGCGCGGCGAAACCTCGCCCCCGCGCCGACCTGACCTCGTCCGCGGCGGCCGCAGGGCCATGCTCCTCCAGGACCCGCTCGATCCGCATGATCGGCTTCGCCTCACACCCAGCGAGTTCGCCGAGCTCGTCCCAGCTCGTGCTCGTACCCGGTGGCGGGTAGCCGTCGTCGACGAGCAGCCAGTCCGTGTCGGTGGCGCGCAGGAGCGAGGCCGCGTACTCTGCCGGATCGGACGCAAGCCGTCGCTCGTAGACGGCCTGCTCCGCTGGTTCGCAACCGAGATGCTCCGCCAGCACCGCGATCGCACGCTGGTAGGTAACGCCGGTCGCGACATGGGGCCACTGTCGCGGGTCCGGGCTTTCAGAAAAGAGGCCGCGAAAGACATCGAGCGACGCCGGAGCTTCGCGCAGGATCCCGTGCGCATGCTGGTCGACCAGACCGACCGAGGCTAGTACTTGGCGAAGTGGCCTTGCTGCTCGAATGCCGCGTCTCCCGCGGAGTAGGCCGCCCACTCGGAGCGGCGGACGGCGAGGTACGACTCGGCGAGGACGGGACCGAGGGCTGCCGTCAGGACGGGGTCGGCGGCGAGCGCGTCGAGCGCCTCCGCCTGGGTCGCCGGCAGCCCGAGGATCCCGCGGCCGGCGCGCTCGTCCTCGGTGATCGTTGCCGGATCGACCTCGACGGGCTCCGGCGCCTCGAGTCCGTTCTCGAGCCCGTCAAGCCCGGCCGCGATCAGACCCCCGACCGCGAGATAGGGGTTGCAGCTGGCGTCGCAGGCCTTCAGCTCGGCATTCGTCGAGGCCTCCTCCAAGCCTCCGAACGCCGAAGCGACACGCACCGCCGCCTCCCGGTTGTCATGTCCCCAGCACATGAACGCGCCGGCCCAACGCTGCGGCACGATCCGCTGGTATGAGTTGAAGCTGGGCGCGGTCAAGGCGCAGAGCCCCGGCAGATGCTCGAGCAAGCCCGCGATGAAGGAGCGCGCCACTCCCGAGAGCAGGTCCGGCGCCGAGCTGTCGTAGAAGCTGTTGCGCTTTCCCTCCCAGAGCGAGAAGTGGACGTGCGCGCCGTTGCCCGCGTTGTCCGGCCACGGCTTCGGTGCAAGCGACGCGACGAGGCCGTGCCTGGCCGCAACCCCGCGGATCGTCTCGCGGACGAGCAACTGCTCGTCCGCCGCCTGGAGGGCAGGCCTGTGACCGGTGGAGATCTCTTGCTGCCCGTGACCCAGCTCGGCGTAGTACTGCTCCAGGACGATCCCTTGCGCCTCGAGCGCGGCCGCGAGGTCGTTTGCGTAGTCCTGCGCCGCCGTCATGGCGATCGTCGAGAAGCAGAGGCTCGAGTCGACCGGAACGAATTGCCCGTCCTCTTGAGTCGCGAGCGAGAACTCGTTCTCGAACGCCGCGCGCAAGACGAGCCCCCGCTCTGCGAGGCGAGCCTCCATCCGCTTCAAGAACGAGCGCTGGCAGACGGGGGCGGCCTCGCCGTCGAGGGCAACGTGGTCGGTCACAACGGCGCCCGTCTGCGGCGCGTAGGGCAGAATCCGGAAGGTAGTGAGGTCTGGGATCAGCCTGATCTCGCCGACCGGGCCCAGCCCCTCGATGGGCTGGAGCTGATCGAGTCCGTTCATCGCCTGCATCGCGACCGTCAACCCGATGCCGCTTGCGAGACGTCCCTCCAAACCGTGCCGGCTCGAGGCCTTCGCCCGCACGGTGCCATCGTTCCCGCACCAGAGGAAGCGGATCAACCGAAGACCTGCCTCGTCCGTTTTGTGGACCACCTGGTCGATGTCTGCCGCGAGCGCCACCATGTGACGACCTCCTTCGAACTCAAATGAGAGTACGACGAACGAGAGCACGGCGAGTCGATAGCCGACCGAGACTCAGAAGCGAACGACGACGGGGCGGCTGCTTCCTCCGCTACTGAAGCGGCCTTTGGGACTGTGGCGCACGCGAGCGGGGCGCCGCCCCAACGTCAGCCGTTCGTTGCTCTGAGGCCGGTCGGGGTTACGACGACATCGCCGGTCGAGGCAGGGAGCTGAACTGCCTTTCCGTTCACCGTCGCGTCGAGGTTCCAGGGGGCGCCGAAACGGATCCAGAGGCGCGTCGAGACAAAACGGGCGGTTCGACCCTGCTCGAGCGTCCCCTGGTAGACCAATCTGCCGGTCGCGGAGCCCAGGTGGATGGAGAGCCAACAGCGGCCTCGCCTGGCGACAAGCACGATCCGAGCGACCGTCTGCGGTTGCGTGGCCGTGCGCGGCGCGGCTGGAAGAGCCGCCCGAGTCGTCGTGCGCTTCTGGGCAGTCGAGGGCGCAGGGCTGGCGTGGTGGCTGCTCTTGCCAGAGAGCCGCCAGGCGAGGACGGCGATGCTCGCCGCCAGCAGTGCCACGACGACCAGCCACGGTGCGAGCGCGAACCGGCGGCGGTGTCGAATCCTGAGCTGAGGAGGCGGCGCCGCCTCCTCCTGTGCTCTGAGGTACTTGGCACGGATCCGCGTGTCGCGCTCGACGTGGGACAGCTCGAGCTCCTGACGCATCCGCGCCGCGCGAAGACTGCTGCCGATCTCGAACATGGGCGATGCCTAACAGCGGGCGGGTTCGCATAGTCTCGCGGATCGGGCCACGTCAAGCCCGGGCCAGTGTTTCAGCGGTCGAACAGCTCCGGGTGTTTCGCGAGAAACGCGGCCCAGTCGTCGGCACCGCTCCGTTCCCACTCGTTTCGATCCTGGCTGTCGGACTGTGTGATCCACCGGAGCACCTGCTTCCAGCGGATGACCAAGGCGACCAGCGCTGCGAGAAGAAGCCCATTCCAGATACCGAGGGCGACGATGGTGACAGTGCTTATGGCCGCCTCCTGAGTGTCGCCACAGCGTACTCCGAATCGCCGTCCGAATCGGCACGATGAGTTTGCGGTGAGTAGAGCCGGGAAGACTCCACCTGTGGCGCCCATCGCTCGCCGGAGAGGTCTGGGGAAGAACGCTGCGGAGGATGGTTGCGACGTCTCCGTTCCCGGCGAAGCTGGTTTCTGGTCGGTCGCCGCAGGCTAGACCTGTCACAGGACAAGGGGGAAAGAATGCGAAAGCGATTCACTGCGCTCGCGGCCGTAGCGGCAACGATTACCCTGATTTCGCTCTCGGGGCTGGCCGGAGCCAGTCCCAGTGGCGCCGCAGCGACGTACGACATCTCCACGCTCGCCGGCAAGGTTGCTTCCGTTAACGGGACAGCCGGCCTGCAGATCCGCATGTCAGCCTTCCTGCAGGAGGAGGCAGACGCCTCGGAGGCGTCTGCCCCGAGTCCGGCGACGCCGATCACGCCGAGCTTCGTTCTCTCGAGCCCGCTGGACGGCAACACCGTGCTGCCACCAGCTGTCACGGTCAACCAGGACACGGCTGCAGCGCCGCAGAACGAGACCGCGATCGCGGTCGATCCGAACAACCCGAACCGCGTGGTTGCCGCGGCCAACGACTACGTCACCAGGACGTGGTCGTGCACGATCAGCGGCACCCCCTGTAGTGCGCTCGGCGACGCCTACTCGGGCACCTACTTCGCGAACGACGGCGGCCAGTCGTGGTGCTGCTCGAGCAGCGACCCTGCCCACATTGGCACGCTGATTCCTGGGGTCGAGCACCTCGTCGGCGGCCAGTACGACGCGGGGGGCGACCCGGCACTCGCGTTTGACAGCCATGGCAACGTCTTCTACGCCGGGCTTGGCTTCAACCGCACTAGCGCGCCGAACACGGTGGCCGTCAACAAGGGCACCTTCGGCGGAGGCGGAAACCTCAGCTGGGGCCCACCGACCTTCATCAATCAGACGACCTCGCCCTCCACACTGAACGACAAGGAGTGGATCGGGGTGGACTGGCATGTCTCGAGCCCGTTCCGCGACCGTGTCTACGTCAGCTTCACGCGCTACATCTTCAACGCGCACAACGGCAGCTACGTCCAATCGCCCATCTTCTTCACCTACTCCACCGACGGCGGGGCGACCTTCAGTACGCCGACCAACATCTCGGGCAACGTCCTCTACGACCAGGGCTCGCGCCCGATCGTGGCCTACGACGGGACGCTGTACGTGATCTTCGAGGGTGCCACCCGGCAGTCGACGCTGGATAGCCAGTGGATCGTGAAGTCGACCGACGGCGGCGTTACCTGGCGCAAGCCCACGAAGATCGCGGACGTCCAGAATGTCATTCCTCCGGCGAACACGGCTTACCGGGACGACAGCTTCCCGGCGGGCGCCGCGGCGCCGAACGGCGATCTGTACGTGGCCTGGTCGACGCAGGTGAAGGACTCAGACGGCACGCTCTGCGCAACCCGCACGAACACCGGCTGCCACCTCGCCGCCGTCTACAGCAAATCAACCGATGGAGGGGCGACCTGGTCGTCGCCAGTGCCGATCTTCCCGGCGCTCGACGCCTCCAACCGGACCGCGGTCGGGTATCCAGTGACCCAGCCGGACGGCTCCACGCTGAGTGCGCCGGCCGCTCGCCGTGTCGACACGCAGTGGCCGGGCGTCGCGATCTCTCCATCGGGTCGCGTCTACATGTCTGCCTACGCCGCCGATACCGTCTCGCCCTGGCAGACCTGTGCCTCGGGCCCGCCGCCGCCGGAGGGGCGGATCAACTGCACAACGCTGGGCAGCTACATCAACAACGCCCGGCTCGACTACTACGTGACCAACATCGGCTCGGGAGGAACGCAGAAGGTCAGCACGCATCCGGTCAACACCCGCAACGGCTTTGGCGGCGGGTTCATCGGCGACTACACCACCGTCGCGGTCGGCTCCGACAACGTGTTCCACGCATTCTGGACGGACACGAACAACAAGCAGACCGTCGTCTGGTTCTACGGCCTCCAGTTCGTGCCGACGACGCTCAACCAGGAGGACGTGGTCACGGCCTCCGGGTCCATTCCCTGACCTGACCACGAATTAGTCGACGAGCGAAGGGCCGCCTCCGGGCGGCCCTTTCTTCAGTGGGTTCGGGGCAGATGACGCAAGTCAGGCGCCTAATCACCTCGGCCGGGGGTGGCACCCCACCGCGAGCTCGCGCGCGATCGGAGGAACGTCGGGGGAGAAGCACGCCGAGGCGTTCGTCCACGCGCGGCTGGGAAAAAGCCCCGCTTTCCAGCGGCTCCGCACGGTCTCGCCCGGTCTAGGCCACAATCGGGAGGGGTGAAAACCGCTGTTACCCAGGCGGTTCTGCTAGGCGACGACCGTATTTGCAAACCGGAGGTCGCCAGTTCGATCCCGGCATTCTCCATGGCCTCAGTTCCAGGGGAAGCCTGAACCCGAAGCGAGTGCGGTTCAGGCTTCACTCCACGCCTTCCCCCACGCCAGCCGTGGCGCGCCCGCGCCGCAGTTGAGATCATCCTGGTGGACATGGACCGGTTGATCCCGATAGGTACATACGCGACACGGACCGAGGCGGAAATCGTCGAAGGCCTGCTCGCGTCGGCCGGGATTGCGGCGTCGATTAGGGCAGACGATGCCGGCGGCGCCTATCCATTCGAGTTCTCGGGCGGGGCGCAGGTCCTCGTCGACGAGAGCGACGCCGAGGCGGCCTCGCAGGTGCTCGCCGAGCGAACCGACGAGGCCTGACCAGGAGCCCGGGATGGAGCCCGCTACCTCGACTTGGATCGAGGCGAGGAAGACGTGCGCAGCCCGCGAAACGGGCGTACGACTCGCACCCCATCGGCCCGACGAATCAGCACGTTGCGCGGTCCTTTCCCGGCCCAGCGGGCGAGCACGACGACAGGACCGCCGCGTTCCAGGTAGGTCTTCCCGATCACTTGCGCTGATCCTTGCGCCGCGGACGCGTCGCGGTCAGTAGATGTTGATGCGGTCGACCTCGAGGACGGCTGCTTCGAGGCAGCTCGCCGCGTCGGCTGCCGTGCAGCGCTTATAGGCGGGTGTCTGCGCCCAGACGCGAAGGTCGTGCCCTCCGCTCTTCAGGACGCTTCGGCGTTCGTACTCGGAGATGTACTTGTCTCGCGCCCGGTCGTGCCAGGCGGTGATGCGTATCTCGCGCCCGTCGGTGGTCTCGACGACAACACTGTAGTCGCCGATCGCGTAGGCCGACGCGATTCGCTCCAGTCCCGAGAGCTCCTGCCAATCGAGAGCACCAGAACTCGCGAGGGATTCGCCACCCGATCCCGACGTACTCATCGGAACTCCCTTCTCAGCAGGGGAAAAAGCGCGCGACAATGATACATCTGAAACAAAAACGTAGCGCCGAGGTCGGATGGCATCGCCGCCGACGCAAAACCTGCGCCGGCGGCGATTTGACCGTGATTTTCGAGCGAACCGACCGAAGCGGGTTAGACCGCGGCCAGCTCGCGGACCTGGGTAAGGCGGATGTTGTTGCCCGACGGGTCGCGGAAGGCCGAGTCGATCCCGTACGGCCTCTCCTCGGGCTGCTCGACGAAATCGACGCCGCGTCCTTTCAGCTCCTCATAGGAGGAATGGACGTCGTCGGTCGTGAGGAAGATCGTGCCTGCGAAGCCCTTCGCCATCAGGGCTCTGACCTGCTCCGCCGTGTCCGCGTCCATCACCGGCGGGCCGGGGATGGCCATGAGCACGATCGACACATCGGACTGCCCGGCCGGGCCGACGGTCAGCCAGCGGAAGTTGCCCATCTCGGGCAGGGTCACGTCGGCGCGGACCTCCAGGCCGACCTTGTCGGTGTAGAAAGCAAGCGCCTCGTCCTGGTCATGGACCCATATCTGCGCGTTTGCGATCCTGATCATTCGGTCCTCCTTAAGTCGACGAACTGGTCGGCGCTGATGCTAGGCGCGACCGCGGCGCCTGTCTTCTCGAAACGTGCGGTGTTGCGGGCGGCCGTACGCGCGGAGGACGCACGTCGGGATCAGCGCGTGCTGAGAAGCCGGCGGATACTCCGCGCGGTAGGCAGTCGGCGACTTGCCGTAGGTCCGTGTGAAGCTGGTCGTAAACGAGCCAACACTCCGGAGGCCGACGGAGAAGCAGATGTCGGCGACGCTGCGGTCGGTCGCGCGGAGCAGGGCCGCGGCACGCTCCAGGCGCCGGGTGAGCAGGTACGCGTGCGGCGATTCGCCGAAGGCTCGCCGGAACTCGCGGCTGAAGTGGGCGCGAGAGAGTCCAGCGGCGCCGGCCAGGTCGTCAACCGCTAAGGGCTCGACGTACTGGGCGTCGGCGACGTCTTTCGCGCGGAGCAGGTGGCGGGCAGGCGGGGCGTAGGCCATCCGAGCAGTATCGCGGCCACGGGCGGCGTGTGTGTATCAGCGAAGCGTCAGTAGATGTTCACCCGGTCGACCTGCTGGACGGCTGCTTCGAGGCAGCTCGCCGCGTCGTCCGCGGTGCACCGCCGGTAGGCCGGCGTCTGCGCCCAGACGCGAAGCTCCTGACCACCGCTTCTGATCACGCCTCGCCGCTCGTATTCGCTCACGTACCTGTCAGCCGCCCGGTCGTGCCAGGCAGTGATGCGAATCTCCCGCCCGTCGGTGGTCTCGAGGAGGATGCTGTGGTCACCGACCGCGTATGCCCTGACGATTCGATCGAGCCCCGAGAGCTCTTCCCAGTCGAGAGCTGGCGAGCCGGCGAGGGATTCACTTGCCGACAGAGATGAACTCATCGGAACTCCCTTCTCGGCGGGGCCAGAGGCACAGCGCGCGACACCAGCCGGTCGAGAGTCGATCTGCCCAAATTCCGCGTTTTGAAACGCGGAGAATGCCCGCTAGTCTCCCCTCTCATGTCACCGCTGATTCGGATCGTCGTTGCCTTGGCGATCAACGCCGCCGCGCTTTGGGTCGCCAACGCACTCTTCTCCGGCGTTCGGATTCAGGGCTGGTGGGCATACATCATCGGTGCGGCCGTGCTGGGGATCGCCAACACGGTGATCAAGCCGGTGCTCGCACTGATCACACTGCCCTTGATCATCCTCACCCTCGGGCTCTTCCTGCTGTTGATCAACATTGCGATGGTCGCACTGGCGGCGTGGATCGCGCCGAACTTCTCGATCGACGGGTTCTGGACCTACGTCGGGACGGTCGTGATCATCTGGCTCGTGAACTGGGTCGGCTACTCGCTCGTCGACCAGCTGGACAGTTCGCGCGGCCGACCCTCACTGGCTTAGGCGTGCCAGACTGGACAGCCGAGCTCGTCGTGGGCGAGGAGCTCGCGCGGCGGCTGCTCCGGCAGTTTCCCGAACTCGAGGTCGAGTCTCTGCGGCCCCTAGCAGAGGGCTGGGACTACGGGATCTGGCTCGTCAACGAGACCTGGGCGTTTCGCTTTCCGCGCCGGGAGGTCGTTGTTCCGGGCGCCAGACGGGAGATCGCGGTGCTGCCGGAGCTGGCGCCCCTCCTGCCGATTCCGGTACCGGCACCGGAGTTCCTCGGCCAGCCGGCCGAGGGCTTTCCGTGGCCGTTCTTCGGGAGCCGGCTCTTGCCGGGGCGCGAGCTCGGCGAGGCTGGGCTCGACGACGGGGCGCGGACCGAGTTGGGGCGTTCTCTGGCCAGGTTTCTGCGGCGGCTCCACGACGCCGAGCTCGCGCTCGAGCTGCCGGCCGACGGGAACCGGCGCGCGGAGATGACTGCGCGAGTCCCGAGGACGCGCCGGCAGCTGGGCGAGCTGGAGGCGCTCGAGATCTGGGGCCGCGACCCGGTTGTCGATCGCGTTCTCGACGAGGCCGAGCGTCTGCCTCCATCGCGTGAGACCACCGCGGTCGTCCACGGAGATCTCCATTTCCGCCAGATCCTCGTCGACGAAAACGCGACTCCGACCGGCGTGATCGACTGGGTCGACGTCTGCCGGAGCGATCCGGCGATCGACCTGTCGATGTACTGGAGCTATCTGCCGCCCGAGGGACGTGAGGTGTTCCTATCCGAATACGGGCGGGTCAGCGATGAGCAGCTCCTGCGTGCCCGTGTAATCGCGTTTTCGCTGTCGGCGGCGCTTGCCCACTACGGTCACCAGGAAGGCTTTCCGGCGGTGGAGCGTGAAGCAATGCGCGGCCTCGAGCAGGCAGCGGCCGGATAAGCCCGTATTGTTCCGCCGTGCGCCTCGGGTTGATCTCCGACCTACACGGCAACCGGCTCGCCCTCGAGGCCGTCCTCGAGGATCTCGAGGATTCGGGCATCGACCGGCTCGTCTGTCTCGGCGACGTTGCCGCGGGACCGGAGCCCCGGGCGACGATCGACCGTTTGCGAGCGCTCGATTGCCCGGTAGTGGTCGGAAACTGGGACTGCTGGCTCCTCGAGGGCATGCCGCATTTGCCGGGGGAGGCAGGGCCGAAGTTGCGCGACCAAGGCGACTGGTCGGCAGCACAGCTCGGCGAGCAGGAGCAAGCCTTCCTCGCCGCGCTCCCGCCCCACGTCGAGCTCAATCTCGACGGCGCCGCCGTCCTCTGCGTGCACGGCTCGCCACGCTCGACGACGGACGATATTCAGGCGACGACGCCCGACGCGGAGCTCGCTGAAATGCTCGCCGGCACCGAGCCGGCCTTTCTCGCGGCGGGCCACACGCACGTGCAACTCGCCCGCCAGCACGGCTCGACGTTGATCGTCAACCCCGGCAGCGTCGGCTTACCTTTCAACAGCTGGCCGATGAACGGCGCACTGAGGGTCTCTCCGTGGGCCGAGTACGCGATCCTGACGATCGAGGAGGGGCTCATCTCAACCGAGCTACGCCGCGTCTCGTACGACATCTCGGCGCTGCTGGACGTGGCGCGCCAGAGCGGAATGCCCCACACGGAGTGGTGGGCCGACCAGTGGGTGACCAGCGCTCTGCCGTAACGAATCGTCTCTCTGCGAGACTATTCAGCGATGCCGAAAATTCAAAAAACAGAGCAAGAGTGGCGTGCCGAATTGACGCCCGATCAGTACCGAATTCTGCGCGAGAAGGGCACGGAAGCGCCGTTCTCGGGCGAGTACGACTTCACTCTTGAGCCCGGAACGTACCGCTGCGCCGGCTGCGGCGCCGAGCTGTTCGACTCGGACACGAAGTACGACTCGGGCTGCGGTTGGCCTGCGTTCTACGCACCGGCCGCCGACGAGGCGATCGAGGCGGAGACGGATGTCAGCCACGGAATGGTCCGCACCGAGGTGCTGTGCGCAAACTGCGGCGGCCACCTCGGCCATGTCTTCCCGGACGGGCCCGCCCCGACCGGGCAGCGTTACTGCATCAACTCAGCAGCATTGAAACTGGAGGAGGAGTGAACTTGAAGAAGGCAACATTCGGCGCTGGCTGTTTCTGGGGCGTCGAGGCGGCGTTCCGCCAGCTCGAGGGCGTGACCAAGACAGAGGTCGGCTACGAGGGCGGCACGCTCGAGAACCCGACCTACGAGGATGTCTGCTCGCACACGACCGGCCACGCAGAGGTCGTCGAGGTCACCTACGACCCGGAGCGGATCTCCTACGAGGCCCTCTTGGACGTCTTCTGGGCGAAGCACGACCCGACCCAGTTGAACCGCCAGGGATGGGATGTCGGCGACCAGTACCGCTCGGTCATCTTCTTCCACGATCCTGAGCAGCAGGAGGTGGCGACACGGTCGAAGGAGCAGGAGCAGGCGCGGCACCGTCAGCCCGTCGTCACGGTGGTCGTTCCGGCGCAGACGTTCTACCCGGCCGAGGACTACCACCAGCAGTACCTCGAGAAGCGCGGCAGGTCCACGTGCACGCCCGCGCTGCAGCGGCAGGCGGTCTAGTCAGAAAGACGTCGAGCGGATCGCAGGAAAACCCTGCGATCCGCTTCGCCTAGCACGCGTTCAGCCGCGCGTGGATCTGTCTCGTCAGATCGGCGACCTGCTCCGTTAGCTCCTTGTCCTGACGGGTCAGGTCGGTGTTCGATTCGAGCAGGCTCGTGAGCTTGTCGGTTTCGGCCTTGATCGCAGCGACGCGCTGCTGCGCCAGGCGCTCCATCTCGTCGTGCCGTTTTTCGACCCGTTCCTCGGCGAGCTTGTCCCGGTCGGCCTGACGGGTCTGCGCGAGCAGGATCAGCGGCGCCGCGTAAGCCGCCTGCGTCGAGAACGCCAGGTTGAGCAGGATGAACGGATAGGGGTCCCAGTGGTAGGTGAGCGCCAGCGAGTTGACCGTGATCCAGATCACGACGACGATGGATTGGCCGACGATGTACTGAGGGGTGCCGAAGAAGCGCGCCGTTTTTCTCGGCTCGTCGGCCGAAGGCGTCCTGGCCGAAGGGGCTGTGGCGGTCCGCCGCCATGCAGCCAGGCTAAGGGGCGGGCCGGACGCGGATCCTGGGCAGATCTCCTAGCCTCTCCGACGTGATCGTCCTCGTCGACGCGCCGAACGTGCGCCGGTCGCTCTGGCCGAACCTCTCTCCGGAGCGCCTCGTCGAGCTGCTGGCGCAGTGGGCCCACGCCGAAGGCATCCAGGCGGTCGCCGTCTTCGACGGCCGCGCTCCCGCCGCCGTTCCAGGAGTCGAAATCGTCGGCACCGGGCGAGAATCCGCGGACGACTGGATAGCGCGGCGGGTGGCCGTGCTCGACGAGCCCTACGTGCTCGTGACCTCTGACCGCGAGCTCCGCGAGCGCGCTGGCGCAGACGCTGCCCAAATCATCGGCGGCGGTGCGTTTGCGAGAAAGCTAGCCGCGCTCGGCTGATCAGGCAGCGGGGTCGTCGCGGTCGGCGTAGATCCCGTCGCCAGTCTCGGGATCGAAGAAGCGCAGGCGCGACGTGTCGACGACGAGCTCGATCGGCTCGCCCTCGCGTGCTTCGCTCGTGTGGCCGACCCTGGCGACCCAGAGATTGCCTGCGCGCTTCGTCTGCGCTTCCGTCGTCTCGACCGCATCGTCCCCGACCGCAGCCCTGACATCTTCCCCGAGCACGGGCGGGCCGCCGACACCGAAATGGACGTACACGTCCGAGCCGAGGTCCTCGCGGATGTCGACGACGGCTGCGAGACGGCGATCCTCGGGCGCCTCGGCGGCAATCGCGGCATCCTCGATGTGCTCGGGCCGAACCCCGAGGATCACGCGCTTACCGACGAACCGAGCCAGCGCCTTCGAGTCCTCGAGCGCGAGCCGGCTGTCGTCGAAGGCCGCCACGAGCGAGCCGTTGGATCGCTGCAGGTCGGCGCCGACGAGGTTCATTGCCGGCGAGCCGATGAACTCCGCGACGAACAGGTTCCGGGGCTCGCGGTACAGCTCTTGCGGCGGGGCCAACTGCTGCAGAACCCCGTCGCGCATGACCGCGACGCGGTCGCCGAGCGTCATCGCCTCGGTCTGGTCGTGGGTGACGTAGATCGTGGTCACGCCGAGGTCCCGCTGCAGCCGCGCGATCTCGGCCCGCATCTCGACGCGAAGCTTTGCGTCGAGGTTCGAGAGCGGCTCGTCCATCAGGAAAGCTTGTGGCTCGCGCACAATCGCGCGACCCATCGCAACGCGCTGGCGCTGGCCGCCCGAGAGCGTGCGCGGGCGTTTATCGAGCGCCTGCATGAGCCCGAGGACGCCGGCTGCGTCCGTCACCCGCTTCCGGATTTGCACCTTCGGAAACTTCCTCATCCGCAGCGCAAAGCCCATGTTCCTGGCCGCCGTCATGTGCGGGTAGAGCGCGTAGTTCTGGAAGATCATCGCGATGTCCCGATCTTTCGGCGGGACCTTGTTGACCACGCGACCGCCGATCGAGACCCTGCCCGCCGTGATGTCCTCGAGCCCGGCGACCATGCGCAGGGCGCTCGTCTTGCCGCAGCCGGACGGGCCGACCAGGACGACGAGCTCACCGTCGGCAATCTCCAGGTCGAGGGCATCGACGGCCTTCGTGCCGTCGGGATAGATCTTCGTCAGCTGCTCGAGCTTGATCTCGGCCATGCCGCCCCCGTGAGCCGCTTGCGAGTAGAAAACTCTACTTCCGGGTAGGACCGCG
>WNGD01014378.1_pt1 | contig 13728 bp, 12 predicted proteins | sample 5400671 | NCBI WGS metagenome assembly WNGD01 (sample SAMN13153369, study PRJNA577476) | soil metagenome | isolation source: 40 cm soil or saprolite under grassland replicate 2 | place: USA:California | collected 2016-06-15
GACGACACCGGCCTGCGCCGTGGCGAGGAGGTCTCCCTGCGCTGGATCTACGTCCACATGATCGAGGAGTACGCCCGCCACAACGGCCACGCTGACCTCATCCGTGAACTGGTCGACGGCGCCGTCGGCTGGTGACCGCAACCGTGACCGCTATTCCGGACGGCTGCGCGGTGCTATGAGGCGACCTGCTCTTTCGCCAACGGCGCGGGACTGGTGCCGGGTCCCGGGCTCGCGTCCCGCTGAGTCTGGGTGCTCAGGCCCAGCGGGGTGGTTGCCGGGGCCGGCAGCCGCACGCTGAACACCGATCCGTCGGGGCCGGAGCGCTCCAGCAGGACCTGCGCGCCGATGCCGCGGGCCAGCTCCCGGCACAGGTAGAGGCCGAGCCCGATGTCGCCACCGGCATGGCGGTTGTCCGGCTGGTTGTCCGGCTGGGCCCGGAAGCCGCGCTCGAAGATCCGCTGGTGCAGCGCGGGCGGGATCCCCGGGCCTTCGTCGGCGACCTCGACCACCGCGCTGCCGTCGCGGTGCAGGCGACCCCGGAGGGTGATCGTGCTGCCCACTGGTGCGTACTTGAGGGCGTTGGCGAGCAGGTTCCCGAGGATCTGCCGCAGCCGCCAGGGGTCGCTCGGGACGGTGGGAACATCCGCGCCGAAGGCCAGCTCGACGGTGTGCCGGCGGGCATGGTCGGTGAGACCCTCGACCACCTCGGCGGCGAGGGCGCCGAGGTGGACCGGGACCAGCTCGGCCGGCGGCGCCTCCAGCCGGGCCGCCGTCAGGAGGTTGTCCAGCAGGTCGAGGGCATGGCGGGCCTGGCGCCCGGCGGTGGCCAGCAGCGACTGCCGGGTGGCGGCGTCCAGCCGGCGGCCCCGCTGGGCCACAGTGGCGAGTGCGGTCGCCACCGCGCCCAGGGGGCTGCGCAGCTCGTGGGCGACCGCTGCCACGAAGTCGTCCTTGCGGTGGTTCGCGGACTGCAGGCGCGTCACCAGCAGCGCGTGGTCGAGCGCGACGCTCGCCTCCTGGGCGAGCGCCTCCAGCAACGCGCGGTCGTCCGGGGTGAAGGCGCCGCGGCGGCTGAGCCGGCCGCGCCGGTTGCCGACCAGCAGCACACCGGTCAGCTCGTTGCCCCGGAGCGGCGTCAGGATCGCGTCACGCAACCCGCGCGTTGCCAGGAAGTCCGTTTCTGCTTCAGCTGCCGTCCGGTGCCGGCGCGAGGCCAGCACCGCGTGGGTCCCGGCGACACAGGCCACCGCCAGCGGCTCCAGCGCCTCGTCCTCGCGGGCGTCCATCCAGCCGTCCGCGTTGATCCTGGCTCGCCACCAGGCGGCCCGAGTCACCCCCGCCCGGCTGCGCATGCTGACGCTCGCGTTGCCGTCCGGGCTGGGCACGGCGCGCGGTCCGGCGTCCAGGCCCGCTCCCCGGACCAGGCTGACCTCGGCGACCTCGGCGTGCAGCAGCCGTTTGGCGGCCACCAGCACGCCCTCCACCACCGCCGGGACCTCCAGCGAGTGGTGCAGCAGCCAGGCGATCTTCGCGAGCGATCGCCCTCCAGCTGCATCTTCCGCTCGCATGGCGTTCCCCCAGGGCTGTGTCGCGCACCTCTACCTCTGAGTTCTAAGCTTCGGCGCATGCGGGCAGCGGTTTGAGTGCTGGAGGCCGGTCAGGCAGACTCAACCCCACATAGATCGGGGTTCACCGCCGCCCCGGCCTGTTCCGAAGGAGGATCTTTTGCCGTACGACGTGACCGACCTCGCCCTCGCCGACGAGGGGCGACTGCGGATTGAATGGGCGGACCGCCACATGCCGGTCCTCCGGGACATCCGCGCCCGCTTTGAGAAGGAACAACCCTTGGCCGGCCTGCGGGTCGCCGCCTGCCTGCACGTGACCACCGAGACCGCCAACCTGATGCGCACCCTCAAAGCGGGCGGCGCCACGGTCACGCTGTGCGCCTCCAACCCCCTGTCCACCCAGGACGACACCGCCGCCGCGCTGGTCCAGCATTACGCGATCGACGTGTTCGCCCGCCGGGGCACCGACACCGCGGGCTACTACGCCCATCTTGAGGCAGCCCTCAACACCCATCCCAGCATCACGATGGACGACGGCTGCGACCTGGTCACCCTGCTCCACACCAGGCGCCGCGACCAGCTCGGCGAGATCCGCGCCGGCACCGAGGAGACCACCACCGGCGTGATCCGGCTGCGCCAGATGGAGCGCGAGGCCGCGCTCGCCTACCCGATCATCGCGGTCAACGACACCCCGACCAAGCACCTGTTCGACAACCGCTACGGCACCGGCCAGTCGACCATCGACGGCATCCTGCGGGCCACCAACGTCCTGCTCGCGGGCACCACCTTCGTGGTCGCCGGCTTCGGGTACTGCGGCCGGGGCCTGGCGATGCGCGCCCGCGGCCTCGGTGCCAAGGTGACCGTCACCGAGGTCGACCCGGTCCGCGCCCTGGAGGCCGCCATGGAGGGCTACCGGGTCGCCCCGATGGCCGAGGCCGTCCGCGAGGCCGACGTGATCGTCTCGGTCACCGGCGACCGCGACATCCTGCGCCGCGAGCACTTCGAGGCGATGAAGGACGGCGTGATCATCGCCAACTCCGGCCACTTCGACGTCGAGATCGACAAGGTCGCCCTCCACGACCTCGCCACCCAGGTCACCCGGGTCCGCCAGAACGTCGAGGAGTTCCTGCTCGACGACGGCCGTCGAATCAACCTGATCGCCGAGGGCCGCCTGGTCAACCTCGGCGCCGCCGAGGGCCACCCGGCCGCCGTCATGGACATGTCCTTCGCCGACCAGGCCCTCTCCCTGGAATGGCTGACCCGCCAGCAGCACCTCGACGCCAAGGTCTACGACGTCCCTCCCGAGATCGACGCCGAGGTCGCCCGCGTCAAACTCGCCACCATGGGCATCGAGATCGACACCCTCACCGACGCCCAGGAGCGCTACCTGCACTCCTGGACTGAGGGCACCTAGCCTCGCCGCAGCCGCTGTGCCCGGAGGAGCAGGGCGCCTCCGGGCACAGCGCTGGCGTCAGTCGTCCAAGGTGGTCGTCAGGGCGGCGAGGTCCACGACGGGGCGTGGAGGCAGGGCAGCGCCGGGTTGGGGCGTGCCCAGGTAGATCCAGCCCATGACGGTTTCGTCCGGGGTGAGGCTGAGGTGGGTGCGGACCTCGGGGGCGTCGCCGTGGCGATCAGGGCGACGATCAGGGGGGCGCGCAGGGGCTTGCCGCGGGTGCGGGCGAGGGCGTCCTCGGGGACGGGGGTGCCGGCTTCGGCGCCGCGGGCCTCCTCGGCTTTGGCGAAGACCTCGCCGAGGCGGTGGAGGGCGTGGCCCCGGAGCACGATGAAGCGCCAGGGGCGCAGCAGGCCGTGGTCGGGGGCGGCGGCTGCCGCCGCGAGCAGGGTGGCGAGATTCCCGCCGCTGGGGGCCGGCTCGGTCAGCCGGCCGCCGCTGCGCCGGGTGAGGATGCAGTCAAGGGCGTCCATAGGTCGCGTGGTCTTCCTGACGCTGCCGATTCCTGGAGTTTGAGGTTGCAGCTTAGGGTTGCCTAATACAGTAGCGGATCTCGCGCGGTGCGCGGTTGTCGCGGTTGTCTGGGCGCCGCGAGTGACGAGTCGGTCCTGTTGAGGGGTGCCGCTGACGTCACGCCGGTGGCGTGAACGCTCCGCCGTCGCCCTGCTCACCGGTCTGGTCACCGGTCTGCTCATCGGTCTGCTCATCGGCTGGAGGCAGCGGCCCAGCCGGAATCGGCGCGGGCGCCCCCGGTTGCGGTGCTGCCGGCACCGGCAGTGGCCGCGCCGGCCCGGCGGCGAGGCGCTGACGCTGCTGGACGGCGGCGGCGACGCAGGCGAGGTAGGTCTCCGGCGACACGCCAGCTGGAGGCGGCGGGCGCAGGCGGGCGGCGAGTGGGGTGGCGAGCTGCTGGGCGAGGGCTGCCCGGGGGGCCGGGCGCAGGCTCGTGGCGCGGAGCAGGAACGAACGGAGCGTCTGGTACTCCTCGTTGGCGAGGCCGGAGACATCCAGGGTGACGGTGTAGGACCGCAGGCCGGACGGGGGCTCGAAGCTGGCCGGCGCGGGGGCGGGCAGGGCGCTGCGCTCGCGCAGGACCAGGGTGCCCGCGACGATGTCGCCGAGGCGCTGGTTGTCGCGGCCCAGCAGGATGAAGGCCACCGCGAGAAACCCCCCGCTGGCGACGAAGTCGACCAGCCCGAGCAGCGCTCGCACGGCCGCATGGCGGAAACGGACCGGGCCGCCCTCCCGGGTCACCACCCGCAGGCCGAGGGCGGCCTTGCCGAGGGTGCGGCCGCGCCACAGCGTCTCCAAGGCGATGAAATAGCCGAAATACCAGGCTGGGATCAGGATCGCCGCGGACGCGACCGCCAGCCACTGCGGCAGGGTCGTGCCGCTCAACACCACCATCAGCACCACAGCGACGATCACCACGCCGATGACCAGTATGTCGAGCGCGTAGGCGAGCAGGCGCGAACCGACGTTCGCGGTTCGGAAGTCGAGCGCCACCGCCTCCGGCGTCACCATCCGGGGCCGCTCGGGACCAGGTCGCGCGGTCGCCATGATCAGTGAGGTTCCTTCTATTGCCCGCGGGTTCGTCGCCCTGACTTTATCCCCGTAGGATTCACCAGTGGACATCGACCGCTTCATCGACGCGAACAGCCAGCTCTGGGACCGGCTCGCCCAGCTCGTCGGCCGGGCGGAGCGGGGCGTCGGGCGCCTCGACGGCGCTGAGCTGGACGAGCTGGTGCGCCTCTACCAGCGGGCCGCCACGCAGCTGTCCTACGCCCGGACCGAGTTCCGCGACCCGGCGCTCGTCGCCAAGCTGAGCCGCCTGGTGGCCCGGGCCGGCGCGGTGGTGTATGGCAGCCGGCCGCGGACGCTGCGGTCGTTCGGCCGCTTCTTCGCGGTCACCTTCCCGGCGGCGGTCTGGTCGGCGCGCTGGTTCGTGCTGGTGGCGACCCTGGTGAGCCTGCTGCCCGCCGCTGTGTTCGGCATCTGGCTGGCCAGCTCGCCCGCGGCGATCGAGGCGGCCGCGCCGGCAGCGGTCCGAGAGGCCTACGTCAATCACGCCTTCAAGGACTACTACCCCTCCAAGCCAGCGGTCGACTTCGCCGCCCACGTCTTCTCCAACAACGCGGTGGTCGCCTTCGAGGCGTTCGCGCTCGGCATCCTCGGCTGCGTCGGCACCTTCTACGTGCTGCTGCTGAACGGCGCCAATCTCGGCGTCGCGGCCGGCCTGTTCGCCGCGGTCGGCCAGCAGGCCAAGTTCTGGGGTCTCATCCTGCCCCACGGGATGCTGGAGCTGACCAGCGTGTTCATCGCCGGGGGGGCGGGCCTGCGGCTTGGCTGGACGCTGATCGACCCGGGCGACCGCCGCCGCGCCGAGGCCCTCGCCGAGGAGGGCCGCCGCGCGGTGGTGATCGTGCTCGGCCTGGTGCTCAGCTTCGCGGTCGCCGGCTCCATCGAGGGGTTCGTCACCGGGCGTCCCTGGCCGACCGCGCTCCGGGTCGGGATCGGTGCGCTCGCCGAGGCGGCCTTCCTCACCTATGTCACCGTCTGCGGCCGCCGCGCCGCCGCCCAGGGCCTGACCGGCGCCTTGGGCGAAGAGGATGGCGGCGGCTGGCTCAGCACCGGCCAGGATCAGAGCCGGCCGGTCGCCTTGACCCTGAGGTAGGCGTCGGCCAGCTCCGGCGCGAGCCGGCCGGGGAGCGCGTCGACCACCACCGCGCCGAGGCCGCGCAGCCGCGCCACGGTGCGGCGGCGATCGGCCAGCGCCGCGACCGCCGCCGCCTTGCGATAGGTGGTGCCCGCCTCGGCGGGGGTGGCCAGCGCCCAGGCGTGCACCTCCGGGTCGGTCACACCGGCGACGACCACCAGGTGGTCGCGGGCGATCAGCGGGAGGGCCGGCAGCAGCGTCTCGGCGACCGCCTGCTCGGCCAGCTCCGTGAACACCACCAGCATGGTCCGGCGGCGGAAGCGCGCCAGGGTGGTGGCGAACGCGCCCCGGTAGTCGCTCTCGGCCAGCGCCGGCTCCAGCGAGTACATCGCCTCGGTGACCCGGGCGAGCTGGTCGCGGGCATGCCCCGGCCCGACCATCGCTCGCACCTCGGCGTCGAAGGCGACCAGCCCGGCGCGGTCGCCGAGCCGGGTCGCGACCGCGGTCAGCATCATCACCGCGTCCATGGCATGGTCGAGGCGAGGCACGCCCGCGACCCGCCCGGCCATGGTCCGCCCGCAGTCCAGCAGCAGCAGCACGGTCTGGTTCCGCTCGGCCCGGTAGGTCCGCACGATCGGTTTGCCGGCGCGGGCGGTCGCCGCCCAGTCCATCCTGCGGAACTCGTCGTCGACGCCGTACTCGCGCAGCGAGTCGAATTCGGTCCCGCCGCCGCGCCCCTGCGCGGAACGCAAGCCCACCTCCAGGATGCGCGCCTTGTTGATGCGCAGCTCGGCCTCGTCCCGGGAATGGAACGGCGGGTAGACCCGCAGGGTGCCGGGGAGGCTTCTGCGGCCCTGGCGGGCCATCAGCCCAAGCGGCCCCTCCACGCGCAGGACCAGCTCGTTTGGGGTGAAGCGCCCACGGCGGGACGGCCGGATGGTGGTCGCCGCGCTCGCCCTCCCTCGTGCCGGCACGGTGAGCCTGGCCCGCCGGGTGGCGGCCCGCAGCGACGGCGCCAGCTCATCGGCGAGCCGTACCCGGGCCGGCCGGGGCCGGGCGCCACGCCCGCCACCATGAACCGCCCGGGCCTGGGCGGCGATCGTCCAGGTGATCCGCGCCTCGGCGCCGAGCGGCACGATCGCCGGGCGCCAGGTGGGCAGCGGCAGGGACCGTGCCATCGCCATGGCGGCAGTCGCCTAGCGGGGCACCGGCACGGCGGCCAGGATGCCATCGAGGACGCCGTCGGCGGTCACGCCCTCCAGCTCGATCTCGGGCCGCAGCTCAACCCGGTGGCGGAGGGTCGGCTTGGCGACCGCCTTGACCTCGTCGGGGGTGACGAACTGCTTGCCGGCGAGCCAGGCCCACGCCTTGGCGGCGTGCAGCAGCATGGTCGCCCCGCGCGGCGAGACACCCAGCGTCAGCGAGGGCGACTCCCTGGTCGCGCGGGCGACGGCGACGATGTAGGCCTGCACCCGAGGCTCCACGGTGACCGCCGCGACCTCCTTGCGCGCGGCGGCCAGGTCGTCCCTGCCCGCGACCGCCCGCACCCCGAGAGTGGCCAGGTCGTGGGGGTCCATCCCGGCCTCGTGGCGGGCCAGCACCTGTTGCTCCTGCTCCGCGGTGGGGTAGGGGAGCAGCAGCTTGAACAGGAAGCGGTCGAGTTGCGCCTCGGGCAGCGGGTAGGTGCCCTCGTGCTCGACCGGGTTCTGGGTCGCCACCACCAGGAACGGCTCGGGCAGCGGCAGGCCCTCGCCCTCGACCGTCACCTGGCGTTCCTCCATCGCCTCCAGCAGCGCCGCCTGGGTTTTGGGCGGGGTGCGGTTGACCTCGTCGGCGAGCAGCAGATTGGTGAACACCGGCCCCTCGCGGAACCGGAACGAGCCCGCGCCCGTCGCGCGGTCCTGCTCGTAGATGGTCTGCCCGAGGACGTCCGACGGCATCAGATCGGGGGTGAACTGCACCCGCTTGAACTCCAGGTCCAGGCTTGCGGCCAGCGCCTTGCTCAGCAGTGTCTTGGCGGTCCCCGGGACGCCCTCCAGCAGCACGTGCCCACGTACCAGCAGCGCGGCGACCAGCCCCGAGACCGCGCCGTCCTGGCCGACGACCGCCTTGGCGATCTCCTCGCGGACGCGCAGCACGGCTTCCCTAGCTGGCACCTGCACCTGTGACCTCCCGTGTGACTTCCCGGCGGATGGAATCGACCGCCTGGGCGAGCGCGACCAGCTCGGCCTCGTCGTGCGGGGGCGCGGGCGCGACCGCGGCCAGCACCCGCTCGGGGAGCATACCGGTCCGGGCCGCGACGGCGGCGGCCAGCTGCTCCGGCGGGATCGACGCCGGCAGGCCGAGCCGCTCGCCGAGGGTGCGGCGCAGGTCGGCGGCGAGCAGGTCGGCCGCCTGCCGCCGCTTGCGGGCGCGCTGCAGCAGGTTGCCGACCGCGACCACCAGGTCGGAGCCGGGCAGCCGCACCAGCTGCGGCTCGGCGACCGGCTGGCCGAGGCGGCGGGCCCGCCACAGCACCAGCACCACGAAGGCGACCACCAGCTGCCACAGCGCCAGCTTGACCCTGGGGGCGATCAGGTCGGTGAGCCCCCGGCGCCCACCGCCCGGCAGGGGCGGCTGCAGCACCGTCACCCTGGTTCCGGCCGCCGGAGCGAGCAGGCTGGCTGCCAGCAGGCCGTTGTCGGCCTTGCCGAGGTTGGCGTTGACCAGCGCGTCGGCGCCGCCGAGGCGGACCACCGTGCCCGCTCCCCGCGGCTGCACCACCAGCCAGGCACCCCTGCCCTTGCTCTTGCCGTCGGTGAAGCAGCCCCGCGCACCCGCCGGGACCGTGAAGAAGATGGCTTCAGCGGGCGCCACCTGACCCACGTCCCGCAGCGCCGGCAGGTCGCAGTCCCGCCCGAGCGTCGACCCGATCACGCCGACCAGGGCGGCGCCCGCCTGCGGCAGGTCGGTGATGGTCGAGTCGGGGTCGGCCACCACCAGGGTCCCGCCCTCGCGCACCCAGCTGGTCAACCGCGCGCGCCCCTGATCGTCGAGGTCATCGCTGAGCAGCAGGGCGGTGCTGGCACCCTCGGCGGCCGGCGCGGGCGGGGCTGCGGGCGGGGCTGAGGAGACCCGCACCTGGGCGCCCAGCTCCCGGAGGACCTCGACCAGCCCTTTGGTCCCGTCGGGGGCGGGCGAGTTCGGGTCCAGCGGGAGCCCTCCCTGCTCGGGCCGGTGGCCGATGATGACGGTCGCCAGCAGAGCGGCGGCCAGGAGCGCCCAGATCGCCGCGAGCCGGACCCGGCCGCGGCGGTCCGGGTCGCGGCGCTCCGGACGCTCCGCCGCGTGCTCGCTCACCGGCCCGCTCCGGCCTGGTCGAGGACACGAACGGCCAGGTCGCGGAGACGCGCGGCGTCGTCCGGTCCGGTTGGCCGCTGGCCGTACCAGGCCCGCTCGAACAGCTCGGTGGCGCCCGAGAACGCCGCCGCTGCGGCGGGGATGGCGCCGGCGACCTCGCCCCGGTACTCCCCGGCGGTGCGTCCGGGGATCTCCTCGACCAGGCCGCGCCCTGCCAGGTCGGCGACCAGGGCGCGGTAGCGGCAGCGCACCGCCTGGCGCCACTCGCCGGCCCGTTCGTGCGCCTCGGCCTCCGCACGCCATTCGGCGGCACTGCGGCGCGGCATTGCGGGCAGCGCCGAGCCGACCTCCGGGTCGCGGCTCAGCCCGCGCGAGAAGCGCCACACCAGCACCGCCACCGCGGCGATCAGCAGCAGCCACAGCACCAGCGCGAGGTTCCCGCCGCTGGCGACGCCGAAGATCCTGGTGAGCAGCCTGAGGACGTGCTCGGCCAGCCACTCGCGGGCCCGCTCCAGGATCGAGGTGGAGGCGGCACGGCGAAACTCTGGCCGGGCGAGCACCTCGCGCACAGCACGACGCACCTCACCGGGGTCGCGCCGCGGGACTGGCAGATCAAATGGTCGCGCCACCAGCCTGTCCCTGCCCCCGTCCCCGGGTGATCAGCTGCAGGTCGAGACCTTCCAGCCGGACGCGGGCGTCGAGGTAGACCAGGGTGGCGACGATCGACACGAACGGCATCACCACCAGCTGGGCCACGATCCCGCCGAGCGCCGCCGGGATGAAGTCCCAGCTCGACCCGGCCATGCCGGCAACGAACGTGAAGGGCCACCTGAGCACCGCGCTGAGCACGAGGCCCACCAGGCCGCTGAGCACGCCGATCCCCAGGACCGGCCAGAACCGCGCCCTCACCAGCGACGCCGACCGGCCCATGCCTTTGAAGGCGCCGAGGTCCTCCAGCATGATCGCCGGGGTGGTGCACAGGAAGAAGGCCATCGGGATCAGCGCCGGAAACAAGCAGGCCACGAGCGCGATCATCTCGCAGAGGTGGACGAGGATGAACGCGCCGAGCAGCGCGGGAGCGCGGCGCGCGGTCGCCCGCAGCGCCTCGCCCACGGAGGATTCCCGGCCAAGGTAGCGGGCGGCGACCGCCCTGGACACGCCGGCGCCAGTCAGCACCGCCGCCAGCAGGAAGGGGAGGATGGCGACGCTCAGGGTGGCGAACAGGTCGCGGAGCGACTGCCTGACCGCGTCCGAGTCCGGCCCGGACTCCCCAGAGCTGTTGGCGAGGTCCCGGAGGTGCTGCACGCTGCTGGTGGCCAGGTGGCGGGCCAGGAGGACGCCCAGAAGCTCAAGCGGGACCAGGAACACCGCCGCGATCAGCAGCACGCTGCCGAGGTTGGCCCTGAACAGTTTGAAGGCGCCGTCCAGCAGATCGCCCAGGCCCATCGGCTGCAGCGGCGGCCCGCCGCCCCATCCGCCGGCGGTCCCCGGCGGGGGAACCGCCTCGGCGGCAGGCTGGCCCCAGCCCGGCGTCCCGGTCCAATCGCCGGTCCCGCCGGCATCGCCCCCCGCCTGAGAACCACCCGGTGGCTCCCACCCGGGTGGTTCGGACGTTGCGTCCATGAACGGCCCTTTCTTATAGATTCAAATGTTACGGCAGGGCAATCTTTCCGGCGCATTGTTATGGTCGTATCCAAGCTGGTCAATGCCGGGTGGGGATGGTGGCGTGGAGGCTCCACCGCCGCTGCTGACTGTGGGCGGCCAACGTGACATCCTTGGCCGGGATTTGTTTGGGGAGGGGAGGATTTCGGTTGCGAGGCAGAGTGCTGGTCGTTGACGACGACCCGTCCCTGGGTGAGATGCTCGGCATCGTTCTTCGCCAAGAGGGATTCGAGCCCGTGTTCGTGCGGTCCGGCGACCAGGCGATCGCCGCGTTCCATCAGGCAAAACCGGATCTGGTGCTGCTCGATCTGATGCTGCCGGGCAAGGACGGCCTGGAGATCTGCCGGGAGCTGCGCCTGGAGTCGGGCGTCCCGATCGTCATGCTGACCGCCAAGACCGACACCGTGGACGTTGTGCTCGGCCTGGAATCGGGCGCTGACGACTACATCACCAAGCCGTTCTCAGCCAAGGAGCTGGTCGCGAGGGTCAGAGCTCGGCTGCGACGCCGCGACACCGAGGGCGCCGAGACGCTCCGTTTCCACGACATGGAGATGGACGTCATGGCCCACCAGGTCACCAAGGGTGGCAAGCCGATCAACCTGACACCGCTCGAGTTCGAGCTGCTCGCCACCTTGGCGCGTCGCCCCCGCCAGGTGTTCACCCGCGAGGTCCTGCTGGAGCAGGTCTGGGGCTACCGCTACGCCGGTGACACCCGCCTGGTCAACGTCCACGTCCAGCGCCTTCGCGCCAAGATCGAGGACGACCCCGAGAACCCCAAGGTGGTCCAGACCGTCCGCGGGGTCGGCTACCGCATCGGCCCGGAGACCGGCTCCGAGGAAGCCGCGTCGGCCGCCGAAGCGAAAGGGTAGACTGCCCGCCCGTGCGTCGTCTTCGTCCCCCTCGACTGGACCTGCGTGCCAGGGTCGTGCTGTTCTGCTCGGCCGTGGCGGTCTGCGCGCTGCTGCTGCTCGGCCTGTCGCTGCGCGCCGTGCTGGCCCGCTCGCTCTATGGGCAGCAGCACAGCATGGCTTCTCGTCAGGTCAAGACAATCGCCTTCCAGGGAACCAGGAAGCTCGTCCTCCTGCTCGGCACGGAGCCGCGGCCGGCCGAGTCAGACATGCAGAAGCAGCTCATCGACGAGTTCAACAAGGCATCCAACGGAGGGCCCCCTCCTTTCAACGCCGTGGTCGTGCACGATGCGGGCCTGACCCGGACCTCCGACAACCGCTATGACTATCCGGAGGTGCCAGCGAGGCTGGCCACGCAGCTGCTCAACCGTGACGGCCCGGTGTTCGCCTACATCGACTCCCCGGTCGGCCCGGGCCGCATGCTGGTGGTCGGCATCACCATCAAGGCACCGGCAAGCTCCCACCACGGCAACGTCGAGGCCTACTTCTTCTATCCCCTGAGCTTCCAGGAGCAGGTCCTCAAGCGCGCCAGCGACTTCATGCTGGTTGTCGGCGCCGGGCTGCTCGCCGCCGTCGTGGTGATCGCGGCGCTGGCGATCGGCCGGGTGCTGCGGCCCATCCGGCGAGCCAGGGACGTGGCCGAGGAGATCGCCGCCGGCAATCTGGAGGCGCGCATCCCCCACGCCAACGCCGCCGACGACTTCGGCCGCCTCGCCGAGTCATTCAACCGCATGACCGACAACCTGGCGCAGAAGATCGGCGAGCTGGAGCACGTCTCCAGCCTCCAGGCCCGCTTCGTCTCCGACGTCAGCCACGAGCTGCGCACCCCCCTCGCCACCGTGCGCATGGCCGCCGACTACATCCACGCGGCCCGCACGGGCCTGCCCGCCGACGCGCAGCGCGCCGCGGTGCTGCTCGAACGCGAGCTGGAGCGGTTCGAGAACCTGCTGGAGGACCTGCTGGAGATCAGCCGCTTCGACGCCGGCGTGGTCCGTCTGGAACCGGTCGAGGTCGACATCGGCCACCTGCTCGACGAGGTGATCGACGCGCTCGACCCGATCGCCCATGGCCGCAAGGTCGACGTCGCCCTGGAGGTCGACCGCGAGGCCGGCGCGCCGCTGGTCCCGGCCGATCCGCGCCGCCTGGACCGGGTCTTCTCCAACCTCGTGAAGAACGCCGTCGAGCACACCACCGAGGGCGCTGTCCGGGTCAGCGCCGCCCGCCGCGGCGACGATGTCGTCGTCAAGGTCGAGGACGAGGGCGAGGGCATCCCCGCTGAGGACCTCCCCCACATCTTCGAGCGCTTCTACCGCGCCGACGCCCACCGCGCCCGCACCCTCGGGGGCACCGGCCTCGGCCTCGCCATCGCCCTGGAGAACGTCCATCTCCACGGCGGCTCGATCGACGTCAGCAGCGAGGTCGGCGAAGGCTCGGTCTTCACCGTCGTCCTGCCCGCCGCCACGTCGCAGCCGTCCCCGCCCGACGGCGAAGCGGCCGAGCCGCAGCCCAAACCAGAGCCCGAGGCCAGCCTCAGCGGGTAGGGGTGGGGCTTGTGGGCCGCTGGCCGCCGCGGGTCCTGGCAGCGCGGGCGGCCTCCCAGCTGCCTGGCAGCCGCCTGGCAGCCTGTGGACAACCGGCGCGGCGGCCTCGCCAGGCAGGTAGCCTGCCGCCATGGGACTGCTCGACTTGCTCATCTCAGCTGAGCCGGACAGGCGGGCCGGGCCGCTCGGGCGGCTGTTGCGGCCACTGGCCTGCCTCGCCTGCGGCGCGGCCGACGCCTGGCCGTGCTGCGCCGCCTGCCTGCCGCCCGAGCCGGCCGGCCCGGGACCGTGGCGGCTTGCCGCCGACCCAGAACTGACCGAAGCCGGAGCCGCAAGTCCACGGCTTCAACGGTGGATGATGGCTCTGCCGCGCAAAGCCCGGAGACTGTCGCATCCGCCTGGGATGATCATGGCCATGCGCTGCCGCTCGACCCGCAAGACGGTGTACTCGGCGAAGTACCACCTGATCGGGTGCCCAAAGTACCGCCGCTGGGTGCTCGTTGGCGGCGTCGACGCGCGGCTGAAGGCGATCACGCCGAGGTGGCCGCCGAGATTGGTGCGAGGTTGGCGCTGCGGTCATCGAGGTCGAAGTGATGCTCGACCA
>WNGD01012448.1_pt1 | contig 13722 bp, 7 predicted proteins | sample 5400671 | NCBI WGS metagenome assembly WNGD01 (sample SAMN13153369, study PRJNA577476) | soil metagenome | isolation source: 40 cm soil or saprolite under grassland replicate 2 | place: USA:California | collected 2016-06-15
CTTCGCGCTCACAGCTGCATGCTCCTCCGGAGCCGAAGCACCACTATGGTACGACGATCGAGGAGTAAACTAGACGGTATCGATTCGAAATGCCTGGCAACCAAGGTGGCTCGGCGGACTGCTCGATATTGTTTCTGTCATGAACCTTGGCATGATCCCTCAGCATGACTTCCAACTCGGCGGGCGTTTTTCGATGAACGCGCGGACGCCTTCCTGAGCGTCGGCGCTTGCGGCAGCCTCGCAGAAAGTCTCCACCGCGTTTGCAATGCCACGGCCGTAATCGTTGGCACGGAGGAAAGCGGCGCGGCCGAGCCGCATAGCAGCGCGCGGCTTCTTCGCAAAGACCTGCGCCATGGCGTGCGCTTCCTCTCGTACCTTCTCGTCTGGAACGATGCGGCTCACGAGCCCGAGGGAGGCGGCTTCTTCGGGGCCGAAGGCGCGGCCGCTGAACAAAAGCTCGAAGGCGCGGTGACGGCCGACGATCCGCGGCAGATGCAGAAAATGAATTGCTGGAATGAGGCCCAGATCGATTTCGGGATAACCGAATGTCGCGCTCTGGCCAGCAATGAGCACATCGCAGGAAATGGCGAGCGTCATGCCGCCACCGCGCGCAGCGCCGCCGACGGCGGCAATCGATGGCTTGCCCAGATCGTGTTGAACGCCGGCCAATTCCACGTAAAGTTTATCCAGCAAGCCTCGCACGTCGGCCGGCGACTTGAGCATCGCGAGGTCCAAGCCCGCACTGAAGCGGCGCGGCACCGAGCTCGTCAGCACGACGGCGCGGACCTCGTCGTCGGCCGCAGCTCGCCCCAACGCCGCTATAAGTTGCTCGAGCAACGATAGGCTCAAGGCATTTACCGGCGGACGCGCGAGGCTGATTTCCGCAATCCCGCCGGAAACCTCGTACCGCAGGTTCTCGTGTGCGGTCATGCCAACCTCCGAGCAATTCGCCCGGAGCGTAGCGAAATCCGGGAGTCACTGGACGATACTCGCGAAGCTTCAAACGAAAGCCCGGTCCGAAAGTTTTGCCGACACCCAGACCGTCCTGCAACCCGGATTTCGCTGCGTTCAATCCGGCTACTGGTTACGGCCTCACTCCGGCTGGATCCCGGCGTCCTTGATCATCTTGCCCCACTTGCCGAGCTGCTCCTTCACCAGCTCGGCAAGCTCCTCGGGCGAGCTCGAAAATGCCTCGAAGCCCGCATTGGCGAGAGTCGATTTGACCTCCGCGCTGTCGATGATCTTGCGCAGCTCGGTGTTGAGCAGCGTGATGATATCCGCGGGCGTGCCGGCCGGCGCGAAAATGCCGCCCCATGAATCCATGTCGAACCCTGTCACTCCGGCCTCGTCGAGCGTGGGCAACTCGGGCACCAGCGTCGAGCGCTTGATCCTGGTCACGGCTAGTGCACGCAGCGCGCTGCCTTCACATGCGGCAGTCCGGTGGTGAGATCGGCGAACATCATCGACACGCGCCCCGCCAGAACATCGTTGAGCGCGACCGGCACGGTCTTGTATGGGACATGAAGCATGTCGATTTCGGCCCAGTGCTTGAGCGTCTCCCCCGCCACGATGCCCGAGGTGTTGCCGCTGGCAAACGACAGCTTGCCTGGATTCGCCTTGCCATACTCGATCAACTCCTTCACCGATTTGGCCGCAATGCTCGGGTGCACGCACAGCATGAGGGTAAAGCGCGTGATCGCTGCGAAGTCCTTGACGGGATCGTAGCCGACGTTCTTCATCAGGAACGGCGCGGCTGAATGCGGGCTGTTGGTGCTCATGAATACGGTATAGCCATCGGGCGCCGCGCGCGCCACGTAGAGCGCCGCAAGCGCTCCGTTCGCGCCCGGGCGGTCTTCGACCACGACGCTCTGCTTGAGCGCGGCGCCGAGGTGCTGCGCGACGACGCGGGAGATCGTATCACTGCCACTGCCCGGCCCGAACGGCACAATCATTGTGATCGGCTTGCTCGGATAGGCCTGTGCGCTCGCGCTGCGCGGGAGGGCCTGCAGGGCGGCAGCGCCCGCGGCCAGATGTAGGAGGCGTCTACGCGGGATGTGCATGGCGTTCCCCAGTCAAATTTAGGAGGGGCGTTCTGCCCCCTGCTCCGTGCTGTCAATTTGCTCGACGAATTCAGTCCGCCTGATAGACTGCCCGGATGTCTCAAGAATATCTGCCAAGTCCTCGTATTGCCATCATGAGATCCTTTGAGCTCGCGTCACGATAGGCCGGGCAGAAGAAGATATTCGAGCAGCGCCGTGCCGCCAAAACTGCCGAGCGGCAAGAGCATTGCTCGCACCAGAGGCTGCTGGGAAAACGGAGTAAAGGCGCCGTCGCGCAGTTCCTCTACTCGACGCACCAACAGCTCCAGTTGTGCGGCAAGCCGCTCTCCATCCTGCGATTGTTTGGCCGCCATGATCCGATCATTGAGTCGCCGGAGCGCCCTGGCGCGCAGGGCCTCCGCCGATAGCCGCAATGCCACGGCGCAGCCGCTGACGATGAACAAGGCGATGCCCATCGTGATGACGTCAGGAATGCTTGGCCCGTAATTCGCGAACAGCCGGCTGCGCGAGACGACCAACAACGCGATGATCAAAAAGGGATAGTAGATGAACGTCGTTACGCACTTGGTACGTTTGGAGACGAAGACAAGGTCGATCCAGTCGTCGAGGACGTCCGCTGGAAGCTTAAGGCGATCGCTGAACTGCTTCAGCGTCTTCGGCGGCCAAATGCCTGTCTCCATGCGCAGCCCATTGATGACGCGCCAAGTGAGCAGCGTCGTGTCCGCCACGGCAAAGATCAGGAACCACGTTGCCAGAACGAGCGCCCCCGTCACGATGACGTAAGCCACCAAGCTGACGCTTCCTCGCGCCGGAACGGGTGGGTTGCCGAATGCAACCGTTAGGATCGGCCAAAGCAGGGCTATGGCCACCATTCCGGCGGCGGCCCGGTAAAACCGCGCGCGCTGATACCCTTGATAGATGTACATCCCCCAAAAGCGAAAAATGTGGTCGGGCACGCGCTCTTCCTCGGTGGTCACCCGCTCGGACGGCAGCAAATACCAAAAATGGCTCACAAATCGAATCCAGGGCGGAATCTTACCGATAAGGGTTTTTTGTTCGGCCCGTGTCTCCATCAGATCCAAGTCGTGAAAGATTTTCTCGATGTTTTCGTTCAGCAACCGGTAACCGCGAATGATTAGCCCGATACAGAGAGCGAGCGTCAAGGCGCGCAGGAAAGTCGTAGGCCACAGGCTGAGACCGTTGAGCAGTATCATCGGCTGGCCGTCTTCGGTGAGCGAGCGGGCGAGTAAAGGCCAAAGCTGCTGAATTCCTGTGGCAACCGCATAGATGACGACCCCAACTCCGATCAGAACCGCCAGGCCCCGCGCTGCGAGCTCAGGGTAGCTGTTCGAACCTTTCATGAAGCTATCGAAGCGGCCCCAAACTCGGCGCCTGAGCGGATAGCAGGCGGCGCATACGGCGAGAAATGAGAGCGCCGCGGCCACCGGGATACTCACATTCCGGAATGCCGCCGTCGCGAGTGGGTGGATCTCTTCGCATGCGAGTGCTTTCTGGCACTGCTCGTTATCGGTTCGCGTGTCATCCAATTCAAATTGCGCATCGTGCGACGAGTCCGGACTGGCGAATTGGACCGCGCGCACACTCCCGACCTCGAACATGCGGGGCTTCAACCAAGCCGCAGGAGCTCCTGCCATGCCGCGGATCGCGGTCCGGGTCGCCAGAAATGCCGCGGTTTGATAGCTGCTGCGAAACGGCGGGGTTTCTCCTTGCACGGCGGGCCGCAGCTGCAGGCCGAAGCTTGATGCCACCAGGAGATTACGCGTGTACGTCAGCGCGCTCGGATGCAGCACCAGAGCATCGAGGTCGGTCGTGAAGAACAGCGCGTTGGGCACCAGCGGACGCAGCGCTTGCAGTACCAGCAGCTTGTCATAGAGATCGGAGCCGAGGATGCCCACCGCCTCGACGCCCTTCGAACCTTTTTGGCGCAGGTCGCTGTCGAGTTGCTGTATGCGGTCGCCGAGGCGCCGCAGGTAATCGAATTGTCCCTGCCCTTCGGCTCGTTCCTGCGGCTTGGCATCGGAAGAAGCCTTGGTGCTGTCTTTGGCATCCTTGTCCTGCCGGTTGCCGCTGGTCTTGGAACCCCCGGCGGGGGCTTCGCTGCCGGGCATCTGACCGTCGAGACCGCGTAGATATTTGAAGCGATGCAACCAGGGCTTATTGACAAACGGGTCAGCGTCGGTTTGCCCGCATCCTGTCGTCCCCGATGTGCCGTTGCGTTCGTCTTCCCCGAAACATCGGGCGATGGAGTCGGGCAGTGCCCGCCCGTAGAGGGTGTCCCATTCCGAGACCAGGGCAATGTGGCTGGCCTTGTCGTCAACGCCCCGCAATCTCAGCTCGCCCCGGATGGCCACCGCGAGCGCTTGGTCCGTGGCAATCATGCGATAAAGTTTGATCCCGTTTTCCGCGAAGAAATCCTGCAGACAGGTGTCCGAGCGGAAGCAGGAAGGACCGCGCGAAATATAATCGGAAATCAGCGTGGGATCATCGGCGGTAGCACTGTTGACATAGAATTCAGGACGCGCGGAATCGGGGCAGAGTGACGATCGACTCTTGTTGCTGCTCTCGTCCACCATTGCCTGCAGCGTGGTCGAGAAGCTCGGACCGAGAATCGTTGCTTTCGCCCAAGGCGCCGGCGATCGGGAAGCGACGAGAGATCGGCACAAGAAGTGCTCGAACTGCTTCAATGGAGCGTTGAGCAAGGCGTCTTCGTCGAACCAAAGTAACAGAACGCCCTTGTACGGCAGGCTGTCACGCCTCGACTTGGGCTCGAACCACTCGAAGGGCACGACCTTGGGAGACTGCACCTCTTGCGCTGCGCCCGGCGTAGCCGCGCCGGGCCAGTAAAAGCCGACATGTTCCGAGTCGAGTGGCGCGAAGCCCTCGGCATTCAAACCGGCGAGGATTGCATAACGTGTGCGTCGTCGCGATTCGTGTTGCTCCGAATAAGGCGCTCCGGACACAGGCGCGACCATGACAAGCAAACGCTCACGTAACGGCCCCTCCAGCGCCGATTCGTTCAACGGCGACTGACAATGTCTCTTGATGCCGTCATTGATCGCGGCCGCCTGACAGTTCTCCGGCTTGAGCTCGGGGGATCGCGCCAAGACCCCGGCCACGGCCGCGAATGGATCTTGCCATAGCCGAGCGTCCACATCCTGCACGCCGGCGCGCTGGGCGATGATGGCCTCGCTGGTCGGCGGCCGACTGCCCTCCAGCGGAAGCTGATGCGCCACAAAGTATGTGCCGGCTGCCGCCAGCAGGAGCCAGATAAAGCCGTTGCCCCCGATATTCGGGGTCGACTGCTTTGTGTCGGCTGCCATGGCCACTCCCCCGGGCCGCAACGCAGGTTTCTCGAGCCGGATAGGATGGACGAAGGCCCCGACACAATGAGGTTTGCGAGCGGCCTGCCTCCTCGATCCGGCACGACGTCAGTTCATCAAGGCACCTCAGCCGCTAGCAGCTGCGATCGCTGCAAATTGCGTCAGAGCGATTCTACATATTCTTCGACACTGATCTTGGCATATCCCGGCCGGCTCGCTTCGGCAGACGGGGCAAGTTCGACCTCGGGGGCGCCGTCGATACTGCCGCTCGCGAGATTGTCCCAGTCATGCTCGAAAATCTTGGCGAAATATTCTGCGAGCTTCGCGTCCTCAAACAGCAGGCTCGCGTCGCGGTTCAGCGAGATACCCTGCTCGGACCAGTTCTGGCTGCCCATGAGAAGGCGCTGGCGATCTACGATCACCCCCTTGGTATGGCAGTTCTTCTGGACGCGGATGTCAGCCATATCAAAGCCGAAGTCCTGCAACCCCTCCAAATTGGCGCGCGCATCCGCCTGGTTCAGGATGCGGAAGATGATGCGCACCTTCACTCCCGCTTTTTGCTTCGCAAGCACTGCCGACAGCAGCTCTTTGAGCTTGTTCTGATTGTCGCCCGGAGCATTAAAGGTTTGATTCTGGATGTATAGCTCCTCTTTGGCGCTGTTCACCATGGGCAGAACAAAGTCGAGGAAGTTGTCCGGGGTGAGCAACGGCTGGACATCGAAGACGCGCTCCTCGTCCAACGGTTCGAAATACTGGAACTTTGCTGCTTTCTCGGCGGCGGTCACCGCGAAGGCTTCTTCGGGAATAAGGAGGTCGGGCAGCACGAATGCCTCCTCTCCGCCGACACGCACGTTGTTGTCAAAATCGTTCTGGATGTAGTTCTGGAATTGCGTGGTCAGACCGGGATGCTCGACGATTGCGTGCCATTCGCGATTGTAGCGTGAGAGCCAAGAGCGATCCCACGGTTTCTTCAAAGGATCGATAGGCGGCGGCGGCTGGTTGGACGATTGCCAGTTGCCGCTCGAGAGCCAGAATGCGCTCTGGTCGCGAGCGGCGACTTTAATGTGATACGAGCTCGCTACCCAGCCGTTGACGATGCCAACCTTAATCCAGGCGATCTCGAACTTCTTCCCGAGCGCCTCCTGCAGTTCCTTGACCGTGTCCTTGTCTTTGAGATCATTCGCTTTGGTCTTGTCGCCAAGGCTTTGCCCGGGTTGCAACGCCAGGGTCATTTTCTTGAAGCTTTTCTTGTGACCCGCCGTCTCGATCGCCCCAATGATGTGCTGCGCGCCGAAATCGTACATACCAACCACTAAGGTTTTTGTCGTTTCGGTGAGGAAGCTGTTCAACTGTGCCCAACCCGCGTCGGGACTGACGTGGGCGATCACGCGCATCTTGGCTTTCACGCGCGAGAGCTGGGCAGCGGGTGGAGGTTTGTAGATAATTTCCGCGGCAAGCGCGTCGACGTTGAGCGCGAGTGCTTCGGTTGCAGCCGAGCCTTTCTCGGCGAGGATCAATTCCGGAATGGTCGGTCCGGTCACCTGCACTTTGAGACCGCCAAACGTGGTCGGAAGCTCCTCCATCTTGGCTGCGTTTAGCTCAGCGATACTCTTCTTCTGGCGCACGGTAACAACGAGCGCACGTTCATTGGTGATGCGCCCATCTTGGAACACATAGCCGAGGCGCACGCGCATCACGTTCGGTCGATTTTCCTTGAGCGCGGTCTGCGCCGCAGCCAGGATTTCCTTGGGATTGCGGTCCTCGAGCTTCGGCGCTGGTGCAGGCGGTTGGCTGACCGGCGCCGTGACGGCTACGGCCGCTCCGATGGGCGCCGGTGCCGGCGTAGCGGCGCCACCGCCGACATTTACCGTAATGGTAAGCGGGATCGTCCAAACCGCGGAACCATCCTGTCCAACCGTCGCTGGCGCTTTGCTTTCCGGCGGAGATGCCGATAGGGCCGTTACAACGGGCGGGGATACCAGCGGCGAAACATCCTTGCTGCTCACGAGCATTGCATTGAACAGCTCACGTTGTGCCGCGTTCGTTATCTGATTACGGAGCGCCTTTATTATGCAGCTAATGCGCACGCCTTCATTGGCGATCCACTTGATCCGATCTTCGCCCATTTCCGGGCGCCAGGGCTGGCCGTCAACCGCCATGGTGCGACCATCAGGGGTCTTAGCCGGAACACCGCAATGATGTAGCCCGACGATTTCCCAGCGGTCGTTGAACACGGCGGCCCCCGAGGAGCCGGGTGCAGTATCGGTCTCGTAATGGAGAAAATTCGTCAGCACATCGACGATTTGGTTCTCACGCAGGCTCACCTGCTTTGGTTCGCCACTGGGATGCTGGATGATATTGCCCCATTGAGCGGCGATCGCCTTTCCCTCGTCCTCCGAGAGAAGATTGTAGCCGAAATCGGCGAGGGCGCGTCCTGTACTATCGCGCGCGCGAACCGCCACCACAGCATAGTCCAGAGCTTGGTCATTGAAGAAGAAAGTATCAGGATCCAGCTGGAACACTGAGCTGCCGAGCAGGGTCCCGTCGCCGCGCCGTTGATAATTGAATTCGGCGAGCGAGTTCCGGGCGGACGAAGCGTTCTCCAGCACGTGATGGTTTGTCATCAGCAATCGCGGCGAGACCATGAAGCCGGTCGCAAACGCAGCGGCCTGTCCACCGGACACATTGACCCAAATGCGAGCGATCGTGCGGCTGACGCGCAGTCCTTCGTCCAAAAACGCCACGCCCATGAGATCGTTCGTGCCGAGGATGCGTTCGAAAGCCGCCTCGGGCGGAAGACCCTTCGTCTCGCCCGCCATCACCGCGGATGGCTTGTCGATTTTCAGCTTTTTTTCGATGTCGAGTCGCAGCCCACGTCGATCCAGAAATTTCTGAACACGATCCGGGCTGTCTACGTCGAGATAGCGCTTCTCGGCAATGAGCCGCTTATTGCGCGTGCGCTGCGGCTCCCTTTCTGCGTAACGCTTCTCCGTTTGGTCCAATTGAAATTGGCTGAGCAACATCGAGGCCTCCCTCACAAATACTCAGTGCCCAGTCTGTTGCTGATCGAGTGTAGCACAACCTCCGGTTCTATGAAGCGAAATAACCCGACTATCACTGGAATTCCCCGCTCCGGCTGTTCGAGTTGAGAAAAGCGATGACTGCGTTCAGCGAAAATGGATCTCGGGGGAAGTGGGAGGTCGGATAGGAACGTTACATATTCGTCTGAGATCATCAAAGGTCCGCGTGTTCGCCGTGTTGTGATCTCCCCGGGTTGTCAGGTTGTCAGGAGTGAGCTGGCAGAACAACGTGAACCCGGTTTGCAGCTCTTCCATCAGGTGATCGAAAATAAGCGTATCGATCACTTTGTCATTCCGAACACCTTCCACCCGTCGCGACATCGTCTGATGAAGGTTTCGTACCTGTGTTAAGAACGGAGAACCGGCATCTGTGAGATTCAGCTGCCCATAGGCAAGATTGTATTTTTTGTAATACTGATTTTTCGCACTGACCCACTCTCCTCCGAATGTCGTGTCTTGCAACAAAAATACGGTTCGCTTCACCCGGCACACCAGGATTGTCGTCGCACACATCGGGCACGGTTCAAGCGATGTATAGATGGTGGCACCGCGTTGCAGAAAGTCTGCGTCTTCGGCGCCGTCGTCGTAAAACATTTGCGTTCGGTAGTAATCTTCGACTGTCGTTGCCGGTGTACGAGCTCTCTTTGCTCCTATTCGCGCGATAGCCATTCGCAATGCTCTTTGTTCGGCGTGCTCGACTGGGCTTTGATGCGCGTGAATTTGATTGTGCTCCAGCGCCAAAACCTCACCATCGACGTTGTCGATGATGAGCGCGTGAATATTCAATCCTTGAAAATGTGTCGGCGCAGTTGCGCTATCCTCCGGACTGATCGGCGGATCGAACCGCAGATAAAGCGAGGAAAGAAGCCCGAGAAAAGCGAGAGCATCGCGTTCTGCGCGGAATAAAGCGAGATCTGCAGCGATATCCATTTGCAATCCCCCAATAGTGCGGCATGCACGCGGCTTCGCCGAAGCGTGCACATCCGCCGCAGCACTTCCGGACTTGACAATTGAAAGTTGCAGCATTCAACTCGTCACTGCAATCGGGTTTTGCGCCATGAATGCGTGCGTGAGACGCATTAGCCTAGGTTTGGCGCCGGCGTGGCAGGGCTTTTATTTACATTTGCGCTTTTATTTACATTTGCGCGCCGGTTTTAATCGGCTCAGTACTTTTTCCATTTGCCCTCGAATTCTCGTTCATTGGCCGGTAGCTGCCGAGCCTGCGCGAATTACCTTGACCAACGGCAATCACTGGAGCGCGACTCGCCGATCATAGAACTTCAGAAGGGGGAGCAATCATGGGGGTTAAGCGCGCGCTTGTCGTCGGAGTGATCGGCGTTTTCGGAGCTATTGGACTGTTGGGTTGGACGGCGTCCGCGCAAGCCCCAGCACCCGCGACGCTCACATGCGACAACAATCTACCGCTCGATACCATTCAAACCGCTGATCCTCCGACCCCCACCCCAATCGAAGGCTCACTGCTGACCAAGGGCTTGCCTTGTACGGAAAACGTCAGCACGCGCGGGCTTTTCGGGGACAACGCCTTGGCCAACCTGCAACGGGGATTCGATTTCTATTCGTGGCTGACATTCCTTGCGCTGAATTCTCCCGCCGACGGAAGCTCCATCGACAAGAGCAGTCCAAATACGCCAACCAAATGGGAGCAACCCACAAATTTCAAACAGCTGCTCGACGTGATGCTGCCGGGCGGAAAATCATCCAAGTGGGAGGACAAAAAGATCATCCCACCGGAATGCCGCGATCAATACAACAAGTTGAATGGCAAGGTGATGCTCGTCGAGATGATCGAGGAAAGCTTCAACGAGCCATTCAAGACCGGCCCCTTGATCGATCAGCAGGGCAATTACGCGATCTTCGACATTCTGATGAACAAGTCGATGTTCGACTACATTCAGGAGCACAATCTTCAGAGCAGAACGGGACAACAGAGTAAAGAAAACGGCTCATTGAGAGTCGATTTCCCGGCGGGGACGAACACAGCACCCGGCACTCCCGGTGCGGTCATGATCAAGGTGTCTTGGAAGGTTCTCGATTCGCCGAACGAGAGGCAGAATTTTCACACCGTCGATGCTCTTGTGCTGATGCCTCGCCAGCAGCAGACAAAAGCCGCCTACAATTTCTACAACCCTAAATGCGACCCGACAAAGTGCCCGGTGAATCAGACGCCGCCGACCCCATGGGAGCCAACTTATAAAGGCGGCCTTAAATTCCACGACAGCGCGTTCAAGAGCCAAATCACGCGTGTGGTCCCGCTAACAGACGAAGCAAAGGAGATGAATCGTCAATTCCAGGCAATCCTCGGTGACTCGGTGTGGAAAAATTATATGTTGCTGAGCACGCAGTGGCCGAGCGATTTTGGCTGCGCCGGAAAAAAAGATACGAGCACCCCGCCGCCGCCGGATCCGGCTACCGACTTCAAGAAAGAGCCGGACATGAATTGCGCACCGGCGCCGACTTTTCTGGCGAACTCCACGCTCGAAACGTACAGCCAGGGGACCGATCCGCTCGCGTCCTCGAGCTGCATGGCCTGTCACGGAAACGCTGTGAGCCAACAGGTGCGCCCGCCCGACATGAAACCTCAGGACTTTTTGAATCAATCGGATTTCACCTTCATGCTGGAAAAGGCACGTTGAGCGCGGACGCAATATTCAGTTTGGGAATCGAGGGAGGGACGTCATGACCGGAGCGCTGGATCACCAACGCCGGTTCACGCCAGACATAACAGAAGAAGACGAGCACACGGTCACGCGGCGGACCGTGCTGACGGGCGCCGCAGCTGCTACCGCGGCGGCCACCGTCCCCGCCGCTCTCGACACGGCGGCGCGCGCCGACAGCGTGGACCCGAATTCCCGCGAGCACATGCTTCTCTTTGTGTTGCTTTCGAGTGCATTGACCGGCATCGCCGCAAACAAACTGGCGCCCGGATTCAGGCTGGAACCGCGGCCGACAAATCCGCCGACCGTGCCAGCGCCGCCCATTGATCTCGCAAAATCGGTGCCTGGCTCAGACCCGGTCGATGTAAAGCGGGAGTACTTGACGTGGGCCAACGAGAAATACCCATCGGCGCTGGAGAACCTGCTGCAGCTCGTCAGAAAAAATCTGAACGCGCCCGATCGCGACGAGGCGATCATCAATGCGTTGCAATTCGATGACGACGATAAAAGCAAGACCCCGTCCGACCTCGACGCAAAATATCTGGCGCGCAGCATTGTTTTGATGTGGTACTTGGGCGCCTGGTACGAGCCGGCCGAGCTCAAAGCACTACGCAAAGATCCAAAGCGAGTGCCGACATTCCGGGTCGTTTCGCCCAAAGCGTATACGCAAGCGTGGGCGTTGCGGGTGGCTCAGGCGCATCCCATGGGCTTCAGTGAAATGCAGTTCGGCTACTGGACCCGCCCACCTAATCCGCGCGTCGATTTCACTTGATGATCGGCGAGAGTTGATGGAGCCAGACCATGGCCGCGGAAGCTGACAAGGTGTGGGATGTTGCGATCGTCGGCTCAGGCTTTGCCGGCGCGTTGATTGCGCATGAATTGGGGAAGGGCCGCAAGAACGTCATCATCCTCGAAGCAGGTGCCGGTGTTCCGCCGAACTTCAACGCATATATGAGGCGATTCTATTCGGCAGCCGCCAAGGTGCCGGAGAGCCCCTACACGCCCGAGATTTTTGGCCCGGACGGCCTGAGCGATCCGAACATAGTGAACGCCGGCCGGCCGACAGTATTGAGCCTCGGCCCGAAGGGCGGGTTCGGCGATTGGACCGACCCGAAACAGGCCTATTTGATCCAGAAGGGTCCGCGGCCGTTCGCAAGCACCTACGATCGCATCGCCGGCGGCACGTCGCATTGGCTCGGCACGTGCCTGCGCTTCGTACCGAACGATTTCAAGATGAGGTCGCAATACGGTCAATTCGTGGATTGGCCGATCGAATATAAGGACCTGAATTCCTGGTACGGCGAAGCCGAGGCGGAACTCGGCGTTTCCGGAGATGTGGACGAGCAAACGTATCTCGGCGTCGAATTTTCGCCCGGCTACAAGTACCCCATGCGCAAAATTCCCAATTCGACGACAGACCAGTACGTCGACAAGTCCCTAAACACTGATCCGCTGGCCGAGGATGAGACCCAATTCTTGGGAATGCGAACGCCGCCCACCAGAATTGCGGTCAGAGGCGTTCCTGCCGCAAGAAATTCCGAGCCTTACCGGAATCGGCGCGCTTGCGCCGGCAACACGAATTGCATTCCGATCTGCCCGATCCAGGCGAAATACGATCCAACCATCACCTTGAACGACGCGAGGAATACCGGGTTTGTGAAATTCGCGGAGCGCACGGTCGCGAGCGAGGTCGTCGTCGGTCAAAACGGACTGATCAGCGAGATCAAGTTCATACGATACAAGACCGATACCGGGCAGCGGAGCGAAAGCGGCTCCGTCAAGGCCAGGGTCTATGTCATCGCGGCGAATGCGATCGAAACCCCGCGATTGTTGCTCATGTCGAAAAACGGCGGCCGGACGGCCAGGGGCGTAGCCAACACGAGCGACATGGTCGGACGAAACCTGATGGACCATCCTTACTATGTCGCCTGGGGCATGTCGCCGGAACAGATCTATCCTTATCGTGGCCCGCTGATCACCTCGGGCATCGGGGATCTGTGCGATGGGCCGTTTCGTCGCGAGCGCGCCGCGTTCCGCGTCGACATCGGTAATGAGGGTTGGAATTTCGTGGTGGGCGGCGATCCCAACGTGACGACGCTCGACTTTGTCAACGGTCTGAACCGGAGCGGTCTTAACCCTCGATCCAATAGCCCGCTCGGCAATGAGGCGCTGTTCGGCAAGCAATTGGCGGACCGGCTTAACGAAAAGTTCACACGTCAGTTTCGCTGCGGATTCCTCATCGAGCAAACTCCGGACCCGGATAACCGCGTCACGTTAGCTGATTTCAACGACGGGCTCGGCCTGCCGCGGCCGCAGATTTCCTACAATCTCTCGGACTACACCCGGCGTGGCTTCATCACCGCACATCGCATGAAGGATCTCCTGTTCCGAAAAATGCGCCTTACCGAATTCACGAGGATCGATCCCGACGATCCCACTCGGTTCGAGGAGGAAATCGACGGTAAGCCGGTTAGCCTGAACTACATCGGCGCCGGCCACGTCATGGGGACCTGCCGAATGGGCGATAATCCCAAACAGTCCGTGGTGGACAAATTCCAGCGTTCGC
>WNGD01008623.1_pt1 | contig 13718 bp, 13 predicted proteins | sample 5400671 | NCBI WGS metagenome assembly WNGD01 (sample SAMN13153369, study PRJNA577476) | soil metagenome | isolation source: 40 cm soil or saprolite under grassland replicate 2 | place: USA:California | collected 2016-06-15
CCGCCGGAAACGGCTGGCTGCGCGGCGGCGATGTCCAGCCGCCACGGCACCTCCGGGGTCGGGTAGAAGTTGGTGCCGGCGAGGGTGAGCCGGGCACCCTGCGCGGCCAGCCGGGTGAGGAAGTCCTGGTACGCCGGGCTCGTCGCGCTGCGTTCGACCTTCGGTGACCAGCCGACCTCGGCAAGCGCGATCAGCCGGGGGAACACCATGTAGTCGACGTTGCTCAGGTTGACCACCGTCTCCCCCCACATGGCGCCCTCGAGGCCGATGACGTTCTGGTCGCCGACGCCCGTCACGTAGCTGCCCGGGTCCCAGTTGTAGAACTGCTCGACGTCGCAGCCCTTGTTGCAAGCCCAGCTCAGGCCGAGCGTGGGTGGGACGTTGCCGGCCGGGCCGGCGACGTACTTCTGGTCGAGGTAGGCGTGGCTCGCCGGCGCCATGACGAGCTTCATGTCCTTGGCGACCGCCTCGTGCGCGGTGATGGTGTCCGGATCCGAGCCGGACGCCGGGTTCCAGTACTCGGCGACCGAGCCCGCTCCGGGGTTCGTGCCCGCCCCGGCGACCTCGGCCCAGCCCATGACGGTCTTGCCCTGCGCGTGGACGATCGGCGCCTCGGTGTTGATGAACGAGGCGTACCTCGCCTGGCTCAGCAGCGAGGGCGGCACCTCGTCACCACCGAGGTGGTAGTACCGGCTGGTCGACATCGCGGCGAGCTGATCGACGATCGCGGTGTAGATGGTCCAGGTGTTCTGGCTCTCCGGGCACATCGCGCTGTACCCGACGTCCATGCTGAAGTTCCACATCGGTGGGTTGTTGGCGCTGCAGTTGATGTCTTCCGGATGCCCGTTCAGCAGCGGGTTCGCCGTGTCGCCGTACTCGGACATGATGATCGCGTTGTTGTGACCGGGCGAGTCCACCTCGGGCACGACCGTCATGAAATGCGCGGCGGCATGCGCGACGACGTTGCGGTAGTCGGCCTGCGTCCAGAACCCGCCGGGGTCCATCGTGCGGCCGCCGGTGCCGACCGAGCCCTGCCCACCGATGGCGGTCAGGTTGGGGAAGCCGTCGATGACGATGCGGAACCCCTGGTCGTCGCTCACGTGCAGGTGCAGCGTGTTGACCTTGTACGCCGACGCCTGGTCGATGAGTCGCATGACCGCCGACGGGGTCTGGTAGTGCCGCGCGATGTCGAGCATGACCCCGCGGTAGGCGTAGCGCGGGTAGTCGACGATCCGTACCGACCGGATGGTCCAGGGCCCGGGCTCAGGGGCCGAGCTCTCGATCCAGGGCGGCAGCAGTTGGCGGACCGTCTGCACCGCGTCGAAGAGGCCGTGCGGCGTAGCGGCCGTCAGGACGACACCGGGCGGGCTCGCCTCGAGCAGGTACCCCTCACCCGTCGCGTCCGCACGAAGCGCCGCGGGGTTGCCCAGGCGCAGCGTGATGTCGCCGGCGCGTGGAGAGCCGGTGACCACCGGAAGCGGGTAACCGGTCGCCGGGCGCAGATACGCGGCGAGGTCGGCGGCGATCGGCGCAGCGGCGGCCGAGCCCGCCACGATCCGCGATCGGGTCGTGAGCGTGAACTGGCCTACCCCTGCCACCGCGGACACCGGCTTCGGCACCACCTGCGGCGCGGCCGACTGTGCCGCCGCGGTGGGTGCCGCGTAGGCGGTCGGGGCCGCCGCGAGGACGAGCGCGACGGTCCCGCTGAGCGCGAGTAGGGCTGCCCGGAAGCGGGTTCGTGACATTGCCGCACCTTTCCGCCGCGGGCAGGGCGGTCATGCACCGCTCGCGCGGCTGCAACGAAGATGGTCTATACCAATGCCTCGATCTGGTCTACACCTTTTCGACCCCCACGACAAGGCCCAGGTAGGAGCGAGCTGGTCGGCGAGGTCCTGCCCATCGCGCGTCCGACATCGACTCGCTCTATGCTCGCTACCAGAACATCTACGAGCGGGCGAGCTGATGAACCCTCAAGTTTGGTTTCTCACCGGTAGCCAGAGCCTTTACGGGCCGGAGACTCTCGGCACCGTCGCCACCCAGTCGCGGCAGATCGCCGACGCGCTCGAGGACGCCGGGATCGGCGCGCAGATCGTCTGGCAACCCGTGCTGACCGATTCCGCAACGATTCGCCGGGTCATGCTGGACGCGAACGCCGACGACAACTGCCTCGGCCTGATCGCCTGGATGCACACCTTCTCGCCGGCCAAGATGTGGATCGCCGGCCTCGACGCGCTGCGCAAGCCGTTGCTTCACCTGCACACTCAGGCCAACGCTGCCCTGCCGTGGCGGTCCATCGACATGGACTTCATGAACCTCAACCAAGCCGCGCACGGCGACCGGGAGTTCAGCCACATCCAGAGCCGGCTCGGCGTGGCCCGCAAGACGGTGGCAGGGCACGTGTCCGATCCTTCCGTGGCGACTCGGATCGCCAGGTGGGTCGATGCCGCCCTGGGGTTCGCGAAGCTGCGCACGCTGCGCATGGCGCGCTTCGGCGACAACATGCGGGACGTGGCCGTCACCGAAGGTGACAAGGTGCAGGCCGAGCTGACGTTCGGGGTCTCGGTCAATACGTACGCGGTCAACGACCTCGTCGAGGTCGTCGACGCGGTCGACGACAAGACCATCGACGATCTGGTGGACGAGTACGCCGAGCTCTACGACATCGTCCCGGAGTTGCGCCCCGGGGGAGAGCGGCACGACTCGCTGCGCTACGCCGCCCGCACCGAGGCAGGGCTGCGTCAGTTCCTCGCTGACGGCGGGTTCGGCGCGTTCACCACCAACTTCCAGGACCTCGGCGGGCTGCGCCAGCTCCCCGGCCTCGGTGTGCAACGGCTGATGGCCGACGGCTACGGCTTCGGCGGCGAGGGTGACTGGAAGACGTCGATGATGCTGGCGGCCGTCAAGGCGATGGGCGGTGCCTCGGACCGTGGGACGTCGTTCATGGAGGACTATACGTATCACTGGGGACCGGGCACACCGAAGATCCTCGGCGCACACATGCTGGAGGTCTGCCCGTCCATCGCCGCCGGCCGGCCCGCCTGCGAGATCCACCCCCTTACCATCGGCAACCGCGAGGACCCGGTCCGCCTCGTCTTCGACGCCGCTGCCGGCCCCGGCATCGTGCTCGGCATCGCGGACGTCGGGGACCGCTTCCGCCTCGTCCTCAACGAGATCCAGGCCGTCGCCCCGGACGAGCCGCTGCTCAACCTCCCGGTCGCGCGGGCAGTCTGGGAACCGTCCCCCTCGCTGCCGCTGTCCGCCGAGTGCTGGCTCACCGCCGGTGGCCCCCACCACACGGTCTTCAGCCAGGCCGTGGACACCGAGACGGTCGAGGACTTCGCCGCGATGCTGCACACCGAACTTCTCGTCATCGATGCCGCCACCACACCGCGGGCATTTGCCGACAACGTCCGCTGGAACGCCGCGTTCTATCGGCTGGCCGCGGGCCTGCCCGGTGGCGCGCGCTGAGCGGGACAGCACCGTCGATCGACACCGCGGAGGCGTACGGCGTCGGTGCCGAGCGCGCGCGGCCATGGCGATCGAGATGATGGCCGCGGTGCTGTTCGTGTCCTGGTCGTCGCTGACCGTGAAGGGTACAACCGCAGATTTGGGCCTGTGACGGGGCTGCCTCGGCTGGGCGCGCACCGGCTGCGGCACACGCTGGCCAGCGACATGCTGCGGGCGGGGGTGTCGCTGGCGCAGGTCGGTCAGGTGCTGCGGCACCGCAGCCAGTTGGCCACGGCGACTTACGCGAAGGTCGACTAGGCCAGGCTGCGGGAGGTGGCGCGGCCGTGGCCGGGTCTGCGGTGACCGTCACCGGTCAGCGGTCGCCGCTGCCGGCGGATGGGCTGCGGCGGGAGGCTGAGGCGTACCTGGCGATGCGCCGGACGCTGGGGTTCAAGCTGTCCACCCAGGGCCGGTTGCTGCTGGGCTTCGTGGCCTACTGCGAGCGGCGCGGCATCCTCGGCCTGACCACCGACGCCGCGGTGGCCTGGGCGACGGCCACCCCGCGCAGCCGGGATGCGCTGTGGTGGGCGCGGCGGCTGATGGTGGTGCGGATCTTCGCCCGGCACCTGCAGGCGCTGGATCCGGCCGCCGAGGTGCCACCCGATGACGTGCTCCCGCTGTCCTTCCGGCGCACCACCCCGTACCTGTACTCCCCGCAACAGCTGCGCGCGTTGATGAAGGCCGCGCACCGGCTGGAGCCGAGGCTGCGGGCGGCGACCTACGCCACCGTGATCGGCTTGCTGGCGGCCTGCGGCCTGCGCATCGGCGAAGCGTGCCGGCTCGACCGCGGCGATGTCGACCTGGACACCGGCGTGCTGACCGTGCGGGACGCCAAGTTCGGCTAGTCGCGGAGCGTGCCGGCGAGGGCCACGCCTGCACCGAGGCACCGCGTGGCACCCTGTACCACCGGTACCGGCTGGACGACGCCGGCATCCTCGCCGACGCCCGGATCGTCCCGCCGACCGCGCAGAGCCGGGCCAGCATCGAGGCGGACCGCGCGGCACGGCTTGTCCAGGCCAACTGGACCTAGACCACTGCACCCTGCAGCACCGGGGCGAGCGGCTGATCCGAAGCTACGACCCGTGCTTTCTCCTGCTCGACCTGACGATCATCCAGGTATGACCACTGTGGACACCGTGAGCGGGTCGACACCGAGCGGGGCGACGATGCCGCCGGTCTGCTGGTGCCGCGACGGTTGGGCGTGTGCGGCCCGACGGCCACCGTGACCGAGCTGACCCGGCGACCTTACCGGCTGGTCGAGCTGTGGCGGCCGGACGACGGCGTCGCAGTCGTTGACGCGGTGCGTCCCGGCGCGCCGCCCGGCACCGTCCACGTCCTGGACGCCGCGGCCGCCCCGTTGCCCACCGCGCTGGCCGCCGGCTCCACCCACGGGATCGGGCTGGGCACCGCGTTCGAACTGGCCCTCAGCCTCGACCGGCTGCCGGCCCGGCTGATGGTCTACGGCATCGAAGGGTGCCGCGGGGCGGACGGCGCCGGCCTGTCCCCCGCCGTCTCGGCCGCCGCCGACCGGGTCGTCGCCGCGCTGGTCAACGAATCCGGGGCAGCCGCTCGCCGATGAGCAGGTCGAGGACCCGCCGGGTGCACCGGACCGGGGCCGCGGACCAGCCGGCGGGCCGTGCAGCGGGAGCTGGCCCGCCGGGCCGAGGGCCTGCCCGATCTGGTCGCCCGCTGCGACCGCCGCGTCGTACACGCAGTCGCCATGACGAGCCGACGACGGCTGCTCGGCAAGAGACAGACCCCGCGACGGCGCAGCGCCGCCTCCGGTCCGGCACGACGACCGCCTACCGCCAGATCTCTCCGAGGTCATGCAAGAGCAGTCGGACACGCCAGCATCGTGCTCGCCGCCGACACCTACACCAGCGTGCTACTCGACCTGCACTTCACCTCCGCGCAGGCCACCGCTCGGCTCGTCCTCGCCGCAGCCCACGACCTAGCCCGAGGACACCATCGACGTCCACTGACTTCGGTCCCTCCGGGCGGGGACGTTCGGCCGTGGTCGCCCGGGCAGGGTGCGACCACAGTCAAGGGTGACCGTTACCCCCGTGCGAGGAGGAGGGAGTGGCGATGAAGATCTTCGTTCCGACCGTTGCCCTGCTGATGGCGGCCCTGGTGTTCGTCGCTCCGCCGCTGATCGCGTTCCTGCCGGCGCTGGCCGTGGGACTGCTTCTGACGGCGGCCCCGCTGATCATGGGCTCCCTGACGCGCATGGACCAGGGCGGCCGCACCCGCGATGAGGACTCCGGCGTGCGCCGCGACCAGCGTCCGGTCTCTGGCACCACGGCACGGTAGGAACTTCGGGGCTGCCACCTGCGGGAGCGCGCTCCTGCGCGGCTCGGGGCGGCGGCCAGCGCGAGCCGGGCCGCCGCGTAGCATGCGGCTGGCCCGCGCGTGGCCGGGGCGCTGCGGCACCATGCCGTGCCCGACGTCGCGCCGGGTGGCTAGCAGCGCCGCTGCCCCGGTGCAGGCCAGAAACAGGGCGACCGCCAGGCCCAGCAGCCACCAGTGGTCGCCGCCGAACGGGCGCATCTGTTGGCCCCAGCCGATCGGGGACAGCCAGGCCGGCCAGGTGCTGTCTACCCGCAGGCCGGGTCGAGGTGGCCGGCTATGTTACCGACCCCGCTGGTCAGGAACGCCACCCCGAGCACAGCGGCGGGCCAGGCCGCTGGCGGCACGGGTGCTGGAGGCCAGTTGGGTGGTGACCGCAGCCACGCCGACGAACGCGACGCCGACGACGGCGACCGCGCCCCCGGCGGTGAACGAGCCGCCGCCCGGCTGCCCGGTTGCGGTCATCCCATTGTGCGCCCCGCCAAGCGCGAGCTGGGCGGCCCGCGCCTGGACGTACATCCAGAACTACGCCGACGCCAAGGAGGTGGGCGTCAGGTTCTGTTCTGGCTGCGGTAGTAGTCGCGCCAGATGAGCCGGTGGATGGGGATGAGCCGGGGGATGGTTCGTAGGCCGGGGATGAAGGGGATCAGCGCGAGCAGCAGGGTGAGTAGGGCCATCAGTCCCCAGACGAGCGCGTCGGCGTTGTCGGAGGTGGAGAACGGTTTGATCTGGTACCAGAACGTGTAGAGCCATAGCCAGGCTTGCCCGGGGTAGTTCCCGGTCTCGTTCATCATTCCCCACTGGTCGCCGCCGAGGTGCTGGGCGCGGGCCTGGTCTTCCAGGTAGGAGCCGTCGGCCAGGAACAGCAGTGGTTTGGTGTAGTCGCTGGCGTAGAACTGGTTGTGCTCGCTGGTCAGCGCGCCGTCCAGGCCGCCGCTGGAGGCCAGGTCGAGCAGCCGGCCGGTGAGGGTGGGGATCGGGCCGTAGTCGCCGGGGGCGACCTTCGCCGGGTCGCCGTCGGGTGCGGTGGACAGGGCGTCGGCGTAGCCGCTGGCCCAGGTGTTCTGCTGGTCGGCTGTGGCGGCGGTGTAGGTGGTCAACGCGGCGGTGAGGGTCGGGTCGTTGGGCACCGCATGCAGCGGGCCGAGGACGAAGTCGTTGGCGGTGTCGACCGGTACCCGGACACCGCCCCAGCGTTGCAGCGGCAGCGGGCCGAGTTTCTGCCCGGCGTCGGGGGTGTCGTTGTACGGGGCGCCGTAGCTGGCGGTGCCGCTCTGCCCGTCCAGTTCGGACACCGCGGTGGCGACGAAGTCGTTCGGATCGGCCTTCGCCCACGCCTGCAAGGTGATCGGTTTCTCGTCCGGGGAGGAGAACACGGCCGCGAGCAGCACGGTGAGCACGGCCACCACCAGGGTGGCGATGACGAACTCCTTGACGATGTCGTAGCGCCGCCAGGGCCCGGCCCAGGGTCCGAGATCACTGCCGCGGTGTCGCCGGGAGACCGGCCGGTCGGTCGTCGTGGTCACGGCGAGACCTCCCTCGCCGGGTCGCCGGGGGCCGGAGCGTCCAGCGGCGGCACCACCCCGCGGCGGCGGACCAGCAGCACGTGCAGCACCACCAGGACGCCGACCACCAGCGGCAGCAGCAGCACGTGCCAGAGCAGCATCTGGCCGGTGTTCAGCACGTTGAACCAGGCACCGACACCGACCGAGTTCAGCCCGTCCTTGGCCTGGGTGGCGATCCACTGCGAGTCGAAGTTCTGCTGGACCAGGTAGCCGGTGAACGCGGTGCCGATCGACCCGACGAACGCGACCACGCCGGTGATCCAGGTCAGCGCCCGCCGTCCCCGCCAGGCGGCCATGAAGAACTTCCCCCACAGGTGGATCACCATGAAGAAGAAGAACAGCTCGACGCTCCACAGGTGCAGCGAGTTCACGAAATGACCGACCGTCGAGGTGTGCCACCAGGCCGCGCCGGCCAGCGCCAGCCACGCCCCGGACACCAGCACCCACACGAACGCCGCGATCGTCAGCACCCCGAACACGTAGATCCAACTGGACACGTACGCCGGCTGCCGGTCAGGCAGCAGCCGCTCCGGCGGGAGCGCCGCCACCGCACGCCGGCGCAGCGCGCCGGTCCAACCCCCTCCGCGGTACGGGTCCTCCACCTGCTCGGTCATGGCCGGCGCCTCCCACTCGGGAACGGCAGCAGCAGCGCCAGCGCGAACACCGCCACCATCACCGCGATCACCACCAGGTTCGCCACCGAAAGTTGGATGACCCCCCAATGCAGGTAGTGACCCGGATGGTTCAGGTTCACCGGCGCGGCGACAAGGGCGACCATCACGCCTCCCACTATCGAGCCGAGATACGCTGCCGGACCTAGCTCGTCGGCCCGCGTTGACGGATTGTCGTCCTACCTGGCCGATGTGACCAGAGCCGAAAGACCCTGCGCCGAGAATCCTCGACAGGTCAAGCCAGAGCAAAGCAGACCCCGCTGTGATTTGGCAGTCTCAGACAGTCCCGGCTGGCCTCGGTCGAGTCGCTGGCTGATTCTTACCCGCAATGCCATCAAATCTTGACCGGCTCATTGCCTGATTGCTCGGTCGTCGTTTCCCACCGGTCGGTACTCTGGGCATCTGGATGCCGGCCGGACCAACGGGCCGGGCATCCGCGGCCCCGGCAGCCGCGGGAAAGGGGAGACCTCGGTGCCGGTGGCACCCAACCAGACCACCGTCCGGGAGCGCCGCGCGCGTTACCGCGAGAACATGCTGACCGGCCTCAACGCTCTCGCCGAGATCTACCACACGTACTGGGGCGAGTTCTTCCACCTCGCCGTGTTCGAACCTGGCCACGACCCGGCCGACCTGGCCACCGCCTACGAGCGGACTCACCAGCGCTATCTCGAGGCGATCGGAGGCGGCGCGAGCCGGACGGATCGTCGATATGGCCTGCGGAAGCGGCGCACTCTCCGCCTGGCTGGCCGACCACACAACCGGACAGGTGATCGGCGTGGACCTGTCCGACCGGCAACTCGCCCACGCCCGCCGCCGGCTGGCCGCCCTGCCACGGCCGAACCTGAGCTTCGTCCAGCGTGATGTGATGCGCCTGCAGGACCTCGCCGAGCCGCCGTTCGACGCCGCGATCTGCCTCGACGCGGCGTGCTACCTACCCGACCGACCCGCCGCCCTGCGTGCGATCGCCACCCGACTGCGGCCCGCAGGCCGACTGCTGCTGGTCGACTGGTGCCGCGCTGAACGGGTGACCGCGCTGCAGCAAGAACTCATCCTCCAGTCACTGTGCCGATACTGGGCCATCCCAGAACTCGAAACCGCCGCCGGCTACCGACGGTCATTCCAGCGCGCCGGCTTCCACGTCCACTCGGTGGAAGACCTGTCCGGCCGGTCCTGCCGAACTGGGAGCGCGGCTACCAGGCAGCGCTGCGGGCCCTTTCCGAGCCGATTCGGATCAATCACCTCCTGCGTATCGCCGCCGACACGGTCAAGCACGACACGGTCGCCGTCCAGGCAGCCAGAGACCAATTCCAGGTCGCCCTCCTCGCCAAGGCCGCGGCCGAGGCCGGGGCGCTGCGCTACGTGTCCGTTCTCGCCGAACGCCGACCGGACCGAGTCGCCGTCAGCAATTTCGGGTAAGTGGCTCTACGCGGCCAAGCGAGGTGGTCGCCCTCTGATCGGGGTGGGAGTGTGCCACTGGACCGTAGTGCAGGAGGAGGCGGAGGCCTCGTGGCAGCGAGTCCCCGACAGCTTGCTCAGCAGCACCGTCAGCGGGTCATGTCCGCTGGCGGGTGATCGTTGAGGAACCCGTGGCCTGCCTCCGGGTACACATTCACGTCGCGAGGTACCCCGTAGATGGCAAGCGCCCGCTCCAGCCGGCCGGCGACCTAGTAACCCATCGGAGAGCGGTCCTTGGCACCGTAGCTGGCGACGAGCGGGCAGGCACCGGCCAATGGCCGCTCGGCGTCCTTGCCCTACCAGGACAGGTCGGGGGCGGCAGCCAGGTAGACCTCCCCGGCCAGCCAGTCGGCCTGCCGGCGCAGATCCGGCTCATCCCGCCGAAGTCGTGCAGCACGACCACTCCCGGCCAAAGGCCCTGGCCGGCCGGGGTGGCCAGGTAGGTCGGCATGTCCCCACGCGGGGTGAGGACGTTCACCTCGGCCACGGCGTCCTCCTGAGCTCCGCCGCGGAGGATGTCACACGGCTGGCGGCAACCGTAACCCCATCCTGCGGCCAACGCTGGGGGCCGACAGCCGGTCGGCTCACCGGACCAGTCGTCCAAGCCCAGCGTGCCGGAGTAATCGCCGAGCGGTGGGCGCTTCCCGCGCGTAGTACCGTGCGACTACGGGTCGGGACGCTGCTCACTTGCGGCCCACAACCGTCGACTCTTGCCGCGCCCTGCCTCGCGCGTCGACCTGCGCCCGACTGGAGGCCCCCCATGACGAAGACACCCGGCGGCGGCCCGCCCCGGACGTCCACTGCGGACATCGTCGAATTGGTCGAGACCCGGACTCCGCACAACTACCATCCCTTGCCGGTGGCGATCGCCGAAGGCAACGGCGCGTGGGTGACGGATGTCGAGGGACGGCGCTACCTCGATTTCCTGGCGGCGTACTCCGCGCTCAACTTCGGTCACTGTCATCCCGACATCATCGGTGCCGCCGAGCATCAACTCCGCCGGCTGACACTGACGAGCCGCGCATTCCTGCACGACCAGCTCGGGACCTTCTGTGCGGAACTCGCCGAGCTGGCCGGCATGGAGATGGTGCTGCCCATGAACACGGGCGCGGAGGCCGTGGAGAGCGGACTGAAGGTGGCCCGCAAGTGGGCGTACGACGTCAAGGGGGTTCCACCGGACCAGGCCAATGTCGTCGTCGCGGCGGAGAACTTCCACGGTCGGACGATCACCCTCATCAGCTTCTCGACCGACCCGCTGGCCCGGCGCGGCTTCGGACCCTACACGCCGGGATTCCGGATCGTTCCTTACGGTGACGCGGCGGCGCTCGAGGCGGCCGTCGATGACGACACTGCGGCGGTACTGCTCGAGCCGATACAGGGTGAAGCTGGCGTGATCGTTCCCCCGGTCGGCTACCTCGCAGCCGCGCGGAAGATCTGCAGTCAGCGCGGTTCGCTCTTCATGGCGGACGAGATCCAGACCGGACTCGGCCGTACCGGCACGACGTTCGCCTGCGAACACGAGGGTGTGCGTCCCGATGTTTACCTGCTGGGCAAGGCTTTGGGGGGTGGCATCGTCCCGGTGTCCGCCGTGGTCGCCGACCGGTCTGTCCTCGGCGTTCTTCATCCGGGCGAGCACGGCAGCACCTTCGGCGGCAGTCCGATTGCCTGCACGGTGGGTCGCACCGTCGTCGCGTTGCTGCGAACTGGCGAGTACCAGAAGCGGGCCAAGGAGCTCGGTGTCCACCTCCACGAGCGTCTCAGCGCGCTCGTCGGCGGCGGGCTGGTCGAGGTGCGCGGCCGCGGACTGTGGGCCGGCATCGACATCGATCCGGCCCTTGCGACCGGTCGCGAAGTGTGCGAGCGGCTGATGCAGAAGGGCGTACTGGCGAAGGACATCCACGGGTCGACCCTCCGCCTCGCTCCGCCGCTGGTGGTCACCATGCAGGAACTCGACCAGGCCGTCGACGCGCTCGAGCAGGTCCTGCTAGAACTCGACCTTGAACGCAATGTGTCCCGGCGGCGGCGCCTCACTGCGGGATGAGGCGAGGCGCATAACCGCGGGATGAGGCAGTACGTGGCGGGCCCGCTGCAGTGCATCCGGGAAACCGTCTGTGCTGGCCTTCCCCGGGTCCGCTAGCCTGGCTCTCCCGCGAGGGCGGCGACGACGACCTCGTGCCCGCGGTGCGCCGCCGACCGGGACCACGTACCCAAAGCCCGGCCAGCAGGTGGAGTTCGGCGTCGCGCAGTCTCTGCGATGCCAGCAGGGTCAGCTGCTGGCGCCCACCCGCACGCCGGTGATCGCGAACCGCTCGACCGCCGCGCCATGGCCATCGCTGGAGACCGCGATCGTCAGCACGGCCTTGAACCGCGGGCTGAACCTCCGGCGTTGCTCAGGCGTGGACGCATCCTCCTCAGCCGAGAGGCCCTGTCGAAGATCAGTGGTACACCTCAGATTGGGGTGTCTTCACAGTGGGCGCCCGGTACGGTTTGGGAGGCGGCGGCGTGCGGGCCGAGGTCGGCCAGGGTGAGAGGGTGAGCTGGGGGCGAGTCCAGGACGGTGCGGGACTCAAGGTGCAGGTCGGGTGCGCGGAAACCTACGCGAAGCATCCGGCGATCGGCCTGGTGCTGCCGGCGATGGGCTACGGCGAGGCCCAACTCGCCGAGCTCGGCGGGACCATCCGAGCCGCCGACGCCGACGCGGTCGTCATCGGAACCCCGATGGACCTCGCCCGGCTCGTCGACCTCGGCCACCCGGCCCGCCAGGCCAGCTACGAGCTGCGGGAGATCGGCACGCCCACGCTGGCCACCGTGCTGGCCCCCTACCTCGAGAAGTGGCGCCCCCCGCTGACCGGGCGGCCTCCGTCTCACAGCAAGGTGTCCAGGGTGACGAAGTCGTAGCCGCGGCCACGCACCGCGGAGATGACCGCCGGGACGTTGGCCTCTTGTCCCCGGCTGTGCCCTAGTCGGATAGTGAGAATGCCGGGCGGGCGTCGTACCGGCTCGCCACAGGGAGGTGCACAATGACCAATGTGGACACTGGCGGCAGCGCAACCATGGGCACCGAGGATTCCGGCCTCACGGCCCGGGCGGAGGCTCGCAAGCGGGTGGAGGCCCGACGGGAGTTCGGCTCGCACGTCTTCGTCTACGTCGTCGTCAACGCGTTCCTGATCGCAACCTGGGCCTTCACCGGTGCCGGCTACTTCTGGCCGGCCTGGGTGCTGGCTGGCTGGGGCGTCGGCGTAGTGCTGCACGCCTGGGACGCGTTCCTGCGCCGGCCGATCACCGATGCGGACATCGAGGCTGAGCTACGGCGTCAACACTGCTGATCCGCGCAGGAGCGCCCACCGGCGGCCATCGTGTCGAGGGCGCCGTCCTCCTCGCAGGGATGATCGTGCCGCTGATGTTCACCAGGCAGCATATCGGCCGGGGCGGGAGCTCCCGCCCAGCAGCGCGTTGGCTGCTGCGCGGGAGCGGATCATCGGCGACGGCAGCGGCCCGTCCGGCGAGCCGCGAGGGCGTGCCGACGGGTTGTGTCAGCTGCGGACGACGGCGACCGGGCATTCGGTCAACGGTCAGCTCGGACCGGGCCCTCCGGCCCTGGTGGCAGATCCGCAGCGGGCGTCACGATGAGACGGTCAAGGCAATGCCGGCAGGAGGTGCACCAGTGATGCGTACGCTGGTGGTGTTCGAGTCGATGTTCGGCAACACGCAAGAGATCGCGACGGCTGTCGCCGACGGCCTGTCGTCCCACCTGAGCGTCGATGTCGTCGAGGTCGGCGCAGCGTCCACGGGCATCGGCGACGACGTCGAGCTCCTGGTCGTCGGCGGCCCGACCCACGCGTTCGGACTGAGCCGGCCTGGAACGCGACAGTCGGCCGCGGAGCAGGCCGGAGAGGATCTGGTGTCCGCTGGTATCGGGCTGCGCGAATGGCTGGCCGCTGTGCCTCGAGGATCCGGGCGCGTCGCGGCCGCATTCGACACCCGGGTCAAGAAGCCTGGCCTGCCGGGCTCGGCTGCACGCGCCGCCGGGAAGCGGCTGCGCCGGGGCCGGATTAGTCGGCTGTGGATCAGGAGACTCGGCCGGGGTGCCTCGCAGCGAACTCCGAGCCGAGCTTCTCGCCCCAGGTGCGGGCGCGTTCCCGCTCGCCAGGAAGCAGGGGACCGGGGGTGCCGG
>WNGD01004489.1_pt1 | contig 13717 bp, 7 predicted proteins | sample 5400671 | NCBI WGS metagenome assembly WNGD01 (sample SAMN13153369, study PRJNA577476) | soil metagenome | isolation source: 40 cm soil or saprolite under grassland replicate 2 | place: USA:California | collected 2016-06-15
TTCTGCCCGCCAGCCTGGCTCGGCCACTGTGGTCGCGAAGTCCTCCGCGATCAGCGCTGGCCCATCCACCCGCTGGCCGGGCCGCAGGTCCCGGCGGCGGACGAGCGGCACGTCCACCTGCGCGCCAGCTACGTACATCGCCACGGTGGCTCCCGCGCCGCTCACCTGCCCCGGCCCCTGGGCTGGGCCGCCCGGCAGCTGGCTGCCCGACGGTTGGCCGCCCGGCGGCTGCGCGGCCGGCACCGCGGACGCGGCGACGAGCTCAACCGACACCGCCTCCACGAGGATCGTCTTGCCGCGCATCAGGAAGGAGAAGTGCTGCCGGTAGGCCTGCTCGAAACTGGCGACCATCTCGGCCACACCGCCGAGCGGGACCGGCAGCGCGGTGTCGGTCCCGTCGTAACGCAGGTGAGCCCGGCGGGTCGGCCGGGCGCGGCCGGGCTCGATCCCTTGCTGGGCCAGCTCGGCGAGCGCCTCGGCTTCCAGGCGGCCGGCCACCTTGTCCAGTTCCGGGAGCAGCGGGGCGGCGAGCGGTGCCTCCACTGCGGTCTCGCGCATCGCGGTCACGTCTGCCAGTCCCATCCCGTAGGCAGACAGCACCCCGGCCAGCGGGTGGATGAGCACCCGGGTGATGCCGAGCGCGTCGGCCACAGCGCAAGCGTGCTGGCCGCCCGCCCCGCCGAACGTCGCCAGCACGTACTGGGTCACGTCGTAGCCGCGCTGAACGGAGATCTTCTTGATCGCGTTCGCCATGTTCGCCACCGCGATCTCCAGGAAGCCGGCCGCGACCTGCTGCGGCGAGGGGGTAGAGCTAGCCCGGGCGGCTGACCCGGATCCCGGCGAGGGCGAGGGCGAGGGGCCGCCGGCCGCTTCCCCGATCTGCCGCGCCAGCGCGGCGAACTGTTCCTGCACGATCCCGGCATCCAGGGGCTGGTCCCCTCGCTCGCCGAACACGCGCGGGAAATGCGCTGGCTGGATCCGGCCGAGCATGACGTTGGCGTCGGTGACCGTGAGCGGGCCCCCGCGCCGGTAGCCCGCCGGGCCTGGGCGCGCCCCGGCCGAATCCGGGCCGACCCGGTACCGGCTGCCGTCGAAGTGCAGGACTGACCCGCCGCCAGCGGCAACCGTGTGGATGCTCAGCATCGGCGCCCGCATCCGCACCCCGGCGACCTGCGTCTCGTACTGCCGCTCGAACTCGCCCGCGTAATGGGACACATCGGTCGAGGTGCCGCCCATGTCGAAGCCGATCACCTTGCCAAAGCCCGCTGCCTGCGCCGTCCGGGCCATGCCGACGATGCCGCCAGCGGGCCCGGACAGGATGGAGTCCTTGCCCCGGAACAGGTGGGCATCGGTAAGGCCGCCGCTGGACTGCATGAACTGCAGCCGGACGCCGTCCAGCTCGCTGGCGACCTGATCCACGTAGCGGGCGAGGATGGGGGAGAGGTAGGCATCAACCAGCGTGGTGTCACCACGGGACACCAGCTTCATCAGCTGGCTGGTGGCATGCGACAGCGACACCTGCGTGAACCCGGCCCGGCGGGCGATCTCGCCGATCCTGGCCTCGTGCGCCGGGTACCGGTAGCCGTGCATGCACACCACCGCCACCGACCGGAAACCCTCGTTGTAAGCCGCTCGGAGGTCGCACGCCACGGCACCCTCATCCAGGGCGGTGATGACCTCGCCGCGGGCTCCGATCCGCTCGGTGGCCTCGATCACCCGCGAGTACACCATCTCCGGACGGACGATCTGCCGGTCGAAGATCCGCGGCCGGTCCTGGTAGGCGATCCGCAGCGCATCCGCGAATCCGCGGGTGATGACCAGGACCGTCGGTTCGCCCTTGCGTTCCAGCAGGGCATTGGTCGCGACCGTGGTGCCAAGGCGGACCGCGGAGATCCGTTCGGCTGGAATGCGAGCGCCTTCCGGCACGCCGAGCAGGCGCCGGATGCCAGCGACGGCGGGATCGGTGTAACGGCCAGGGTCCTCGGACAGCAGCTTGTAGACGGTGAGCGTGTCATCCGGGCGGCGCGCGACCACGTCGGTGAACGTGCCGCCACGGTCGATCCAGAACTCCCAGCCGCGGTCCGCCGATGGCGGGAACCGGCTGGTCAACCGGGCTCCTCCGGGGGCAGTTCCGCGAGCGCGGTCGCGATGTCGTTCTCGTTGTCCCCGGCGGCCGTGATGACGTCGATGAGCGTGTGCAGGACCGAGTGACGGTCCTCGCCCAGGTCCAGCAGCCGCTGCGCGGCCTCCCACAATTCGGGCGGATCGCCGCGCCAGAGCCGGTCGGCGACGGCCAGGTGCCGGTCGATGTGGCTGTCATCGCCCCGGCTGGCCGCGGGGTCATCGTGGTCGGCCGCCAGCAGCGTCCTGCGGTCAGCCGGGCTGGCCGGATCGAGGGCGCCCAGATCGGTGCCTCGGTAATTGCCCATCAGCACGGGGAAGGCGAACGCCCGGCGGGGCAGGGCCTCCAGGTCGGAGTCCGGCAGCAGCCTTGCCACCAGGCCGGCCTCCAGGCCGAAGGCGGCCGGGTCATGGTAAACCCGCGTGAACGTGCCCATCGAGTCGAAGACCGCGTCCAGCGCGCCGCCGATCGCCGCATCGCTCAGCCCGGTGCGCGATCCTGCCCAGCGGACCCAGGCAGCGAGCACGTGCGGCATGGCGTGCTGCTCGGCGGGCGACAGCACCACCCGGCGCGGCAGCCAGTCGAGCAGGAACGTCTCGGCCTTCGCCGGGCTCACCCGCAGCGGGCGGCCGAAATCCCGGTCACATCCGTAGTCGACGATGTGGTCGGCGCACCTGCTCGCGGCCGTCCGGTCGGACAGGTCCTCGGCCTCGTCGGAGGCGAGGAACTCGGCGACCAGCATCGCCCGCCGGTCCTTGCGCCATGCCTGCCGCCGGGCGGCCGCGCCGCCCCCGCTGCCCCCGGGCGGCCACGGCACCGCTCCGCGGGCCGGCGGCAGCGTCCGTACCCGGGCCCTGATGAACGCGTGGTAGGACGGGAATGACGCGCTGACCGGCGGGTCGGATGCCGCGTCGGTCACCGCGAGCGCGGATTCGAGCAGCCGCCGTGCGAGCGGCGGGTCCAGCGGCGCGAAGCTGGGCTGGCCGGGGGTGCCGCCCGCCGGGCCGTTCGCGGGCCCGCCGGCGGCCAGGTCGTTCGCGGCGCCAGCGACCGGGCTGCCCGGCTGCTGGCCGCCGCTTTCCCTGCACAGCTCGAGCAGCTTGCCGACCTGGGAGGTGACCCAGCCGTCCCTGGCCATGCCGCCAGCGTTGTAGTCGACGATCACCACGAGCGCGTGCGGCTCTTCCCCCGCGTAGCTGAAGACGCAGACCACCTCGTCGCGGTCGCCGAACGCATCCGAGTTGACGTAACAGTCGGTGGCCGCCACCGCGCCCACGTGCTCTGCCCAGCCAGGGCGGGCGACGCCGCGCTCCATCAGCGCGAGCGCGGCGCGCTCGGCCCTGGCGGCCTGGCGCGGCGTGCCAAGGCAGGCGATACCGGACAGCAGCGCAAGCGCCGCCGGGCTGCCCTGCTGGGCCGCGTAGGCGACAAGTCCCTCGCCGACAAGCTCCTCGATGTCCGCCTGCCGCCGCCGGATCGGCTTTGCGCCCGCCCGTCCGGGCTGCTGTCCCCACCAGGTGCCCAGCATCTCGCTCACCATCAGCTCGGCATCGAGCGGGCTGCGCACCGCCAGCAGTTCCCTGGCGGCCCGCAGCATCTCGGCGAAGAGCGCGTTCGGCGGGGGCGCCGGAATGCCCGCGCGGCCCGACTGCGGCCCAGGGGGACCGGAATGGCCCGAATTACCCGCCCCGTCAGACGGCGGCTTACGACGGCTCTGCGGGCTCACCCGGACAGCTTTTCAGATCCGCGCCGCGCGATGCCACGCCCGGCCACGGCGCGCCGCCCGTTTCTGTGCGAGCGCACCGGTTTCCGGCAGTCAGCCCGGCCCGGCGTCGGGCCGGCCCGGGTAGCGCAGTGGTGAAGGCCGCCGGGCGCCAGAACGTATTCGCGGCGGCATGCCAGGACGCGATGGCCTTGGCAGCCCAGTCCGGCGGGCGCGTGCTCTGCTCTCTGCATCCGTAAAGTGCCCGTCGCCGATCGGGGAATAGGGGCGTGACTCCGCCCCATGGTGCCATAGATGGATTAGTCCGGTAGCCGTCCTGACACGGTGCGATGTAGCCGGCCTTGACGGCTCAGCTGGCGGCCAGGCCACCGCCCCTGTCGTCGAGCGGTGCGCGTTCTGGCCGGTCAGGCCCATGCTGGTGACGGCCAGGGGAGCCGCGCAGCGGCCACCCCGGTGGCCTGCTGGCCGGCCAGGGCCGCTGGCGGGCTTGCCGCGCCCCGGCCGCCGGCGCCGCCGTGCTGGCATCGGCGTCACGTAGTTGTTGCCGGTAGCCTTCTTGTGCTCGTTGTTGCCGCTAGCCTTCTTGTGTCCGCAGTGAGCAGGAAGGAGCCGTTCATGGCACGTGCACGCTTGGCGCCGGGGTGCTCGCGATGAGCACCGGTACCTCGGTGCCGAGGCCACGCGTGTCCGGAATGGACGTTTCCGACTCCGCCCTGCTCGCCACGCTGCTGCGCGAGGCGCCGATCGGCTTCGCCTTCTTCGGTGCCGACCTCTGCTTCCGCCGGGTCAACCAGACCCTGGCACGGTGGCACGGGGCCGACCAGGCGGAGCACATCGGCCGGCTGCCATCGCAAGTATGGCCCGAGCAGCTGGCCGACCGGGCCGAGTCCGCGATCCGGCACGTGCTTGCGGAAGATCAGCCGCTGTTCGAGTCCGACCAGCCCATCACGTTCCCGGTGACACCGCCGGGCGCGCCCGCTGCGACGCCGGCCGTGGCCATTCACGAGGCCCCGCAGGCGGCCAGGGCGCGGCGGGACAGGACCGATGCCGCAGCGCAGCAGATACGGCACTGGGCCTTCTCCTGGTTCCCCTCACACGACCCGGACGGCGATATCACCGGGGTCGCCCTGATCGCCGTCGACATTACGGACCGGCAGAACTCCGAGGAGGCTGTCAGGCGCAGCGAGGAGCGCTACCGGTCGCTCGTGCAGGCGGGCGCGCAGGTCGTCTGGGTGACCACGCCGACCGGCGAGATCGCCGAGGATTCTCCGGAGTGGCGCTGGATTACCGGCCAGACGGTGGAGGAGTACCAGGGCAGCGGGTGGCTGGACGCGATCCACCCGGAAGACCGCGAGCGGGTGGAGCGGGACTGGCGGGACTGCGTCCAGACCGGGAAGGTCTTTGACAGCCGCTACCGGGTACGGACCAAGACCGGTTCGTACCGGCACTATGACGTCCGCGCTGTCCCCATCGAGCGGGACGGCATGATCGTCGAGTGGGTCGGCGCCAGCACCGACGTGACCGGCCAGCGCGAGGCAGAGGAGATGCGGGGCCGGCTGACCGAGCAGCTCTCGGCGGCGGCGCTGCGCACGGCACGGCTGCAGCAGGCCACGTCGATGCTGGCCGAGGCGCTCACCACGGAGCAGGTGGTGGAGGTGATCACGGAGGTCGGGCGCTCGGCGATCGGCGCTGACCGCTCCGTGGTCGCGTTGCTTGACCCCGAGCGGCTGCGGCTCCGGACGGTCACCCCCGGCGGGATGCCGGACGGGCCTGCCGTGCTGAGCGGCGACATCCCGCTGGACACGCCGAGCGTGATGACGGCGGCCATCCTGGCCCGGCGCCCGGTGCTGGTGGAAAGTCCCGATAGCCTGCGCAGGCAGTTCGATGGCGTGACGAACGTCGACCTGTTCCTGCAGCACAGCGACGAGCGGGCGTGGGTCGGGCTGCCGCTGATCGCGGCCGGGGCGCCGCTGGGCGCACTGCGGTTCTCGTTCACCAGGCCGCGGCAGATCACCGAGGAGGAGCGGGTCTTCCTTGAGGCCCTGGCGGGGCAATGCGCGCTGGCGATGGAGCGCGCCACGCTGTTCGAGCGCGAGCACACGACGGCGGAGACACTGCAGCGGAGCCTGCTGCCTGACCGGCTGCCGGTGGTGCCCGGCATCGTGCTGGAGGCCAGCTACATGCCGGTCACCAGGAACATGGAGATCGGCGGCGACTGGTACGACGCGTTCCGGCTGCCCGACGGCAAGCTGGCGGTGGCCGCGGGCGACGTGATGGGCAAGGGCCTGACGGCCGCGGCGGGCATGGGCCGGGTCCGGAACGCGCTGCGCGCCCTCGCGCTGACCGACCCGCGGCCCGCTGCCGTGCTGGCCGGCCTTGACCGGCTCTTCGTCGCGACCGAGCTTGAGGAACAGGTGACCACCGTCGCCTATCTCGTCGTGGATCCAGAGACCGGCGACGGGATGGCCGGCAACGCGGGTCACCTGCCGCCGCTGCTGCTGTCCGGCGACGCCCCTCCCCGGCTGGATCCGACCGAGGCGGGAACACCGCTAGGCTGGGCCAGCCCGCGGCAGCAGTATGCGTTCCGGCTGCCGCCAGGCAACACTGCGGTGCTTTATTCCGATGGACTTGTGGAGAACCGGAAGCGCGGCCTAGACACCGGCCTGGACGAACTGGTGGCGGTGGCAGCGCAAGCTCCGGCGGAAGTGGTGGAAGATCCGGCCAGGCTCCTCGGCTACCTGGTAGAGCGGATGCTGACGGGTTATGAGCAGGACGACGACGTGACCGTGCTGGTGCTGCACATGCCGCGGCGCGATGGGGTGGCGCCGGCCAGCAAGCCGGCGGCGGCTGCGGCCGCGAGGAGGAGTAAGGCGTGAATAACGCGGGAATCATGTCCGGCACGGGCCCGCCGTGGGGCAGGCCTTCGACCGGCCGGGACTTGCGGTGGTACGACGTACCTCCCGACTCCGCCTAAGGTGGAGGGAGGGAGATCAGCCGATCCGGGCCGTAGTGCCGCCTGGCAAGAGCCCGGCGCCCGGCATCGTCCCAGCAGCGAGACCCGCGCGGTAGGGTCCATTTCCCCGCCATACGCACGCAGGAGAGGGTGTCCGTGTCGCTTGCCAGTCCGGTCAGCCGTAGGTCGAGCGCGCCGTGGTGGGCCGCCAGCCAGCGAAGGAAGGGGTGACTGTGGTGGCAAGCGCTGCAGGCTCCGCAGCGCGGAGGCAGCCGAGGACTTCCAGCCAGAACGGGCGGTTGCCCGCGCAGGCATCCCAGCGACACGGGCCTGGTGACGCGGCGGTGGCGCTGGTGGAAGACGACGCATCGGCGGAGAGCCAGCGAGCCTCCGCATCGGCAGCCGCCGCCAAGCATGCCGACGCCGCCAGGTCACGGAGATCTTCCGGCCGGCCCGCGGCGGCGGCCGGCGACGACAAGGCCGATCCGGCTGCCGCCGCGCCGCCGGCCGGCCCGCAAGGTGATGGCGGCCAGGATTCCGGGCGCGGCCGGAAGGCGGCAGGCCAGCCTGGTTCTGCCCGCCAGCCCGACGCTGCCCGCTCAGGGACGGCAGTACAGGAGCGTTCCGGCGGTGCGCGGGCCGAGAGCACGCCGGAGGACGACGGCGCCGGCCAGGGTAAGGCCGCATCCGCTGGCCAGGCCGGCGGGCCTGACTTCGGCGGCCCATCGGATGACCTGGAGCTCGAAGCCGACGTAGAGGTTGACGTGGAGGCCGACTTCGACGTGGCCGACCTCGCCGCTGTGGCCGAACTTGAAGTCGACGTTGAGGTCGACCTGGAGGACCTGGCCGATCTCGACGACGAGGATGAAGACCCTGCCGCCGTGCTGGACGCCGATGCCGAGTCGGCCCCGGCGGATGCTGGTGATGGTGATGGTGATGGTGATGGTGACGACGCGGCTGAGGCCGCCGTCGGCCCGGATGCGCCGACCAAGGGGCAAGGCGCCGCCGGGCCCGCCGCTGCCACCGCTCCCGCTGCCAAGCCAGCCGGCGAGGAGGGCGAGGACGAGGCGTTCGTCTACGGCGATGACGACGAGGACCTGCCCGCGGCGCAGGTGGCCGCGGCCGGGGCCACGGCCGATCCGGTCAAGGACTACCTGAAGCAGATCGGCAAGGTGCCGCTGCTCAACGCCGAGCAAGAGGTCGAGCTGGCGAAGCGGATCGAGGCTGGGCTGTTCGCCGAGGAGAAGCTCGCCGAGGGCCGGGGCACGCTGCGGCCTGATGCGCGCGGCGACCTGGAGTGGATCGCCGACGATGGCCGCCGGGCCAAGAACCACCTGCTGGAGGCGAACCTGCGGCTGGTGGTGTCGCTGGCCAAGCGGTACACCGGGCGGGGGATGCTGTTCCTCGACCTGATCCAGGAGGGGAACCTCGGCCTGATCCGCGCGGTGGAGAAGTTCGACTACACCAAGGGCTACAAATTCTCGACCTACGCCACCTGGTGGATCCGGCAGGCGATCACGCGGGCGATGGCCGACCAGGCCCGCACCATCCGCATTCCCGTGCACATGGTGGAGGTCATCAACAAGCTGGCCCGGGTGCAGCGGCAGATGCTGCAGGACCTGGGCCGGGAGCCCACTCCTGAGGAGCTCGCGGCCGAGCTCGACATGACCCCGGAGAAGGTCATCGAGGTGCAGAAGTACGGGCGGGAGCCCATCTCCCTGCACACCCCGCTTGGCGAGGACGGTGACAGCGAGTTCGGTGACCTGATCGAGGACTCCGAGGCGATCCAGCCTGGCGAGGCGGTCAGCTTCACGCTGCTGCAGGAGCAGCTGCACTCGGTGCTCGACACGCTGTCCGAGCGCGAGGCCGGGGTCGTCTCGATGCGGTTCGGCCTCACCGACGGGCAGCCGAAGACGCTGGATGAGATCGGCAAGGTCTACGGGGTGACCAGGGAGCGGATCCGCCAGATCGAGTCGAAGACCATGTCGAAGCTGCGCCACCCGTCACGATCCAACATCCTCCGGGACTACCTCGACTGACCCGACCGACGGCCGTCAGCCCAGGAGGTAACCAGCGATCCCCGTCCGCCCGGCTCGTGGACGCACAGAATGCCCAGATCCGGACGGCCAGCATCGTGATCGGCATCGAGCCGAAATCCGCGCAGAACGGCGGGTCGGCGCGCCGATATCACCAGCGCCGACGTTACGGAGCGTGGCTCTTCCGAGGCGCCTATCGCGATCGAGGATGGTGAGGTCATTGCGCAGCGGGGGGGCGTGCGGCGATGCGCATCTCGGCGAGACGGCATGCCCTTCACGCAATGTGAAGCACATGTCGGCTGCGCGCCGGCCTTGGCCGGGGCCCACGGTGCGTAGATGACCCAGCGCTAGACGCAGAGCTGAGCGGCGCTGCCGGCCAACCGTCTGCGCAGATCCGCCAGTGAGCGGCGCTCGGTGTCAGCCGGTCTTGCTTGCCAGCCAGAACAGCAGCTTTGCCATCCATGGCGGCGCATCGGCCAATGCGGGAAGGGCAACGCCGTTTTGTGCTGCTGACGCCGCGCGCCAGCGCAGCGGGGCGTACCGATTATGCCGTGCGGCCTGGGTGAGGCGGGTAAGCGCGTCTCCCTCGAGCTGGCGGACACGCTCGCGGCTGATACCCAGCTCGCGGGCGAGCGAATCGTAGGTTCGCTCGCCCGGCGCGAACGTGCGGGAGGTCAGGATCAGCCTGCGCCGCTCATCGGTTTCGCCGAGTAGTTCCGCGGCCAGCCGCGCAACATGCCCGTCGGGTTCGGCTGGGCCGGCCAGTGGCCGGAGGCTGAGCTGGGCGAGGCGGTCCCAGCAGCGTGCGACGTCCGGTGGCATGCCCGCTGCGGCCGGGGCGAGGGTGAGCAGGTTCCCGAGGGCGCGCGCGCCACGTTCGGCGATTCCCCACGCCGCGATCACCGGCAATGCGGCGGCGATGTCCGGCGGCAGGGCGGGCGGGGTGGCCGCCAGGCCGCGGACAGGACCAGCGCCGGAGTTGCCGGCCGGCCCGGCCGTGTCGTCTTCTGGCCCAAGTTCGCTGATGACCGCCCGGACAGCGGCGATCAGCCGCGGCCCGCTGTTGCGCAGCTCGAGCAGGCATTCGTCGGGAGTGGCGGCAACATCCTCGACATAGGCAAAGCCGTGCCGTTCGAGAATGTTGTAGAACCGCCTGCTGCCGGTGCGGCGCAGCAGCGGCCCGGCAAGCGCTTCCAGAGGCGTGCGGCCCGGCGGGACCGGGTGCAGCTGCCACCCGGGGACCGCCCCGGCGGTAACCAGCCGCCGGAACTCCCCGGCCAGCGGGCTCTCGCCCACGACATGCAGGGACCGGGCCGGCCACGGACGAAACACCAGCACACTTCCCAGCGGTTCGGAATCCGCCCCTGCCGACGCTGACAGCTCAACGCTCCGGGACAGGCGTGCCACTACCGTCCGCAGGTGCTCTTCAGACGTCAGGCTCTCGATGGGACGGGGGCCATCCGGCGGCGCCGGCAGTGGCTGAGCCGCGGCCCCGGTGAGCCCAACGCCCAGCCCATGCCGATCCGGTCCGCGGCCATACACGGTATGCGAGTGATCCACTGCGGCCGTCACCATCCCTGCCTCGATGATGCCAGCCCGGACGCTGCGGTTCCCGGAACCCTGCCAGCTGCCGGCGGCAGTTGGCATTGCCCGGAGTGTATCGCTCCGTGTTCCTGGCAGCGGGCGGCCCGCCGAGCAGGCATATCTGCAAGGCATTCGCCGCTGGCGCGCTCAGGCAATCAATCGCGAACGCCGCCCCTGTCGGCGGCTATCGGCGGGGCGGCCGTTGTGGTGAGGCCCCGTTCCGCAATTGCCAGCTGGCGTTGCCTGGCGACGCGAGTCTGGCATCCGATGCGGGCCGGCGTTTTCTGACACGGCGTTCCACGGCCACTGCCGGGCCCCCCGGCCGGGCAGCCGCGCCCCGGCGGTGTCGGCACTGCCAGGAGGTGCCGCGCATAGCTGCGGGCACTTGAGAAAGAGCAACGGTCTTTGGCCACAGCAACGGCCTGGCGGCCGTTATCACTGGATGCCGCTGAGCAGCACGTTTGGGCCCGGGCGTCTCGTTGCCCGGGCGCGGATCGGGCGCAAGATGCAGAACGCGTCCGCGTTTCCGCAGGTCACAGGCCCGGCGTTCAATCGGCCAAAGATTGTCAGAGTGTTCGAATTAGTGCCTCTGAGCAGCGCCCCCAGCAGGATTCGAACCTGCGCTCACGGCTCCGGAGGCCGTTGCTCTATCCCCTGAGCTATGGGGGCTCGCGTGCTCCGCCGGAAGCGGCGGGCCCGCAGGGCCGGTGCAAGGCTATCAGCCCCGGAGTGTCCCGGACACGGCGCTGATCTACCCCCATCGCCGCCGTTGAGCGGGTAGCCTCGCGCGGGTGACGCAGGGACTGGGCCGGGTGCTGGTTGTCGACGATGACGAAGTCATCCGGCAGCTCATCGCGGTGAACCTCACACTGGAGGGGTTCGAGGTGGCGACGGCCGTCGACGGTGAGGACTGCCTCGACAAGGTTACCCAGACCAGCCCGGACGTCATCACCCTGGACATCATGATGCCGCGGCTGGACGGCTGGGTGACCGCGACCCAGCTCCGCAAGAACCCGCTGACCAGCGGGATCAAAGTGGTCCTTATTACCGCGCGGGCGCAGGAGGACGACCGGTCCAGGGGCAAGGAGATCGGCGTGGACGCGTATCTCACGAAGCCGTTCGACCCGGCCGAGATGATCCGCGTCGTCCGCGAGCTGGCCGGCGCGCCGAACAGCGCCTTCGACTGACGGCGCCGTCGGCTGCCCGGCGCGGGGCCGTAGCCTGGGCGCGTGCTTCCCGGCGAGATCGGCGCCGAGCTTGCCCGCGTGATCACGCCAGCGGTGGCCGCGGGCGAGCTGCCGCAGGCTGCGGGCATGGCCAGCCCGGCAGGCACCTGGCGGCCGCCGCCCGGCGCGGCACCGGGCAGCTACTCATCCTCGCTGCCGTTCCGGCTGGCCGCCTGCTCCGGGCGCACCGCCAGCGACATCGCCGCCCAGCTGGCGGCCGGGCTGCGCGGCTGCGGCTGGATCAGCGACGCGTCCGTCACCGGCGACGGCTACCTGACCGTCACCGTCACGCCCGACGCGCTCGCGTCCCTGGCCGTCCGGGTCAGCCAGGCTGGCCTGGCCTGCGCGCGCAGCGACGCGCTCGGCGGCCAGCGGGTCAGCCCGCCGCCGGAGGCGGACCTGGCCACGGCGGCGACCTGGGCGCAGGCGCATGAGCGGCTCACCGCGGCGGTGAGCGTCCGGCTGGCCGAAGCGGCCGGCGCCGAGGTTGCTAACCACCAGGATGGGGAACGGATGGTCGGGACCACCGCAACCGGGCTGGCGCGTCCTGGCCCGGCGGGACTGGCGATGGCGTTCGCCGGCGCCGATGCCGTCCGCTACGCGCTGGCCCGGATCCCGCCCGGCCAGGCGGTAATGATCGATGCGGGACAATCCGTTCAACACGTTCTCGGAAACCCGTTCTACGCGGTCAGTTTCGCGCATGCGGATGCGTCCGCGACCTTGTGCCGGGCGGCCGGCCTGGGCCTGTGCCGTGCCGAGCCCGCCGGATTCCGGCCACGGTCCCTCGCCTGCCGGGACGAGCTGACGCTGCTCGGCGCCATCTCCTGGCTCCCCGAACGCGTCGCAGGCGCCGCCCGCCGCCGCCACCCGCATGAGCTGACCCGGTACCTGGAAGAACTCGCCGGGGCATACCTCGACGTCAGGGAAACCTGCCCGGCGCTGCCGTCCGGCGGGCTGGCCGCGCCGCGCGACACCGCCACGGCCAGCGCGCGGCTGTGGCTGGCGGACGCCGCGCGGACCGCGCTGGGGGCAGGCCTCACGCTGCTCGGGGTGCCCGCGCCCGGCAGGCCGTGATGGGGCTGCCTGGCGGCTTATCGCCCGGTCGGCCGGAACTCGTGTCCGGCCGCGGTGATTCAATAGCCAGCGAAATGGGTATCGCATGGCATGTAAGCCCCCTGGACGCCGACAGCCAAGGCGCAATTGTCCAGTTCGTGACGTCGGAGCTCACCTGCAGGAAAGCACCCGGCGGCCGCGTACCTGGACCGCGCTTCGAGGACGTTCCTGGGTCTCCCCGGGTCGTCCGCATCGGCCTCGTCGTCCTCCTTGGCCAGTGACGGACAGCTCTGAGGAATGCCTTGGGCGCTCATGGTGTTAAGCTGGGTGCTGCACTAGATGCCCCGCCATGGGGACAGGTGCTCGCCCGCTTGCCGTCAGCCCGGCGCAATAGCCGGTCGCGGCCAGCCGTTCCCAGAGGGATTCACTCATCGCTTGACTTCCGCCCCTGCCAGGAGTGGAACGAATGCGGATCAACAGGGAGCCAGGGGGCTCCGGGGGTTGGCTACCCCGGGCCGCCGCGACGGGGACACGGGCGAGTCACACCGGCCGCCTCGGCCCGCCGTGGTCATCCTGACCCCGCGCAGGCCGCGGCTGCCAGCTGGCACCTGCGGGCGGGAACCGTGTGCGAGGAAACACGGGGATGGCGGTAAGTGCAGGAACTGGCCCGGCCGATCAGCCGGGCCGCGACAGCGGATATACCGGCTGCGAGGGCAGCCGGCGCCCGCGCCTTGGGAAGGACCCCTCGTGAGCGACACCACCGAAGTTTTCACCGGCACCTCGGGCACGCCTGAGGAGTCACCCGCGCTGTTCCCGGCGCCTGCATCGACGCGGGGCACGACGGGACCGGCCGGGGCTTCCCCCGAGCCAGCGGGCGCCGAGCGCTCCTGGCAGGACGGGGACGGCCAGGCGGGCGGCGCCGGTGAGGCAGCGGCGGGCGGCGCGCGCCGCCGTGGCGGCGGCGGGCTCGGCGGGATGCTACTGCCCGAACTGCAGCGGCTCGCGCAGTCGCTCGGCATG
>WNGD01006558.1_pt1 | contig 13716 bp, 11 predicted proteins | sample 5400671 | NCBI WGS metagenome assembly WNGD01 (sample SAMN13153369, study PRJNA577476) | soil metagenome | isolation source: 40 cm soil or saprolite under grassland replicate 2 | place: USA:California | collected 2016-06-15
GCATTGATCACGCGCAGGCGGTCCTCACCCGCGAGGAACGTCCGGGCGTCGGTGACGACGGGGTCGCTCGGACCAGGAAAGCCCTGGCCGAACGCGGTGGTACGAGCCAGCTCGGAGGTGATGCTCTGACCGCCGAACGAAAGCGTGGACCCAACCTCGCCCACCAGCCGGAAATCGATGTTGCCCACGTAGTCCGCCGTGAGGAGCGAGTAGCGAATTTGTTCGTCGGACAGACGGCCTTCCGGCTGGCTGGTGAAGGCGAAGGGCCGGAGGTTGCGGTTTTCCTGCTGGGCCACGTCGTAGCCGACCGTGAACCGGTTGGTGAACCAGGGGATCGGTGTGTAGGTGACGGTGGCGCCGCTGGTGAGCCGCTGAATGCCGGTCGTCAGACTCTGGTTGAGCAGCGAGTCGAGCACCCGCGGGTCGCTCGAGGTCCGGTAGTTCTGCTCTGCCCGATACACGTTGAGCACCAGCCCCTGCGCATTGTTGCCCGATGGCGTATTCGAGAGATCGGTCTTCGAGTAGGCGGTGTTCCAGTCGAACTTGAGGTTGTCCATGAGGTTGAAGCTGAAGTTTCCTCGCGTGCCGAGCTTCTGTTCGTTGTCGAGCGGCAGCACGCCATCGTTGTCCTCCCAGTTCCCCGACACGAAGTACTGGAATCCCGCGGAGCCGCCCGACACCGAGCCGACGTAGCGCGCCCGGTAGCCGTTGCGGATCCAGGAACAACCCGGGACGGGGTTCGACACGCACTGCCCCTTGGGGCTGCCGGCCGGCCGGAGATTGAGATACGGCACCGAGTCGGTACCGAACGGCCGCAACTGGTCGAATCCCTGCCCCATCTCGAAGGTCCAGTGCGTCGCCCCGCTGGTACCGCGTTTGGTAAAGATCTGGATCACGCCCGCCGCGGCTTCGGTGCCATACAGGGTGCTCGCCGCCGCACCTTTGATGATCTCGATGTGGTCGATGTCGGCCGGATTGATGTCGTTGAGCGGGCTCGCCTGGTAATTCCCGCCGCGAAACCCGTCCGAACCCGGCTGCGGCGGACGGTTGCGGCGATAACCCTCGCTGCGCACGCGGACGCCGTCCACATAGACGATCGGCTGATTGCTCTGCGAGACGCTGACGGCGCCGCGCAGGCGGATCTGCGCTCCTTCGCCGGCCATCCCGCTGGTCTGCATCACAGACAGCCCCGGCGCCCGTGCCTGCAGCAGCTGGTCCATGTTGGCGGGCGGGTCTTTGACCTCCGAGAGGTTGACCTGTGCAATCGAGTTCCCGATCTCGCGCACCCGCGCCTGGCCGGCGGTCCCCGTCACCACGACGGCATCGAGCTGCAGCAGGCTCGGCACCAGCTGTACCGTGACAGTGCTCACGCTGTCCCCGCTCACGGTGAGCCGCAGCGTCACGACCTTGTAGCCGATAGCGAGGATGCGAAGCTCGCGCAGCCCCACCGGCACGTTCAGCAACCTGAAGCTGCCGTCCGCGCCCGTGCGCGCGCCCAAGTTGAGGCCTGGGATCGCCGCCTCGGCCCCCGCAATGGGCTCACTGGAGCTGACGGCAGTGACCTTCCCTTCGATCGTCCCCGTTTGCGCTGCCAGGGTTACCGCGTCAAGTGAGGACAAGGACGCGACGGCTACCGCCACCACTGCGCCCGACACTCTCGAGCGCCACAAAAACGCGTGACGTCTCATAAGGAGGCTCCTGTAGCTAAACGAAGAAGCGGGGAGATCTCGGCGGGACAGCCCATCCGGTACGTCGCGACAGGCACACCAAGTGACACGGCCTCATCCAGCGAAGTCGACGAGGGCGAGATGGCAGGAAGCACAGCAATTCCCCGAGGGCCGACTTGGCTAGGAAATGGCTCCCGGCAGGAGAGCTGTCAAGGCAGCACGCGGCAGCTACTCGAAGAGCCGCCCCAGGTTCGTCGTCAGTCCCACAAACACCTGGTCGGAGGTTTGGGAGGTCGCCCCCCACACCCCGCCGACATCCACGACCACCCATTCGCCTGGAGTAATGAGCACCGCGACGAGCGCGCCCGCCAGCGCCGGTGCGACCCCACCTTCGGTAAACCCGAACAGCTCCGTCGTAAGAGCCGCCGCGCCCCAACTCCACGTCACCCCCGTCGAGCCGAACCACTGTGGCTTCCCCGCCCCAATCGCCGTCGGCCCGAGATTGATGTCCGCGTGCCACGCCGGCGCCACGTCCACGCTCACGACCCCGACGAGCGCGCCCAGCGCGCGGCCCGCCGACAACCCCACGTCTTGGGACCCCGTCGGCAGCGTCACGCTCGGCACGACGCCGACTGCCGTGGTGGTGGTGAGGTCCCCTCGCCACTTGAGCGCAATGCCGAGATCCCCAACCCCGCTGCCGTTGCCCGTGCGGCCATAGGCAGTCCCCGACACGCCGAGCTGCCAGCCCCGCGCCAGACCGACCTTCAGGTTCAGATCCCAGCTCGTCGCCTCCCCGAGCGAGCGCACGCCGCGCGCGACGATCCCCTGCTCCAGTTCCCAGTAGCCGGGAGCGACGGCATACGCGTGGGTGGCGGCGGTGGGGCGTTCGGGGTTGGCGGCGCGCGAAGACTGCGCGGCGCCGGCTTGCGCGAGGCTGAGCAGCACCAGCAGGATGAAGAGTCGCAACGCGCCCGGGAGGACTCGAACCTCCAACCCTTGGGTTAGAAACCCAGCGCTCTGTCCGGTTGAGCTACGGGCGCGAAGTCGGGGCGGCGGGATTTGAACCCGCGGCCTCCTGGTCCCAAACCAGGCGCGCTACCAGGCTCTGGACGCCATTTGCACAGACGCCAAGACGCACAGGAAAGCTAAGCTACTTCATCCTCCGGAGCAGCACCTCGATCAGCGCCCGGAACGCCCGGCCCCGGTGGGAGACGCGGTGTTTGGCGCCCGGTGGCGCTTCTCCGAAGCTCATTTGCAGGTCGCTCGAGAAGAACAGCGGATCGTAGCCGAAGCCCCCCGTGCCGCGCGGGGCCGGCAGGACGTAGCCCTCGCAGCTCGCCTCGACGATCTCGGGCGCGGTGGTGGGCGTCTCGAGATACGCGACGACGCAACGGTAGCGCGCCGTGCGGCGCTCCTCCGGGACCCCCTCCAAGGCGGCGAGGAGCTTCTCGTTGTTGCGGCGGTCCAAGTCGCCACCCCCGCTGCCCCCGGCCCAGCGCGCCGAACGGATGCCGGGCCGGCCTTGCAGCGCGTCCACCTCGAGCCCCGAGTCGTCGGCGATGGTGGGCCGACCGCTGCGCTGCGCGAAGTAACGCGCTTTGGCCACCGCGTTCTCGGCGTAGCTACTGCCGCGCTCGAGATCGTCCTCTTCCGGCAACCGCTCGAGGTGCGCGTCGGGGGGGAACATGACCTCGAACGGCAGGCCGGCGAGCAGGTCGCGGATCTCCCGTGCCTTTCCGGGGCTGCGCGTCGCGACGAGCAGTTTCATTGCGGATTGCGGATGGCGGATTGCGGATTGGATCGGGAGATCATTGCGAGTCGTGGAGCTTGCGCAGGAGATCGGTGGTCGACTTGCCCTTCACCACCGGCACTCGCACCACCCGGCCGCCCCATGCCTCGACCTCGTCGCCGCCGACGATGTCGTCGCGCGCGTAGTCCGCTCCCTTGACGAGCACGTCGGGACGGAGGCGACGAATCACCTCGAGCGGGGTGTCCTCATCGAACACCACGACGCAGTCGACCGCGGCCAAGGCGGCCAGGAGGCGGGCGCGGTCGGCCTCGGCGACCGCCGGGCGATGCTCGCCCTTGCCGAGCCGGCGCGCCGACGCGTCGCTGTTGACGCCGACGATCAGCGCGCCGCCTTCCCGGCGCGCGGCCTCGAGCAGGTGCACGTGGCCGGCGTGGAGCAGGTCGAAGACGCCGTTCGTGAACACCACGGGGGCGCGCTGCGATTCGCGCCAGCGCGCCGCGTCCATCGCGGATCGGATCTTGGCCGCCGTGTTCACGGCGCCGCCCGGCGCTCAGAGCGGTTCGTTGGTGCGCGGATGGAAACTGAAGGTGTGATGGAACAGGGGGAGCTGGACCACCTCACTATAGGTGGTCTCAATGGTGATCTCCCGTGGCATTGCCGTGCGGCTGACGCGCAGATTCGTCGCCGCCTCGCCCGGCAGGCCGATTTCCTGGGCTTCCGCGACGATGCGCCGCTGGATGGTGCCGTCGTCCAACGCCGACGCGAGGTGGGCCTGCTGCTGTATCTCGTCGAGCAACTGGTAGTAGCGCAGGTAGACCGGCACGATGTGGAACGCGTAGTAGAGCAACGCGACGAAGACCAGGATCGAAATCAGACATCCCGTGCTGCTCGCGCCGCGTCGCGCCCACCGCCCCCCCGTCACCATTGGGACTGCGCTCCATCGACAATCTCGGTCACGAGCTTGTCGAGGGCTTTCTTGCGCCCGTCCGCTTCCTGCGGCGGCTCGTACTCCCCCGTCACCATCAGGCCTTGCCGCTTCCACAGCGACTTGCCGTCGCGGCGATCGATGATCTCGACGTCCACCGTGATCTGCACCTGCCGCTGCGTCACGTTCGGATTGCCCACACCGGGCTGGATCACGGTCGCGACGCCCGGCTCGTAGCGCGCGACGCGGCCGTGCACCACCGCGTCGGCGGTCTGCTCACCCGCGAGCCGCAGCCCCAACCGGTTCTCCATCGCCTCGCGAACGGCCGTGTTCACTTCCTGCGTGAGCGCCGGCTCCGGCGTGTCATTGTCGAACGGCAGAATCGCCACCGTGCGGACGTTGGGCAGCCCGCCACCGCTGAAATGGTACAAACACCCTGCCGCGACCAAGGCCAGGGCACTAGCGACGACTGCGCCAGAGCGCCGGCGGAAACTCCGCCACGGTGTCCACCGCCACGACCCGAAGCTCAAAGCGCGCCGGTCCCTCCGGAAAGTCGATGCGGGCGGTGCTGGGCAGCGCGCTCGCGTCGAACCGCGTGGTGCTCGCCGCCACCACCTTGCCTGCCCGCCGCCACTGCGCCGCCAGCACGCGGTCGCGTCCCACCATGAGCACGTACTCGAGCGTGTCCGCACCCGCGACGACGCGCAGCGTCCAGCCGTGTGCATCGGGGCCCGCGTCGGTCCGGCCGAACAGCGCCGCGGTGTCCGCCGGGGGCGGCACGAACCCGAGCGCGGCCCAGAGCATCGGGATCGCCGGCACCAGCGAGCGGAAGTCCTTCTCGGGGTCCGCCCACTGCACCGAGTCCCCGACGACCACGCCCGCCCCGGACTTCACGCCGAACGTCGCGGCGTAGTCGAGGCGCAGTGAATCCGGCGGCGCGATCCGCGCCTGTCCCCTTCCCGCGGCGCTGAGCCGGTCGTCCCGGTACTTCCAACGGAAGCGGATCGCGGTGGGGTGCCGCGGCAGCGTCGCGCCCGTCCACGCCACCGCGCTATCGCGATGCATCGCCGGCAGCGGCACCGGAATCAGCGGGCCCGGGCGCGGATGACACGCCGCGGCCCCGACTACGGCGCCAATGTAGGAAAGCGCGCGGAGCCGGTCAAGCGAAACGTGTTGCCGGATCAATAGTTAAACCCGAAAAAGAAGTCGACGAAGCGGCTGCGGCGGTCCTGATCCGGCAGGCCGTACAGGCTCAAGTCGCCAGAATGGAACCGGTACCCGAAGTCGAGCCGCAGCACGAGCGGCGCGCCGATCGGCATGCGGAGGCCGAGCCCGGTGCTCCCCAGCGCGCCTCGCGCGGTCGAGACCTCGCTCCACGCGCGTCCGTAGTCGGCGAAGAGAGCGCCCTGCACGCCCGGCAGGCGCAGCGCGCCGAACGGAAAGCCGATGGTGAGGAAGTCGGTGATCGGGAACCGCCACTCGGTGTTGACGAGCCAGGCGCGCGTGCCGGTGACGTAGCCGAATCCCGGGTAGCCGCGCAGGGCCCACGAACCGCCGATGCTGATGCGGCGGGGCCGCTCGCCGCCGGCGAAGTAGCCGAGCAGCCGCACGGCGAACGCGCTGCGCAGGGAGGTGCGGTAGTAGTGGCGCCAGTCCGCGGAAAACACCCACGCGTCGAAGCGGCCGTGGCTGATGTCGTTGACCAGGCCGGCGGTGAAGTTGTAACGCTCGCCGTCCACGGGGCCGGTGGAGAGCCACAGGGTGTTGTCCTTGACGTAGCTCAGGTAGTTCGACGCGAGCCAGCCGACACGGTGGAAGTCGCCGGGGTCGCCCGTCAACACGTCGGGCCGGGTGATGTCGAACCGGTCGGAGTGCTCCACGCGATACTCCGCTTCCAGCCGCCGGAACCGCGAAAACGGGTAGCGCACCTGCGCGAACGCGCCCGCCGACCGCTCCTGGAACAGGGTGCTGAAATCCGACTCGAAGAACAGCCCGCGCAGACGGAACGCGCCCACGCCCCAGTTGATGCGGCGCGCCTGGTTCAGGTAGAAGACGGTGCCGTTGAAGTTATCGAGCAGATTGCCGAGGCCGTTCCCCTGGAACGACGACACTTCGACGTAGACTTGGTGGTCGCTGAGCAGGTCGCTGAACAGGAACAGGGCGCCCTGGGCCGATCCCAGCCCCGGCGCCACGACGGCGTCGCCGGCGGCGAAATCGAGCGTGTACTTCTTCTCATACGGTGCCGCGTCGGCCCGGGCGTACGGCGAGCTCGCGAGCTCGGGCCAGCTCCACTCCGCCGGCGCCGGGTGCGCGGCCAGCGCGAACGCCGGTCCTCCCCCCGCTGCCCCGCTGTCCGGCGCGGTGTGGGCGAAGTAGAGGTTCCAACTCAAGTCGGCAAAGCCGCCGAACACGATGCCGTCCTCCCCCTCCACATACTGCGGATCGAACGCGCCGTTCAGCGTGCTCGTCTCCCGCCGCCCGGCGCCGGTCGCATCCACCGAATACACCTGCGGGATGCCGTCGCGGTCGCTCGAGAAGTAGACGCGCCGCGTGGTCGTGGACCAGCGCGGCCCGTCGTCCTGCCAGGGCCCGTAGGTGAGGTAGCGGATCGTGCCCGTCGCGAGCTCGAGCGCGAACAGGTTGCGCGCGCCGTCGGGGCCGAACGCCGTGCGGTCCGAGCTGAATACCACGGTGCGCCCGTCGGGGCTCACCGTAGGATCGAGGTCCTGGTAGCGGTCGGAGGTGAGACGCTCGAGACGGCCGTCGGCCAGCCACAGGCGGTACAGATCGGAGTATCCGGACACCGCCAGCCCGCTGAAGACGACGCTCTCGCCGTCCGGCACCCACGCCGGCGACAGGATGGACACCAGCTCGGGGAACTGATAGCGGCCCACGACCTTGTTCTTCGCGAGGTTCCAGAAAAACAGCGCATCGCGGTCCTGGTAGCGGCTGCCGAACACCACGACGCCCTTGGGGTTCACGTCCATCCGCGACTCGAAGAAGTGGAACGACTCGAATTGGGGCGAGCGCTCCCCCTTGACGACCGCGTGGCTGTGGCGGCCGCGGAGCGGGCGGGCGTAGATGTTCGTGTAGCCGGTGGACGGCGAGAAGTACAGCACCGCCGCGGCACTGTCCCCGGGGAGGCGATAGGCGGTGGGCTTGATCGCGAGCCGCGCGAGCACCTCCGCGGAGACCGCGAGGGGGCGCCCTTCCTGCACGGCCGGGTAGTACCGGCGCCGCATCCAGTACTGCCATTCCCCCGAAAGCTGGGTGAGCGTCTTGCCGTAGACGCCCGCCACCGCTTCCTCGAACGTCGTGTATTTCCACAGCTCGCGGTACAGCTCCCCGATGCGCCAGTCCCCGTACGTGGTCCCCAGGAAGCGCACGATGGCACCTCCCAGCGGATACACGATCCCCCCTCCGGCCCAGGCGAGCTGTCCCAGGGTCGGCAGGTCGCCAGAGATCGTCAGGTCTCGCAGGATCATTTCATCGCGCGAGTCTTCGCCGGCCGAGAAGTACTCCGCCAGCCCTTCCGAGAACCACAACGGCATACCGGGCAGCCGCGCGCGGGTATGGCGGGCCGCCGCTTCTCCGTAGAGGCTCAGCTGGAAGACATGCACCAGCTCGTGTCGCAGCGTGTGGCGGAAGTCGGCGTAGCTCCCGGTAAACGGCAGCGTCACGCGGCGCTTCAGGAACTCGGTGGCGCCGAGCAGTCCTTCGGGAGGCGTGAACGGCAGGATGTTGGTCTGCTCGAAGTCGGTGTGGGAGGCGTAAATGATCAGGGGCACACGGCGGCGTACGGCGTGGGCGAAGCGCCGCTCCAGGGTGTCGTAGCTCGCTTCGGCGTACGCGAGTGCCACCCGTCCCAGCTCCTCCTCTTCGGGATAGTAGTACAAGTCCACGTGCTCGCCGCGCAGCACGCGCCAGTCGAAGCGCCGGTACTGGATCTTGTTCTGGCCGAAGTAGCCGAACTGCGCCGCCGCCGGAGGAGCGAGCCCCGCCAGCAGCACGACCACGGCGGCGAGCGCGTGGAGGGGGCGCGTCACCGATGGATGCTGCGAATGCGGTCGCCGATGGCGACCAGGGGCAGGGTGCGCTGATCCGCGGTCATGCGCCCGAACACCGTGTAGATCCCGTCGAGGTGCGGCTGCGGCGAGTGGGTGATGAAGAACTGGCTGCCGCCCGTGTCTGGGCCCGAGAGCGCCATGCCCATGGTACCCGCCTGGTAGCGCACGGGGTTCACCTCGTCGCGCAGGACGAAGCCGGGCCCGCCCCATCCGTCGCCGCGCGGGTCGCCGTCCTGGATCACAAAGTTGGGGACGACGCGGTGCCAGCGCCCGCCGTCGAAGTAGCGCCGGTCCACGAGGCCGAGGAACGCCGCCACGGTGATCGGCGCCTCGGCCGGCAGCAACTCGAGCGTCAGCCTCCCCCGGTCCGTCTCGATCGTGACCTGGGGGTTGGGCTGCCCCGTCAGCGCCGGCACCAAGTAGCGCCGCGCGATGTCGCGATAGTCGGCGTCGCTGCGGCCGGTGGCGATGGGGACGTCGGGGCCCCAGGCGGCGGCCGCGTCGGTGAAGGTGTCGGCAACGGCGAGCCGGCGCACCAGGTAGTCATCGGGCCGTCGCACCGAGCCCAGGAAGCGCGTCGCCACCGCCAGGCGGCCGGCGGCGGACGCCCTGGCGATCGCGGCGAGCGCGGAAACGGCGGAGAGGGCCGCGTCGTCGAACGGGTCGCCGGCGGCCCGCGCGTACGCCTGCGCCAAGCGGTCGACGTCGGCGGGATCGGGATGGCGGGCGAGCAGGTCGGCCGCCACGCTGCGCACGGCGGGGTCGGCATGCGCGAGCAGCTCGCGGGCGCGGGCGCGCAGCGCCGCGTCGCTGTCGGGGACGACGCGCTGCAGCCCCTGGAGCGCCTGCGCCACGACGCGGCCATCCGGATCCGCCAGCAGCGTCTCCAGCTGGGGACGGGAGCGCGCCGCGGTGAACGCTTCCGCGGCGACGAGATGCCAGCGCCAGTCGGGGTCCGCGGCTAACCCGCGCGCCTCCACCGCGCCCGCCGCGGTGTCGGCCTGGGCGAGCCCGATGACCGCCTGGCGCCGCAGCGCGAAGAGGGGGCTCGCGATCCGCGCGCGCAACGCGGCGATCGCGACGCTGCCGCCGCCCGCGCCGAGGGTAGTCTCGGCCTGCACGGCGACGTTCACGTCCGCGTCGGACGCCAGCGCCGCCACCGCGGACGCGACGGTGCTGTCGCGCAGCGACGCGAGGGCGCGCAGGACGTTGATCCGCACCTGTGCGTCGCGGTCGCCCAGCAGCGCCCCCAGCCGCGCCGCGACCCCGCGGCGATCGAGGCCGGCGCTGTCGATCAGCACGGCGCTGACGCCGCGCGCGGCGATGGCCCGCACGCGCGGGTCCGCGTCCTGCAGCGCGTTGAGGACGACCGGCACGCCCGGCACCGACCGCGCGCGGCCCAGCGTGTAGATGACGCGCCAGCGCACGTCGACGTTGGGGTCGGCGGCGAAACGCAGCAACGCGGGGACCGCGGCGCGCCGGCCCAGGCGCCACGACTCGAGAATCGCCTGGGCGACGACCGGCGACACCAGCTGGCCGGGCGCTGCGAGGTCGAGCAGCTGCTGGATCGCCCGCGCACCCGAGTCGCCGCCGATGCGCGCGAGAGCCGTCACCGCCTGAATCTCGGGGTCACCCTGCTGGTCGGGCGCGGCGGCGCGCGCGAGAGTCACGAGTGGGCCGGTGGCGCGCGCCTGGTGGAGCAGCCCCAGACCGAACGCAGCGGCCGCCCGGACGGCCGGAATGGAATCGGCGAGCGCCCCCACGAGCAGGTCGACCGCCGCTGGATCGCCGATCCGTCCCGCGGCGAGCGCGGCCTGGCGGCGCACGGCCGGATCGGGATGCTGGAGGGCGTCGCCCAGCAGCGGGGCGTCGAAGCGGCGCGCATCGGCGGCGGCGAGCAGGCGGGCCAGCACCCCCACCAGCGCTTCGTCGGCCTGCTGCGCGGGAGCCCGGCGGGGCGCCCCGAGCCCTATAAGAAGAAGGAAGGCGGCGCTACAGGCGCACCGGGTCCGGCACCATCTGAAGACGCTCACTCACGTGCTCCGGAATGCGGGTGGGGTTGCGCTGGCGGTCGAGCGCGATGAGCGACGTTTCGCCGGTGGCGAGCAGCTCGCCGGTCGCGGCGCGCTCCACCGCGTAGCCGAAGGTCACGCGGCGAGACGCGAGGTCGCGCACCCAGCAGCGCACACGCACGAGATCGTCGTAGAGCGCCGGCCGGCGGAAGCGCAGGCGCGCCTCGGTCACGGCCAGGAAGACGCCCGCTTCCTCCATGGCGCGATAGGTGTAGCCGGTGACGCGCAGGTGCTCGGTGCGCGCGCGATCGAACCAGACGAGATAGTTCGCGTGGTACACCACGCCCATCTGGTCGGTTTCGGAATAGTTGACGCGCAGCTCGATGACGGACTCGGCCGTCGCCTGGGGCCCGGCGCTCACTCGCCGTAGGGGATCCAGATGTTCTTGACCTGCGTCGCGCGGCGCAGGAACTCGCGGCCCTCCCCCTGGCGGGGATCGCGCCAGTCGCGGCGGTGGGAGGGGGCCTCCACCCACGTGCGCTTCATGTTCCCCGCCGAGGCGAGCTCGACCGCCTTGCCGCCGACCGCGCCGCAGCACCACATGCCGTCCACGTCCAGGTGTTCGGCGAGCACCTGCGCGAGGGTGTCAGTCGCGCCGGTCACGATGTTGATCACGCCGGCGGGGAGATCCGATGTCTCGAGCACGCTGTACAGGTCGGTCGCCGACAGCGGCGCCGGCTCCGACGGGACGACGACGACGGTATTCCCGGTGGCGACGAGCGGGGCGACGAGGGAGACGAAGCCGAGCAGCGGGTAGTCGGCCGGACAGGCGACCCCCACGACGCCGATCGGCTCGTTCATCGCGAGGGTCACGCCCCGGACCGGCGTCTGGTGCACGGCGCCGTCCCATTTGTCGGCCCAGGCGGCGTAGGTGAACAGCCGGGCGATGGCGGCCTCGACCTCCTGGCGCGCCGCGTCGGCGCCCCCACCGGTCATCGCGGCGATGCGCGCCGCGAATTCCGCCTGCCGCGGCGCGAGGTTTTCGGCGATGTAATACAGGATCTGGGCGCGCACATGGCCCGTCGCCTGCGCCCAGCCCGCCGCGGCGTGGGCCGCCTCTACTGCGTTGCGGATGTCCTTGCGGTTCCCTTCCCCCACCTCTCCGACGACCTGGCCGTCCGGTCCGACGATCTGGCGGCTGTAGGCCTGGTCGGGCCGGACCTGTTTGCCGCCAATGAAGAGCTTGGGAGTCCGGTCAATCTCGGGGACCTCCCCTGAACGCGGAACTGGGAACTCGGAACGCGGAACAGTGGCGGCAGGTTCGTTCCGCGTTCCGCGTTCCGCGTTCGCTTCCCACGCCGGCTTCAAATACTCCCACATCCCCTCCCGCCCCCCCTCGCGCCCGAATCCCGACTCGCGGTAGCCCCCGAACCCGGCGGCCGCGTCGAAGAGGTTGGTGCAGTTCACCCACACGACGCCCGCCTTGATCTTGGGCGCGATGTCGAGGGCGAGATTGATGTTCTCCGTCCACACGCTCGCGGCCAGCCCGAACAGCGTGTTGTTGGCGAGGGCGACGGCTTCCGCCGGCGTCCGGAAGGTCATGGACACCAGCACCGGTCCGAAGATTTCGACCTGGGCGATCGTCGCCGACGGCGCCACGTCGGTGAACAGGGTCGGCGGATAGAAATAGCCGTCGGTGGGGCACGCCCACGACGGCTGCCACATCTGCGCGCCCTCCTCGACCCCCTTTTCCACGAGGCCGCGGATGCGCTCGAGCTGCACGGGCGCCACGATCGCGCCCATGTCCACCGCTTTGTCGAGCGGTGAGCCCACACGCAGCTTCTCCATCCGCGCCAGCAGATTGCCGATGAGCGGCGCCGCCACGCCCTCCTGCACCAGCAGCCGAGCCCGCGCAGCAGACCTGCCCCTGATTGAACCAGATCGCGTCGACGACGCCCTCGACGACGCTGTCGAGGTCGGCGTCCTCGAAGACGATGAACGGACTCTTCCCGCCCAGCTCGAGGCTCAGCTTCTTGCCGGTGCCCGCCGTCGCCTGGCGGATGTGTCGCCCCACCTCCGTCGAGCCGGTGAAGGCGATCTTGTCCACGTCGGGATGCTCGACGAGCAGCTTCCCCGTCTCGCCGTCGCCGGTGATCACGTTCAAGACGCCCGGCGGCAGGCCGGCCGCGTGCGCCAGCTCGGCGAACGCCAGGGCGGTGAGCGGCGTGAACTCGGCGGGCTTCAAGACGATGGTGCAGCCCGCGGCGAGCGCCGGAGCGACTTTCCACGCCACCATCAGCAGCGGGAAGTTCCAGGGGATGATCTGGCCGACGACGCCCGCGGGACCGTAGCCGGCGAATTCCGTCTCGAGCAGCTGCGCCCAGCCGGCGTGATGGTAGAAGTGGCGAGCGACGAGCGGAACATCGATGTCGCGGGTCTCGCGGATCGACTTGCCGTTGTCGAGGCTCTCGAGCACGGCGAGCAGCCGGGAATGCTTCTGCACCGCGCGCGCCAGGGCGTAGAGGTGGCGCGCCCGGGCGTGGCCGGCGAGGCCCGCCCAGGCGGGCAAGGCGGCACGCGCGGCGGCGACGGCGGCGTTCACGTCCGCTGCGCCGGCCTGGACGACCCGGGTGAGCGTGGCGCGCGTCGCCGGGTTGATGACGTCGAAGCTGCGGCCGTCCTGCCCCGGCACCCACCGGCCGCCCACGTAGAGCCCGAACGCGCCGCCGTGACGGGCAAGCCACTCCAGGACCGGCTGATCGGTCTCCGGTGCCGGCCCGTACTCCATCGTCTCGAAGATCTCGCTGATGCCCGTGGGATGATTCATGTGAGGGGGCTCAGGGCATCGGGTGGCGGTACGCCGCCGAGTAGCGTCCGGTGGCGAAGTGCTCGAGCTGGCGCTCGATGTCGGTGAGCAGGGCGCTGGCGCCGAGGCGCAGCAGCGCCGGGCGCAGCCAGGGGTTGCCCAACTCTTCCTTCATTAGATAGAGGTACTCGAGCGCCTGCTTCGCTGCGCGGATGCCGCCGGCGGGCTTGAACCCGACCGCGATACCGCTGCGCTCGTGGAACGCCCGGATCTGCCGCACCATCACGACGCCGACCGGCAGCGTCGCGTTCACCGCTTCCTTCCCCGTCGACGTCTTGATGAAGTCCGCCCCCGCCAGCATCGCGACCCGGCTGGCGCGCGCCACGTTGGTGAGCGTCGCGAGCTCGCCCGTGCCGAGAATCACCTTGAGGCAGGCGTCGCCGCACGCCTCGCGAAACGCCTGCACCTCGTCGTAGAGCGCTTCCCAGG
>WNGD01004491.1_pt1 | contig 13715 bp, 9 predicted proteins | sample 5400671 | NCBI WGS metagenome assembly WNGD01 (sample SAMN13153369, study PRJNA577476) | soil metagenome | isolation source: 40 cm soil or saprolite under grassland replicate 2 | place: USA:California | collected 2016-06-15
GGGGGGGCCGGGCGGGCCGGGGGGGCCGGGCGGGCCGGGGGGGCCGGGCGGGCGGGGGGGGCCGGGCGGGCGGGGGCGGGAGGGGCCGACTTTGGCGGAGCGGGCGTCGGGGCCGCCGACGATGGCTTCGAGGGGGCAGACATGGTCAGGACTTCGATCATGCGTGTCCCCCCACCCTTCGCGACCCCCGCTGCGTCATCCGTCGGCTCAAACACCATCGTGACGTCTCCGAACCGGACGTTGGCGCCCGGCGCGAGCGCCGTCTCGCCCTTGACCTGATCCCCATCGACGAACGTTCCGTTCGTCGAATCGAGGTCCACCAACACCCAGACGCCCTCGCGGCGTTGCAGCTTCGCGTGCGCGGTGGAGACCGATTCATCCGGAACGACGAGGTCGTTGTAGTCGGCGCGTCCGATGTTGACCACGGGCGTTTTGACGCTGAGTCGTTGGCCCTTGAGCGAGCCACCACGGACCAAGAAACTGGCTAACGCACCTGACGGCCTGGACGCAGCAGGCACGCCGTGAATCGTTTCCTTGAGGCTCTGGCCGCCCTTTGTCGGGGGTACGGCCGAGGGCGCGCTAGCGGCCGGCCCCGCGGGAGGGTTTTCGGTAGGCGGGGCAGCCGTATCGGCGTAGAACCGGAATTTCTCTTCGCCGATCGTAATCACATCGGCGCGCGCGAGCAGCCGTTGGCCTTCTACGCGGGCATCGTTGACCGACGTGCCGTTGGTACTCGAATCGACGATGAGGTACCCCTTGGGCGTCTGTACGATCTCGGCATGTCGCCGCGACACATCCTTGCCGGGGACGACGACGTCACACGAGGCGTCGCGGCCAAAGACCAGCGAAGTGCCGGCGATGGCGTATTCGCGGCCGTCGGTTAACGACACCACCCGGCCGCCGGTGTTGACCGTGACCTTGCCGCCCTTGGCTTCCGCTTTGGCCTGGGCCATCGCCTGCGGCACGCTCATCGCCTGCACATACTGCGTGCTGCCGCTGCGCCGCTCGTCCACGAACGTGAGTTCCTGCCCGGCAACCTCAACCTTGTCGCCATGCAGCAGGGGGGTTGGTTCGGCGCCCAGCCGCACGCCGTTGATCAGCACTTCGGCTTCGGGAACTGCCTTCGTGATGACGACTTGTCCGTCTGCGAGGCTCTTGAGTTTGGCATGGCGTGGGAGAACACCTGGAACGGCGAGTGGGATGGCGCAGCCCGGATCCGCGCCGAGCAGCACCTCTCCTTGCGGGAGTGCGAACCTCCGCCCTCCCATTTCAAGCAACGCCATGCGCGCGCACTCCCGTAGCTGTGACCAGGCCGTGAAGTTAACGCCCGGCTGTGTAACCGGGCAAGGAAGCAGAAGTTAGGTGATCCCGACGGCTTCTTCGCGGCCGATGAGGCCGCGCCGCAGCCAGTACCAAAAGATCGACGAGCCAACGATCACCGTCGCATAGCTGTTGATGAATCGCCAGATCAATGTGTAGCTCGGCGTGATTTCACGCGGCACATAGAGCGACATCACGGCCGCCGACGTCAGCTCCGCGAGCCCGGAAGCACCCGGTGTCGGCGCGAAATACAATAGAAAGGAAATCAGCGTTTGCAGCAGCAGAATATCGGTGAAGTCCGCCGGAATGCCGAGCACGCGCAAGGTGACGTAGCCTGCCAGCAGCTTGTTCGCGTGCGACGGCGCCGAGATGATGATGGCCAGCAGCAGCGTGAGCAGCCCCTTCGGACTCCCGAACGCCACCATGCAGTCGTGCGCGCGGTCCACCCCTCCCGACAACTTCTCCATGCGCTCCGCAGCGCGCGGGCTGCGGCGCGCAATCCGAGCCGCGAGGCGCTGGATCACCCGCTTCACGACGCCGGGAAAGATGACGGCCGTCAGCATCAGCAGCCCGAGGATCCCGAAGATCGTGAGGCTGGTCTTGAACAGGTCGTACAGCGTGATGCCGAGCACGAGCCCGTGTTGCGCCAGCGATTTCCCGGCGCCGAACCAGACGGCCAACGGCCCGGCGATCGCGAAAAACCCCACCGTCGCGATGAACGTGACGAAAATCGAGCTCAGGGCAACGGGGACCGGGACGCCGGCGCGCTTCATGACCCACATCGACATCGGTGCCGAGCCGGACTGAAACGGGGTCAGGTAGGCGCCCCAGGCGCCGAACCCACCGGCCAGAATCATGTCTCGCAGCCGGACACCGGGATGGATGTAGCGGGTGCACACCCACAACCGCAGCCCACCACCCACCCAGTCCATCGATGCCAGGACGAGGCCCACCGCGATCCAGCCCCAATGCAAGCGCGAGAACGGCTCAAGGAATACGTCGGCCCGATCCCCGAAGCGAATCAGGTAGTACCCGACGAGCAGAGCGACTCCACCGAGGGAGATGGCGGCGAACAGCTCGAGGCCACGACGGAGGAGCCGCGGTGTCAGGGCGAGGGCCATCTAAGCGCCAAAGCTGTTATTTTTGTGGGTTATGCGCCATCCCCCCGAGCGCGTCGTTCTCCGCAACGTACGCCAGCATAATCTGAAGGGCATCACCGTCGAGTTCCCGCGCCGGGCGCTGTCGGTCGTCACCGGCCCGTCGGGCTCGGGGAAGAGCTCGCTCGCGTTCGACACGCTCTACGCCGAAGGCCAGCGGCGCTACATCGAATCGCTGTCGACCTACGCCAAGCAGTTCCTCGAGCGCATGCCTAAGCCTTTGGTCGATGCGATGGAGGGGCTGTCTCCCGCCGTCGCGATCGAGCAGAAAAACCCCACGACGTCGAGCCGCTCGACGGTCGGGACCGCGACGGAAATCGCCGATTTCCTGCGATTGCTATGGGCCCGGGCGGGGACGCAGACGTGCCTGCAATGCGGCCGCGATGTGAAACGGGATACGGTACAGGAGGTGGTGGACGCCGTCATTGCGGATTTCGGAATGCGGAATGCGGAATTGCCGGTTCTTGTGTCCTTCCCCTTGCCGGCATCTGCTCAACGCCCCGACGTGGAAATTGCGGCTCAATTGCGGGCCGCAGGGTTCGTCCGTGCGCAGGTTGACGGGGAACTCTTGCGGTTGGACGACGAGGGCGCCGAGCAACGCGTTCGCGCGGGCAAGGACGTCCTGGTCATCGTGGATCGCATCGATGCCATCGAGACGAATCGCGGTCGCCTCGCCGATGCGGTGTCTACGGCGTTCAGCGAAGGTGAAGGGGTCGCGCTGGCGCTCAACAACGGCGACCGCCGGCGCTTTTCCGAGCACCCCGCCTGCTCGGCGTGCGGCTGCGCCGCACCGGTGCTCACGCCGACGCTCTTTTCCTTTAATAACCCGCGCGGCGCGTGCCCGAGCTGCAACGGCTTCGGCGCCGTGCTGGAATACGACGAATCGTTGATCGTCCCCGATCCGAAGCGCTCGCTGGCCGATGGGGCGCTCGATCCGTGGACCAAGCCGCGCTACGAAGGCCGGCGGCGCTTGCTGCGCGAGACCGCCCGTGGGCGCGGCATTGGCCTTGATGTGGGTTGGAACGACATTCCCGCGCGCGACCGGCAGTTTCTGCTGCACAACAAGGGCGGCCGCTACCTCGGCATCTTCCCGTTCCTCGAGCGGCTCGAAGCGAAGCGCTACAAGCAATACATCCGCGTGTTCCTGCGGCAGTACCAGCTCGCCAAGACCTGCCCGGGATGCGACGGCGCGCGCCTCAAACCGGAAGCGCTCGCGGTGCGGGTCGCCGGAAAGACGATCGCCGAGGCCGCGGCCCTCACAGCCGCTGATCTCGCTGCTTGGCTGGATCACCTCAGCTTGCCCGTGTTTCAACAGAGCGTGGCCGACCACATCCTGGGCGAGCTGCGTACGCGCGTGAGCTTCGTCAACGACGTAGGCCTGGGATATCTCACGTTGGACCGGCAGACGCGCACGCTGTCCGGCGGCGAAGCACAACGCATTGCGCTCTCCAACGCGCTCGGCTCGCATCTCGTGGATACGCTGTACGTGCTGGACGAGCCGTCCATCGGACTGCATCCCGCGGACGTGGATCGCCTGCTCGGATTGCTGCGCAAACTGGCGACTGCCGGGAACACGGTCGTCGTCGTGGAGCATGATCCCGCAGCGATGCGCGCCGCCGACTGGATGGTCGAGCTCGGGCCGGCCAGCGGCGCCGCAGGCGGCCACCTCGTCTACCAGGGACCCGCCGCGGCGGTGCAGGAAGCCGGAACGCTGACCGGCCAGTACCTCTCGGGCGAAAAACGCATCGGCGTGCCTTCGGCGCGCCGGCCGGCGGTGCGCTGGCTCGACGTCAAGGGCGCGCGGCTCCACAACCTCACCGGCGTCGACGTCCGCATTCCGCTCGGCACGCTCACCACGGTGACGGGCGTCTCGGGTTCCGGGAAATCGACGCTCGTGCACGACGTGCTCTACCGCCAGCTCGAAGCGCGGCTCAAGGGTGAGCACAGCGCCAAGCAACACCTCGGTGAGCCGGTAGGCGAGGTCGCGGCGTTGAAGGGCTGGGAGCATCTCGAGGACGTGGTGTTGATCGATCAGGCGCCGATTGGACGGACGCCGCGCTCCAATCCCGTGACGTACGTGAAAGCGTTCGACGAATTGCGGGCGCTGTTCGCCAACGAAGCACTCGCGCGGGCGCGCCGGTATGCGCCGAGCACCTTTTCGTTCAATGTCGCAGGCGGCCGCTGCGAGGCGTGCGAGGGCGCCGGCCACGTGCTCATCGAGATGGTGTTCCTCGCCAACGTGTTCGTGCCATGCGACGCCTGCGGCGGCTCGCGCTTCAAGCGCGAAGTGCTCGACGTGAAGTTGCAGGGAGCGAGCATCGCCCAGGCGCTCGAGTGGACGGTGGATGAAGCGATTCAAAAGCTGCACCGCCATCCGCGCCTGGCGCGCTGCCTCTGGTACCTGCAGCAAGTGGGCCTCGGTTATCTGCGCCTGGGCCAACCGGCGACGACGCTTTCGGGCGGGGAGGCGCAACGCCTGAAAATTGCTCGGGAGCTGGCGCGCGCACGCGGAGGACGGAGGCTCTACATCCTCGATGAGCCGACGACGGGGCTGCACCTCGACGACGTCCGCGTGTTGTGCCGCGTGCTCGACCGGCTGGTCGATGCAGGGCACACGGTGCTCGTGATCGAGCACAACCTCGATGTGATCAAGCGTGCCGATTGGGTGATCGACCTGGGGCCCGGGGCCGGTGATCAGGGTGGTCGCGTCGTGGCGGCGGGCACACCCGAGGACGTGGCCGCGGTCCGCGAGTCTCCGACCGGACGATATCTGCGGGATCTGGCTTGACCGTACGCCGCAGCGACGTCTTACTCATCGCCGCATCGGCGGTGTGGGGCGTGAGCTTCGTCGTCGTCAAGGACGCGCTCACCGCCGCGTCGCCGCTCATCTTCCTGGCGGCGCGATTCTCGATCGCGACGGTCGTCCTCGCCCCGCTGATCAATGTGCGCGGTGGGTTTTCGAAAGCGGAGCTGCGGGCGGGCGCGCTGCTCACGGTTTTGCTGGCCTCGGGGTTTGCGACCCAGGCATTTGGGCTGCAATTCACCACGCCGGCGCGCTCCGCATTCATCGTGGCGCTGTCGTCCGTGGTCGCGCCCATCATCGCGCTCGTGGTGCTCAAGCACCGCCTCGCGTGGCAGCTCCTGTTCGCCCTCATCGCCGCGACGCTGGGGATCTATTTCCTCACGGCACCTGAAAGCGGCGGGCTCAACCGCGGCGATCTCTGGACGCTGGTGACCGCCGTGGTCTTTGGGGGCCACATCGTCGCCGTATCGGAATTCTCCAAGCGATACGACGCGCAACGCCTCGTGTGGCTGCAGTTGCCCGGGACAGCGGTCGCAACGCTGATCGCGGCATTACTCATCGAGCCGATCCGATTCCAATGGTCATGGGGACTCGGTGCGGCGTTGCTGTTCCTCGGCGTCATGTCCACCGCCGTGGCGCTGGTGTGGCAGATGCGCGCGCAGCGCGAAATGTCCTCCGCGCGCGCTTCCCTCCTCTTCTGCCTGGAGCCGATATTCGCGGCGGTGACCTCGTGGCTGTTCTGGGGGGAGACCTTTTCGCTCAATCAGGGACTCGGCGCCGGTTTGATCCTCGCCGGGATGGTCCTGGCGGTCGTCGGCGAGTCGCGGGCGGAGGCTGTAGGCAAAGACTGACGCGATAGCGGGACAATGGCTGACGTGTCCTCGCGCCGAGGTTTTCCTATTCTGGCCCCATGCGCACGCTCTTCCTTATTCTTGTTTTGGCCGTCTCGGCAGGCCCCGCGCGCGCTCAGCAACGCGATTCCGCCGAGGCGTTGAAGCGCCTCACCCTCGATGAACTGATGAACGTCGAGGTCATGTCCGTCTCCCGCCGTCCGGAACGCCTGTTCGAGACGCCCTCGGCGATTCAAGTCATCACCCAGGACGAGATTCGCAAATCGGGGGCAACGAGTCTTCCAGAAGCCCTGCGCCTCGCCTCGAATCTGCAGGTTGCGCAAGTCGATGCGCGTCAATGGGCCATCAGCGCGCGGGGGCTCAACAGCACCACCGCCAACAAGCTGCTGGTTCTGATCGACGGACGGACCGTCTACACACCGTTGTTCTCGGGCGTGTTTTGGGACGTGCAAGATGTTCTGCTCTCCGATATCGACCGGATCGAAGTCATCAGCGGACCGGGGGCGACGCTGTGGGGCGCCAACGCCGTCAACGGCGTGATCAACGTCATTACGAAAGGCGCGAAAGACACGAAGGGACTGCTGGTCACCGGCGGTGGCGGCACCCAACTGAGCGGCCTCGGATCCGCCCGCTACGGCGGCCGGGTTGGCACGCATGCCGATTATCGGATCTACGGCAAGGCCTTCAGTCGTGATCCTACGCTGCTCCCCAATGGACTGGACGCCCCCGACGGCTGGCACATGGGACAGGGTGGGTTTCGCCTGGACTGGGATGACTCCGCCAGCAACCGTCTCAGTCTGCAGGGCGACTGGTACGACGGCCGAATTGCCCAGGCCCTCCCTGGGCACATAGCCGTCAGCGGTGGAAATGTGACCGCAAAATGGGCGCATCCATTCTCTGCCAAGTCCGAGGTCACAGCTCAGGCGTACTACGACCACACGCACCGGAATATTCCGGGCACCTTTGGTGAAGATCTCGACATCTATGACATCGAGGTGCAACATCGTGCCGCTGTGGGCGCCCGCCACCACGTGGTGTGGGGAGTTGGTTACCGGAACATCAACGATCACGTCGCCAACACAGCGGCGCTGGCCTTCCTGCCGGCCAATGTGGCGCGAGAGTGGTTCACCGCGTTCGCCCAGGACGAGATCGCGCTCGCTCCCGAGCGGCTGCACCTCACGGTCGGCGCCAAGGTCGAGCACAACGACTACACCGGATTCGAGGTCCAGCCGAGCGGTCGCGTGAATTGGACGCTCAGCCCGTCGCGCACGGTGTGGGCGGCGATTTCGCGGGCGGTGCGTACGCCGTCGCGCATCGACCGCGAATTGTTCGCCCCCGGTCAGCCCCCCTACTTCCTTGCCGGCGGCCCAGACTTTCACTCCGAGAAGCTGCTGGCGTACGAGCTGGGATATCGCCACCAGCAGGGCGCGCTGGTGCTCTCATTTGCGACGTTCTACAACCGGTACCATGGACTGCGCAGCCTGGAGCTGGTGCCGGGGCCCGACTCGCTCGAAATCGGCAACGGGCAGGACGGCGAATCGTACGGCGGCGAAGCCACCGCCAGCTATCGCATCACAGACAACTGGCAATTGCGGGCGGGTTACACCGAGCTACGCATACACATCTGGGCCAATCCCGGCAGCACCGACACGACGCGGGGCTCGACAGAGTCGCACACCCCCGATCGGCAGCTCAGCCTGCGCTCCTCGGTGACTCTGGGCACTCAGTGGACTCTGGACGGCGGGTTCCGTTACGTCAGTGAGATCGTCAACCAGCAGGTGCCTGCGTACGCCGAGCTGGATGCGCGGCTCGGCTGGCAACCGGTAGCCGCGCTCGAGCTGTCCCTGGCCGGCCGGAATCTGCTGCACGAGCAGCATGCCGAGTTCGGCACGCCCGCCGCGCGCCGCGACATCCAGCGCGGGGTCTATGGGATGGTGCAATGGCATTATTGAAGATGGTCGCGGCCCTGATGTCCGCCCTGCTGCTGGTGCAAAGCCCGCGGGCCTCGGAGCGTCAACTGAAGGCCGTGTTCCTGTTCAATTTCGCGCAGTTTGTCGACTGGCAGCCCGTGGCCGCCCAGGACCCGCGGACGCCGTTGCGCATCGGCATCCTCGGGGATGACCCCTTCGGCACCTTCCTGGACGAGACGGTACGTGGCGAGCATCTCGGACTGCGGCCATTCGAGGTCCGCCGCTACCGCGAGCTGACGGATATCGAAGGGTGCAATATCCTGTTCATCAGCCGCTCGGAGAACGAGCGCGTCGGGCAGATTCTCGCGGCTCTTCAGAACCGGCCCATCCTCACCGTGAGCGACGGCGAAGATTTCGCCAAGCGGGGAGGCATGATTCAGTTCGTCAACGACAAGAATCGCATTCGCCTGCGCATCAACCTCGAGGCGGCGCAGGCCGCGAACGTCGCGATCAGCTCGAAGCTGCTGCGCGTCGCCGAGATCGTCCGAACGCCACGACGGTGAGCATGTCGATCCGCGACTGGCCGATAAAACGAAAGCTGACGGCGATCCTGCTCCTGATCAGCGGATTGGTATTGTTGCTGACGTCGGCCGCGTTTGTCACCGAGCAGATCATCACGTTTCGACAGACCATGCGGAATAATCTCGCCACGCGTGCCCGCATCCTTGCCGCCAACAGCACCGCCGCCCTGGCGTTTGCGAACGAAGCGGACGCCACCGAAATCCTGGCTGCCCTGCACTACGACCCGCACATGGTTGCCGCCGCGCTGTACCTCCAGGACGGCCGAGTGCTCGCGACCTATCCGGCAGCTGCCAGCGCCGATCTTGTCCCGGCAGCCCCGGAGCCGGACGGCTACCGCTTCGAGCGCGGTCGTCTCGTGGCGTTTACGCCAGTGTCGCAGGGAGGGAACCAGCGGCTTGGGACTCTCTACATAGCGTCGGATACGAAGGCCGTCGCGGACGCGCTCCGGCTTTCCGCCGTCATCGCCATCGTCGTTCTCGCAATCGCGATGCTCGCCGCCTATGCGCTGGCCGCCGCGCTGCAGGGACGGATCTCGACACCGATCCTCGCCCTTGCAGAAACCGCGACGACGGCTTCGACGCGGCAGGATTATTCGGTGCGCGCGCCCAAGTTCGGCGAGGACGAGTTGGGCATGCTGACCGACGCCTTCAACCAGATGCTCGGCCGGATCGAGGAGCAGAAGCAGGAGCTGCAACAGCACGCGAAGATACTGGAGCAGCGGGTCGCCGAGCGCACCGGGCAGCTCGAAAAACGCGCGGCGGAACTGCAGGCGGCCAACAGCGAGCTCGACGCATTCGCCTACTCGGTGTCGCACGACCTCCGGGCGCCACTCCGCAGCATCGACGGCTTCAGCCAGGTGCTGCTGGAGGATTACGCGACCCAGTTAGGCGACCAAGGACGCGATTCGCTGCAGCGCGTGCGTGCTGCCAGCCAGCGCATGGCGACGCTCATCGACGACCTGTTGAAGCTGGCCCGCGTGACGCGGGTGGAGATGCGGACCGAGCAGATCGACCTGAGTGGGCTGGCGCGGGACGTCGTGGCGGAGATCGAGCGCACCACGACAGGCGAGCGCCAGGTGGAATTCGTCATTGCGCCGGGCCTCGAGGCCCAGGGCGACTCGCGGCTGCTGCGTGTCGTCCTCGACAACCTGCTGCGCAACGGCTGGAAATACACGGCCAAGCGGCCGCAGCCGCGGGTGGAATTCACGGCGCAGGACGAAAACGGTGACCGCGTGTTCGTGGTCAAGGACAATGGCGCAGGCTTTGACATGCAGTATGCCGACAAACTGTTCGGCGTGTTCCAGCGCCTCCACTCCGCGGCCGAATTCGAAGGCACGGGGGTGGGGCTCGCCACCGTGCGCCGCATCATCAACCGGCACGGCGGCCGGATCTGGGCCGAGGGCGCCGTCGATCAGGGCGCGTCGTTTTACTTCACGTTGTGATGGGAGGGTCGTGTGAACCCCGGTAAAATCTTGCTCGTGGAAGACAATCCCGACGACGTCGCGCTGACCATGCGGGCGCTCAAGAGCCACAACATCACCAACGAGGTGATGGTGGCGCAGGACGGCGTTCAGGCCATCGATTATCTGTTTGGAACGAAGGACCGCCCCGCGCCGAGCGAGCTGCCGGCGGTCGTGCTCCTCGACCTCAAGCTTCCTCGAGTCAATGGCATGGAGGTGCTGCAGCGCATCCGCTCCGACGAGCGCACGAAGCTGCTCCCGGTGGTGATTCTCACCTCCTCGGACGAGGAGCGGGACGTCGTCGACGGGTACAGCCTGGGCGCGAACAGCTACGTCCGGAAACCCGTGGACTTTGTGGAATTCACCAAGGCCGCGCAGCAGCTGGGCCTCTATTGGTTGCTCATGAATCGTGCGCCGCCGGCGCCGCGGGGCCCTTGAGCGCCATTCGGATCCTGCAGGTCGAGGACGACCCGAACGACGCCGCGCTGGCGGAACGGGAGATTCGCCGCGCGGGCATCGCCGCCACATTCCTCCGGGTCGATACGCGCGCAGGCATGTCCGCAGCGCTGCGAGAGTTCACGCCAGACATCATCCTGACCGACCATTCGCTGCCCGCATTCGGCGCGGCCGACGCACTCGAGCTCGCGCAAAAGCTCGCTCCGGGAATCCCCGTCATCGTCGTCACCGGCAGACTGGGAGACGAGTCCGCCGTGCAGTATCTGCAGGCGGGAGCCGCGGATTACGTCGTCAAAGACCATCTGCACCGGCTCAGCCCCGCCGTGCTCCGGGCGCTCAACATCAAGCAGAGCCATGACGCGCAGGCGCGGGCGTATCAATTGCAGGCGGCGACGTATCGCATCGCTCAGGTGGCGATGAATGCGCCCGGACTCGACGAATTGCTCCCCACCGTCCATCAGATCGTGGGCGAGCTCATGCCCGCGAAAAACTTTTACATCGCGCTGTACGACGATGCTGCCGACCTGATCACCTTCCCGTACTTCATCGACGAGATCGACGCCGCTCCGGCACCCCGCGCTCCGGGTGCGGGCCTCACGGAGCACGTGCTGCGCACGGGCCGCGCCCTCCTCTCCAAGCCCGAATCCGAGTCCGAGCTGGCAGCGCTCGGGGTTCTGCAATCGATCGGCGCTCCGTCCGTCGATTGGCTCGGCGTGCCGCTGAAGCAAGGCGACCGGACCATCGGCGTGCTGGCCGTGCAGACCTATACCGCCGGCGTTCGTTACGAGGAGCACCACAAGGAGATGCTCCAGTTCGTGTCGACACAGGTCGCGGCGGCAATCGAGCGCACCCGCGCCGAGCACGCGTTGCGCGCGTCGGAAGCACGGCTCAAAGCCGTTTTGCACTCGGCGCTCGACGCCCACGTCGCCATGGACGACACGGGCCGCGTCGCGAGCTGGAACCAACAAGCGGAGTCCATGTTTGGATGGGCCGAGCGGGAGGTCCTGGGCCAACGCCTCGCCGACATCATCGTGCCGCACGCTCATCGTGAGGCCCACGCGGCCGGGTTGCGCCGCTTCCTCACCACCGGCGAGGGGCCGATCCTCAACCAGCGCATCGAGCTGACCGCGCTGCGGCGCGACGGCAGCGAGTTCCCGGTGGAGCTCGCCGTCGCCCCCGTGCGCGTCGGGACGTCGTGGTTGTTCAGCGCGTTCGTGCGTGACCTCACTGCCGCCCGGGAGGCGCAGGAGGCGTTGCGTGTGTCCGAAGGTCAGCTCCGCCAGGCGCAGAAGATGGAAGCCATCGGGCAGTTGGCGGGCGGCGTGGCGCACGATTTCAACAACGTGCTCACGGCCATCTTCGGCTATGTCGACCTGTTGCGGGAAGAGATCCCGCCGGGCAGCGCAGCACACCAGGATCTCGCCGAGGTACGCAAAGCCTCGGAGCGTGCGGCGTCGCTCACGAAGCAACTCCTGGCGTTCAGCCGCCAGCAAGTCCTCGAGCCGGTTGTCCTGAAGCCCAACGCGCTCGTCGAAGATTTTGAGAAGATGCTGCGCCGCCTGATCGGCGAGGACGTGGAGCTGCGGCTGTCGCTCGCGGAGGGCGCCGGGAATGTGCGCGCCGATCCCGGTCAGCTGCAGCAGGTGCTCATGAACCTCGTGGTCAACGCTCGCGACGCCATGCCGACGGGCGGAAAGCTCATCATCGAAACCGCGAATACCGAGCTCAGCGAACAGTATGCCGAGCTGCATCAGCCAGTCGTGCCGGGCGGGTACGTCATGCTCGCGGTCAGCGATACGGGGAGCGGCATGACGCCGGAAATCCGGGGGCGAATCTTCGAGCCGTTCTTTACGACGAAGGAAAAAGGCAAGGGTACGGGACTCGGCCTCTCCACCGTGTACGGCATCGTGAAACAGTCGGGCGGCTACGTCTGGGTCTATAGCGAAGTCGGCCGAGGCACGTCGTTCAAGATCTACCTCCCGCGCGTCGATGCGCCCGCCGAGGAGCTCCAGCTGCCGCGAACGCCTGACAGCGTCGCGGGCACCGAGACGATTCTCCTGGCCGAAGACGACCCCATGCTCCGCCCGTTGGCCAAGGGTTTACTCGAGAAACTGGGGTACACCGTCATTGACGCGGAAAACGCCGCCACCGCGCTCGATGCGGCAGCGAACCATGCGGGTCGGATTCATCTGCTGGTCGCCGACGTCGTCATGCCTGGCGCCAGCGGTCGCGAGCTGGCGCGGCAACTCGAAAAGGCCCGGCCACAAACCAAGGTCCTGTACGTATCCGGTTACACCGACGACGCGATCGTCCATCATGGGATGCTCGAGCCCGGCCTCAATTACCTCCAGAAGCCGTTCACGCCGGCGGCGCTCGCCCGCAAAGTGCGTGAAGTCCTGGACGGCACATGAGCGCAGAGCGGGCGCTCGCGGTGCCGCGTTTGCCGGCGGCGACATTTGCCATGCTCCTGATGGCACTCGCCGGGCTCCTGGCGGGGGGCGTCAATACCCTCGTCGCCGATCGCTGGGCCTTCCCGGCGTATGCGCTGTCCATGTTCGGACCGCCGCTCGTCGGGCTGCTGCTGCTCAAACCCGAGCCGGCGACAAGTCTGGAGATGTTGCTGATCGCGCTGTTCCTCTTTTTCATGGTCGCCCAACACCGCCGCGCCCACGGCCTGCTTGTCGACCGGCAGCTGGCGGACCAGCGCCAACGCGCGCTGGTGCGGGAGCTCCAGACGGCCATCGCTGAAGTGCGGACGCTCGAGGGAATCCTGCCGATCTGCGCGAGCTGCAAGCGTATCAAGAACGACGCCGGCGCGTGGGAAGCCGTCGAGTCGTTCGTCCGTGAGCGCACCGATGCCGAGTTCAGCCATGGGCTCTGCCCCGATTGTGCGGCGCGAGACTGGGGCGTCGCACCGGCCCTCGGGTGACGCCCTTGGCCCGGCCTGCTCGGCGTCTCTATATTTCGCGCCTCTTCCCGAGTAGCTCAGTTGGTAGAGCAGCCGGCTGTTAACCGGCGGGTCGGGGGTTCGAGTCCCTCCTCGGGAGCTTTCCTCAAGTGCTACCAGCAGCCTGATAACGAAACGCTTCCCGCCGTCATGAGCGAGGAGCGCAAGCTTCCGAGAAGTAGGAGGCATTCGGGGTAGAAACCGACCCCCGACGGCCCCCGGTTCGGTAA
>WNGD01004705.1_pt1 | contig 13712 bp, 10 predicted proteins | sample 5400671 | NCBI WGS metagenome assembly WNGD01 (sample SAMN13153369, study PRJNA577476) | soil metagenome | isolation source: 40 cm soil or saprolite under grassland replicate 2 | place: USA:California | collected 2016-06-15
GGCGGCGGTCCGCCAGTCTTCTTCCACATCTCGATCTGCCCGGCCTCGTCGCTCATCATTGCGGAGAGCATCTGCTTGGCGAGCTGCTTGCGCTCCGCCGGTACGCCCTTCGGGATCGCCCACCCCCAGATTTCGTTCCACGACGTCGGCCTCTGCGCCCGTGGGCCCACCGGGAACGGCGCCATGCCGATCTTGCCGACGATCTTGGAGCGCTTGGGATCGTTGAACTCGCCGAAATGGGTCGAGTCGACGAGGGTGAAAGCGGCCTCGCCCGCCATGAAGATCGCGTTGGCCTCGTTGCGACCATATGCGGTCATGCCGGGCGGACTGATTTTGTGGATGTTGATGGCGTCCCACCAGAACTCGACGATCTCCAGATGGCACGGCTCGGTCACCGCCGGCTCGAACTTCGCAGCCACGAGCTTATCGTTATCGCGCTCGAACAGCGGCTTGAGGATGTCGCAATTGTTCGCCCACATGGTCCACCACAAGCTGAACCAGGTGTTGTTCATGCTCATGCCGCCGACATAGCCCCATTTGACTTTGCCTTCCTTTTGCAGCCGCTGGCTCACCGAGACCAACTGGGCGAACGTGGTAGGAACCTCCTCCGGTTTGACGAGGTCCGAGCGGTAGAAGAACGTGCCGACGGTGTGTGCCATGGGCACGACGGTGAGCTTCTTTTCCTCGTTCCAGAACGCGAGCAGCGGCCATCGGTCCGAGTTATCGATGCCCTTGACGTCGTCGGTTGTCTCCAGCCACTTCTTCCAGAGCTGACCCCAATCGTCATTGTGCCAGATGACATCGAACTGATCGGTCCCGCTCGTCAGCGTCGCGGTGACCTTTTCCATGAAGACGCTGTACGCCATCGGCACGCGCGTCAGCTTGACGCCATGGGCCTTCGCCCATGTCTCCATCATGTCGAGCGAGGCATCTTGGATGGGATTCTTCATGTACCCAACCTTGAGCTCGCGCTCCTGCGCCTGGGCCGAAAAAAGGCCCGTCGAAAGGGCGAGCCCGATCGCAGTCGCAGCGCAGAGCCCAATGAAGCGTCGCAGTTCGGGCATTCATACCTCCTCTAACCGAGCCGTTTCTTGGATGTCGGCGGGGCTCGACCATCACACACCTTTGCCGGGGCCGAGGCAATGTGGTCGCCCGCCTTCGAGCGGTCTTGCTGCCATTCAAGTCCCGAAACACCGCCCGTTTCAAGGGCACCCAGGCGCGAGGGGGCGGCCGTTGCGCCGCCCGGCGACTGCGTGCGATCCGCCATTCGCGCCCCGGCGGGGTTTTTCCGACGCTGATTTTTTTATATGATTTTCGAATGTGGCGCAGTCTCGCATGCGTTGTGATCATCGCCGTGTTGGCGGTCGTGCATGCGAACGCGCAGGAGTCGCCCGCGCAGTTCTACAGCGGCAAGCAGATCACGGTGATCGTCGGCTCCTCGGCCGGCGGCGGCTACGACATTTACGCGCGGCTCCTGTCCCGTCACATGCCCAAACACATTCCCGGCAATCCCACCATGGTGGTGACCAACATGGCGGGCGCGGGCAGCAACGCCGCCGCCGCGCACCTCTTCAACGTGGCGCCGAAGGACGGCACGGTCATCGGCGCGCTGCAGAACAGCGCCGTTCTCGACTCGCTGCTCGACGTGCTGCTCGGCGACACCAAGCGGCTGCGGCACGACGCCACGAAATTCGTCCATCTCGGCTCCGCGACTATCGACCACTATGTCTGCATCGCGCGCGCAGACGCGGCCGTGAAGTCCTTCAAGGACCTGCTCACGCAGGAACTGATCATCGGCGCCAGCCAGCCCGGTACCTCGACGCGCGACTATCCGGCGATGCTCAACAACTTGACCGGCACCAAAATTCGCCTGGTCAGCGGTTATCCCGGCACGCGCGAGATCACGCTTGCCATCGAAAAGGACGAGGTCAAGGGGCTGTGCGGCTTCAGTTGGTCGAGCCTCAAGGCGCAACGTCCGGATTGGCTCAAATCCGGCTTCATCCGCGTGCTCGTGCAAGAGCACGACAAGGGCCACCCCGACATCAGCAAGATGGGCGTGCCGCTCGCCGTCGACTTCGCCACGACGCCGGAGAATCGCCGGGTGATGGAATTGATCTATAGCTCGGAGACCTTCGGCCGCCCCTACATGATGCCGCCCGGCGTGCCGGCGGAGCGGGTCGCGGCGCTGCGCACCGCGTTCATGCAGACGATGCGCGACCAAAACCTGCTGGCCGAGGCACAGAGGATCGGGGTGGTCATCGATCCGATCTCGGGCGAGGAACTGCAGGTGCTGGCCGAAAAGATCTTTGCAACGCCTGCGGCCGTGGTCGAGCGAGCAAAGCAAGCGATGGAGTACAAGGCGCCGTAGCCACGCAATTCTCGCCTCAGTGCGGACCAGTTGCAGCCAAAGGATTTTGCGCTGGCGGCAGATCGTGCAAGTGACAGGCGACGAACTCCCCCTCTCGCGTTGATCGCAATTCGGGCTCCTCCGCGCGACAGCGGTCGAAGGCGTAGGGACAGCGGGTGTGAAAGCGGCAACCCTTCGGCGGATTGATCGGACTCGGCACATCCCCTTTGAGAATGATGCGCTTGCGCGCCGCGCCGGGCTCGGGCATCGGCACGGCGGAGAGCAGCGCCTCGGTATAGGGATGCTTGGGCGCGGCGAAGATGCTTTTCTTCGGAGCGAGCTCGACGATCTTGCCGAGATACATGACCGCAACCCGATGGGTCATGTGCTCGACGATGGCGAGATCATGGCTGATGAAGAGGAGCGCAAGGCCGAACTCGCGCTGCAGATCCTGCAGCAGGTTCACGATCTGCGCCTTGACGGAAACATCGAGCGCGGAGACCGCCTCGTCGCACACGACGAGATCGGGTTCAGCCGCGAGCGCGCGCGCAATGGCGATGCGCTGGCGCTGTCCGCCGGAGAATTCATGCGGCCAGCGCGTCTTGGCCTCGTGCGGCAATCTCACTTTTTCCAACAACAGGTCGATCCGCGCTTCCATGTCGGCGGTCGATTTCGCCAGCTCGAAGTTGCGGATCGGCTCGGCGATCAGATCGCGCACGCGCATGCGCGGATTGAGGCTCGAAAGCGGATCCTGGAACACCACCTGCATGCGCCGCCGCAGCGGCCGCAGCGAGCCCGCCGGCATGTCATCGATGCGCTGTCCGTCAAGCACCACCTGCCCGGCGGTGATGTCGAACAGTCGCAGAATGGCGCGACCGACCGTGGACTTGCCGCAACCGGATTCGCCGACCAGTGCCAGCGTCTCCCCCTTGTCGATCTGGAACGACACACCGTCGACCGCGTAGACCCGGAGCCCGCCGGGCCGCAGCAAGCTGCCGCGCAGCGGGAAATGCTTCTTGAGATCGTTGACTTCGAGCAGGACCGGGCTCATGCGGCCACCGTTGCCTTGGCGGCGAAATGGCAGGCGGCGAAATGGGCCGGCGCCTTCTCCTCCAGCGCGGGCGCCACGCGCCGACACAGGTCGCGCGCCAATGCGCAGCGGCTCGCGAATACGCAACCCGCGATGCGCTGCTTGAGGTTCGGTACGACGCCCGGGATCTCCGCCAACCTGGTTTGCGCTGCGGCGAGGGAGGAGCCGAGTTTGGGCACCGCGCTGAGCAGGCCCCGCGTATAGGGATGCCGCGGCGAACGGAACAGCTCGGCGACCGGCGCTTCCTCCACCTTGCGGCCCGCATACATCACCATGACGCGTTCGGCGACTTCGGCCACCACGCCGAGGTCGTGGGTGATGAGGATGATGGCGGCACCGACCCGCTGCTTGAGGTCGGTCATGAGATTGAGGATTTGTGCCTGGATGGTGACGTCGAGCGCGGTGGTCGGCTCATCCGCGATCAGGAGCTTCGGGCGGCAGGCGAGCGCAATGGCGATCATGACGCGCTGGCGCATGCCGCCGGACAGCTGGTGCGGATACTCGCGTGCGCGCCGGCGCGGCTCGGCGATGCCGACAAGGCCGAGCATCTCCACCACGCGTTGCTCGACGCTCTCGCGGCTGAGCCCCTGATGCAGCCGCAAGGGCTCGGCGATCTGGCGGCCGATGGTGAGGACCGGATTGAGGCTCGTCATCGGCTCCTGGAAGATCATGCTGATATCGTTGCCGCGGACCTCGCGCATGGCGCGCTCGCTGAGCTTGAGCAGGTCCCTGCCTTGGAAACGTATCGCGCCCCCGATTCTGCCGGGCGGCTGCGGCACCAGCCGCAGAATGGAATTGGCCGTCACCGACTTTCCGCAACCGCTCTCGCCGACGATCGCCACGGTCTCGCCGGCCTCGACCGCGAACGAGATGCCATCGACCGCGCGGTTCACCCCGTCCGGCGTGCGGAAATGGGTTTGCAGGTTATCGACTTCCAGCAGCGCCATGCCGCGAGCTCTTCACAGTCGTTTGGCCATGCGCGGGTCGAGTGCATCGCGCAGGCCATCGCCGAGGAGGTTGACCGCAAGCACCGTGACCGAAAGAAAAACCGCGGGGAAGAACACGATGTAGGGTTTGACCTGCCACAGCGCGCGGCCTTCGGCCATGATGTTGCCCCAGGATGGGATGGTGGGCGGCGTGCCAGCGCCGATGAAGGAGAGGATCGCCTCCACGATCATCGCGCTGGCGCAGACGTAGGTCGCCTGCACCGTCATCGGGGCGACGGTGTTGGGGAGGATGTGACGCAGGATGATCATCGGGGTGCGAGTGCCGGCCGCGATCGCCGCGTCCACATAGGGCTGCTCGCGCAGCGACAGCACGACGGCGCGCACCAGGCGCGACACGCGCGGAATATCGGCGATGGTGATGGCGATGATCACATTGCCGACGCTGCCCCGGGTGAGCGCCATGAGCGCGATCGCGAGCAGAATCGGTGGGATCGACATCATCCCGTCCATCACGCGCATGATGATGCCGTCGCTCCAGCGAACGAAGCCCGATACGAGGCCGATGATGAGACCCGCGAGCGACGCCAGCAGCGCAACCGAGAAGCCGACGGTGAGCGACACCCGCGCGCCGTAAAGCACGCGGGAGTAGACGTCGCGTCCCAGCATGTCGGTGCCGAACCAGAACGCCGCGGACGGCTCGCGGGTGCGCCGCGTCGGCGCCAGCGCAGTGGGGTCGACCGTGCCGAGATAGGGGGCGAACACGGCGATCACCACCATCGCCAGCACCAGTGCGCCGCCGACGGCGATCGCCGGATGTCGGCGCACAAAGCCGAGGATGCCGCCGCGCAGCTTGACCGGCGGCAGCAGGTCCGGCAGTTCGGGCGCGGCGCGGATGAGCTCGGGCGCCGAGGTGATGGTGGCGTCGGTCAATACCGGATCCTCGGGTCGAGCACGGTGTAGAACAGATCGATGACGAGATTGACGAGCACGTAGACGAAGCTGAACATCAGCACGACGCCCTGGATCACCGGATAGTCGCGGCGCAGAATGGCATCGACGGTCAGCCGGCCGATGCCGGGGATTGCAAACACCGTCTCCGTCACCACGGCGCCGCCGATCAGGAGCGCGACGCCGATGCCGATGACCGTCACGATCGGCACCGCGGCGTTCTTGAGCGCGTGCACGAACAGGATGCCGGTCTGCCCGACGCCCTTGGCGCGCGCGGTGCGGATGAAATCCTGCTGCAGCACTTCCAGCATCGCGGCGCGCGTGATGCGGGCGATGAGCGCGATATAGACGCAGCCGAGCGCGAGCGCGGGCAGGATCAGATTTTCAAACCACGGCCACAGGCCTTCGGAGATTTGCGTGTAGCCCTGCACCGGCAGCCAATCGAGCTCGAGCGCAAACACATAGGCCAGCAAATAACCCACGACAAAGACCGGCACCGAGAAGCCCAGGACCGCAAACGCCATGATGGCGCGGTCGATCAACGTGTCGGCTTGCCAGGCCGCCACTACGCCCATGGGCACGGCAACGCAGACGGCAATCACCAGCGTCACCGCCATCAGCGACAGGGTCGGCTCGACGCGCTGGGCGATCATCGCGGCGACCGGCAGGTTGGTGAAAATCGACGTCCCGAGATCGCCGTGAAGAATTTGCCAGAACCATTCGCCGAACCGGATCAGGAACGGCCGGTCGAGGCCAAGGCTCTGGCGGATGCGTTCGACGTCGGCCGGCGTCGCCTGATCGCCGGCGATCACCGCCGCCGGGTCGCCGGGCGCGATGTAGAGCAAGCTGAACACGAACAGCGCAACCACCACCATCACTGGGACGGTGGCCAGGATGCGTCGGATGATGTAGCTCAGCATGCGTCGATGCTAGCAGGTTTCATGCCATTTTGCCGATGTTTCGGCGCTGGCTGCCGTCTCAACTGAGACATCAGCCGGCGATGATGAGAGAGCGCGTGAGGTCGCCTCATCCGGGGCGCCGGCGCGGCGAGGGCTCCTTCGCATTGCGGAGCGCAAAGTTTGGCACGCCATGCGGGCAGCGGGCGTCGGCGGGCCGCAAACCCATTCAGGCAACTTTGCTCACGCCCCAGAAGAACGGTAGCGGCCCCTTCACGATCCCGCCGACATTTTTGCGCCAGGCCTGATAGGCCAGGAAGAAGCCGGTCGGCGCGTAGACGACGTCCTCGAATGCGGCCTTGTTCAGCCGCGCGATGGCGGCTTTTTCTTCGTCGAGATTTCTTGCCTCGTACCAGCCGGCGATCTCGGCTTCGACCTTCGCACTGGTGGGCCAGCCGAACCACGCCTTGTCGCCATTGGCGCGGATCGCGGTATAAGACGACGGATCGATACAAACCGCGCCGGCGTGCCAGGTATGGAACATCTGCCAGCCGCCCTGGCCCGGCGGCGATTTCTGCGCCCGCCGCGCTGCGTTCGTGCCCCAGTCGACGGCGGCGAAATCGACGTTCATGCCGAGCCTTCTGAGCAGGTCGGCAGTGACCTCGCCCTGAGCTTTGGTAATTTGCAGGTCCTGCGCAACCACGCAGGTGACCGGCTGACCGGAATAGCCGCTGTCCGCCAGCAATCGTTTGGCGGCATCGAGACGGCGCGGACCTTTGAGAATTTCGCCGCCGTCCTCGCTGTAGAGCGGCGTGCCCGGCGTAAAGAAGCCGGGCAGCGGTTTCCACAAGGCGTCGTCACCCACGACGGCGCGCATGTAGTCTTCCTGGCTCATCGCGGTCAGGATCGCGCGGCGCGCCCGCACGTCGTTGAAGGGCGGATGCAAGTGGTTCATGCGGAAGCTGCCGATATTGCCTAGCGGATCGGCAATATCGACCATGACGTTGCGGTTCTTCTTCAGCACCGCCACGAGGTCGGCCATCGGGGTTTCCCACCAATCCACTTCGCCGTTCTGAAGCGCGGCCGAAGCGGTGGCAGGGTCGGGCATCACGATCCACTCGATGCGGTCGAGCAGCATGTGCTTGCCGCCGGAGAGCCACGAATTCGGCTCCTGGCGCGGCGCATAATCGGCGAACCGTTCGAACACCGCCCTGGCGCCGGGAACCCATTCGTTGCGCACGAACTGCATCGGCCCGCTACCAACATACTCGCCGATCGGTTTGAACGGATCGGTTGCCGCGATCCGCGCCGGCATGATGAAGCATGAAGGCGTGCCGACCTTGCCGAGCGCGACCAGGAGTTTCGGATAGGGTTTTTTCAGCACCCAGCGAAAGGTGCGATCGTCGACGGCGATAAGTTCTTGCTCGATCTCCTTCGTCATCAGGCCCATGTTGTCGCGCGCTTGCCATCGCGCCACGCTCGCCACGACATCCTTCGAGAGCACGGGCTCGCCGTCATGAAACTTGAGCCCCGGTCGCAGACGGAACGTCCAAACGAGTCCGTCTGACGAGACGTCCTCGCTCTCGACCATCTGGCGCCGCGGCTGAAGCTTGTCGTCGACGCCGTAGAGCATGTCCCACACCAACGCGGCAGCGTTGCGCACCACGTACTGGGTGTTTTGGATCGGATCGAAATTGGCGAGATCGGCCTGCGGCACGAAGCGCAACACGCGCGCGGCGGCGCGTTGCGAGATCGCAGGGGTGGCAAGCACGCCGGCCGCGGTCAGAACGCCGGCGCCGGCCGCGGCTTTGATGAATGTCCGTCGATGCATAACGGCTGGCCTCCGCGCGACATCAAACCGTCTTGTCCACTCCCCAGAAGAACGGCAGCGGCCCCTGCGCAATCCCGCTGACGTTCTTGCGCCAGGCAAAATACCTAAGATACATGCCGAGCGGAACATAGACCACGTTGTCGAGCGCGGCCTTGTTCAGCCGCCGCGCAATGAGCTTTTCTTCATCGAGCGTCTTGGCACCGTACCAAGCCGCGATCTCGGCTTCGACTTCCGGGATGTTCGGCCATCCAAAAAATGCTTTGTCGCCATTGGCGCGAAGGAGCTTGTTGGTGGGGTCGACGCAGTCGACGCCGTAAAAGCTCGTGTGGAAAATGTGCCAGCCGCCCCGGCCCGGTGGGGACTTTTGCGCCCGCCGCGCCACCACGGTGCCCCAATCGACAGCCGCATAGTCAACCTTGACGCCGAGACGGGTCAGCAGGTCCGCGGTCAGATCACCCCAGGCCTTGTGGTGTGCAAGATCCTGCGCTGCCATGGAGATGATCGGCTCGCCCGCATAATTGCTTTCCGCCAACAAACGCTTGGCGGCATCGAGGTTGCGCGGGCCTTTGAGAATTTCGCCGCCTTCCTCGGTGTAGAGCGGCGTGCCCGGGGTGAAGAAGCCAGGCAGCGGCTTCCACATGGTATCGCCGTCGACATACGCCCGCATGTAGTCCGCCTGGCTCATCGCCATGAGGATCGCGCGGCGCGCCCGCACATCGTTGAAGGGCGGAAACAGATGGTTGAAGAACAGGGTGCCGATGTTGCCCAGAGGGTCCTGAATATCCACCGCGACATTGCGGTTCTGCCGCAGCGTCGGCACCAGGTCGGGCAACGGCAGCTCCAACCAATCGATCTCGCCGTTCTGCAGCGCAGCCGCGGCGGTGGCCGGGTCGGCAATAGTGATCCATTCGATGCGGTCTGAAACGATCCGCTTGCCGCCGGCGAGCCAGGACGCCGGTTCCGATCGCGGCACATAGTCGGCGAATTTCTCGAATACCGCCCTGGCGCCCGGCGCCCATTCATTCTTGACGAAGCGCATCGGCCCGCTGCCGACATGCTCGTTGATCTGCTTGAACGGATCGGTTGCGGCGATCCGCGCCGGCATGACGAAACAGCACGGCGTGATGATCTTGCCGAGCGCTAGCAGCATTTTCGGATAGGGCTTTTTCAACACCCACCGGAAGGTGCGGTCGTCGACGACCGCAAGTTCATTCTCGATCGCCTTGATCATCTGGCCCATGGGCTCGCGCGCCGCCCATCGGTTGATGCTCGCCACCGCATCGTTGGCACGCACCGGCTCGCCGTCGTGGAATTTGAGCCCGGGCCGCAGCCGGAACGTCCAGACGAGGCCGTCCGCGGACACGTCCTCGGCCTCGACCATCTGGCGCTGCACCTTGAGGTTGGCGTCCATGCCATACAGCATGTCCCAGACCAAGAGCCCGGCGTTGCGCGCGATGTAGGCGGAACTCCAGATCGGATCGAAGTTGGCGACGTCCGCATGGGGCACGAGACGCAGCGCCCGAGCGGCGGCGCGTTGCGAGATCGCCGGGGCCGCGAGTCCGCCCGCCGCGGTCAGGACGCCGGCACCGGCTACCGACTTCAGGAATGTTCTTCGGTTCATGAAGTGCACATCCCGGTCACGGCAAGTCATCGGGCAGCGTCCATGACGGGCGCAAGCGTGTCGCCGGTTGCCCTACGCGCGCTGCGCCGCCTATCGCCGCGGCGTCAGGCGACCTTGCCGACGCCCCAGAAGAACGGCAGCGGCCCCTTGACGACGCCGCTCACGTTCTTGCGCCACGCCTGGTAGCCGAGGAAGAAGCCGGTCGGCGCGAAGACCACGTTGTCGAGCGCGGCCTTGTTGAGCCGCCCTATCGCCGCTTTCTCCTCGTCCAAGGTCTTGGCCTCATACCAAGCCGTCACCTGCGCTTCGACTTCGGGCGCATCCGGCCAGCCGAACCACGCCTTCTCGCCGCTGGCGCGCACCCCGATCGCGACCGCCGGATTGATGCAGTCGGCGCCGGAATGCCAGGTATGGAACATCTGCCAGCCGCCCTGGCCGGGCGGCGTTTTCATGGCGCGGCGGGCGCCGACCGTGCCCCAGTCGATGGCGGCGAAGTCCACGTTCATCCCAAGGCGCTTGAGCAGGTCGGCGGTGACATCGCCCTGGGCCTTGGTGATCGGCTGGTCTTGGGCGACCAGGCAGGTGACCGGCTGGCCCGCGTAGCCGCTTTGCGCCAGCAGCTTCTTCGCGCCATCGAGGTTGCGCGGGCCCTTGAGGATCTCGCCGCCTTCCTCGGTGTAGAGCGGCGTGCCCGGGGTGAAAAAGCCGGGCAGCGGTTTCCAGAGCTTGTCGTCGTCGCCGACGATGGCGCGCATGTAGTCTTCCTGGCTCATTGCCATGAGAACCGCGCGCCGCGCCCGCACGTCGTTGAAGGGCGGGTAGAGGTGGTTCATGCGGAAGCTGCCGATATTCCCGAGCGGATCGGCGATGTCGACCGCGACATTGCGGTTCTTGCGCAACAGCGGCACCAGGTCGGAGATTGGATTCTCCCACCAGTCGATCTCGCCGTTCTGCAGCGCCGCGGCGGCGGTCGCAGGATCCGGCATCACCACCCATTCGACGCGCTCGGCCAGCATCCGCTTGCCGCCCGCGAGCCACGAGCCCGGTTCCGAGCGCGGCGCGTAGTCGGAAAATTTTTCGAACGCGGCCTTGGCGCCCGGAACCCATTCGTTCTTCATGAAGCGCATCGGGCCGCTGCCGATATATTCGGAAATCTGCTTGAACGGGTCGGTCTTGGCGACGCGCTCGGGCATGATGAAGGCGATCGGCGTGCTGATCTTGCCGAGCGCCAGCAGCATCTTCGGGAATGGCTTCTTGAGCACCCACTTCACGGTGCGGTCGTCGACAGCCGTGAGGTCTTGCTGGATGCCCCTGATCAAGAGGCCCATCTGGTCGCGCGCGGTCCAGCGCTCGAGGCTCGCCACCACGTCCCGTGCCAACACCGGCTCGCCGTCGTGGAATTTTAGTCCCGGCCGCAGGCGGAAGGTCCAGGTCAGCCCGTCGGACGAGACCTCCTCGGCTTCCACCATCTGGCGCTGCGGCTCAAGCTTTTCGTCCATGCCATAGAGCGTGTCCCACACCATGGCGGAGGCATTGCGCACCACGTATTGGGTGCCCCAGATCGGGTCGAAATTTGCGAGATCGGCTTGCGGCACAAAACGAAGCGTGCGCGCCGCAGCGCCTTGCGCGAGTGCCGGGGCGGATAACTTGCCTGTCGCGGCCAGAGCGCCTGCACCCGCAACGGCCTTCAGGAGTGTCCTGCGATCCATGTCTTGATCTCCCAGTTGCGCCGGTCAATCGCTTAGATTTGCGCCACCCTGCCCATTTTATTGGATGCTTCTCCTGGGGTCGAGGGATGACGCAATAACCGGCCGGTCTGTCGTGGCCTCGGAGCAAGCGGCATGCCAGAGGACATCGCGCGGCCGGCAGAACGAAGGGCCATCAAGCCGTTTCGACCGGGCTCGATGGTTTCGGGTGCCACCACCGTCCGGCGATCACGACCGCTTGCGACGCGATCCTGCGGTCGCCGGTGAGGTGCTCGCCGACGACGTCGACATAGTCGAAGCGCCCGTCGGTGACGGAGAGAATCGTCGCGTCGCCGACGCTGCCCGGCTTGAGGCTGCCGAGCTCGGGCCGCTTCAATGCGAATGCGGCGTTCACGGTCGAGGCGGCAATTACATCGGCCAACGGCATGCCGAGGCAGAGAAACTTCGACATAGTGGTGACCTGGTCGAACGCTGGCCCGTTGATGCAGAGCGCGTGAACGTCGGACGAAATCGTGTCAGGCAAGAAGCCATTGGCCAGCATGGCGCGCGCGGTCTTGAACGCGAACGAGCCCTTGCCGTGCCCGATGTCGAATAGCACGCCGCGCTGGCGCGCTTCGATGACCGCCCGTTTCACGGTGCCTTGCGCCGTTGCCGGCGAGTTCGGGAACGGACGGAACGCGTGGGTGAGCACGTCGCCGGGCCGCAGGCGCGCGATCACCTCTTCATAGCTCGGCGGCGGATCGTCGATATGCGCCATCACCGGCACGCCGACTTCGTCCGCCACCTCGAGTGCGATGTCGAGCGGCACGGTCCCCGAGCGGCCCGAGGCGCGGGCGCCGACGCGGACCTTGATGCCGACGATGATGTCGCGATTGGCATTGGCGACCTCCACCGCATCGATCGGCGCCATCAGCCGGATCTCCTCGCTCTCGCCGACCATCACCCGCGGCGAGAAGGCGTAGATGCCGGCGAAGGAGACGTGGAGATAAGCCAGGATGCGCACCGCGCTGCGCTCGATTACGTGCTTGCGAAATCCCGCAAAGTTGCCGGGCCCGGCACTGCCGGTGTCGACGGCGGTGGTCACGCCCGACCGGCGGCAGAAATCCTCCGCGTCGACGCCGAGCGAGGTCCCGCCCCAGTAGACGTGGGTGTGCAGATCGATCAGTCCCGGGGTGATGATGTGGCCGGATACGTCGCGGACGTCGGTTTTGGCATCGGGGCGCAATCCCGCGCCGATGCGCGCCACCTTGCCGTCCGCGAACGCGACGTCGGTCACGGCGTCGAGCTTCTGCGAGGGATCGACCACGCGGCCGCCGCGCAGGATGAGATCGTAACTCATGGGAGAATTCTCCACCCGCGTGGCGCCAACGCGGCCATCAATCCCTCAGCTTGAAACGCTGAATCTTGCCGGTCGCCGTGCGCGGCAAGTCGGGCCGGATATCGATCCAGCGCGGATATTTCCACGCCCCGGCGCGCTCCTTCACGTGCGCGCGCAGCGCCTCGAACAGCCGTTCGTCGGCGCCGTAGCCGTTCTTGAGCACGATGAAGGCTTTCGGCTTGATCAGCCCGTCGCCGTCCTCCTTGCCGATGACGGCGGCCTCGAGTACCGCCTCATGGGAGACGAGCGCCGCCTCGACCTCGAACGGGGACACCCACATGCCATGGACCTTGAACATGTCGTCGGTGCGCCCGCAGTAATAGTAGTAGCCGTCCGCGTCGCGCAGATACTTGTCGCCGGTATGGGTCCATTCGCCGACGAAGGTACGCCGGCTCTTCGCGCGCTGGTTCCAGTAACTTTCGCCGGCGGAGGGCCCGCGCACCACGAGTTCGCCGATCTCGCCATCGGGGAGCTCGCGCCCGTTCTCGTCGACGATCTTCACGTCGTATCCCGGCACCGGCTTGCCGGTCGATCCGTAGCGGACCTCGCCCGGCCGGTTGCTCAGGAAGGTCTGCAGCATTTCGGTCGAGCCGAGCCCGTCGAGAATGTCGACGCCCACGACCGCGCGCCAGCGACGGCGTAGAAAATGGTCGGGCGATGACGACGAAGCGTCGCGAGCACCGCCTGCGGCGTCGGCCGATCCGGCAGCAAGACGGTGCTCGCGCCGACCGACATGGGAAACGAGACCGCATTGCCGAGGCCATAGGAGAAGGACAGCTTCGCCGCCGAGAACGCGATGTCATCCTCACGGATGCCGATGATGCCCTGTCCCATGAGCCTCGCCGTCGCCATCAGGCTGGTATGAACGTGCCTGACCGCCTTGGGCTCGCCGGTCGAGCCCGACGTGTACATCCACAACGCGACCTCGTCCGACATCGTCGACGCGGT
>WNGD01015633.1_pt1 | contig 13712 bp, 14 predicted proteins | sample 5400671 | NCBI WGS metagenome assembly WNGD01 (sample SAMN13153369, study PRJNA577476) | soil metagenome | isolation source: 40 cm soil or saprolite under grassland replicate 2 | place: USA:California | collected 2016-06-15
TATTCGCGAAACCTCCAACAAGGGCAAGTTTCCAACCCCAGGCGAAATCGTGCGCCTCTTTACATCAATCAGCAGGGCCGTTGACTATGCGCACCAGCATGGGATGATACATCGCGACCTCAAACCAGCGAATATCCTGCTCGACAAGCGCTTATCCATCGCGTTAGAGGGCCCGAATCGGGCCTCTACAGCAGGTGAGCCTATTCTTACTGACTTTGGTATTGCTAAATTGATGGGCACATCCACAGGGACGATGAGCGGCTCCTGGATTGGAACACCGCTTTATATTTCACCAGAACAGGTGCAGGGCTATCCGGGCAATGAACGCAGCGACATTTACTCGCTTGGGGTGATTCTGTATGAAATTTGCACAGGCGTGCGGCCATTCCAGGGCAGTAATCCATCTAGTATCATGATGCAGCACATCAATTCAACCCCTGCCCCTTTTTACAGGGGATACGATGGACGAGGCAACCCTATACAAGCCGCTCCAGGCTGACATGCGTAATGAGTCAGGGCTCTATAGTAGTGCAATTTCTTCATCACCTGGATTGCCTGCCACAGGCTCTTCGTCGCAATCCTCTTCTCCAGTTGTAGGAGCAGGGACACCGCCGGCAGGAGCCATGTCGACTCCACCTGGCTTATCGCCCATTAGCAGGAGTGGTGGAACCTCTACGCCTGCCAGTTCAATTCCTTCTATGCCCGGCATAGCGCCCACTCAGCCACCGGCGCCTGGCTCGCCAACAGGCGTGGCACCTTTGGTGCCTCCACCTCAACCACCTACAACATCGAGAAGACGGACATGGCTTGTGATCACATTGCTTGCCATAATCGTGGTCGTAGTAGGTGCAAGCCTGGGAACATTTTTCTTGATATCTCATCAAAATCGCACAACCACCACATCTGGCCCGGCGGGAGGAGTGGCTTTCTTTTTCAGTAGTGGACAAATAAATCAGAGCAGCAGTCAGGATATCGAAGATGGTGTTCAAATATCGTTAAAGAATATTCCAATACCATCATCCGGCAAAAGTTATTATGCCTGGTTATTGAGCGACAAACAAACGAGTGTGACAATCACTACCACTGCCAGCACTCCAGGTACTACGAGTACTGGAAGCACACCTTGCCCAACGACAACCAGCATTCCAGGTACAGCTCAACCACTTTTGCTAGGTAAGTTGCCCTTTACCAATGGTAGTATCAATTTTAGCTACGTCGATCAAAATCATAGCAATCTGTTGCAACGGTACAGTCGTTTTCTCATTACACAGGAGAACACAAACATTACGCCTGTTACACCATCCTCAGATCAGCATGCATGGCGCTTCTATGGTGAATTTCCTCAGTCGCGCGAACAAACAGGACAGTGCTTTAGCGCGCTCGACTATGTACGTCACTTACTGGTCGAAGGTAGTGCTCTACAAGGTTTGGGGATTTATGGCACGCTGGATATCCAGGGACTGAGAAATACATTAAAAATTCTGGAATGGGCTGGTAGCGCCAAAGATGCTAGTGATCCCAATTTTAAACACCGCCAGGTGATACGTATACTGGACTACCTGGATGGGGTGGCTGTTGTTCAGCAGGATGCCCCTGGAGAACCTCTACTGGTTGATAAAACTCTCGCAAAGATTCCGTTGCTAAATCCACTGAACCTGCAGACACCAGGGGGTGAGAGCTACTTGCAACGCATTGATTTCCAATTGAAAGGACTGATTAGCGCTTCTGGTGTAAGCCCTCGAGTACGTGCGCTTGCCAGGAGTACGGAGGCAGATCTTGTAAATCTGCAAACCTGGCTAGAAATGGTGCGCGCCGATGCAATACAAGTGGAAAAAGCTTTTCAGCAGTCCGATGGGCAAGCGCTGCAACAATCGGTGATGCTTACGAAGCTGGCAGAGATGCAAACATTAGCAAATTTTGCCGTGGTTGGCCGGCTTGACCCAAACTCGAACCAGGTACAATCAGGGATGATACAGATTCATTACAGCATTCAGCAATTTGCAACGTTAAATGTTGCGCCATTTAATACCTAAGAGCCAGGATATTATAAGCAAATGCAGTTAATTCAGGGAAATTTGGAGGAAGCGCTCCTGCACAGGTAGCTGCGCCGCCTCTGAAACCTCCTATAGACTAACCACTGGCCATCCCATTATTCACTAGGTGCAGCGAAAAGCGAGAGCTGGCCGGGACGCAATGGCATCTCACTCTTCTCCTGGTACAGTGGTGCACTTTCCATAAGCAGAGGAGACAAGACATCTGTCAGTTTTTCTGTTGGCCAGGGGAGGGGATGACCGCCCCGTTCTATCAATGCCTTATTTCCTGGTAGCGAAGGAGAAGATGCTGTCTCACGTACATATAATGGCCGATTCTGCTGCAAAGCTCCCACTGCACCTGCCCATGTACCACCCTGGGTATCGGATTCGGCTACGATCACGATTTGCGCCAAACCCGTCACAACCTTATTGCGTTCCATGGCCCGGCTGACAACCCATTGAGCATCGGGATGGAACTGGCTCAGTAAGAGCACCTTGCCAGCCTCAATTTTTGAGAGCACCGCTCGCCACTGAACACCGCTGAGTTTTCGAATGCCATGTGGCAGCACGACGGTCGTGGAGCCTTCTGTACTGGTCGCGCCTTCATATGCTGTGCGATCAACGCCCCGCGCATTGCCGCTTATGACGTTAGCACCATGTTCTGCCAGGTAGGAAGAAACGGCACGAGTGAAGGCAAGGCTCTCTTCTCCAGCATTGCGTGAGCCAATAATCGCAATAGTCTGCCGTTTAAGAATACGCAAATCCCCGGCGTAGAAAAGAACTGGCGGGGTCTGCTTACGCTCGAGCGAGGATTTGAGCAATTTGGGGTAGTTGTCATCGAGTACAGTCAGCAGGTGAATATGATCGTGGGACAACTGCTCTATTAGAAATGACTGCCCGGCAAGCTTTGACTTTGCCTGTTCAAGCTTCTCTATCAGTACGGCACTCAGATGGCATGTATTAGCCCATACTTCTGGATCAGCAGCAAAGAATTCCTGGAGCGTGCGGCCGAGTTGGTGGCACCAGACCATCACAAGATCATTGATGTTGCCGGTAGTAAGGCCACTCTCATACGTTAACAGTAGCCAGCATGCCTGTTCTTGTAGATCACTTTCCATCTGTTTTTCCTTTACTGATCGTCTGAATGAGCCGTCCGTGTAATTGTGAACGGATAAACTGCCTTTGCCCTGGATGAAAGCCGGTTGAGATGTGAAAGCGTTCTTTGAGTAGCTTTTCTGAGGGATTGCTCTGCCACGTAACCTCCAATGCCATAAGATGCCTCCTATTATCATGGAATTTGAATTATAGAGAAATCCATCTGTATCCCCTTGCGCATTGTAGGTGTCTTAGCCTGGATTGTCAATCACGAATAATTGTAGGATCTTCCTAAGACAGAGATTCGAACCTTCTCTGGACTTGTACAAATGTAACATATATGTTACAATCTACACATGAGATGGACAGTTGAGTATTTTGAGCAAGCAGACATGACCCAACCGGCTGAAGTCTTTGAAGATTCACTGGATTATACACATCCAAAGCTTTCAGGGAAGTTGCTTAAAGTAGCTAAAACATTACCGTCTTATGGTTATCAGTTGGGTGGTGGGTATATTGAGAAATGTCACGATTACGAAGGAATGTGGGAGATGCGTGTCATACATGGTGGAATGCTTGCTCGCGAGTTTTTTGGTTTTGACAAAGAGCGTATCGTATTGCTTCATGGTTATACCAAGCGTACTGGTCAACCGGCATCAGTATATGACCTGGAGAAAGCTTTTGGATATTGGACAGAATATATGCGAACTCGCCGTGTCAGCCCTGTACAGGAGGAAGACAATGAATAGATTCGAACAGCGCTTACAGAAGCGGTTACAGAATCCAGAAGTTGCTGCTGGCTATCGAGAAATGGCTGCCGAACTAGAGCTTATGCATGCTATTGATGCAGTGCGCAAACAGCTTAACATGAGCCAGGAACAGCTTGCAACACGTATGGGTAAGAAACGAGAAGCGGTATCTCGCCTGCTCTCTGATGACGATATCAATCCCACACTGAATACACTCATAGAACTACTCTCCGCACTGAATTTGACTGCGGATATTACACTTCGTCAAGCCAGGGAAGGAGAAGGGCCTATCAAGGTAGCAACGGAAATTGCAACGCCTCAGTAATATGCCTACTCAATCAGCCCCCCTTTCACTCAGGTTTTAGCCGTATAAGCATAATGCCGAACCAGAGGACCCAGATGGTAAAGAAGAGGATTGCCAGGGTAGAGAGTAACGTCTGACCAGCGCCAGGCGCAAGGGCAACATCGACTGCGCTCAAGCTGAAGAATACGAAGAGGCCAAGCGCCATGTAGCCAAATGCAACCCAAATGCCCGGCCAGAGATTTAGTCCACTCCTGGCAATGACTGCGCCAAACAACAAACATGAAAGAGCTAGCAATCCGCCGCCAACGCTGAAGGTGATAATAGCAAAAATGCCAGCCAGGGGAGCAAGATTGTCCAGGTTGGTAGTATGTGAAGGAAAGGAAGCTGCGCTGCTCACAAGGTAGATCGAGCTTGCCAGAGTTCCTCCCACAAAGAAAAGGAGTCCAATCAGACCAGACCACGCTGCCAGTACCGCGTAACCTTTGCCGCGCCATGCAAAAGCGGGCATACCGTCCGCCTGATGCTCGTTAGTTTCGTCATGCTTTTCCTCCTGTTCGCCTTCCTCTTCACGCTCCTTCTGTTCATCTTCCTCACGCCCAAATATTTCTTGAGCGACGATAATGCGGAAGAGGGTGAAAGGCAGGCTTATCATAAGGGCAAAACCTGCGACCAGCAGTACACGATAGCCGAGAAACAGAAAGATATGGGCGTTGATCCAGCGTAGGGCCAGTCCTGGAGTTGCGAGTGCATTACCATAGCCTGAAAGTACGAAGATCAGGAACTGATAAAGCGGTACTCCTACCAAAAGAAGGAGTGCACCGGTGATACAGTACAATCCATTTCTGTGCAGTTTTGACAAGAATGTTCGTTTCATAAAACTTTACACAGGGATTGTCAGCACATGATGGCCCTCGTGTCCGCGTTTCACGAGGTGGGAAACAAAAACTTCCACCACAAATGGCTTTTCATAGAGTGGGCGGCGCTGCTCATCCAGGAAAAAGATATGCAAACGGTCACGTCTGCCGCTTGGCGCACTAGAAAGAGGCTGCATAGGAATCGTCACCTCAGCTATATAGCCCGCCGCCGGTATAGAGACCATTGCCTTTTGCACAAGATAGGCATAGCTCTGGTGGAGCACCGAACGTACCTCTATAGAAACAGCAGCGCTGTGTACAAGACTGCTAAGTCCTGCAGGTTGATCTCCCTTTTTAGCACTGGCAGGAAGCATTGGTTCGTCTCTGCCCATGATATGTAAGCGGAGGAGGAAGATCTGGTTCGGTTGCACGCGTAGAGGGGATTCAACGATGGCCGCTGCCATAATGGCCTGCCGCTGTTGACCGAGGATAATGTGTTGCAATTGTTTGAACCAGGTGATTGTTGCTTCATTTTGAGAGAGAATGTCTTCAGCATCTACCAGGGATCGCGTGGGTGCCTGCTTGCTATGATTCTTCTTCAGCCAGTCAGAAGCGATTGCCGGTAACACACCCGTGATGCGCTGTTTCCATGCAGGCATAGAAGTGTTCTGTGACATTTGTGGAGCTGGCGATGGCGCCTCGCTCTGCAAGGACGTTTGCTGGCTCTCTTTCGATTCTTCCTCACTTACCTGCTCACCGGGTATAGCCGCCTGGTCTTCTATCTTCGCGTCAATTGCTGGAGTAGCAGAGGATGGAGTTGAAAGAGGCGGAATGGCGTCTTGGTGCCATTCCGCTTCAATCACCTCAACCTCTTGTGGCTCTGAGGTCGGACGAGGGGTGAGTGGCCGCTGCGGAATCTGGTCCTGTTTTGTCGCTTGTGAGCGATATGCCTGCCAACGAGCCTGGTGCTTCTGTGACAGTGGAACAATACGTACCGTCTCAACATCATTTTCAGTGGCAGCAGGCGTATTAGTGACTTCATTGTCGCGCCGATTCAGTTTTTGCGTATGCGGGCGACGATAACGCGGATTGTATAAGGCCTCTGCCATCGCCCTGGCGCTCTGGAAACGTTCTGACGGCTCAATGGATAGCGCCTGTACCACACATTCATTCACATGAGGACTGATACGTGAATTCAGCTCGTGAGGAATACGGAGACGCCCACGAGTACGAAGTGCTGATTCATCAGGCGGTGATCCTGTCAGAAGCAGGTAGAGAATGGCACCCAGGCTGTAGATATCGGAGCGTGGCTCTGCTTTTCCCTGTAGCGCTTCGGGGGCGCTGAAATATGACATGGACGTCGTTGATGCCTGAGGCATAGGGAGTAACTGGCGCAGTTGTGGAGGCAACCAGGAGATCATCAACGCCGGTTGGGCCCTATCGCTGTTTTCATTCAGTATAATCGTATAGGGATCGAGTTCAGCAATAACTATTTGATGACGATGCAGTCCCTCCAAGGCCTGACAGAGGTACCAGATCCACTTTAGTGCTTGCTGCTCTGAAGGCAACCCCTGTCCACTCTGTAGAAAATCTTGTAGAGTATACAGGCGATGCGAATTGCCTTCCGATGCTTGAGTATTTTCGGATTCGCCAGTTGTATATGAAGCTAAGGACGGATAACCAGCAATTACAAAAAGATGTCTCTGGAAGTAGAGCAAATCAGCTACAGGTATCACATGAGGAAGATGCCAACGGCGTAGTAAGTCATACTCCTGCAACACCAACTCGATGGCCTGTAGACGCGCCTCGCTTCCCAGCGTCGTGATATCGATATCGCGAACAGCTACCATATGCTGTTGGCCCTGGCGAAATTGCTGATTGTCCAGGGCTCGACGCGCTCGCCGCAGGAAACACAGAAAGCCGCTTGCGGGAGCAACGGAGCATTGCATTGAGAACAGCAGAGATCGTCAGAGGGGCCGCGATGCGATGTTGCTTCTGAGATGCTCATATTTCTTAACTGCCTTTTATCATAAAAAATAGTTTGCTTGAATACCTGACAATGATTATAGCATAGTGTTGCAGGGCAACCGCAAGCAATGCCCCTACTATACTACGTTAATTATTCTTCGCATTTCTTTCATAAAATAGAGATTAAAGGCGAGTTTGCCACTACTCTACCCTTGTCACTGGTTACACGTTTTGATACAATCTCACAAGAGTAAATGTGCTTTATGAGGTGTATTTTTTTATGGATTTAGCTACCCTTTTATTTTGGATCATCGCCATAATCCTCGTGGGTTCCGCTCTGCTCGTGGTGGGATTACGCAACATTGTACATAGCGCGTTAGCTCTGATTGTCGTATTTGCGATGGCTGCTGGCATTTACCTCCTGCTGAATGCTGAGTTCATTGCCATTGTGCAGATCCTCATCTATGCAGGAGCAGTTACTATCCTGATTCTCTTCGCGCTCATGCTTACTCGCACCAACAACCTGCGTACGAACAGCAATCCTACTAACAGATTGTGGTGGCTGGGGGCGATCATCAGTACCCTGGTTGGAGCAGTCATCATCTTGGCAGCCACACTAAGCCAGTATTCTACAGCCCACGTAGGAGGAGGAGCAGGCTATGGTCCGCAAAACGCCGCCTGCCCATTGCCACCGAATAACGTTATCTACATTGGCCAATTATTGTACAGCCCTACCTGCTATAGCTACGTGCTCCCGTTCGAAATTGCATCTCTTGTACTGCTCGTAGCCATTGTAGGCGCAATAGTGATTGGCAGGGAGGACTAAGATGGGTCTCAGTTTAAACCATTTCCTTGTACTCGGCGCTGTGCTCTTCTGCATAGGTCTCTATGGCGCCCTGGCTAAGCGCAACGCCATCGCCGTCCTGATGGGTATCGAGATCATGCTCAACGCAGTCAATGTCACATTGGTAGGCTTTTCCTTCTTCAACACAGTTAAGCCCTGGTCTACCTACCTGACCGGGCAGATCTTCGCCATTTTTATCATTACTGTGGCAGCGGCGGAAGCAGCCCTCGCACTGGCTATGGTCATCTCGATCTACCGCAAACGTAGCACGGTCGATGTTGGTGAAATTAACTTAATGAAGTGGTGAATCAGTCTCTTAGACAGTTGGAAACGATGCTTTGCATCTAGCCTACGGCTCATCCAACTGTAAGGAGTATAATCATGGCATTGTATCAATATTCCTGGCTCATCCTGCTCTCACCGCTTTTCGCATTTGCGGTAATTATTTTCGGCACGCGCATGTGGGACCTTGCCACTCGCCAGCATGTAGAGGCTGCTGCAGAACATGAGGCCGAGACGCATGGCGAGCACAGCTCCCACGGTGAGGCTGATGGTGACTTTCAGCTCCTACACGAGAAAGGCCCGCGTGGCGAGGATATCGTCTTTGAGGATATCGAAGACCCCAAGGTTCCCCGTTTGACGCCAGGCGCCAGGATCAGTGGCTATCTCAGCGTCGTCATCATGGCCCTCGGCTGCATCTATTCCTGGATATTGCTGCTCAACACTGCCGGGGTACTCTCGATAGCTCCGCCATTGCCAAGTCAAGGTATCTCCCTGACACAGATATCCTATGCGTGGTGTCAGAATAGCTTTTGCCAGGGCCTCAGTCCTTATTTCATCGGCTTTCACCTGGACAACCTGGCAATTGCCATGATGGTGGTGGTCACCACCGTTTCGCTGCTCGTGCAGTTCTACTCGCAGGGCTACATGGAAAATTCAGCGGGGTATGCTCGCTTCTTCTCCTATCTATCACTCTTCGCCTTTTCCATGCTGACGATCACTTTTGCTGAGAATTTCCTGGTGATGTTCGTCGGGTGGGAACTGGTCGGCCTCAGTTCATATCTACTGATTGGCTTCTGGATTAACAAGCGATCCAAGCCCGCTGAAGATCGCCTCTCACCTGCAAGCGCAGCAGTCGAAGCCTTTATCACCAACCGCGTGGGCGACGTCGGTTTTATCATTGGCATCATGATCCTGTTCGCCTATACAGGTACCTTTCAATTTAGCCAGCTGGCGGCAGGGGTCATGCACATGGACAAGACCGTGCTTACCGTCGCTATGATTCTGATCTTCTGCGGTGCCATAGGTAAATCGGCCCAGGTGCCGCTGCATGTCTGGCTGCCACCCGCTATGGAGGGTCCCACACCTGTCAGCGCGCTGATCCACGCGGCCACCATGGTCGCGGCAGGTGTGTACATGGTGTCGCGTACGTTCATGCTGTTTGCGACTGCTAACCCGGCAGCTTTCCAGGTTGTTGCCTGGGTTGGAGGCATCACTGCCATTTTTGCTGCTTCGATTGCCCTGGTGCAGACCGACTTCAAGCGCGTACTGGCTTTTTCGACCATCAGCCAACTGGGCTATATGTTCGTTGGTCTCGGCGTTGCCGGTACCGTCTATGGTCCTGGCCCTGGTATGTTCCATCTCTTCACTCATGCCTTCTTCAAAGCCCTGCTCTTCCTGGGCGCGGGCAGCGTGCTCTATGCTCTGCATCATGCCATGCATCGCGAAGTCCAGGATATGCGCCTGATGGGTGGTCTGGCCTCTCGGATGCCCATTACCGCTATTACCTGGCTGATCGCTGTTCTGGCGATCTCAGGCTTCCCGTTCTTTTCAGGCTTTTACAGCAAGGATACCATCATCGGGCTCGCCTATGCCAACGGTTATTACGCGCTCTTTGTCATCATCTTACTCACATCAGGACTCACCGCTTTCTACATGCTGCGTGCCTACATCCTCGCTTTTGGCGGCAAGGGTGGGGCGTGGGGTGGCTTATGGGGCGGACCCTATCGCGGAGAGGGCGAGCCGCATGAATCCCCCTTGACAATTACCATTCCACTGGTACTGCTGGCAATCGCATCAATCGTCGCTGGCTACTGGTTCGGCTTCTTTGGCTATATCCAGCCCGGCGCTCCCGCCCTGGATTTTGTCGCCGACCTGAGGGACTTGAAGATCTGGCTGAGTGTAGCAGTCTCACTGGTTGGCCTGGCCTGGGCATACACACTCTATGCGCGCATCGCGCTTTCCCGCATTAACGCTGTCGTGCAGGGAAACGCGGTCCTGCGCGTCTTGCATCTCATCTTGCTGCGCAAATACTACATTGACGATCTCTACAACTGGCTGATTCGTTATGTTGTGCTCGGCATCTCGCATATCGAGCAGGCATTCGATACCTACATTATTGATGGGTTGGTCAACGGCGTCGCAAGCCTGGTTACGGGCATTGGAAGCGATGTGCGTAAGGTGGAAACCGGCAGGGTGCAGGCCTACATGGTAGGCTTCTTTGGTGGTATCGCAGTGCTGGCAATCCTGGTGTTTGCGCTGATCACGTTTGTGAAGTGAGGATAGCTATGATATTTGAAAGTGTTCTTACGTGGATAATCCTTCTGCCAGTGATTGGCGCACTGGCAACGATGGTGACCCCTGTACGCTTCGCGCGCTGGTTGGCGCTGATATTTGCTACTGCCACCTTTGTGCTTTCCATAGCTATATTTTTCCGAGTCGTTGTAACTACTGGTTACAACTTCGGCAACCTTAATAACCCCATAGAATCCATAAACTTGCCATGGATCAACTTTACGGCAGGTACCTTCACCTTTCGTATTAATTATTTCCTGGGCGTAGACGGCTTGAGTCTGCCTCTAGTCATTTTGAATGCTCTGCTATCAATGCTGGCAATCATCGGCGGCTGGGAGAAGCCACGGGTGAAAGAATACATGTCCCTGCTGCTGATCCTGGAGGCAGGCGTGATGGGCGTCTTCCTTTCGCTTGACCTCTTGCTCTTCTTCCTTTTCTGGGAAGTCGAGCTGGCGCCCATGTTCCTCTTGATCGGCATCTGGGGCTACGATACGCCCAAACACGGAATGCCTGGGCGTATATACTCGGCCTGGAAATTCCTGCTGTACACGTTCTTCGGTAGCATCTTCATGCTGGCTGGTATCCTGCTGCTCTACTTCAAGTCGGGCGGCCAGACGGCAAGCATGCAATACTTTTCGATGCATTTCCTTAGTGGATCAGTAACGATTCCACTAATTGGCGTCACGATGAGCCTGCAACTGCTGACTTTCCTGCTTATCTTCCTGGCCTTCGCCGTCAAGATACCGATGTTCCCGTTCCATACCTGGCTGCCAGATGCACATACCGATGCAGGTCAGTGTGATCCTGGCGGGTATTTTGCTCAAGATGGGAGCATATGGGCTGATTCGCGTCTGTCTGACCCTCTTGCCAGTAGGCACACAGCAGTTCGCAGGCTGGTTAGCAGTGATTGCGGCCATAAATATTATCTACGGTGCGGGTATCTGCCTTGTGCAGACCGATATGAAGAGGCTGATCGCCTACTCCTCAGTCAGCCACATGGGCGTAGTGCTGCTGGGCGTGGCTGCTGCTGCAGGTATAGGCGATATGGCTTTCCGCCAGGCAGCGCTCACTGGAGCTACGGTGCAAATGGTCAGCCATGGCCTCATCACCGGTATGTTATTCTTCTGTGTGGGTGTGATCTCTGACCGCGCCCACACACGCGAAATTGCTGTGTTCGGCGGTGTGGCCAGGAAGATGCCGCTGCTGGCCACGCTCTTTACCTTTGCGGGCTTGGCCTCGCTCGGCTTGCCCGGACTGGCCGGCTTCGTGGCCGAATATATGACGTTTACAAGCAGCTATAAGATCTGGAGCACGGTTACGATTGTCTCGGTCTTTACCATGATCCTGACGGCCGGCTACTTGCTATGGATGCTCAAGCGAGTTTTTTACGGCCCTTTTAATACCAGGTGGACCTGGCTGCCAGACGCGAACTGGCGCGAAACCATTCCGCTGATCACGCTTGCAGCGGTGATTGTTTTTATTGGCGTGTTTCCGAATTTTTTGATTGATGTGATTAACTCCTCCCTGACTGCATTGATGCATGCAGTCAGCGTGGCAGGAGTACTACATTAACTATAAGGGCACTTCCTGGATATCCATCTTGCCAACGCCGCTACGCGGCTATTGATGAGCAATCAGGTAAGTTGAGTAGTATCCCTCGCGGTGCCTGGCGACGCAAGGAGCCATTGTATGTTTCATGTATCTGATCTCTACCTGGTCTCGCCGCAGTTGAGCATGGTCATTGTGGCGTTGACAGTACTATTGGTCGACCTCTTCGTGAAACGCCGCATAGTGACGGTTATGGTAGCGTTTGTTGGCCTCATTATACCTCTTGGCTTCGTTATCTCGCAGGCGTTCCTCGTTGCCAATCATACCCTTGCAAGTAATCAGGCATTCTTCGGTATGTTTATTGTAGATCAGTACTCGATCTACTTTGACATCGTTTTTCTGATCATTGGTGCCGTGATGATACCGGCATCCTATAGCTATGTGAGCAGATATGTCAAGGCTGATGGAGAATTCTACATGCTTATGCTGCTCGCATTAACAGGTTCGATGTTTTTGGGAAGCACAGCCGAGCTGATCAGTATCTATATCTCGCTCGAACTCGCTACCATGCCGCTGTATGTGATGGCCGGCCTGCTGCGTACTGGGGAGCGTTCAGCGGAGGCTGCTGTCAAGTATGTGCTGCTGGGCGCGATGTCTTCAGCCATTCTGCTCTACGGATTTGCCTTGCTTTATGGCCTGACAGGAACAACGGACCTGAGAGCTATTGCCAGCTCGATTAATGCTGGTGTGCAAAACGGCAATGCGCTTGTGCTGATCGCATCCGTGTTGATCCTGGCTGGTTTCGGCTTCAAAATTTCGGCAGTGCCATTCCACATGTGGGCGCCAGACATCTACGAGGGATCGCCTACACCTTCAACGGCCTTCTTCTCAGTTGCTTCCAAAGCCGCGGGATTCGCCGGGTTGATGCGGGTCTTCGTCTTTGGTGGGCTGGGCCAGGTTAATCTGACCGCACTCACTGTCATTGTTGCAATTGTCGCTGTCTTGACGATGACACTAGGGAACCTAGCTGCAGCAGTGCAATCAAACGTGAAGCGTATGATGGCCTATTCCAGTATCGCGCAGGCGGGTTATATCCTGGTGGGATTCGTTGCCAGCGTCTCTGGTAAGAATGCGGATGGTACCTCTGCGGTACTATTCTACATTCTGGTCTATGTGATTACAAACCTCGGGGCTTTTTCTGGCATCATCGCCCTGGCAAACGCGACGGGCGGGGAAAAGATTGAGGACTTCCGGGGACTGGCGAAGCGTGCGCCCTTGCTGAGCGCAGGGACCGCATTGTGTCTGCTTTCCCTGGCGGGTATTCCCCCATTGGCAGGCTTTGTGAGTAAAGTTTTTATTTTTACAGCAGCCTGGGGCCAGGGATTCGCCTGGCTAGTAGTGATAGCTTTGATCAACACTGTCATCTCACTTGTTTACTATGGGCGTATCGTGAAAGCTATGTATTTTGATGCTCCACTGAAAGAAGATCACTTGTCGACTCCAATTGGTTTGAGTTCGTCTATCGCGCTGACGACAACGGCGCTGATTGTGATTACGTTCGCGGCACAGGCGATATTGTTACTGGCGAATCCGGCAGCGTCTAGCCTACTGGCATTTTTACCGGGGAGGTAGTGAAACCCTTAAGCTCTTCATCCTTCCTCTAGAGGCGAGGGCGGTGTAGGGGCCCGATTTATCGCGCCCTGGGGTGGGCCTTGATGGTCGCCCGTCTCCCTAAGGAATGTA
>WNGD01006803.1_pt1 | contig 13708 bp, 14 predicted proteins | sample 5400671 | NCBI WGS metagenome assembly WNGD01 (sample SAMN13153369, study PRJNA577476) | soil metagenome | isolation source: 40 cm soil or saprolite under grassland replicate 2 | place: USA:California | collected 2016-06-15
CGTCGACCGGGCGGTGTACGTGGAGGTTTCGGTGCCCACGGGATACGCGAGCGCCCCGGTGGCGGTGCTGTCCACCGATGTCGTTCGCACGCTGCCGGCGGCGCCGATCCGGCCGGGGCGCTAGCGCGCCGGCCCAGGAGCGCTACCGCAGGCCGGTGCCCCGGTGCAGTGCGGTCCGGACCAGACGGTCGAGCAGCGCCGGATAGTCCAGCCCGGAGGCGGCCCACATGCGCGGGAACATGGAGATCGGGGTGAACCCGGGCATGGTGTTCACCTCGTTGAGGACCAGGCCACCATCCGGGCTGTCGGCGTCGGTGAGGAAGAAGTCGACCCGGGCGAGGCCGGCGCAGTCCAGCGCGGTGAACGCGCGGCAGGCGAGCTCCTGCACCCGCTGGGCGACCGCGTCGGGCAGCCGGGCCGGTACGTCGAACTCGCACGCGTCGTCCAGGTACTTCGACTCGAAGTCGTACCAGTCCTGCCCGCCGACCAGCCGGATCTCGGCCGGCACGCTGGCCTCCGGCGGACCGCCGCGCTCGCCCTCCAGCACCCCGCACTCCACCTCGCGGCCGGCCACCGCGGACTCGACCAGCACCTTCGGGTCGACGTCCCGGGCGGCGGCGACCGCCGCGTCCAACTCGGACCAGTCGGCCACTTTGCTGATGCCGATGCTGGATCCCGCCCTCGCCGGCTTGACGAACACCGGCAGCCCGAGCCGGTCCCGCTCCTCGGCCGGCAGCGAGCCGGTGCCAGGGCGGAGCACCGCGTACGGACCGACCGGCAGGCCTTCGGCGCGCAGCAGCTTCTTCGCAAATTCCTTGTCCATGGCGGCCGCGCTGCCGAACACTCCGGAGCCGACGTACGGCACCCCGGCCATCTCCAGCAGGCCCTGGATCGTGCCGTCCTCGCCGTAGGCGCCGTGCAGCACCGGGAACACCACGTCGACGGTCCCCAGCACCTGGGCGCCCTCGCCGGGCTCGACCACGACCAGCCCGCCGGCGGTCGGGTCGCCGGGCAGCACCACCGCGGTGCCGGCGTCCACATGCGGCAGTGTCCGCCCCGCGATCCGCAGCGCGTCGGGATCGCCGCTGGTCAGCACCCAGGCGCCCTTCGCCGTGATGCCGACCGGGACCACCTCGTACCGGTCCCGGTCCAGCGCGGCCAGCACGCTGCCGGCGGACACGCAGGAGATGGCGTGCTCGGGGCTGCGCCCGCCGAAGACGACGGCCACCCGGATCCGGCGATCAGGCATGCGCGGCACCCTAGCCCTTCGGCACGGTGATCAACGCTGCGTCTACGTCCGCGACCAGATCGGCGGTGTCCTCGCAGCCGGCGGACAGCCGGACAAAGCCCGGCGGAACGACGTCCCCGCCCCAGCGAGCGCGCCGGTCGGCGGTGGTGTGCAGGCCGCCGAAGCTGGTGGCGTCGCCGACCAGTCGGGCCGCGCGGAGGAACGCCGCGACCGCCGCTGACGAAGGCAGCGTGAACGCCAGCACGCCGCCGAACCGGCGCATCTGCCGGGCCGCGACCGGGTACGCCGGGTCGGTCGGCAGGCCCGGGTAGCGGACGGCGGTGACGATCTCTTGGTGGCCGGCGAGCACCGCGGCCAACGCTGCGGCGTTCTGCGCCTGCCTGGCCAGCCGGAGGTCCAGGGTGCCCAGCGAGCGGTGCGCCAGCCACACCTCGAACGGCCCCGGGATCGCGCCGGTCAGGGTGCGCCAGCGGCGCAGCGCGGCGACCCGGTCCGGGTCCCGGGCGGTCACGTGCCCGAGCACCAGGTCGCTGTGGCCGGTGACCGCCTTGGTGTCGCTGGCCAGCGAGTAGTCCGCGCCGAGCTGCAGCGGGCGCTGGCCGAGGGGCGTGGCGGTGGTGTTGTCCACCGCCACCGGCACCCGCTGCCGGTGCGCGACCTCCACCGCGGCAGCGATGTCGACCACGTCCAGCCGGGGGTTGCTGGGCGTCTCCAGCAGCAGCAGGGCCGCGCCGGCCAGGTCTGCAGCGGACACCGGGGCGGCGGTGGGCAACAGCCGGACGGTCACCCCGAGCGGCACGAGCCGCTCGGCAGCCAGCGCGCGGACGCTGTAGTAGCCGTCCGCGGGCAGCACAACGGTGTCCCCCGAGCGCACCGTGGTGAGCAGCACTGCGGTCGCGGCGGCCATCCCGGAGGCGAACGCGATCGCGTCGCCGCCCTCCAGCTCGCCGATCGCGGCCTCGTACCGTCGCCAGGTCGGGTTGTCCTCGCGGCCGTACGTGTCCGGACCGCGCCGATCGCCGGCCGTCACGGCGCCGGCGCTCCCGGCGCCAGCCGGTACTTCGCCGGCCGGTACTTCGCCGGCCGGTACTTCGCCGGCCGGTACTTCGCCGGCCGGTACTTCGCCGGCCGGTTCGCCGTGGGACAGGTGGTACGGCGCGGCGAACGTGGGGCCGGGCAGGAACGGCGCGCCCGGCTCGGCCGCGGGCTGTCCCGCGTGGACACACCGGGTGCCGTCGCCCAGAGGCTCGCCGACGCTCATCCCTGCCGTTCGCTCTTCATGTCCCGGTCCATCAGGGCGCGCAGCATCTGCTGCGGGGGCATCCCCTCGTAGCAGACTTTTTCGACGTGCTCCGTGATGGGGACATCGACCCCGGCCCGGCGGGCCAGCTCGAGCACGGAGCGGCAGGACTTCACCCCCTCGGCGGTCTGCCGGGTGGCCGCCTGGGCCTGCGCCAGCGTCTCGCCGCGCCCCATCCGCTCGCCGAACGACCGGTTCCGGGACAGCGGGGAGCTGCACGTCGCGACCAGGTCGCCGAGCCCGGCCAGACCGGCGAAGGTCAGCGGGTCGGCGCCCAGCGCCAGCCCGAGCCGGGCGGTCTCGGCCAGCCCGCGGGTGATCAGCGAGGCCCTGCTGTTGTCGCCGAAGCCCATGCCCTCGGCCATCCCGCAGGCCAGCGCGATGACGTTCTTCACCGCGCCGCCGAGCTCGCAGCCGACCACGTCGACATTCGTGTACGCACCGCGACCCGCTCGGTCGGGGCATCGGCGACCTCGCAGACCACCTCGCTCATCCGTTTCGCGGTGCCGAGCTCGACCCCCTTCATCAGGCTGACCAGGGTCGCGTCCGGCGGGACCACGAGCGCCCACTCGACCAGATTGGCCCGCAGCGTCTGGGACGGCACGGCCAGCACGACGATGTCGGTGCCGGCCAGCGCCTCCGCCGGATCGGCGGTGGCCCGCAGCGCCGGCGGGAGCGAGATGCCGGGCAAGTACTCCGCGTTCTCGTGCCGGAGCCGGATTCCCTCGGCCACCGCGGCGCGCCGGGCCCACAGCACGACGTCGACTCCGGCGTCGGTGAGCACCTTGGCGAACGCGGTGCCCCACGAGCCGGCGCCGAGCACTGCCGCCCGGGTCACGGCACCCTGCCCCGGCTCACGGCACCCTGCCTCGGCTCCCGCACCCTGCCTCGGGTCGCGCACCCTGCCTGGCTCACGGCACCCTGCTCACAGCGGCCTGCCCCGGCTCACGGCACCCTGCGCCGGGCGGCGTCCTGACGCCAGAACGCGGCCGGCGGAGCCTGTCCGCGCACCTCACCCAGTAGCTCGCGCACCGCGCCCATGATCACGTCGGTGACCTCCCGGAGCAGCTCGGCGGTCATCGGGCGGCCACGGTAGGCGGACAGGTCGACCGGCGGCCCGGCCTGGCAGACGGCGGTCTTGCGGGGGAACAGCCGGAACTTCTTCGCATACCAGTCCACGGCGAACTGCGGCCCCCACTGGGCCACCGGCACCACCGGGACGTCGGTGCTCAGCGCCAGCCGGGCCACCCCGGTCTTGCCGAGCATCGGCCACCAGTCCGGGTCCCGGGTGACGGTGCCCTCCGGGTAGATGCACACGCACTCGCCCCGCTCCAGTGCGGCGATCGCGTCCCGCAGCGAGCTTTGCGCGTCGGCGCTGCCGCGGTGCACCGGGATCTGGCCGGCACCGCGGATCACCCGGCCGACCAGGAAGAGGTGGAACAGGCTGGCCTTGGCCAGGAACCGGGGCTCCCGCCCACAGTCCCAGACGAACCGGGCGAAGGTGAGCGGGTCGATGTAGGAGACGTGGTTGGCGGCCACGAGCACGCCGCCGGTCCGCGGCACGTACTGCTGGCCCCGCCAGCGCAGCTTGAACAGGATCGAGTCCACCGGGTAGATCACTGCCCAGGCCAACCGCAGCCAGAAGCCGACCCTGCGCCTTCTCACGCTCGGCAGTGTGTACTGCTCCGTGGGCGCTGTCCACGCGTGGAAGGATCGGCGGCGACATGCGATGGTCAGTTGTGGTCCCGGTGAAGCGGCTGCCGGCGGCGAAGACCCGGCTGTACGACCGGCGCCGCGCCCCGGCCGAGCACGCCGCGCTGGCGCTCGCGCTGGCGACGGACACGGTGGCCGCCGCGGCCGGCTGCCCCTCGGTGGCCCGGGTGATCGTGGTCACCGACGACCCGGACGCGGCCGCCGCGATACGCCGGCTGGGCGCGATCGTGACCGGCGACGAGCCGGACGCCGGGCTCAACCCGGCGCTGGCGCACGGGGCGGACCGGGCCAGGAGGCTGGCCGCCGGCGACGGCGTGGCGGTGCTGTCGGCCGACCTGCCGGCGCTGCGCGGGACGGAGCTGGCCGCTGCGCTGCGGGCCGCCGCCGGTCAGCCACGGGCGTTCGTGTCGGACGCGGACGGGACCGGCACCACGCTGCTCACCGCGCGGCCTGGGGTCCCGCTGGATCCCCGGTTCGGGCCCCGGTCGCGGGAGGCGCACCAGCGCTCCGGTGCGGTGGAGCTGTCCGGACTCTGGCCGTCGCTGCGCCGGGACGTGGACACCGCCGAGGACCTGTCGGCCGCTGCCGCGCTGGGCCTCGGGGCGGCCACCCGGGCATGGGCGGCGGCGGCGTCGTGACGGATGTCCAGGCGACGGTGGCCACGTTCGATCCAGCAACTGGTGCTGGCACCGTGCTGCTGGACGACGGGCGGCGGGTGCCCTTCGACGGGGCCGCGTTCGCCGCCGGCGGGCTGCGGCTGCTGCGGCTCGGCCAGCGGGTACGGCTGGAGTACCGCGGTGACCGGGTCGTCCGGATAACCATCCACACGCTGCCGTAACCGCTACCGCTCCGCCCGCCCCACCGGTCACCTGGCTGGGTAATGATGAGGGGCATGAGTGTGGACAGCGACGCCGTCGCGGGTGCCGGTGCCCCGATCCAGCGAGACGACATGGTGCCGGACGACCTCACCGTCAGCCCGCTGCCGGCCGCCGCGCTGCCGGCGGACCGGTTCGCCAACCGGGAGATGTCCTGGCTGGACTTCAACGCCAGAGTGCTGGCGCAGGCCGAGGACCGCCGGCTGCCGCTGCTGGAACGGCTGAAGTTCCTGGCCATCTTCGCGGACAACCTGGACGGGTTCTACATGGTGCGGGTGGCCGGCCTGAAACGCCGGCAGGACATGGGTCTGTCCATCCGGGCCTCGGACGGTCTGACCCCGCGGGAGACGCTGGGCCTGATCGCCGAGCGCACCCAGGAGCTGGTGGCTCGGCACGCGCGCTGCTGGCTGCAGGACGTGACGCCGGCGCTGCAGGACAACGGCATCCGGATCGCGCACTGGGACGCGCTCGACCCGGCCGAGCGGGACAAGCTGGCCGACTACTTCCGGTCCCAGGTGTTCCCGGTGCTCACCCCGCTGGCGGTGGACCCGGGGCACCCGTTCCCGTACATCAGCGGCCTGTCGCTGAACCTCGCGGTGATCGTCCGCGACCCGCAGATCGACGCCGAGCGGTTCGCCCGGGTGAAGGTGCCGAACAACGTGCCGCGGTTCGTCCGGGTCAAGGACCCGGAGGCCGAAGAGGCGTTCCTGCCGCTGGAGGAGCTCATCGCGGCACACCTGTCGATGCTGTTCCCGGGCATGGAGGTGGTCGAGCACCACCTGTTCCGGGTCACCCGCAACGCGGACATCGAGGTCGAGGAGGACCGGGACGAGGACCTGCTGCAGGCGCTGGAACGCGAGCTGCTGCGCCGCCGGTTCGGTCCGGCGGTCCGGCTCGAGGTCACCGACTCGATGAACCCCCGGGTCCTGGACCTGCTGGTCGAGGAGATCGTGGTCAGCCGGTCCGACGTGCTGGAGGTGCCCGGGCTGCTCGACCTGGCCTCGCTGTGGCAGCTGTACGACGACGTGGACCGGCCGGACCTGAAGTTCCGCTCGTTCGTCCCGTCCACCGCCCCGCGGTTCGCCGAGGGCGAGGTGGCCCAGAGCGTGTTCGCCACGCTGCGCGAGGGCGACGTGCTGGTGCACCACCCGTACGAGTCGTTCTCCACCAGCGTGCAGCGGTTCATCGAGCAGGCCGCGATCGACCCGAACGTGCTGGCCATCAAGCAGACGCTGTACCGCACCTCGGGCGACTCGCCGATCGTCGACGCGCTGATCGACGCGGCCGAGGCGGGCAAGCAGGTGGTGGTGCTGGTCGAGATCAAGGCGCGGTTCGACGAGCAGGCCAACATCCGGTGGGCCCGTGCCCTGGAGCGGGCCGGCTGCCATGTGGTCTACGGGCTGGTCGGGCTCAAGACGCACTGCAAGACGCTGCTGGTGGTGCGGCAGGAGGCCGGCACGATCCGCCGCTACTGCCACATCGGCACCGGCAACTACAACAACAAGACGGCCCGGCTGTACGAGGACCTCGGCCTGTTCACCGCTGACCCGGACGTGGGCGCCGACCTCACCGACCTGTTCAACGTCCTGACCGGCTACTCGCGACAGACGGACTACCGCTCGCTGATGGTCGCCCCGCACGGGCTGCGGCAGGGCATCATCGAGCGGGTCGACCGGGAGATCGAGCACGCCGAGGCCGGCCGGCCGGCCGGCATCCGGATCAAGATCAACCATCTGGTGGACGAGGAGATCATCGACGCGCTCTACCGCGCCTCCGCGGCCGGGGTCCGGGTCGACCTGCTGGTCCGCACGTTCTGCACGATCCGTGGCGGCGTCGAGGGGCTGTCCGAGAACATCCGGGTCCGGTCGATCCTCGGCCGGTTCCTGGAGCACTCCCGGATCGTCTCGGTGTGGAACGCCGGCGAGCCGGAGTACTGGATCGGCAGCTCCGACCTCATGCACCGCAACCTGGACCGGCGGATCGAGGTGATGGTCCGGGTCACCGACCCGGTCGCCCGCGGGCACCTGCAGGAGATGCTGGACCTCGCGTTCGCCGACGGCGTTGCCGCCTGGGAGCTGCAGCCGGACGGGACCTGGCGGCGCAACGCCGGCGAGCCCGGCCAGCCGTTGCGGGACTACCAGGAGGAGCTCATGCGCCGGCACGCGAGACGCAGCGAGTAGAGACCGGACACCGCCGCATGATCGAGGACGAGATCAAGCTGGCCGTGCACGGCCCGTTCGTGCTGCCGGACCTGGTCGACCCGCAGCGCGGGATCGGCGCCGTCGAGTCCGCCGGATCCCGGACCCTCCGTGCCACCTACTGGGACACCGCGGACCTGCGGATGGCTCGCAACGGAGTGTCGCTGCGGCACCGCACCGGGGAGGACGGCCCACCCTGGCAGCTGAAGCTGCCGGTGCCGGGGTCGGACCGGGCCCGGGAGGAGCTGGCCGAGCAGGGCGGGCCCAGGGACGTGCCGGCCGCGCTGCGGGCACTGGTCACCGGGTGGACCCGGGCGGCGGTGCTGGTCCCGGTCGCGACGCTGCGGACCGATCGGTCGGTGTACAACGTGCTCGACGCGGCGGGTGATGCCGTGGCCGAGCTGGTCGACGACACCGTGTCCGTGCTGGACCGGCGCCGGGTGGTGGCCCGGTTCCGGGAGCTCGAGGTCGAGCGGCGGTCCGCCGACGACGGCACGATGGACTGGCTGCGCGACCGGCTGGTCGCGGCCGGGGCGGTGGAGGGCCAGTTCACCCCCAAGGTGGTGCACGCGCTCGGTCCACTCGCGACGGAGCCGAGCGACCTGCCGGAGCCGCCGAAGCTGACCGCCGGGGCGAGCGCAACCGCGGTGGTCGGGTACGCGATGGCGAAGGGTGTCCGCCGGCTGGTGGCGCACGACGCTCCGGTGCGCCGGGAGGCGCCGGACGCGGTGCATCAGATGCGGGTGGCCTGCCGCCGGCTGCGCAGCGACCTGCGCACCTTCGGCCCGGTGGTGGACCCCGACTGGGCCGGGGGGCTGCGGGACGAGCTGAAGTGGCTGGGCGGATCCCTCGGCGCCGCCCGGGATCTGGAGGTGCTGCGCGAGCGGGTCGCCCGGGCGGCGGCGGCCGACCCGCTGGCGCCGCTGGACCCCGACGCGGTGGCCCGGATCGACGCGGTGCTCGCCGAGCGGGAGAAGCACGCGCTCGCCGAGGTGGAGGCGGCGCTGGCCACCGACCGGTACCCGGCGCTGCTGGAGCGGGTGGTCGAGGCGGCCCGGCACCCGGCGGTCACCGCCGAGGCCGCGCGGCCCGCCGAGGAGGCGCTGACCCCGCTGGTCGCGAAGGCCTGGCGGAAGCTCGAGCGCGCCGCGGGCAAGCTGGCCGAGGACGACCCGGACGAGGACTGGCACCAGGTGCGGATCAGGGCCAAGCGGGCCCGGTACGCGGCCGAGGCGGTGGCACCCGCTCTCGGCTCGGACGCCAAGCGGCTGGGCTCGGCCGCGTCCTCGCTGCAGGACCTGCTCGGTGACCACCAGGACGCGGTTGTCGCCACCGAGGCGCTGCTGGGCATCGCCAGCGACCACCCGGACGACATCCGGCTGGTGGTCACCTGCGCCCGCCTCGCCGAGCGGGAACGGGCGGCCGCCCGACGGGCCCGGCAGGAGTTCCCGGCCGCCTGGGCAAAGGCCCGCCGGAGCAAGAACACCAAGTGGCTGGGCCGATGACCGAATGGCTGGGCCGATGACCGAATGGCTGGGCCGGGGGACCGAGTGGCTGGGCCGGGGGACCGAGTGGCTGGGCCGATGACCGAGGGCGGTGTCACGATCCGGGCCGGTGGCGGGGTGCTGGGTCGGCGGATCGGGGGCGGCCTGGAGATCGCGATCGTGCACCGGCCGAAGTACGACGACTGGTCGATGCCGAAAGGCAAGCTGAACGCCGGCGAGGTGCCGCTGCTGGCCGCCTGCCGGGAGGTGGTCGAGGAGACCGGCATCCGTCCGATCGTGGGCCGCCGGCTGCCGACCCAGGAGTACCGGCTCGGTCCGGACCGGAAGGTCGTGGACTACTGGGAGATGTCGCCGGCCGACGGTGGCTCCGCGCCGGACATGGCGCGGGCCTCGGAGGTCGACGTGGTGCGCTGGCTGCGGCCGGCGGAGGCGGCGACCTGGCTCAGCTACGAGCGGGATCGCGAGCTGCTGCGGGCGTACGTCTCCGCGCCCCGGGCGGACGCGGTCGTGCTGCTGGTCCGGCACGGTCGGGCCGGGGACCGGGCGTCCTGGTCCGGGGACGACCGGTTGCGCCCGCTGGACGCCGACGGTCTGGCGCAGGCCGAGGCGCTGCGGGCGCTGGGCTGGTTCGGGCCGAGCCGGGTGTTCTCCGCGGACCGGGTCCGGTGCGTGCAGACCGTCGCCCCGCTCGCGGCCGACCTGGGCGTTCCGGTGGAGACCGAGCCGGCGCTGACCGAGGATGCCTACCTGGCCTCGCCGGGCCGCGGGCTGCGCCGGATCCGGGAGATCGCCGGGGCCCGGCTGCGGGTGGTGGTGTGCAGCCAGCGGGAGGTGATCCCGCAGCTGCTGGCCCGGCTGGCGGCCGAGGACGGGCTGGTCCCTACCAGGGTGACGGCCCGCCGGGGCAGCGTGTGGAGCCTGTCCTTCATGGACGGTAGGCTGGTGGCCGCCGACTACTACTCGGACCTGGCATAGCGGGGGGCCGGTGCTGGCGCACCGGCCCCCCGCTTCCGGTTGCTCTAGGCCTTCTTCGCCGGCGCCTTCCGCGCCGTGGTCCGCGGAGCCGCGGTCTTGGTGGCCTTTGCCGCGGTGGTCTTGGCGGCGGTGCGGGTTGTCTTCGCCGCCTTGCTCGCGGTGGCCTTGGGCAGCTTCTTTGCGCCGCTCACCACGTCCTTGAACTCCTGGCCCGGCCGGAACGCCGGCACCGAGGTCTTCTTGACCCGCACCTTCTCGCCGGTGGCGGGGTTGCGCGCCATGCGGGCCGCGCGCTCGCGCTTCTCGAAGACGCCGAAACCAGTGATCGCGACCTTCTCGCCCTTCTGTACGGTGCGGTAGACGGTGTCGAGGAACGCCTCGACACTCTGCTGCGCGCGCTTCCGATCGTTGTCGAGCCGCTGAGAGAGCGCCTCGACCAGTTGAGCCTTGTTCACCTGTCCTCCTACCGGACCCGTCGTCGGCCATTCAGCCGTCTGTGCGGAACGGTAGGCGTGCTGGCGCTCACGTTCAACGATCTGGGGCCAGGAATTCGCTTGTGTCGCAGGACTTTTTTGCCCGCGGTCGGCCGGATCGGCCGCTGCAGCGGGCTGATCGGGTGCCGCGGCTAGCCGGAGACGGGCGCGGTGCTGGGCAGCCAGCCAGGCCGGGCGACCTCGTACCGGGCGATCTCGTCGCTGTGTCGCAGGGTCAGGCTGATGTCGTCGAGACCGTTCAGCAGTCGCCAGCGGGTGTGGTCGTCGAGCTCGAACGGCACCGACACGTCGTCGTAGCGCACCTCGCGCGCGACGAGGTCGACGGTCAGCTCGGCGACCGGGTCCCGCTCCGCCCTGGCCCACAGGTCCTCGACGACCGGCACGGGCAGCACCACCGTGAGCAGGCCGGCCTTCAGCGAGTTGCCCCGGAAGATGTCGCCGAACCGGGGCGAGAGCACGACCCGGAACCCGGCGTCCTGCAGCGCCCACACGGCGTGCTCGCGGGACGAGCCGGTGCCGAAGTCCGGACCGGCGACCAGGACGGTGGCACCGGCGTACTCCGGCCGGTTGAGCACGAAGTCCGGGTCGGCGGCCCGCCAGGCCGCGAACAGGCCGTCGGCGAAGCCGGTCCGGGTGACCCGCTTCAGGTAGACCGCGGGAATGATCTGGTCGGTGTCCACGTCGCTGTGCCGCAGGGGGGCGACCCGGCCGGTGTGCGTGCCGAACTTCTCCACAGTGGACTCCGTCTAGTCGAGGTCGGTCGGGCTGGCCAGGTGGCCGGCCACCGCGGTCGCGGCGGCCACCGGCGGGGAGACCAGGTGAGTGCGGCCGCCCGTGCCCTGGCGGCCCTCGAAGTTGCGATTGGAGGTGGACGCGGAGCGCTCGCCGGGCCGCAGCTGGTCCGGGTTCATCCCCAGGCACATCGAGCAGCCGGCGCTGCGCCACTCGGCGCCGGCCGCGGTGAAGATCTCGTCCAGCCCTTCCAGCTCGGCCTGCTCCTTGACCCGCATCGAGCCGGGGACGACAAGCATCCGCACGCCGTCGGCGACCCGACGGCCGCGGATGATCGCGGCGGCGGCCCGCAGGTCCTCCAGGCGCCCGTTGGTGCACGAGCCGAGGAACACGGTGTCCACCCGGATGTCGCGCAGCCGGGTGCCGGCGGTCAGGCCCATGTACGCCAGCGCCTTCTCGGCGGCGGTGCGCTGGCCCTGGTCGCCGAACGAGGCGGGGTCCGGGACGGCGCCGCCGAGCGGGGCGCCCTGGCCGGGGTTGGTGCCCCAAGTGACGAACGGGGTGAGCGCCGCCGCGTCCAGCACCACCTCCCGGTCGAAGATCGCGTCCGGGTCGGTGCGCAGCGTCCGCCAGTACGCGAGGGCGGTGTCCCAGTCCGCGCCGGACGGGGCGTGCTGGCGGTCCTTGAGGTAGCCGAACGTGGTCTCGTCCGGCGCCACCATCCCGGCCCGGGCGCCGGCCTCGATGGTCATGTTGCACATCGTCATGCGGGCTTCCATGGACATCGCCTCGACCGCGGCGCCGCGATACTCGATCATGTGCCCCTGCCCACCGCCGGTGCCGATCTGTGCGATCAGCGCCAGGATCACGTCCTTCGCGGTCACTCCGGCCGGCAGTTGACCGGTGACGGTCACCGCCATCGTCCTCAGCGGGTACAGCGGCAGCGTCTGGGTGGCCAGCACGTGCTCGACCTCGCTGGTGCCGATGCCGAAGGCGAGCGCGCCGAACGCGCCGTGCGTGCTGGTGTGCGAGTCACCGCAGACGATCGTCAGACCCGGCTGGGTGAGCCCGAGCTGCGGGCCGATGACGTGCACGATGCCCTGCTCCCGGTCCCCCATGGGATGCAGCCGCACGCCGAACTCCGCACAGTTGCGGCGCAGCGTCTCGACCTGGGTGCGGGAGACCGGGTCGGCGATCGGCAGGTCGATCCCCACCGTCGGCACGTTGTGGTCCTCGGTGGCGAGGGTGAGGTCCGGCCGGCGGACCGGGCGGCCGGCCGCCCGGAGCGCGTCGAACGCCTGCGGGCTGGTCACCTCGTGCACCAGGTGCAGGTCGACGTAGAGCAGGTCCGGCTCGCCGGCCGCCCGCCGGACCAGGTGCGACTCCCACAGCTTCTCGGCGAGGGTGCCGGTCATGTCTGCTCATCTCGCTATGTGAGACGTTAGTATCGCGACGTGGGACAGTCTAGCGGCGTCGGGGTGCTGGACAAGGCGGTGCTGGTGCTGGAGTCGGCGGCCCGGGCACCGGTCGCGCTCGGCGACCTGGTGCTGGCCACCGGGCTGCCCAGGGCCACCGCGCACCGGCTGGCGGTCGCCCTGGAGAGCCACCGGATGCTGGTCCGGGACTCCGGCGGGCGATGGGCGCCCGGGCCGCGGCTGGCCGAGCTGGCCCAGTCGGCGCCGGATCCGCTGCTCGCCGCGGCCGGCCCGGTGCTGGCCCGGCTGCGCGACCGCAGCGGGGAGAGCGCGCAGCTGTACCGGCGCTCCGGAGACGAGCGGGTGTGCGTGGCCGCGGCCGAGCGGGCCACCGGGCTGCGGACGACCGTGGCGGTCGGCGCCCGGATGCCGATGACCGCCGGCTCCGGCGCCCAGGTGCTGGCCGCCTGGTCGGCCCCGGACGACCAGGCCGCGATACTCGGCTCGGCCCGGTTCGGCCCCCGGACGCTGGCCGAGGTACGCCGGCGCGGCTGGGCCTTCAGCGTCGCCCAGCGCGAGGCCGGCGTCGCCTCGGTGTCCGCGCCGGTCCGCGACCGCTCCGGGCGGGTGGTCGCCGCGATCTCGGTCTCCGGCCCGGTGGAGCGCCTCGGCCGACGCCCGGGGCCGCGTTTCGCCCCGCTGGTGACGACCGCCGCGGCATCCCTCGGCGCCCGGCTCTGACGTAATAGACGTCCTATTCGACGGTCCTGATCTGTAATGATCGTCAGCTTGATGATCTTATCAATTGTGCGGTCATGACCTGCGGTAATAAGCAATCGGTCACGGTTTCAGTGCGTTAGGTAATTCACCCGTTTGAATCGACGGCGGTGCTCCGCAAAGCCTCTAATGTCTGCCCGGGTTCGGGACTCATGTGCAGCCTCTGATGCTGCTTCGGGACGATCTTGGGGAGAGAGAGCCATGTTCACCGCTCGGCGCTTAGCCGCCGCATTGGCCATCGTCGGCGGTGCATCCTGGCCTACGCCGGGCCGGTGTCCGCGTCGCCGCGACCGGCCCACCACGAGGGAGGCGAATGCGTCGACGGCACCGACAAGAGCAACCTGGTGGCCTCGGTCGACGCCGAGCAGGGCAATGGGACGGTGACCGGCACGGGGCCGCTGTGTGAGCCGGTCGACATCCTGCTGTCCATCTACAAGGTGCCGGACGCCTGGCAGCCCGGCGAGGGTTTCCCCGG
>WNGD01004496.1_pt1 | contig 13707 bp, 12 predicted proteins | sample 5400671 | NCBI WGS metagenome assembly WNGD01 (sample SAMN13153369, study PRJNA577476) | soil metagenome | isolation source: 40 cm soil or saprolite under grassland replicate 2 | place: USA:California | collected 2016-06-15
TGCGACGATCACGTTCTCCGCTTTCGCGGGGATTCGGTTGTCCTTCTGGGACTTCTCCGCGATCGCCTCCCGCAATTCCCTAATCCCCGGAGCCGGCGTGTACTTCGTGTAGCCGTCGTCCAAGGCCTTCTTCGCCGCCTCGACGATATGCGCCGGCGTCGAGAAGTCGGGCTCGCCGATCGCCAGGGAGACGACCTTCTCGCCGCGGGCTCTCATCTCCGTGACGAGCTCGCTGATACGGACCGTCGGAGACGACTCGATAGAGAGGACGCGCTTCGCGAAACGGGCCATGGAAGCGGGGAAGCAGGGGCGATAGAAAAGGATTCACCGGACGCGGTCCCATCGAGCGGGACCGTTTTTACTCATTCGAGTAAAATGCGGAGCGTGCCTGCGCTCAAGCCGCGAAACGGGAGCCTTTTACTCAGTTGGGTAAAATCGATCCCAGGGTGGCGTTGGACACGACGTATTCGACCCGGTTCGCTCGCAGGAATCCCCGGATGGCATCGAGGCGGTACCGGGCCGCGAAAACGACGGACTGCCCGAGGTACCGGACTCCATCGAGTTTTACGAACCCCGGATATCGGTACGTCTTCCCGTTCGCGGAGACCGTGTGGCCGAACACGAAGCGGCGGACCCGGGTGCACTCCAGGAGATCCCCGCTGTCCACGTCCCAGGTCACGATGTATCCGACCAGGGATCGGTCCCTCTGGCGACGTGCGCGACGGACGGATCGCCGTGGCGGCATTTTACTCAGTTGAGTAAAATCGCGCGGGAAGATGAACCCTCGATCCGGAGGGACCGATGAAAGTGAAACTCCGTGCGCGATGGAGCGAGTCATCGGTGCGCGAAGTACGCGCGGACCTCGGCCTTGCTCACGTGGTCGATCCGAGCAAATCCGATCCGCTCGAATTGAACGACGTCGTCCACCTTGAGGGTCGCGACGAGAGGTTCGCCGAGGCCCCGTTTTGCCTCCGGCGTTGGCGAATCGGATGCGTCCGGCAAGACCAGATGGACATTGATCCCGTGAGTAACCCACTGGATCTTGGGGATATCCCTGTTCTGCATCGAGACGAATCGCGCACGGTGGTCCAGGACGACGTTGCAGAAGTCCTTGAGCCGCACCTCTTTCCCGCGGAACTTCTCGAAGTCCTCGCGGGCCACCTGGACCTTCGGACCCGCCGGGATCTCGCGCACGCCGCGGCCCGGGAAGTCCGGGTGGAGCGGCGCCCGCACCCGCTCAATCGGCGGGAGTCCGGCAATCTCCACCGCAACCGGATCGGGGACGAAGAAGTAGCGGTTCGCCTCCTTGTCGATCAGCTTTCGGTTCTCGGAGTACAGTGTCTCCGCCGGCACCTCGATGTCGCTCAGGCTCAACCCGAACGACAGGACGAACGCGCGGAGGGCGGCGGGCCGGATGCCGCGCCGGCGCAGCGACTGCAGGGTCCACGTGCGCGGGTCGTCGATCCCCGAGAGGCGCCCTTCCGCGATCTCCTTCCGGTACCGGGACTTCGAGAGCTCGAGGTCCTTGAACCGCAGGATGCCGAAGTGGACGAACGCAGGGCGGTGCTCGACCCCGAGGACGTCCCAGATCCGGGCCTCCATCATGTCCTCCATGACGAGGTCCTTGCCGCGCAGGACGTGCGTCACCCGGAGCAGGTGGTCGTCCACGGCCCAGGAGAACTCGAGCATCGGCCACACGCGGTACCGCGTCCCGACGCGCGGGTGCTCCCGCTCCGCGATCCGGAACAGGACGCGGTCGCGGAACGCGGGATTCGGATGGGCCATGTCCGTCTTCAGGCGGACGACCGCCTCGCCCTCGCCGTATTCCCCGTCGAGCATCGCCTTCCACATCGCGATCGTCTCGTCGACGTCCTGGATGCGGTGCGCGCACGCGTGCTTCGCCTCGCGGTTCTTCCGCAGCGTCGCTGCGTCGCACTCGCAGACGTACGCCTCGCCCGTGGCGAGCAGCTTCTCCGCCCACTCGTAGTGCAGCGGGATGCGGTCGCTCTTGTACAGGACCTCGTGGTACTCGACCCCGGCCCAGTCGAGACCCTCCTTCACCTGGTCGAACGCCTCGGGCAGGAGGGGCTTCTCCTCCGAGCCGATCGTGTCGTCGAAGACGAGGAGCAGGCGGCCGTGGTACCTCTTGGTATACGCGTCGTTCAGGACGAACGCCCGGGCGTTCCCGATGTGGAGCGGTCCGCTCGGGTATGGCGCCAGTCGCAGGACGGCTTTGCCGTCCATGGCGCCGGGCAGCGGCGGGAGCTCCTTCGGGCCGACGTCGGCGCGAGTGCGCTCCAGGAGCTCCGGCGCGATCAGCGCGAGCTGGGCGCGCTGCGCGTCGGGCGCGAGGCCGTTCACCTCGGCGACGATCCGCTCGACCTCCGTCGCCGCCTCGCCTGCGCGGCTTCGCAGGGAAGGATCCTCTGCGAGCAGTCGGCCCAGGACCGCCTTCGCGTCCGCCTTGCCGTCGTGCAGGACCGCGTTCTGCAGCGCGAACTTCCTCGCGGAATCGAGGCCCACGGTCGTCCGAACCGAACGCGCGTATAAAGACTTCTTCGGCACGAAATCGGCAGGACCTCGGACGATCGGCACGGTGGTCCCGGAACATGAGAACGGACGTCCGCGTCGCGTTTCGCAAGAAGTGTCCCAGAAACGTTTATGGTCCGCGGGACGCCCTACTATCTGTGGGCCGGGCGTGGTGGAAGCCGCTCTCCCTCCGGGAGCGGGCCGGGATCGCGTGCGTCGTCTGGTCGATCGCGCTATTCATCCTCGCGGTCGCCGCCGCGATCCCGGGCGGACCGACGGCCGCGCTGACCGCGGATGACATGCATCCGATCGTCAGCCAGAGCGTGCACTTCGACGCATCCGCAAGCGTGGGCCACGACCAGGGCCTGGGACGGATCGTTTCCTACCGCTTCGACTTCGGCGATGGCGCGGGGACCGCGAATCAAATCCCGGCGACCGCGATCCACGTCTACCCCGACGTAGGCGCACATCGGGCGACCGTGACGGTGCGAGACGCGCGCGGCAACGAAGGAACCGCATCGCTGACGATCGACGTGCGGCCCGAGCCGACGCCGACGGGACCGGAACCGGACCTCACGCCGAGCGCGACGTCGACGGACCCGGCGAGTCCGCTCGAGGGCCAGGTTGTAAGCGTCTCGATCACGATCGTGAACCACGGCGGGGCGACGGCGGAGTCCGCGACGATCGACGTCTACGACGAGCGGCCGAACGGGACCACGGTCGCGATCGGTCAGGTCGTCCTCGGTGAGCCCCTTGCGACCGGCGCGTCGACGACCGTGTATTCGCAATCGTTCCTCGCCGTCGAGGTGGGAGAGCACACGATCCGAATCGTGATCGGGAACGTGACGCCGACGGAATCGAACACGAGTGACAATTCGCGGGAAATCGCGATGACTGTGCGGCCATCCATGGGACCGGGACCGACCGGAGGAGAAGTCCCGCTCGGGACGTGGGCCATCATCTTGGCCCTGCTTGCCGCCGGAATCGCAGCGCTCATCGTGGCGGCGACCCTCCTCAGGCGGCCTCGGAAGCGCGGGCCGCTCGAACCGCCCCCAGTGGAACCGCAGGATCAATCGCCACCTCCGCTCCATCCGCGGTGAGCGCCCAATGGGGCGCACCCGGGGCCGTGCAGGCCCGCAACGCCTAAGGAGGCGGACCCGATTCGCGGACCAGAGGTCCTTGCATGGCGGTGCGCGAGTGGCTGGAACGGTTCTCCGACGACGTCCTTCGGATCGAAGCGGACACGAGCCGGGAGATCGAGGCGACGCGCATCCTCGTGCGGGAACCGCGGCGGCCCGTCCACTTCCGCTCGCTCGACGGGGCCGAGGCGGTCGGCAACCTCTGGTCGACGCGGGACCGGGTCGCGGCCGCGCTTCGCACCCCCAACGAGACGTTGCTCGGCCGTCTCATGGAGGCCCAGACCCATCCGATGGACACGCGTTTGGTCGACAGCGCCCCGTTTTTGAGGCATTCATCGACCGACGTGAACCTCCTCGATCTCCCGGTCCCGAAGCTGTTCCCGCGCGACGCCGGTCGGTACATCACGGCCGGCGTCTGGATCGCGGAGTGGAAGGGCGCACGGAACCTCTCGTTCCACCGGATCCTTCTGCTCGGCAAGAATCGCGGGGCGTGCCGGATCGTCCCGCGGCACCTGCGGCACATGTACAACGAGGCGGTCCAAGCGGGCGAGGAGCTCAAGGTCGCCGTGTGCATCGGCCTCGACCCGTGGAACCTCCTCGCGGGCGGGACGTCGGTCGAGTACGGCGTCGATGAGAGCCGCATCGCCTCGGCCCTCACGCAATCGTGTCTCACGCGGCCCGTCGACGTCGTGCGAATCAAGAGCGGTCTCACGGTCCCTGCGGACGCCGAATACGTCCTCGAAGGCCGGCTGGTCAACGAGACGCACGACGAGGGACCGTTCGTCGATGCGGTCCGCACGTACGATCGCGTGAGGAAGGAGCCCGTCCTCGTCGTCGAGCGGATCTACCACCGCGACGACCCAATCTTCCACATCATCGTCGGCGGGCTCGATGAGCACTTCATGTTCATGGGGATGCCGCGCGAGCCCGTCATCTACCAGGCGGTCTCCCGCGCCGTGCCGCACGTCAAGGCGGTCCGCCTGACGGAAGGCGGATGCGCCTGGCTCCACGGCGTCGTCTCGATCCGCAAGCAGCACCAGGGCGACGCGAAGAACGCGATCATGGCGGCGTTCGGCGCGCACACCTCGATGAAGCGGGTCGTCATCGTCGACGAGGACATCGACATCTTCGACGACCGGGACGTCGAGTGGGCAATCGCGACGCGGTTCCAGGCGGACCGCGGGCTCGTCGTCCTCCACGACGTCCGAGGCTCGTCGATCGACCCGAGCGGACGGGACGGCTTCACGTCGAAGATGGGGATCGACGCGACGAAGCCGCTCGGCGCGGACCCCGGGACGTTCGACAAGGCGACCCTGTGATCCGCCTCGAGCTCCTTGGTGCCCACCCCGATCGACCCCGTCGGTGTCTTTCGCTACATGTAATCGAAAGATGTAAATAGACATTCAGAGATCGCATGTTCGTGACCATTCCGAAGAGGATCATCCAGACCGAGGTGGATTCAGCCTTGTACGACTTCGTGGTCAAGACAGCAAAAGCCAAGGGAATCACGCTCAAGGAGGCCACCCGGGAGGCGCTTCGTCGATGGGCCGCGATGGAAGGGGACCTCTCTTGGGATCCCATCTTCGACCTCTCGAAGACGTTCGAGTCAAAGAAGGCGACCGATTCGTCGAAGGTGGACGAGACTCTGTACGGCAAAAAACAATGAAGTTATTTCTCGATTCCGGTGCCCTCATCGCCAGGGCGATAAAGAACGACAAGAACCACGCAGCCGCCAAGCAGGTATTTCACGGGCTTTCGCAAAGAAAGCTACCCTATCGCCTCCTGTACACTTCGAACTTCGTGGTTGACGAGACGTTGACGTTTCTGCTTTACCGGGCCGGCGCGCGCACGGCACTCGCCGTCCTGACCTGGATAAGGGAGTCCCCAAATGTCCGCGTGCTTCATGTATCCGAGGAAATTGAGCCCTTTGTCGATCGGGAGTTTCGTCGCTACGCTCTGTCGGGGATCTCGTATACGGATTGCACGACGAAGGTGCTCATGGAGCAGGAGTCGATCAATACTGCGTTTGGATTCGACCGAGACCTCGAGGTCCTCGGTCTTCATCGGATCCCGTAGTCGACCGCAGGACGGTTCCCGACGAAGGAGATAATCGGCGTGACGCGTGCCGGGTGAAAATCGCGAGTCAAGGTTCATATGAACCTCCCTCATCGCGAACGACGATGCGGGCGGCGATCCCCCTCGTCCTCGTCGCGCTCCTTCTCGCCCCGGCTCCGTTCGCGTTCGCGCGCGAGGCTCCCGCAGGCAGGGAGCCGCCCCAGGAATCGCGTCCCCATCTGATGCCCCCGCAACCCGGCGCGCAGGTGTGGCCCAGCGCCACGAGGCAAGGAGACCCGATCCTGCCGCCCGGCCCCACGCAGACGACGGGCACCGTTCGAATCCTCGTCCTCCTCGTGCAGTTCACGGACGTCCCGGCCACGCAGACGCCGGCCTTCGTGGACGGCGTCTTCAACGACGCCTCCTCTGGGGCGAAGTCGATGCACGCCTATTATTCGGAGGTGTCGCTCGGCACGCTCACGATCCAGGCGACCGTCATCGCGACGTGGTTCCAGAGCGTCCACCCGATGTCGGACTACGGGGCGGACGGATCGAACCCGCCGGACGACGCGAACGGCCCGATCTACCGGCTGGTGACGGAGACCGTGCGGCTCGCCAACTCGACGGTGGACTTCTCTCAGTTCGATGCGGACGGCGATGGGGTCGTGGACCACATCACGATCGTCCACGCGGGCGGGGGCCAGGAGGCCGGGGGGAGCTCGGACCTCGTCTGGTCCCACCGCTGGGCCGTCCTCGACGCGGACCCGACGGTCCCCGGATCGCAGTCGCTGATGGCGGACGGCGTGCAGATCTACGGATACACGATGGTGAGCGAAGACTCCCCCGTCGGCGTGGTCGCCCACGAGTTCGGCCACGACCTCGGGCTTCCGGACCTGTACGACACCGACGGGTCCTCGGACGGTGCGGGCATCTGGGACATCATGGCCGGCGGTTCCTGGAACGGCGCGCCCGCCGGGACGTCTCCGGCCGACATGAGCGCCTGGTCGCGCATCCGGCTCGGCTGGATCGCGCCGACCGAGGTGACGACCGCGCTCATCGACACGTCGGTCGCCCAGGTCGAGACCTCCGGGAAGGCCTTCCGGCTGTCGATTCCCGGCGCCTCCCCCTCGGAATACTTCTTGATCGAGAACCGCGAATCCGTCGGCTTCGACACGGCCTTGCCCGCCAGTGGGTTGCTGATCTGGCACGTCGACGACTCGCGGACTTCGAACGACGTCGACACGCATCGGTGGCTCGACCTCGTCGAGGCGGACGAAGGCCTCACCGGCGACCATCCGACCGACGCCGGCGATCCGTGGCACGACACCCTGCCGGGCTGGGGGCCCGACACGGATCCGGACAGCCGCGCGTATTCCGGGTCCGACACCGGATGGCGGGTGCGGGACATCTCCGCGAGCGGGGCGACGATGACCGCCACAATCGCGCGCGAGGTGACGCGGGACCTGGCGGTGTCGGCGATCCGCCTCCCGTTCCTCGAGGCCGTCGGGTCGACGGTCGGCGTCTCGGTCGACGTGCGCAACGACGGCGCGCAAGCGTCGGATGTCACGCTGGACGTCGCCGCGTACCGCGACGCCGTCGGGACGGCGTCCCGCGTGGCCCAGCAGACGTTTACCCGTGCTGCCGTCGCCGCGCAGACGACGGTCACATTCTTCGTGAACTTCACGCCCACGGCCGCCGGTCGGTACCTCGTACGGGCCAGCCTCGTCGGTGCGAACGACGAGATCCCGACCAACGACGAACGCGCGGCGCACGTCCTCGTGACGACGTTCCAGTTCCGTGACGCCGTCGAAGCGGGCCCCGACGGCTGGACGCTGAACGGGCTCTCCACGGACGCGCATCGCTGGGAGATCGTGAACGACACGGACCCCGACGGGGCGGCGCACAGCCGCACCCACGCGTGGCGCTTCGGATACGTTTCCACCCTGCTCCCGAGCCTCTTCCCTCCGGCGTGGCACACGCTCACCTCGCCCGCGGTCAGCGTGATGCCCGGGCCGACGTTCCTGATCTTCTACGGCCGGTACGACCTCACGGGCCGGTCGGTGCCCGTCCTCCCGATCGGCTCGAACGACACGGACGATGCGTACGTCGAGGCAAGCTACGGCGGCGGGCCGTGGATCCCGCTCGCGCACTACACGGGCCGCGACCTCACGTGGCGAGGGACGTCGTTCAACCTGACGGCGAACATCACCGCGCCGACGACGCTCCAGGTGCGCTTCAACGTGAGCGCGAACGTGATGGCGAACGCAGCCGGATGGTGGATCGACGACGTCGCGGTGGCGTCCTCGGGCCTCAGACGAGCCGCGCTCCTCCTCGGGTCGTCGAGCCCCTACGACGGCGCCGCGGGCGAGACCGTGCGGATCGGCCTGAAGGTCGCGAACGTCGGCGATCTCGAGACGGACTTCCGCCTCGACGCCGTCCTGCCGGCGGGCTGGCACGCGACCGTCGTGGGGGAACCCGCCGGGCCGCTCCAGGGCCACGTCGTGCGCCTCGCGCCGGACAACGATGCGGCGGTGCGGGTCGATGTGGACGTCCCGTTGACGGCGGCATCGGGCGCGCTCGTCTCCTTCCCGATCACCGCGACGGCCGTCGGCGATCCGAATGCGACCGCCTCGCTCGACGTGCAGGTGCGCATCTCCGGGATTTCGACGGAACTGCTCCTCGTGATCGTGCTAGTGGCCTCGGCGATCCTCGTCGCGATCGTCGCGGTCGTCGGCCTTCGTCGCCGTCGGCGTCCGGCGACCTAGTCGAAAAGGTTATTCACGCCTCCCGGCGTTCGGCGGCCGTGTTCGTGACGCACCCGCTCCTCCGCCGGGGCGCCGTCGAGGAGCGCGCGTACCAAGTGAACATCGCCCGCGCATGCCTCGAGCGGTCCACGCTCGTCGTCCTGCCGACGGGCATGGGGAAGACGGTCGTCGCCGCGATGGTGATCGGCGAAGTCCTCCGCAGCAAGGGCGGGAAGATCCTCTTCCTCGCACCGACCAAGCCGCTCGTCGAACAGCACGCCGCCTCGTTGCGCGACATGCTCGTCGTCGATCGGATCGAGCTCTTCACCGGCGAAGCGACCGCCCCCGAGGACCGCGAGCTCATGTGGCGGGAGAACAAGATCATCGTCTCGACGCCGCAGGTCATCCGCAACGACGTGCGCGCGGGGCGGATCTCCCTGGAGGACGTCTCCCTGATCGTCTTCGACGAGGCGCACCGCGCAGTCGGCGACTACGCGTACGTCGACGTCGCAGCCGCACTCAAGGAGGTCCCGGGCGGCCTCGTCCTCGGGATGACGGCGTCGCCCGGCGCCTCCGCCGAGAAGATCCTCGAGGTGTGCGGGAACCTCCGCATCACCGCCGTGGAGATCCGCACGGAGTACGACCCGGACGTCGTGCCGTACCAGCACGCCCTCGCGTTCGAGCGCGTGGAGGTCGACGCCCCGGACGTCTCGAAGGAGATCCGCGGGCTCCTGCAGACGGTGGTCGAGGAACAGGTCGAACGCCTCAAGAAGCTCGGATTCCTCGCCGGCAAGCCGAAACCGACGCTGAGGGACCTCTTGGCCGCAGGGGACGAGGCCCGCGAGCGACTCGACGCCGGCGTGAAGGACGGCCGGCTGTACGGCGCGATGACGGCCCAGGCGATCGCGATGAAGGCGAACCATGCGATCGAGCTCGCGGAGACGCAAGGGCTCGGCTCCCTCCGGTCGTACTTCGAGAAGATGGAGGCCGAGACCAAATCGAAGGCAGACGTCCAGTTCCTGAAGCACGCGAAAGTGCAGGAAGCGATGAAGCTCGCCCGCGCGACCGACGTCGAGCACCCCAAGCTCGCCAAGACGGCGTGGGTGGTGCGCGAGCAGTTCATGCGCAAGCCCGACTCAAAGATCATCGTCTTCGCGCACTACCGCGAGACCGCGGATCGGGTGACGCAGGACCTCGCGCGGATCCCCGGCGTGAGGCCGATGCGGTTCGTCGGGCAGGCGTCGCGCGGCGAGGACATCGGGCTGTCGCAGAAGGAACAGGTCGACATCCTCGAGAGGTTCAAGGCGGGCGAGGTGAACGTGATCGTCGCGACGTCGATCGGGGAGGAGGGCCTCGACATCCCGCAGGTCGACCTCGTCGTGTTCTACGAGCCCGTGCCCTCGGAGATCCGCACGATCCAGCGGCGCGGGCGCACCGGGCGGAGCGCGGCGGGGCGCGTCGTCATGCTCGTGACGAAGGACACGCGGGACGAGGCGTACTTCTACAGCGCGCGACGGAAGGAGCGCAAGATGCATCAGGAACTCGACCGCCTCCGGAAGGAACTCAAGCAACGGATCTTCGTCGGCGACCCGGGAGGGGAGACGTTCGTCGCGGCGGCTCCGGACCAACGGATCGAACACCTACGAAATCAGGCGCGGGAGGAAGGGCCGCCGGTCCCCTCGCGCACGACGAAGAAGGGCCAAACGACCGTGGAAGATTACTGACACTTAGAAAGGTCACGATTGTCCCGAACGAGCCGGAGTCGATCGAGCCGCGGCCGGATCGACAGATGCGAGGGGCCCGCCCTCGGTCACATCCAACAGGAGAACTGCACCGTCTGCGGCGAAGGGCCCGATGTGTTCAGGATGGCGGACTGCACGACCTGACCGGCCCGAAAGATGTCCACGGAAAGCTCGGTGTTCGGCAATCCTTGGAACCGGACTTCGGCCGAAACGAGGACCCGAGTATGACACTTCCCGAGTTCAACCGTCCGAGGGTCCCCTCCGCATTGGTCGTAGAAGGGCTGGCCTCCGTCGAATTGGATGGCTGTGAAGTCGACATCGACGCCAATGCGCCAGCAGTTCCCTCCCGGATCGGCGACCGTTCGGACCGCGTACGCGAATTGCGAGCGGGCAATTTGCCCCGAAATCGCGAAGCCGAGGACGAGGAGCGCGGCTACGATGACGACAAGCCACGTCCATAGGAGGATCCGTCGGAAAGGGCCCGCCATCGGCTCGGATCGCGGATCAGGTGGGCTACCCGAGTCCATTGTCCTCTCTCACCGCCGGACCCCTTCCGCCCGAATCCGGCGTGGCTACGATGACCCCGGAGGGACCGCGGAGGCCGTGCGGAACGAAGACCGGCCCGCGACAAGGAGCCCGAGCATCAGCAGAGCGACGACGATCTCCGCAAGAGGCATCAGGGGATCGACCACGGTTATGTAGGCCCAGATCCCGGCGACGAGCGTGAGAATCGAGCCGACCAAACCAAGCGTCCAACCCCATCTCGCTACCCTCCACAATCCCGCAGCGGCTGTCAAGAACAGGAGCCCTCCCACCAGACCGATCGACCCAATCGCGGAAAGTAAGCCTGCCTTGGAACCGGGGTCCCGCGGATACAGGCCGAGCGAGGGAATCAGCGAGACCCCTGCGAACACAGCCAATATTCCAAACACGACTGACACAACCGCCAAGATGGTGACAAGCATCGACCTCGCCAAGCGATCCGCCCGCAGTGTCCGGATGGTTCCGGGACCAAATAGCTTTGCGCGAACAGGACCCGACGCTGGAGGACTGGACGAAGGTCGCGGGACGTGACCGAATCGAAGAACACACGCGATTTATAACCCGCTCGCCCGTACTGGACCTGAAGGTCTCGATGTGATCCGGTGCCCCGAGTGCGGGTGGGAGATCGACCCGGACGACGAGATGTGCCCGAACTGCGGCGCGTACCTCGCCGACTACGAGGACCTCGAGCCGAAGAACGAATGACCGGCTTCAGCCGTGGAAGAGGTCGCGGGTCGCCCCTTTGAGGAACTCCCCGAATCCGCCGGTCGGCGCGGGGATGTCCCCGCGGACGACCTCGCCCGACGCGCCGTCGATCAGGATCGCGTACGGTCGCCCGCGATACTCGTACGTCGAGAACCAGATCGGGGCGTGCAGGAACTCGGCGTCCTTCACGTCGACCTGGGTCGTAGCGTCCTCGACGAGGTCCACGAGGTCCCTCAGCAGCTCGCGCTGATGCGCGTCGACGTCCTCCCGCGCGAGGCGTTCCGCTTCGTCCTCGTCGACCTCCGCGTTCAGGAATCGGGAATCGCGCACCATGCCGCCCGTCGAGAAGGGCACCTTGAGGGCGAGCGGGATCTTGTAGTCCCGCGTCGGAAAATCGCCGGAGCGGCGGCCGAGGACCTTCCAGAAGTAGTCCCGTCGGACGTTCCCGTTGCGTCGCTCGTTCGTGCCGGTCCGCGTGAGGACGCCCGCGTAAGCGGTCGTCGCGTCGACCTCGAACACGTAGAACGGCAGGTAGACGCACTCGAGGGACGTGACCCGCGAGGCCTTCCGCAGGTCGTCGGGCTTCATCACGCCGCCGTCCAGCCAGCCTTGGATCGCCCGCATCGCGCCGTCGCGATCGACCCGCGCCGCGAGCATCGAGTGCCGCAGGACGAACGGCTTGTCGCCCTCGATGCGGGATGCGGTGCCGCAGTACGGGCACGTCACGATGACCTCGCCCGTGGTGAGGTTCAGCGGCCCCCCGCACTTCGGACAACTGATCGACTCGACGAGTTCCGGCATGCCTGCGTAATCCTCATGCGGAGGGCCATATTAGCCCTTCGCGTGGGTACCCTCAACGCGCTCCGCCGCGGCAGCGTCCTGACCGTCTTCTTCGTATTCGCGTTCCTCTCGCTCCTGCTGCTGATCATCCTGGCGGCCGCCGACTACACCCTCCAGGCGAACGCGTTCCCGGGTGCCTTCGCCATCGTCGTCGGGCTCGCTCTGTTCTTCATCTTCCTCCAATGGCTCATCTCGCCCTGGATCGTCCGCTGGGCGATCCGCCAACGCCAGGCCATCACGCCGCAGTCGAACCCGTGGCTCTATCAGACGGTCGCGGATCTCGCCCGCCAAGCCGGCGTCCCGACGCCCGCGGCCATCTGGGAGAGCGCCGATTCCTCGCCGAACGCGTTCGTCTTCGGCCGGACGGTCGGGTCGTCGGAGCTCGTCGTGACACAAGGCCTCCTCGAGAGCCTGAACCAGGACGAGATCCGCGCGGTCCTCGCCCACGAGATCGGCCACCTCCGCCATCGGGATGTGATCATCATGACCCTCGTCTCCGCGGTGCCCCTCCTGGCCTACATCATCGCGCGCTTCGGCTTCGAGATGCTGCGGAGCGGCGTCCGTGCCCGCGGCAAGAACGCCGGCCAGGCGGTCCTCCTCATCATCCTCTCGGCGGTCGTCTCGTACGCCGTCTACCTCGTGACGCAACTCCTCGTCCTCCACCTCTCCCGCACACGCGAGTCGTACGCGGACGCGTACAGCGGCGCGGCGACGAAGGACCCGCACCTCCTCGCCTCCGCCCTGACGAAGATCACGTACGGGCTCTCGCTCGCCCGCGAGGACTCGGAGCCTTCCGGGCTGCGGGCGTTCATGATCGGGGATCCGGTGAAGGCCGCGGAGGACTACGACGAGCTGAGGGAGAAGATGAACCGGTACGACCTCGACCGCGACGGCCAGATCGACGCGTACGAGCTGCAGAAGGCGATCGAGGCGGAACGGAAGAGCCACTGGCGCCGCGCGAACGAGCTGTTCGGGACGCACCCGCCGACCTACAAGAGGATCCTGATGCTCGAGGAGATGGAGGAGGAGATCAAGAAGGGCGGCCTCCCCCCCAACATCTATCACCTGGTGTGACACGCCGAGATCGGCTCATGGGATGTGTCGGCGCTGGGCGCGCCGGACCGCGTCGCGCTCTGCGTCCCGCGTCATGACGAAGATCGCCCCGAGGACGATGATCACGAGGATCGACAGCAGGATGAGGTACAGCAGTTTCGCGAACTGGTCCGAGCCGCCCGTGAAGATCGAGCCGTAGAAGCTCCCCGCGCCGATGACGAAGAACGCCCCCGCCAGGGGCCGCGCGATCTTCCGGTCGTGCGTCGCGGCGTACAACAGGAAGAACGCGAGCGCGAAGAGGACCGAGCAGAAGCCGACCCACCAGAGGCGCTCGTCGAGCCGCAGCGTCGCGATGAA
>WNGD01004498.1_pt1 | contig 13706 bp, 8 predicted proteins | sample 5400671 | NCBI WGS metagenome assembly WNGD01 (sample SAMN13153369, study PRJNA577476) | soil metagenome | isolation source: 40 cm soil or saprolite under grassland replicate 2 | place: USA:California | collected 2016-06-15
GTTCGGTTGGAGAGGCAGGCGCGGACCTTTCTACACCCCTGTAGACACCCCTTACGAACCGAACGCGCTGGAGATCCTGCGCCGTCGTTATGCGCGCGGGGAGATCGATGCTACCACCTTCGATCAAATGCGCGAGCGATTGGAAAGTTCTGGCCGTCTCCACGATTAGGTTCGGGGTTTGCTCCCGCCGCTTTCCCTATTGCTCTAACCCGACCTCGTCAATCTCTGATGAGGTCGGGTCAGTTCTTTATTTATAAGATCGAATGCACAAGCAGCAGACATTTTTTGAAAAGGCAAAAGGAACAAGATGAAGGGAATGATATGACTCTGCCAGAGAATCAGGATTACGTCATGAACTGGAGTATGACGGAACGATCTCCTTGCTATGTCTTTAAGGCACAGGATATCGTTGGAATCATGCATGCGCTCACTACTGCGCGCACATGGGGACTATCGGTGATTCCACATGGTACAGGGCATAGTTATACGGATGCAGCATTGAATACCAATGGAGTCATCATCGACGTAACGGGCATGCGCCGCATCCTCTCCTGGGATCCTGAGCGAGGGATCATGCAAGTTGAGCCAGGAGTGACCTTGCGCGATATGGTTCGTGTCGCCCTGGCGGATCGATGGTGGCCACCAGTTACCCCCTCCACAGCGGATGCTACTATTGGCGGATGTGTTGCCATGAATGTGAATGGGAAGAATGCCTGGAAATCTGGCTCTTTTGGCGAGCACCTTTTGTCTCTTACGGTGCTGCTGGCTACTGGACAAGTACTTACTCTTTCACCCGAGAGCAACCCTCAGCTTTTCCAGGCTCTCGTGGGGAGTGCCGGTTTATTAGGGATTATCACCTCTATTACGCTACAACTACAGCGCATCCCCTCAGGGAGGGTAGATGTTCTTATACGGTCAGCCACCTCATTAGGCGAGATCTTGACGATATTCCAGGAAGAGCAGTCGGCAGATTTCCTGGAAGCCTGGGTGGATGGCTTCGCTGGAGGACACTATTTGGGTCGGGGAATCGTCACCTGTACAAAGTACAGAGACGGTTGTGATGAGGAGTTCCCCGCGATACATCGGAGGACTACACAGTCTCAAACGTTCCACATACTAGATCAGTTCAAGGTGGGATGTGCTCGATGTGCCGGCAGGATAGGTCGGCCAGCTGTGAAGAGCGGCGTGCGCATCGCAAACAGTATGTCGTATTGGTGGAGCACATGGCGGGACAGGGAGGTGATTCGACAGAGATCTCTATTTCACTATACCTACTATCCACCAGCAGCATTTACGGGTTATCGCACACTGCTCCCCCAGGGAACTGAAACGTTTCAGGCATTTGTCCCGCGTAGCCAGGCAGAGCTTCTTTTTAAGGAAATAGTGCGACGCTCACAAGAGAACAATTTCATGCCACTCTGGTGCGTAATAAAACAGCATCGACAGGATCCCTTCCTCCTCAGCTATCAGGTCGATGGCTTCTCCCTAGAAGTCAATTACCAGATTGTCCCTCAGACAGCTCAAAGACTGCACAAGATGCTGCGGGAGTTGATGGAGCTCGTGATTGCAGCAGGCGGAAGATTCTATCTCGCGAAAGACTCTCTTCTAACACATACACTCTATCGCCTAAGCATTGGGGATGCTGCCGTTGAGGCATTTCTCCATCTCAAGCAAGTGTATGATCCTGAAATGCTTTTCCAATCGAACCTGTTTCGTCGTGTGTTCCAGGCATCTCTTGTGTGAATCCTTTCGAGGTGCTTTTTGAAAACCTTTAGCTATCCCGAGTTTTTTGTGCCAACACACCATACATACAGAGCTTGAGTCATATTCCCATCTGTGCTACGATGACAATGTGTAAACAACATAAACCATACGCATATGTAAATTAGGAACGACAATGCCCGACACCTTTGAAGAATTCTATTCCTCACAGCTCAAAGACGTCTTTAAAACCCATGCCCAACAACAACTTGATCAGGGAGCCGATGGGCTTGCCTCCAGCCGCGCCTATGCAGAGCAAGGTAAGCCGGAATTTACCCTCGCCTTTCTCTTACTGATAGACCTGCCGGAAAACGAAAAACGCGAATTACTTGCCTACGCATACGAGCGGCGCGCTACGCTTTCAGAAGAAAAAGCTCAACAACTCAACATTCAGTTTCACCGACCTTTCCCACTCATTAAATTAGAAGCCCAAAAAGATCGCCAGGTAGCCCGCTCAATCCGGCAGGGCAGAGAAGCTCGTGAGCCTCGTTAGAATTACCAACTGCCCGGCGTATATATGTATATGGAAAGTGAACTATTCCATATTTTTTTCGTCTAACCTCTGGTATGATTTAATGGATACTCTTGTACTTATTTCTATCTCTATCGGGTAACATATGATGAATTGTCTAAATCCTACTAAAGCACACGAAAATAAGGTGGCGCTTGCTGTCTCAACTGGTGATCCCACCATTGTGTTATCCAATGCTTCTATCTCTAAAACCTCAGTGGAAGTAGAAGAACAGGTAACATGCCGCTTTTGTAAATATTTACTACAAGGAGCCTTGCTGGGCGATTGCCGTGTCATACGTTTAATTGGTTCAGGAGCATTTGGTGATGTTTATGAAGCCGAGCAACTGCCGCCCTTAAACCGGCGCGTGGCTATCAAGGTGATGTCGCTCGACCACGTTGCAGATGTCCAATCCGCAGCACTCTTCGCTCGTGAAGTCGGAGCAATTGCCGCGCTTGATCATCCCAATATTTTGCCCGTGTTGCGCACCGGTTCGCTTGAAGATGGTCGCTCTTACCTTGTAATGAAGTATGCTGCACATGGCTCCCTGCAAAATTATTGCCAGCTAACTCCACAGAACCTCTCGGTCATTCCTACAACTGTACCTGCCGATGTGGATGCTTATAGCACGAAAGAACATGATGAGCATGAGCAAGAAGACGATATAAATGATCATGCGGTGAAGCCAGAAATGCCCGAGTCCGGCGAATCGCAGGTGCTGACACCTCAGCAGATATTGCCCTATGTAGAAGGTGCTGCCGCTGCGCTGCAGTATGCCCATGATCACGGTATTATACATTTGGATGTGAAACCAGCAAACTTATTGTTGGACGGTGAAGATCGGATAATGCTGGCGGATTTTGGTGTCTCGGCGCTCCTGGATGGCTATACGCACGCTTCATTGCATGCCTACGTTGGCACACCTGCCTACACAGCTCCCGAACAATGGATGGAGCAGCCACGGGCTGCCAGTGATCAATATGCACTGGCAATAACCTGCTACCAGTTACTCACAGGACGCGCACCTTTCATGGGTAACCTCTATTCGATTATGCATGGACACCTGCAAACCGACGCGCCTCCCTTGCGCGAGTTTAACCCGGTTATTCCGTCACAAGTCGAAGCTGTCATTATGCGTGCGCTAGCCAAAAAACCTGAGGATCGTTATAAGGATATGCGGGCCTTCGCATGCGCATATCGAGAAGCATTGACTGATGCTGGCAGCTCAAAGACAGAAGATCAGCGTCATATCTATGCATCTCAAACCACTGAGCAGGCAAGCGATTTGGGGGGAGTCTCGACACCCGAACCAGTAGCTTCATCTACAACATTACCTGCCTCCCCTTTATTTCAGGAAAAATTAAACCAGGCAATAGAAAAGAAATCAAGACAAACCCCTGTAACCGAAGATGAGTTCATGCCTGTGAAAACCGCATGGGAGCCTCCTGAAGCCAGGTCGCGTCTTCTCGCAAGTAAAAAGAAGGGACGTATTGTGGGACTGGCACTCCTTGTGCTGTTTCTAGTTTCAGGGAGCATGCTGGGCGTGATGCGAGTCGTTAATCCATGCTTTTTAGGGATTTGCCCAGGTATGAAGCTTAGCACGTCTGAAGTAGATTTCGTCAATAACGATTCGCAGCCTGTCAAAATTTCCAATACGGGTACGGCAGACCTGCACTGGAGTGCTTCCATTCAGGGTAACGCCTCGTGGCTGGCCCTCATCCCGTCAGCAGGAACGCTCACACCCGGCAAAACAACAACATTCACCATTGTTACCAATGTCACTACTATGCCGAATGGTATCAATACGGCGCTGGTGCAGATATCTGGCCAGGGTTTGAATCCCCAAAATATCCTGGTCAAATTGACCGTACTTACAGGCTTGAGTCAGATTGGGGTGAAGATAAGTGGCAAAAGCTTTTCGTATAGCCATGGAAGCTTGCAGCCCGCATCACAAACAATTACTATCACCAATAAAAGCTTACAAGCCTTTAGCTGGTCAATACAATATAGTGAGAGCAATAGCTGGTTGGTTGTGACGCCTGATCAAGGGTCTGTAAATGCAAATGCATCTGCTACATTGAAGGTGGCCGTCAATCCACAGAATCTTGTATCACATATTTACCAGACGAGCATTTCTCTGATAGGCAAATTGGAGACTCAGCCAGAACCTGCTTTAGTATCTACCTTTGATTTTCTCCTGAAGGTAGATCAATCAGGTCAGACGGTGACTCCGGTGATAACTCCTACTCTTCCGCAGCAGACTTTCAATTTCCCTAATTTCACTGCTCAGTCAGTTAGCTCAACCAATGCTCCCACAACGCTCCGTTCAAACCATAGAGTAGTCTGGGACTCACAGGACAACCTGCTGTTCGTTTTTGGTGGTGTCGATGACCAGGGCAATCTGCTGAATGATCTCTGGTCATTTAGCCCTACGACACAAATCTGGAAAGAAGCGATTGCCTCCACTGCCACAACGGGATTATGTCAGAACAGTAATATACCTGCTCCACGTATGAATGCGGCCATGGTCTGGGATAGCGTCGATCAGCAAATCTTGCTCTATGGTGGCCTGGGTGCGAGTAATCATTACCTCGGCGACCTGTGGTCATATTCTCCAACGGCGGGAACCTGGACGGCTCTAGCGTGTTCTGGGAATCCTCCCGGGGTGCGTTTGACGAGCGCAGTCTGGACCGGAAGCCAGATGCTCTTGCTCGGTGGAGCCAATACCTATGGACTTCTCTCAGATTTCTGGGCATATACACCCGCCAATGGTGGAGGTACCTGGCAAAAGTTGCCCGATTCTCCCATGGGCCAGCGCGAATTTCAAACGATGGTATGGGACTCTACTGATAATCAAGTGTATGTATTTGGTGGTCTCGATATGGCTGGCCAACAAAAGCAGGACTTCTACGTCTATCGCGCCAACAGTGGTTGGATGCAGATTGCCCCAAAGAGCACCAACAATCCTCCTTCCAGGCAACAGGGCATGGGTACATGGGATAGCAAAGACAACCTGATGCTTCTCATGGGAGGCTGGGAGGACGGGCAGGGAGTGCCCTACTGGGGCTTTTGGGCTTTCGATCCCAAACAGGATGCCTGGGGACTACTGACACCCTTAAACAGCGCCGGAGCGCACACCATACCAGGACGTACCGGTGCTGTCATGGTGTGGGACGCCACAGATCAACACGCCTATATCTATGCCGGTGCCGGTACCGGCAAAACGGGGAGTACTCTTAATGATTTGTGGATGGTGACAGGCTAAGGCTTTTACCTTGCGTAGGGGTGGGGGTTGTGTGCATTGATTCCAATTCATTCGTTCAGGCGCAGGTAATGCGAGCAGAGAGGCGATCCTCACAGGGCGACCACAAGGGTGCGCCCCTACTATGAACGAGCCTGGCAAGCCGCTTCGTGGCATAGTAGGGGCGCACCCTTGTGGTCGCCCTACTGGGGTGCTAATACGTCTCTCCTCGCTTGATCAGCCGATGGAGCAATTAGTTGGAATCAACGGCCCTTGCGGCCACCCTCGTCCCCTCTATACTTCTTCGCCTTCGTTCTCTTCTTCAGCCTCTAATTCCTCCGCTTCGCCCTCTAGCAGCTCTCCTTCATCCTCGTTCCCCTCTACTTCCCCGTTTTGCACATCCATTTTCTTGCCGTTGGTCGTTGCTACGGCTACCACGCTATCACCCTCGCCGAGATTCATCAGATGCACACCCTGCGTGGCACGGCCTGCAACTGAGATTGTACTTACGTCAGTACGAATCACGACACCTGCCGCCGAGATAATCATCAAGTCATTATCATTCTCGGAGAGCACACGAGCGGTTGCTACCGACCCGGTCTTTTCCGTGACTTTTGAAGTGATCACACCGCCGCCGCCTCGACTTTGCGTAGGATACTCCTCAATGGGTGTCCTTTTACCGTATCCATTCTCCGTAACCACCAGCAATTCGCCGCCTTTCGGTGCGAGGTTGAGGGAAACGACTCTATCACCTTTAGCCAGGCGAATGCCCCGCACACCCCCACTGGTACGCGAAGCTGAACGTAACTCTGCTACAGTGAAACGGATAGCCTTGCCCTGGGCACTGATCATCAACACATCGTCACCGGCATGTGCCAGCTTTGCGCCAATCAGCTCATCGTCTTCCTCCAGGTTCATCGCGATAAGCCCTGAGCGGCGTACCACTTCAAACTCATCCATGGTCGTCTTCTTGACCTCACCCTTTTTAGTGGCAACGATCATATAGTCACGGCTGACCCCTTTGGGGACATAGACTATCGCTGTTACTCGTTCCCGTTGCTCGATCGAGATCAGGTTGATGAGGTGTTCGCCCTTGGCTGTGCGACTGACATCGGGCAATTCGTAGACGCGGAGTTGGAAGACACGTCCCCTATCAGTAAAGAAGAGTAAACTATCATGGTTATGCGTAACCAGCAAGTGACGTACTGTGTCATCTTCGCGCGTAGCCATGCCCGTTTTACCGCGTCCTCCTCTGCGTTGTGCACGATAGGTGCTTGACGGAAGTCGCTTGATATAGCCTTTCTCCGTCAAGGTCACTACGACTTCTTCGTTGCGGATCAGATCTTCATCCCTGAACTCACCTGCCTCCGCGTCCACAATGCCGGTGCGCCGTTCGTCGCCATATTTCTCCTTCAACTCCTGCAGGTCTGCTTTAATCAACTTGCGGATCTCATTGATATCTGCCAGCAGCATATGGTAGTAGTCGATGTTTTTCAGGACCTCACGCAGTTCTTCTTCGACCTTGCTGCGTTCCAGGGCGGCCAACCGGGCCAGGCGCATATCCAGGATAGCTTTGCCCTGCTCCTCTGACAGGTTGAATTGCTGCATCAGATTAACCAGGGCCGCTTCCGCCGATGAGGATTGGCGAATGGTGTTGATGACCGCATCCAGGTTATCCAGAGCGATCTTCAGACCCTCGAGTATGTGCTTACGTGCCTCAGCTTTTGCCAGTTCGTAACGTGTGCGACGTGTGATTACAACTTCGCGATGATTGATATGGTGCTGCAAGAATGCTTTGAGCGTCAAAATACGAGGCTGCTGATCTACCAATGCCAGCATATTCGCATTGAAAGCGCTCTGCATGGCTGTGTACTTGTACAGTGCATTCAGTACGCTTTCAGGAGTAGCATCGCGTTTCAATTCGATGAGCACACGCATGCCCTGGCGATCAGATTCGTCTCGTATCTCAGAGATACCTTCGATTTTCTTATCGCGGGCCATTTCTGCAATCTTTTTGACCAGCTCTGCCTTGTTCACCTGGTAGGGTAGTTCGGTAACGACGATGCTCATGCGCGCTCGCTCGACCTCTTCAATCTTCGTTCGTGCTCGCACAACGACGCGCCCTCGCCCGTTCGCATAAGTGTTGCGGATACCTTCGCGGCCCTGAATGATGCCCCCTGTTGGGAAGTCAGGGCCGCGCACGATACGTGACAGGTCTTCCGTGGTCGCATCAGGATTGTCGATTAGATAGATGATCCCATTGCAAACTTCCACCAGGTTGTGCGGTGGGATGTTGGTTGCCATGCCTACCGCAATGCCTGTAGAACCATTCAGCAGCAAGTTAGGGAGGCGAGCAGGCATGACTGTCGGCTCTTCGGTCTGATTATCATAGTTCGGCTTGAAATCGACCGTGTTTTTGTCGATATCGCGCAGCAGTTCATCGGCAATGGCGGCCAGCTTCGCCTCGGTATAACGCATAGCAGCAGGTGGATCGTCATCTTGCGAGCCAAAGTTTCCCTGTCCTAATACCAGTGGATAACGCATTGACCAGGGCTGTGCCATACGGACAAGGGAGTCATACACAGCCGCATCACCATGAGGATGATAACTTTTCAAAACCTCACCGACTGTACCTGCGCACTTACGAAAGGCCCTGGTGGATTGAAGTCCCATCTGATCCATGGCGTAGAGTACGCGGCGATGCACCGGCTTGAGTCCATCGCGCACATCAGGGAGCGCGCGGCTCACAATAACGCTCATCGAATAGTCAAGATAGGCACCCGTCATTTCATCTACAATACTGACCGTTTTAACATTACCGAGTTCCATAGTAAATCCTCATCAAAAAGTCATAATAAGGGCATTCCATTTGAGTATTCAATGCATATAGTGGGTTGAAATGTGTAGCCGGGAGAGGGTCCCGCAATATTCGAGCCTACTTCCTATAGTATATCACATTTGCAGCAGCGATACGAGCTTTTAGCCAGGAAATACACCATTTGCCCTGTGCATTATAGACGAGATGTGGTATGATTTATGCGAGAGCATACGCAGCAGTGAGAGCATGAAGACAAACATCATTCTGTTTCGACGAGACGCTATGCTTATTCTAGAACAATCGCGGAGGAAGGCTGGAACGAATGGCTTTAACACTTCAATCCCCACAATGCCTCGCTATTTTCATTTTTTTATTTGGATTTATTGGCTTTTTACAGGGCTGGAAACGATCCGTAGTTGTGATGGGATTCACCCTCGCGGCGATTTTATTTTTGACAATCGGCAATGCCAGCGGTGTTGCTGAGATTATATTTGTGCGCATTCCTCAAACAGTCAATATTCTCACCGGTGGCGCGATTGGCCCCAAATCTCCGGCCCCCCCAAGTTCTACCCAGGTACTGATCTCCGCCCTTCTGGTTCTTGGGCTAGCCATGTTGCTCGGATTTATCATTGGCGGCAGGGCTTTCAAAGAGCCTAAGGGCGCTTCTCTACCAATCTTTGACCGCTTTGTAGGTATTATACCTGGTTTAGTTACAGGCTATGCTGTCATTAGTTATGTAAGTCGTCTCTTTGCAGCTAATCCAACGATTTCGGTTGGGGTCACTACCCCCAGCGCGAGCAGCCTTGGTAACTACATCGTAGTGCTCGTCATTATTGCCCTTGTTGCGATTGTAGTTGGTTTGATAACAGCTAGATTCGGAAAATAGGAGTTCATACTGTAACATTCGAGTCGAGGTGATCACATGAGCAGGAATGCGCCCCAAACCCAGCAGCTACAAGATGACCCCTGGACTCCAAAGCGCGTGCATGGCGGCTTTCGCCATGTTCGCCGCGTCGGCACGGGGAAAAACAGGCATTACGAATTCAAAGGACAACAACCGGACGAAACGGTTAAAACGGTGGTACGCAAGCACGTCTGGTTTCTTATCACTCCGGCTTTTCCTCTCATTGGTTCTATTGTTGGACTGATTATAATTGGCGTGTTAAGTGCCAACTACCCGAGCGCCGGTCCGCTCTGGTCCCTCTTAGAGATCGTTTTCGCTATCCTTATTGTTATCACCGGTGTTTTCTTTCTCTATAACGACCTGGCTCTCTGGTGGGTGGAAACATATATCATCACCAATAAGCGCATTTTGATCTGGAAAGGCTTATTCAGCCCGAATCGCCAGGAAGCAACTGTTGACCGGGTGGTGCAGGTAGGAGTTGACCAGAAAGGCTTACTGAGCCTGTTGCTCTCTTACGGTGACGTGCATCTTTACCTGGTAGGTGGGAAAGGGGCAGTCCTGGAGAAAGTACCTAACCCCACAAAAGTGAGAGATCTTTTCAATAAAGTTACCGAGGAAGCTAAACAAAGTAAGCCTCCCAAGGAGCGACATTCGGAACCTGCAAACCCTGATCTGCTTACTGTGCTTGCAAAGCTATCTGAAAACGAACCTCTCCCAACGCTGCCGAATCCAGATGAAAAATATGCCCATCTTCATCGACCTGACAGGGTTCGTCGCCCCTTGCGTACTTTTGGAGGCCCGCTACGGCTGCCCTGTAACGTGGCTTATACTTCAGACGAAGATACGGTTAAGTATATACAACGAGCGAAATCTGTGCTTGTTGTAAAACTTATTTTGCCCATCCTTATACTTGTAGGCTTAATTGTATCCATGTTCTATTTTACCTCTTTAGAGGTGTATATTGCGATAGCCGTTTTTATCACACTCTTTATGATTGGATATATTATCATCAACTATATTGATGATGTCTACATTCTTACCACCAAGCGCGTCATCGAAATTGAGCGCCAGTTCATTTTCTTTAATGAGGAGTCTATCTCTGTAGAGTACGACAAGATCAAGGATATCAAGGTGAATGTGGGCAATCCAATTTATCTGGCTCTTGATATTGGTAAGGTCATTGTTGAGACGCCTGGCAACAACCCTGATATTGAAATGAAACTTGTTGATCACCCTTTCTCCATTCAGGATATGATCGTTGCGCTCAAAGCGCATAAGGAGAAGGTCGACAAGATCAAGAATAAAAATGAGTTCAAGAATGAACTGAACGAATGGTTTGGCACGGTGCTTGCGACTATGGAGAAGAATGTTCTGGGCAGGGGTGTGCCAAACTTACAGAAGCTAGATCTATTCGCTGCAGCAGAACGAGCAAAAGAGTTTGGTATGAAGGTTGTGCCTGTAGGCGAGGACCCGTCGTACCCCAACATAGCACCTGGACATATCGTGTCCCAGAATCCTATACCTGGTACCCTGGTTCATATTGAATCGAGCGACCCCGAACAGAGACCGCAGATTCGGGTCATTTTGAGCAAGCATCCATAAAATACTATTCTCACAGAAAGGACCTGGCCAGTCGAATAGCCGGGCGACCGCGAGGGTCGCCCCTACATTTCAAGGGACTTCGAATAAGAAATGTAGGGGCGACCCTCGCGGTCGCCCGGTGGTCTTGCGGTCGCCCGGTGGAACACTGTGAGTTATACTGTTTATCTCACTCCGGTTCGTGCCAACAAGGCAATGCACTCGATATGGTATGTCTGTGGGAACATATCAATTGGTTGCGCTGCAACCAGGCGATAGCGTCCACTCACGCACAGCGATGCGATATCACGCGCCAGCGTGCTTGGATCGCAAGAGACGTAGCAGATTGCCCGTGGCGCCAGAGATTGCAAAGCCTGTAATGCCTTTGGATGGCACCCGGCGCGTGGCGGGTCAACCAGGGCAAGATCAATACGTTCGCGTCGATAATAAAGCTGGCCCAATAGCCTCTCTAAGGTACCCTCCAGCGTGGTGATGTTGTTCTGGTTGTTCAACGTTGCATTGGCGCGAGCATCCATCACTGCACTTGGTTGTGACTCAATTGCAACGACATGCGCAACACGAGGTGACAGGAACGCCGAGAAGAGACCTACGCCGCTATATCCATCCAGGACAATATCTGTATGCTGCGGCTCCAGCATTGCGACCGCCCGTTCGGCCAAAACCTGCGTCTGTACTATGTTGACCTGGAAGAAGGAATCGGCGGAGATACGGAAGCGACGACCCAGCACGACATCCGTTAAGAACTCTTGTCCTGCTACTACGCGCCCATAACGTCCGCCTACGCGCTCAATAATTACTCCCACAATACCAGGTGCGGTTGTCATCAACTCCTGTGCCAGTTGCTGTGGATTTTCGAGCACTGAACCAGGGCGCGCATGTATGCTGAGCAGAGTGGGAACAGCCTTCACGGGCGTTGACGAGCTGGTGGTGCTGACTGCGCCAATTGCGCCTCGAATGGTGAAACCCTGAATCATTTCCGCCAGTGCCTCGCCAAAATAGTGCTTCAGCTTGCCTCGCACTTGCTGGTACACCATATCCAGGGCAGGATGTAACAATTCGCAGGTTTCAAGATCCTGTATATCATGGCTCTCAGTGAGTTTAAAACCTACTTCGCCCGCCGGACCAATTGAAAATAGTGCGATGTTGCGATAGTGCCAGGGCGAGACGCCAGCAGGCATACCAATCGTGGGATGGACAATCGCGTCAGTCTGTTTACCGATGCGTACCAGGAGTTGCCGTACAATGTGCGCTTTCCAGGTCAGTTGTGCTTGATACGCGATGTGCTGCCACTGGCAGCCGCTGTCTGTGAGCAAGGGATATTGAGGTTCGACTCGCTCAGGCGCAGGACGCAGGATCTCTAACAATTCAGCGCGAGCGTGACCTCGACGTTCCTCCACAATTTCCACAAGTACTCGTTCTCCAGGAATACCTCCGGGCACAAATAGGACTCGTCCTTCGTAACGACCTACGGCATCTCCTCCGTAAGCTAAATCTGTTAGTTCAACTTCGATGCTCATGTTCACCTCGGCGGCCACGTAACGAAACTTCCGTATCGTTTTGCTTGTGCCCGTCCCATCTTTCCAACATTTCAAAATGATAGTATTGATCTTATAACGTAAGCGGCTGTTTGGGCTGACTATACAGCCGCGTTCCGAAACGGCTTAAGAAGACTGCTCCAAGCCCTAACAACCCCACTCCAATGCTGATGAGCCACCCAATATAGGGGATAGACCCTACCAATACCAGCACTGCCAGTCCTACCACCACATCTATCAGGCGCGTATTATACTGTGGGGCTACCGCACGTAGAATACGTTCTCCAACAAACCAACCAATAGCCACAGTTCCTAATGCCCATGCTACAATAAATCCAAGTGCCAGAATAAGCGCTAAAGGAATAGGCAAAATAAGCGCTACCAGCACAACAAGAACGGCAGGGACCAGCAAAATGCTTAACAGCCCTATTAGTATACTACGTCGCGTCTTAGTCGTCGCTGTTGTTCGTACAAACATTACATGCTCAGGCAGTAATGTAATCAGCGCTATACCCACAACAACCCATATCAACAGGGACAGGAATGGAAAACTGAACTCGCCTATCCTGCGAGGGAACCAGGGATGACTTGCATGATCGGTAATGACGCCATCATGCAGTGTGCTCTGCTCATTCAACTGCCTGGTTCCATACAAATCGATATGCCCATGTACCTGGAAGCCATTTCTCAATAATACAGTACCGCCAAACAGTATCATATTGCCATTGACTACTCCATCAATGATCACATTACTGTTAAAGGCGGTTACATTCCCTCGCATTTCGCCCTTGATCTCAACTGTCCCACCGAACGAGGTGAGATCACCACACACGACCTCATTTGATTCTATAACGATGCTGCTCCTAAATGATGGTCCTTGAGCGTTTCTTGTACATGCGCCGCCACTGCTGTGCAAATGTCTATCAGCGGCCTGTGCCGCTGGCGTTGTCCACGCGAGTATCGATCCGATTTCACTTGCCCCACACCCAAAGATCAACAAAGGTCCAGCCAGCGCGAGCAAGAGCCATGTTAATCGTCCGGCTTTTTGCATACTGGAACTCCCCATCATGACCACGCATGCGGCCATAACCTTCGCTTTTATGCTTCCTGTGGATGACGCATTAAGCGAAGCCACATTCCCATCATAATGACCAGAACGAGCGCCATTCCTGATAGTAGCCAGTTATCGTGAATGACCAGCGCCAGTCCTGTTTGTAGATACTGAACAAGCGTAACCAATGCGTCAATCACATCACTCAACAATGCGAGTACATTTACCACCAGGCCTGGATTGAAAATGAATAAGGCCAGCAGGGAGAGCGAGATCAATCCAATAC
>WNGD01004499.1_pt1 | contig 13706 bp, 13 predicted proteins | sample 5400671 | NCBI WGS metagenome assembly WNGD01 (sample SAMN13153369, study PRJNA577476) | soil metagenome | isolation source: 40 cm soil or saprolite under grassland replicate 2 | place: USA:California | collected 2016-06-15
ACGCGGTCCTGGGCGACCAGGCGGCCCTGGTGGACGATGGCGGCGCGGGTGCAGATCAACTCCACCTCGGCCAGCAGGTGGCTGGAGAGGAACACGGTCGTCCCGCCGGCGACCAGCCCGGCGAGCAGGTCGCGGACCTCGCGCATGCCCTGCGGGTCGAGGCCGTTGGTGGGCTCGTCCAGCACCAGCAGGCGCGGGGCGCGCAGCAGCGCCGCGGCCAGCCCGAGCCGCTGGCGCATCCCGGTCGAGTAGGCCCGCACCGGGCGGCGGCCGACGGTCGCCAGGCCGACCCGCTCCAGCGCCTCGCCGACGCGGCGGCGCCGGGTCGCCCGGCCGCCGCCCGCTCCGGGAGGGCCGGCCTGGTCGAACAGGGTCAGGTTGGCGCGGCCGGACAGGTGCGGGTAGAACGCCGGGCCCTCGATCAGGGAGCCGACCTCTGGCAGGACCGCGCGGGAGGCCGCCGGCATCGGCTGGCCGAGCAGCTCGATTCGTCCCGAGGTGGCGAACACCAGCCCCAGCAGCATCCGCACCGTGGTGGTCTTGCCCGACCCGTTGGGGCCGAGGAACCCGAACAGCTCCCCCTCGAACACCTCCAGGTCGAGGCCTCGCACGGCGGTGACCGGGCCGAACCGTTTGGTGAGGCCCTCGGTGCGGATCGCGGCGCTGGCAGTGGCAGTGGCAGTGGCGACGGCGCTCGGCTGGGTCATGGGCGGGCGCCGAGCGGCTGGTGGACCAGGGCGGTGGCGGCGCGTTCCAGGGCGGCCTGGGTGACCGTCCCGGCGAGCACGTAGGCGACCCCGCCCTGCTCCACGATCATGCCGTTGAGCAGCGGCGTCGAGATCATGCCGGCCTGCCCCCACGGCCCGGACCGCTGCGGCAGCTGTGCCAGGAAGTTGCGGGTGCGCCAGGAGATCTGGTCGGGGAACGCGAGCGCGGCGACCAGGTCGAAGCGCTGGCCGTAGGTGGCGGCGGCCTGGGCGACAGTGGTGCGGCGGGGCAGGCCGCCGACCTGGTCCGGCAGCACGTACGGCGACCAGCGGTCGATCGCCTGGGCGATGTCGGGGCTGTCGACGTGTTCGACGTTGGCGTCGGCGGGCAGCTGGAAGCCGGCCACCGCCGGGCTGGGGGCGGCCTGGCGCAGGTCGAGGAAGGTGCTGACCAGGATCGGCGTGGACGCGCCTTTGGTGGCGACCTCGACCCGGACGGGGAGGCCGCTGGCCGGGTCGGCCCACAGGTCGACGCGGGCGATGGTGGTGTCGGCCGAGCGTGGGGTGATCCGCAGCCCGGTCGCGTCGACCCCGGCGATCCGGCGGCCGCCGATACGGGTCGCCTCGGCGGGGGTCGCGGCGGCCGCCAGCCGGCGGCCGAGCTCCGGCGGGAGCAGGTCGGCGGGCCGGACGAAGCGGACCGCCGGCTCGCCGCGGGTCTCCTCGGCGTCGCGGCTGCCAGAGTCCCACAGCCAGGTCCCGTCCGCGTCGTGGTAGAGGTCGCGCTCGCCGATGGTGGTGAGCTGGTCGACCCTCCAGCTGGAGGGGCTGGCCACCCAGGCGCGCATCCGGGTGGTCTCGCCGAGCAGGGCGACCACACCGCTGGCGTTGGGCACGTCGGGTAGCCCGAGGCCCGCCCTCGACTCCGCGTAGCCCTGGTAGGGCACCGCCGCCGAGCCCTGCACCTTGGCGAGCAGGGTCGCCGCCGGCAGCGCCCGGCCAGTGCCAGGCACCGGCAGCGCGCCGGCCAGCGCCGGCAACGCCACCAGCACGGCCACGGCGGCGAGCAGGACGACCCAGCGCCACCACCGCAGCCGCCGGAGAGCGGACGGCAGTCGCATCCTTCCACGGTAGGGCGTCCAGCCCGATTGTGCTGGAGTGCGCCGAGCCGGGGATCCGACCGGGAATCCGCGCCGGAGAACGGAGCCGGAGAACGGAGCTGGGCCCGGTCAGGCGGTGGCGAGGCGACGCAGGGCGGTGTGGAGCTTGGTGGCGGCGGGGCCGGGGCGGCCGTCGGCGACGGGCTGGTGGTCGATGCTGACGACGGGCATGACCTCGCGGATGGTGCTGGAGACGAAGGCTTCGTCGGCGGCGGCGAGGTCGTCGGCGGTGAAGACGCCTTCGAGGACGCGGTAGCCGAGGCTGGGGGCCAGCTCCTGGAGGACGGCGCGGTTCACGCCCGCGAGGATGCCGAGGTCCAGGGAGGGGGTGTAGAGGGTCTCCCCCGCCCGCCACCAGATGTTGGAGGTGGGCAGCTCCAGCAGCTCGCCGCCGAGGCCGACAAAGACCGCGTCGTCGGCGCCGCGGGCGGCGGCGGCACGGCTGGCGGCCATGTTCACCGCGTAGCTGGTGCTCTTGGCGCCGGGGAGGAGCCAGGGGGAGGCGGCGCGGACCAGCGGATCGGCGGCGACGGTCAGCAGGACCAGGTTGAGGCCGCGGGCCCGATGGGCTTCCAGCTTCGGGGGGACCTCGGTGATGATCGCGAAGACGGTGGAGGCGAGCTCGCCCTCGATCCCGCGGGTGCAGAGCAGCCGCAGGATCCCGTCGCCGCCGCCGGCCTGGTCGATCGCGCGGCTGCAGAGCGCCTCCAGGCCGCGTGGGAGGGTCAGTTCGAGTGCGGCGGCGGAGCGGACCAGGCGGGCGAGGTGCGCCGCCAGCCGGAACGGGCGGCCCTGGTAGACGCGGATCGCCTCGACCACCGCCTCGCCGCGCAGCAGGGCGAGGTCGAGCGGGTCCAGGGCGTCCACCGGGCTGCCGTCAGGGCCGACGCCGATCACGGCCAGCACCGCGGACCGGGGCCCGAACGCGGTGGGCCCGGCCGGCTTCCCGCCGGCTGGCGGTGGGAGCGCCTCGGCGGGGCTCGGCTGCGGCTGCGGGTGACTGGCCATGGTCGTGCGACCCTACGTCCTCGGCAGCCGGTCGTCCAGGTAGGCGACGAGGCGGTCGAGGCCGACGCGATCCTGGCGCATGGTGTCGCGGTCGCGGACGGTGACGGCCTTGTCCTCCAGGGAGTCGAAGTCGACGGTGACGCAGTAGGGCGTGCCGACCTCGTCCTGGCGGCGGTAGCGCCGCCCGATCGAACGGGCGTCGTCGTAGTCGATCATCCAGCGGTCCCGCAGCGAGGAGGCGACCTCGCGGGCCAGCGGCACCAGCTGCTCATGGCGCGACAGCGGCAGCACCGCGACCTTCATCGGCGCCAGGCGCCAGTCCAGCCGCAGCAGGGTCCGCTTCTCGGTGCCGCCGGAGGCGGTGGGTGCCTCCTCCTCGCGGTAGGCGTCGACCAGGAAGGCCAGGGCGGCGCGGTCGACCCCGCCGGAGGGCTCGATCACGTAGGGGATGAAGCGGCTGTTGGCTTCCTGGTCGAAGTAGGTGAGGTCCTGGCCGGAGAACTTCTGGTGCTGGGACAGGTCGAAGTCCGACCGGTTGGCGATCCCCTCAAGCTCCGACCAGCCGAACGGGAACTTGTACTCGATGTCGACCGCGCGTTTGGCGTAGTGGGCCAGCTCGTCGGCGCCGTGCTCGCGCAGGCGCAGGTAGTCGTCGCGCAGGCCGAGGTCGAGGTACCACTGGCGGCGCTCCTCGATCCACTGCTCATGCCAGCCTTCGTCGCTGCCGGGTTCGACGAAGAACTCCAGCTCCATCTGCTCGAACTCGCGGGTGCGGAAGATGAAGTTGCCGGGGGTGATCTCGTTGCGGAACGCCTTGCCGACCTGGGCGATCCCGAAGGGGATCTTCTTGCGGCTGATCTGCTGGATGTTCGGGAAATCGGCGAAGATCCCCTGGGCGGTCTCGGGCCGCAGCCAGACCACGGCGGCGGCGTCCTCGACCGGGCCCATGAAGGTCTTGAACATCAGGTTGAAGTTGCGCGGGTCGGTGAACGGCCCCTTGCCGCAGTTGGGGCAGTGCAGCTCCCCCGCCGCTGGCGGGCGGCCGTGCTTGGCCTCGAACGCCTCCAGCAGGTGGTCTTCGCGGAAGCGCTGGTGGCAGTTGGTGCACTCCACCAGCGGGTCGGAGAACGACTCCAGGTGCCCGGAGGCCTCCCACACCTTGGGGGCCATGATGATCGCCGCGTCCTGGCCGACGACGTCGTCGCGCAGCTGCACCACACTGCGCCACCAGGCCCGCTTGAGGTTGTTTTTGAGTTCGACGCCCAAGGGGCCGTAGTCGTAGCTGGAGCGCAGGCCACCGTAGATCTCGCTGGAGGGGAAGACGAAGCCGCGGCGCTTGGCCAAATTGACGATGGTGTCCATCAGGTCGGCGGGCACTTGCGATACCTCCTGGGGCCCCGCATGGCCTGCGGGACGGTCGAGGGGTGGGTCTGGGCGTGGCGGACCAGGTTGACCGGTGGTCTGCGGCCTGCCAGGGAACAACCGCCGCCACGCCAGGTGGCGCGGCGTTCGCGCGGCCATGTGGCCGCCCAGACCGCCGGACGCGGCCGGGGCGACCAGCCGTCGCTGCTGCGTACGCTACCTGGGTGGCCGCCTTCCAGCAACGCGGTTTCCACAGGCACCGAGGCCAAACCGGGAATGCCGGGAACGACGGGGACGACGGGAAACGCCGCGAGCGCCGCGAGCGCCGCGAGCGCCGCGAGCGCCGCGAGCGCCTGGGGTCAGGTGGACGGCTCGAAGCTGTGCTCGCGCTGGTCGAGGAACCCGGCCGGGAGCAGGGTGGTCTCCAGTTCGCCGGAGAGGAGCCCGGCCAGGAATCCCGTGACGGTGGGCGGGTGCAGCTCGTAGCGGCTGCCGCGGCCGTCGAAGAGGGCGATCTCCCAGCCGCCCGGGTCGCCTTCGGTGAGCCAGTACAGCTCGTTGCCGTTGTCGGTGCGGCCGAGCGGCAGCAGCCCACCGGGCTCGGGGAACGGCGGGAGCGGGAATTTGTCGGGGAATTTGCTCCGGGTCTCGGTGTAGGCGGCGAGGACCGCGTCTTTTTCGGCGACGAGGTTGCCGCCGCTGCCGGGCGCGGCGAACGGGTTGAAGAGGTAGAGGAAGTCGTCGAATTTGCCCGAGCCGTAGAGGTTGGTGAACTTCTTGTAGTCCTCGGGCAGGGTGGTGCCGAGCTGAGCCTCGATCTCGGGCCAGCGCTCGGGGGCGCCGGCCTCCAGCGGCTTGTCCGGTGGTGGGACCAGGGCGTGGAGCCGCTCCAGCGAGGGCGGCAGCGGCACCGGCAGCGGATCGGTCACTGGGTCACCTCAGCTCAGCTCGCCTCGCGTCGCGTCAAGGGGTCGGGGCCGGGGCGACGTTGACCTTGACGGCGGCCTGCGGGGTGTTGGCGATCTCCACGTCGAGGCGGAAGCCGTGGTCGCCCTGGGCGCGCAGGCGAACCGCCCGCGGCGGGCCGGTGTCGGTGGGGCTGGCGTAGAGCGGCGTGACCTCGTAGTGGACCGTCTGGCCGCCGCGGACCGCGTCGGCGACCGTCGTTTCGTAGTCGCGCATGACGGGGGTGTTGGCGCGCTCCTGGTAGAGGGTGACGAGGTTGGCCGGGTTCTCGCCGGAGCCGCCGAGCTGGCGGCCGAACAGGTGCCCGCGGGCGCGGTTGCGGGACGGGAGCTGGTCCCAGCCGGGCGGGTGGATCGACGGGTCGGGTTCGGAGCCGAGCTGGTCGTTCGCGGTCGCCCGGACCATCGCCGGGGTGATGACGGCGACGATGCCGCTGCGCTGGCCGGTGACCGGGTCGATCTTGCCGTAGTCGACCTTGCCGCCGAGGCGTTGGATGGTCTGGATGTTGGCGGCGGCCGTCTCGCGGCCGTGGGTCCCGCCGCGCTGGGTGGTCGTTGCTGTTGTGCTGAGGGTCGGGAGCCTGGGGAGGCCCTTGCCGATGTTCGGCCCAGCGCGGTTGAAGACGTCGGATCCGACCCACCAGAGCCCGAACACCACCAGCAGGACGGCCAGGGCCGCGCCCAGGTTCGAGCCGCGGCTCCGGCGCCGCGGACTTCGGCTTCTTCGCCGGGGTCTGCTCCTGCTTCGGGTTCTGGCCATGCGGCGGTCGGGCCCCCATGCGGTCGTCTCCGCCGGCCGCTCGTCGACCGCGTCGCATCGCTCGCGTGCACGCTCGGCCGGCGGCAGGGCGGAACAGTCACGCCGTTCCTACCCAGCGAAGCGTGAGCATATCCGCCCGGCCGCACACGCCCGCTCACCCACCGATGGGGTGCCAGACGGTCTTGGTCTCCAGGAACGCGGCGATCCAGTAGGGATCCTGGCCGCTGGCGTCGTCGAGCCAGGCCTTGGCGGGGAGGTTGACGGGCGCGACCACCCGCTTGACGCTCTCGGCGGCGGCCAGCTCCGCGTCGCGGAACAGGGCCAGGTCGAGGCCGGCCAGGTCGAGCGCGTTGACGTCCATGTGGGCGGCCAGCGGCCCGATCAGCTCGGCGGTGAAGCCGGTGAGCAGGTTCACCACCCCGCTGGGGAGGTCGCTGGTGGCCAGCACCTCCGCCAGCGTGATCGCCGGCAGGGGCCGCTGCTCGGCGGCGAGCACCACGGCGGTGTTGCCGCCGGCGATCACCGGCGCGAGCCGCGACACCAGCCCGAGCAGCGAGGAGTCCGGTGGGGCGACCACCCCGACCACGCCGGTCGGCTCGGGGACCGAGAAGTTGAAGTACGGTCCAGCGACCGGGTTGGAAGACCCGAACACCTGGGCGAGCTTGTCCGCCCACCCGGCGTACCAGACCCACCGGTCGATCGCCTTGCCGACCTCCGCGCCGGCGGCCTTGCGGCTGCGGCCCTCGGAGCGGCTGACCTCGTCGGCGAACTGCTCACGCCGGCCCTCCAGCATCTCCGCGATCCGGTAGAGGATCTGGCCCCGGTTGTAGGCGGTCATCCCCGCCCAGGTGGGAAACGCCGCCCGCGCCGCCACCACCGCGTCCCGCACGTCCTTCCGCGACGCCCGGCACGCGTTGGCCAGCGGCTTCCCGCCCTTGCCTTCAGTCACCAGATACGACCGCCCCGACTCGGTCCGCGGGAACTTCCCCCCGATGAACAGCTTGTAGGTCTTGCGCACCTCGAGCCGCTCCTCGTCAGCCACGGTCAGTGCCTCCTCATGACAGATCCAGATAGGGAGCGAGGCCGTGGAGGCCGCCCTCGCGGCCGAAGCCGGATTCTTTGTAGCCGCCGAAGGGGCTGGTGGGGTCGAAGCGGTTGAAGGTGTTGGCCCAGACGACGCCGGCGCGGAGGCGGCTGGCGAGGTCGAGGATGCGGCTGCCCTTGTCGGTCCAGACGCCGGCGGAGAGGCCGTAGGGGGTGTTGTTGGCTTTCTCGACGGCTTCGGCGGGGGTGCGGAAGGTCAGCACCGACAGGACCGGGCCGAAGATCTCCTCCTGGGCGATGCGGTGGGACTGGGCGACGCCGGTGAAGACCGTGGGGCGGAACCAGAAGCCGCGGGCGGGCAGGTCGCACGGGGACTGGTACAGCTCGGCGCCCTCCGCCTCGCCGCTTGCGACCAGCTCCTCGATCCTTTCAAGCTGCTGGCGGGAGTTGATCGCGCCGACGTCGGTGTTCTTGTCGAGCGGGTCGCCGACCCGCAGGGTGGCCATGCGGCGCTTGAGCTTGGCGATCAGCGGCTCGGCGATGGACTCCTGGACCAGCAGGCGGGAGCCGGCGCAGCAGACGTGGCCCTGGTTGAAGTAGATGCCGTTGACGATCCCCTCGATCGCCTGGTCGATCGGGGCGTCGTCGAAGACGATGTTGGCGGCCTTGCCGCCCAGCTCCAGGGTGAGGCGCGTGCCGGACCCGGCGAGGGTGCGCTGGATCGCCTTGCCGACCTCGGTGGAGCCGGTGAAGGCGACCTTGTCCACGTCGGGATGGGCGACCAGCGCCGCGCCGGTCGCGCCCGCGCCGGTGAGGATGTTGACCACACCGGGCGGCAGCTCGGCCTGCTCCAGGACCTGGCCGAGGAGCAGAGCCGTGAGCGGGGTGGTCTCGGCCGGCTTGAGGACCACCGTGTTGCCGGCGGCCAGCGCCGGGGCGAGCTTCCAGGCGGCCATCAGCAGCGGGAAGTTCCAGGGGATCACCTGCGCGGCGACCCCGAGCGGCCGGGGCGAGCGGCCCGGGAAGGCGTAGTCGAGCTTGTCGGCCCAGCCGGCGTAATAGAAGAAGTGCGCGGCGGCCAGCGGCAGGTCGACGTCGCGGGACTCCTTGATCGGCTTGCCGCCGTCGATCGTCTCCAGCACCGCGAACTCGCGGGCGCGCTCCTGCAGGACACGGGCGACGCGGAACAGGTACTTGGCGCGCTGCGTCCCGGAGGTCTTGGACCAGAGCTTGTCGTAGGCGGCGCGGGCGGCCTTGACGGCGAGGTCGACGTCCTCCTCCCCCGCCTCGGCGACCTCGGCGAGCACCACCTCGGTAGCGGGGTTGACGGTCTTGAAGCCCTTGCCAGACGCCGGGTCCACCCATTTGCCGCCGATCAGCAGGCCGTAGTGGTCGCGGATCCTGACGTGGTCGGTCGCCTCCGGCGCGGGCGCGTAGCCGAGGTCCAGGGTCTCCAGGGTGGAGGCGGCGGGGACGGGCGTCTGATCAGTCATCTGCTTCGCTCAGTCCTTGGAGAAGTAGTCGGCGGACTGGTAGCGGCCGGTGCGTTCCTTGGCGAGCTGCATGAGGCAGTCGTTGAGCAGGCTGGAGGCGCCGATGCGGTAGCGCTCGGGGGTGAGCCAGTCAGGCCCGAGGGTCTCGTTGACCAGGATCAGGTGCTGGATGGCCTGCTTGGCGCTGCGGACGCCGCCGGCTGGCTTGAAGCCGACCATGCGGCCGGTGCGCTCGTGGAAGTCGCGGATCGCCTCCAGCATCACCAGCGCGACCGGCAGGGTGGCGGCGGGCTGGACCTTGCCGGTGGAGGTCTTGATGAAGTCGGCGCCGGCCGCCATGGCGAGCACGCTGGCGCGGCGGACGTTGTCGTAGGTGCCGAGCTCCCCGGTCTCCAGGATCACCTTCAGGTGCGCGGCGCCGCAGGCCCCCTTGACGGCGACGATCTCGTCGAACACCTCGCGGTGGCGGCCGGACAGGAAGGCGCCGCGGTTGATCACCATGTCGATCTCGTCGGCGCCGGCGGCGACCGCGTCTTCCACGTCGGCGAGGCGCACCCGCAGCGACGACTGGCCGCTTGGGAAGGCGGTCGCCACCGAGGCGACCCGGACGCCGGAGCCGGCGAGGGCGGTCTTGGCGGTGGCGACCATCGTCGGATAGACGCAGGCGGCGGCCACCGGCGGGACCATCGGGTCGGCCGGGTCGGGCCGGCGGGCCTTGGCGCAGAGGGCCTCGACCTTGCCGGGGGTGTCGGCGCCCTCCAGGGTGGTCAGGTCCATGACCGCGACGGCGAGCCGCAGTGCGGCCACCTTGGAGGTCTTCTTGATGCTCCGTTTCGCGAGGGCGGCGGCCCGCTCCGTGACGCCGACCTGGTCGACCGCGAAGCGGGACAGGATGGGCCCCAGCTCGATCTGGCGTAGGAAGCCGTCGCCGGCCTCGGCGAGTCGCACCGGTGTGGTCGCCATGGCCGTCACCTCCCAGCCTCGTTGGTCCAGCGGCGATTGTAGCGACTTGGCAGTTGGCGTTTTCCCGGCGACCTACTGGAGAACCCACTCGGGAACGCGACGATCGTGTCACCATCCTGTGACCCTTGAGGACGATGCTGGACGGTAACAACCGAATCACGATCCATCGTTGCTGGTAAGTGCGACGTGATCGGGGGTATCGTTCGAAATAATCAGTTCAGACAGATTAATCCGGGGAGCGAGGGGATGCGATGAGCCTTGATGTCTACGTCGGCTCGCTGACCCGGTACTACACCGAGGGTCCGATCGCCGTGGTCGAGCAGCTCGCCCGGCAGCAGCGGATCCCCTACGCGATCGTCCACGGCAACGGGGTGGACAACTGCCCGGGTCTCGCCCGGGTGGTGCGCAGCGCCGTGCTGGCCTGGCGCGAGAACCTCGCGCTCGGGCTCGGCGACCGGCTGCAGGCCTCGTTCGACTGGGACGAGACGCTTGACAGCCCCAGCTTCAACGAGAAGCCGGGCTGGGACGGCTACGGCGCGACCCTGCTGCTGGCCGCCCATGAGGAGCACCCGGAGCTGCCGCTGCCGACCACCGTGCTGCCCGACTGGCCCGACGACCCGGCCTACCTGGCGGCCACCGCCGAGGGTGCCGGCGGCCGTTTCGACCAGCTGCTGATCCCCGAGCTGTGGCTCCCCCACCCGATCGGCTGCACCTTCCGCTCCCAGGACGTCACCGGCCAGGACGTCGAGATCGGCTCCAGTGTCGAGCTGCTCACCCAGCTCCGCGCCCTCGGCGAGGCCCACCCGCCCAACGGTGACCGCCCGATCGCGGCCACCGCTCACGAGGGCCTGCGGGTCCTCATCCAGATGGCCGAGCACTCGGTGCGCCACCGGGTCCCGATGAAGCTCGACTTCTAAGTCCTCTCTGACGTATCTGGCCGCGCGTCAGGCGGTCTTCGATTCGCCGCTGTCCGGCTTGATGCCGTGCTGGCGCAGCAGCCCCCGGAGCCGTTCGACCTCGGCGCGCAGATGGCGGTTCTCGTCGAAGACCCGGGCGAGGTTGGCGGTGAACTCCCGTTCGCGCTGCTTGGCCTGCTCCTCGCTGAACGCTTCCACGAACTGCCCGCTGCCGAGGAGCTGGACAACCTGCTGGCGGACGCGGGGAAGGTCGGCGCCGAGCTTCACCAGGATCTGGGCGGCGACGCCCTCGCCTTCCCGGACGAGGCCCAGCAGGACGTGCTCGGTGCCGATGTAGTTGTGGTGCAGGCTGAGCGCCTCACGCAGCGCCAGCTGCAGGACCTTCTTGGCTCGTGGGGTGAAGGGGATGTGCCCGGTCGGGGCGCTCTGGCCCTGGCCGATGATCTCCTCGACCTGGGTGCGGACCACTTCCAGCGAGATCCCGAGCGACTCCAGCGCCTTGGCGGCGACGCCTTCGCCCTCGTGGATCAGGCCGAGCAGGATGTGCTCGGTGCCGATGTAGTTGTGATTGAGGCGCCTGGCCTCGTCCTGGGCCAGCACCACCACCTGGCGAGCGCGACTGGTGAACCGCTCGAACATCTCTTCCTCGCTCTCCTTGTCCTTCTGCCGCCGTGGGCGCAGCTCGCGGACCCGCCGGATCGCCTCAGCGATCGGCCGCTCCTTGATCTCGGTGATGCCGCTGCCTCCAGCGACGAGCCAGGCGCAGAGCTCGTCCACGTCGGCCGTGCCCTGCGCGGTCCGGTCGAGCAGCTTGCGCGCGACGTCGGGGGCACCGAGGTCGCGGACCTCGCGGCCGTTGAGCGCCAGCAGCTGGAGGGCGCCGAGCAGCGCCACCTCCCCACTCCCGGGCCCGAACGGCTGGCGCAACGCCAGGCCGTGCAGCAGCGTCGCGGCGGCCCGGGGTGGGCTGTCGCAGCGGCGGGCCTTGGCCAGGGCCGCCTCCACACCGTCGAGGTCGGCGACGGCGAGCACGTCGGCCGGCTCGGCGCCGAGCACCCGGGCCGCGATCACGACAACGTCGGCGAGGTCGAGGTGGATCACGGCTCACCGTCCCGCAGCAGCTCCAGCAGGCGCTGGTGTCTGGCCAGGTTCTCTTCCAGGAGGCGGATGAAGCGGTCGTCGGCGCGGCGGCGATCGACCAGTTCGGCGATCGCTTCCCGCGCCACGTCGGAGATGGAGCGGCCCTCAACCTCCGCCACCAGCTGCAGCCGCTCGGCCAGGGCCGGATCGAGCCGCAGGACCATGTTCTTGGTGCCCTCGTGCTTCGTCATAGTGATATCACACTATCACGACACCTTGATAGCGACAACTCGGGTCAACCACGCCGGATTTCGATCCGGTAACAAATTCGGCTAAGTTTGGCATGCGGTGGTTGTCTAGCGATGTCCGTGTAGGGTTAGTTCCGCTTCCCCCCGGGACTCGCCCCGAGTTTCGAGTTGTCTTCCGTCGTGGGGTATTCTCCCGCCCCGTGCGGATACAAGCCCTTGAGCGGCGATCGACCAACCAAGGAAGGAGCGATCAGTGGCCAACAGGATCAGGGGGGCGACGATCGCTGGCGCAGCGACCGCAGTCCTCCTCGGCACGCTGCTGGCGGCACCCGCCTTCGCGGCGCAGCCGCCACCGGAGAATTTCACCACCGACCAGCTCTGCGCCAACGTTCTCACCAAGGGCCCCGGCGAGGCGCCGGGCGTGACCAAGACGGTCGACGCCAGCGGCATGGTCACCGCCGGCCAGACCGTCCACGTGACCGTCACCCAGAACCAGCCGGAGACCAACACCAAGATCCTGATCGCCGGCGACTGCGTGACGCTCAACGGCACCTACCAGCCGAGCCTCAGCCAGTCCTCCCACCCGGCCAACCTCCAAGGCCCGTGGCACTTCAGCTACATGGTCCCGGCGTCGGCCAAGGCCGGCGACAAGTTCTGCGACCGGGCAGGCGTCGACGCGCAGCGGACCGGCCCGGACAACTCCGCCCACCAGAAGAGCAACACCGTCTGCCTGACGGTCGCCGCAGCCGAGACCACCACCACGACGGCCGCACCGACCACGACGTCGGGCGCGACCACCACCAGCAGCTCGGCCGCCCTGCCCTTCACCGGTTCCAACACCTGGCCGATGGCGATGGCCGGCCTCGGCCTGCTCGCCGCCGGCATCGTGATCGCCATGCTGACCTCCGACCGCCGCCGCCGGTCGGCCAGCTAGTTTCGCCAGATCAAGCAGTTGTCCAACGTCCCCGGGAGCCAACTCGCTCCCGGGGACGTTGTCATCGGACGGCCGGCCTCAACCCCTAACCCTTGGTGGCACCTAAGGTGAGGCCGCGGACGAACTGGCGTTGGAGGGTGAAGTAGACAACCAGGGTCGGTAGGGCGGCGAGCAGGGCGCCGGCGGCGATCAGGTTGTCGTTGGTGAAGTAGATGCCCTGGAGGCTCAGCAGCGCCGAGGTGATCGGGCGCTTGTCCTGACTCTGCATCAGCACGACCGCCCAGAAGAAGTCGTTGTAGATGAAGATGAACTCCAGGGTGGCCAGCGCGGCCAGGGCCGGGCGGGTCAGCGGCATGATGATGCGCCAGAACTGGCGCCACACCGAGGCGCCGTCGACCAGGGCGGCCTCGGTCAGCTCATGCGGGATGGTGCGCATGTAGTTGGACAGCACGAAGGTGCAGAAGCCCGTCTGGAACGCCACGTGGATGGCGATGATGCCCCAGTAGGAGTCGTACAGCGTGCCGGTGGCGTTCATCCAGGTTGGCAGCGGGATCATCAGGAACAGCCGGTACAGCGGCGTGATGATCACCTGCTGCGGCAGCAGGTTCCCGGCGGTGAACACCATCAGCAGCGCGATGTTGAACCGCCAGCTGAAACGGGCCACCGCGAACGCCACGAACGAGGCCAGCAGCAGCGTCAGCAGCACCGCGGGCACCGTCACCAGCAGCGTGTTGCCGTAGTACTTGATCAGGTCGGCCTGGCTCCACGCGGCGGTGAAGTTGTCGAAGCCGTAATGCCCGCCGATCGAGAAGTAGCCGTGGTCGGCGGTGTACTGGTAGGGACGCAGCGAGGTGTAGACCGTCCAGGCCAGCGGCGCCAGCCAGATCAGGCAGGTCGCGATCAGGAAGGCGTGCAGCACCACGCGCTGCGGCCGCAGGCGCCGCCTCCGCCCGGTGACGATCGCGGCCGGGGCGGTGGAGGGGGCGAAGACGTCGACGTCGGTTGCGGCCATCGCTACCTCGCCCCCCTGGCACCGAAGTTGGCACGGAAGTAGGCGACCAGGTA
>WNGD01007912.1_pt1 | contig 13701 bp, 17 predicted proteins | sample 5400671 | NCBI WGS metagenome assembly WNGD01 (sample SAMN13153369, study PRJNA577476) | soil metagenome | isolation source: 40 cm soil or saprolite under grassland replicate 2 | place: USA:California | collected 2016-06-15
TAGCGGGCGCCGGGCAGGCCCGGGCAGCGCTGCGGCCCGTCCTGGGCGGAGCAGCCGAACACCGCCGCCGCGCCCGGGGTGGTGGCCGCGCAGAGTCTGCAGGTACTGCTGCCGCGCCGGGCGGGCGGTCAGGAAATGGAAGACAGCCGACAATGGGGCGAGGAGGACTACGAGGAGGACTATTAGCGGCACCTGTGCTGACGGCCGGGTTCAGCGGGCGTGGAAGATGCGAAGGCTGCCAGGCGGCAGGTTGACTTCTATCCGCTGGCCTGACGTGAGCTGGAGCAGGTCGATGTCTCGATGCAGCATCAGGGCTGTGATGGGCGGGTCGGCGTCAAGGGTGATGCGGGCGAGCGGCCGTGTGCGGAGAATCTGCTCGGCCTGGGCTGTGAGGCTGGCACCAGCCGCCGCGTCCGTTTTCCGGGGGCCGAGCTGGATATCTTCGGGCCGGTAGAAGGCTTGCACTGGGCCGTGCAGGCCTACGGCCATCGCATCGCGCAGCACGAGCTGTCCGATGTGGATGGTGCCGTTGGCTGCTGTGCCGTGTCCGAGTTCTGTCCAGCCGGTCATTCGGGCGACGTCCGGGTCGGCCGGCTCGGCAGCGACTATGGCGGCTGGGCCTTTCTGGCGGAGTTTGCCGCCGACGATGACGGCGAGGTCATCGCCGATGCTCACTGCCTCGTCCCGGTCGTGGGTGACGTGCGCGGCCGGGATCTCGAGCTCGGCGAGCAGCCGCTGCAGCAGGGAGCGCATTTCTTCGCGGTTCGGCTGGTCGAGCGCGGAAAGGGGCTCGTCGAGCAGCAATAGGCCTGGCTGGATCACCAGCGCGCGGGCGAGCGCTACCCGCTGGCGTTCTCCGCCGCTGAGTGAGCGGGGTGATCGGCCGGCCAGGTGCCCGATTCCGAGCTGGCCCATGAGCTTCCCGGCGCGGTCCGGGACGGCAGCGCCGCGGGCTCGCGGCCCGAACCTGATGTTGTCCTTGACGCTCAGGTGGGGAAACAGCGCGGCGTCCTGGAAGACCAGGCCGATGTGCCGTCGTTCGGGCGGAAGGCCAGTGATGTCCGTGCCGGCCAGGCTAATCTTCCCGGAGTTCTGCGGGCGGAGTCCGGCGATGGTCTCCAGCAGCATTGTCTTGCCTGCGCCGGATGGCCAGCCTGAAGGACCCGGCCTGGGCTGCCAGTCCGGTGATGCTGAGCCGGGGGTCAGCGGTAGGCACGATCTACCCGGGCGAGCAGCCGGCCTGAGGCCAGGGTCCGGAAGACCGCTCCGCGGGCGGCACGAAGGACGCGCCAGGCACAGTGACGGACGTCACGAACTCCAGGATCGCCGTCTTCGAGGCGCCGTCGCTCCAGCTGGGAGAAGATCTTTGTCGTTCATGATCTGCCCTCTGTTCCTCAAGGGGGCCCGGTGCGGGCGGCGCAAGAGGATCCTCTCCGCCGCCCGCGGGGCTGTCTGTCAGTCGCGCGCGAAGGCTGCCTCCGCCTCTTTCTTGAGGTCGGTCCACGGGTCGCCGGCGACGTCGACGACGACCTTGTGGATCGTGCCTCCGGTGAACGCCCACGGCGATTCGCCGGGGTAGTCGGCGGTCACCGGCTCGGCGCAGTCCAGCCCGACGTTGAGCCCTTCTCCGGCGAGCGAGAACTTGCCCGGCTGGGTCTTGATCTTCGCCTCGCCGACCTTCTCGGCGTCGATGTAGAGGCGGAGCATCCCTTCCGTCGGCATCGTGGTGCCCGACTTCTCGAAGGACGCCGACAGCACGCAGTCACCCGCCGGGACAGGTTTGCCGGACTCGACGGTGGCCGAGGTGCTGGGCGAGCGCGGCCGGAACACCTACATGGTCGGCAACTGGCATCTGTGCCCCGAGGAACAGGAGAATCTGGCCTCGGTTGCACTTATTGAAACCGCTTTCCCCTGATGCGGCGCCGACTCCTCAGCACGGCAGACACCTCGGCGCCGCAGCGACCACATCGTCGCGTACAGGAAAGCGCGGAGGCCGAAGATGGCGCTGGTCGTTCCGCACGGCGCCGCCGAGTTCTCGATCAGGCGGTAATACCAGGCCTCCGAAGGCCGTCGGCCATCCATGTGATCGTGAACGCCACGGCACCTGGCAGGTGGCCCCGAGGTCTTATGCCTTTCCCGGGAGTGAGCAACCGGTAGGTGACCAGGAATAGCGCGAATCCGTCAATTGCGAAGGCGCTGGCCTGGAATAGGATCGCGATCTTCGCCCAGCGGGTAGTTCCGAGCCAGGCCTCAAGCCCTGCGAACACGGCTAACGCTCATGCGGGACTTGCCGGAGCTCTTCGGCCCGGCCGCGCACCAGCATCGACGACCGAACCCGTTCCTGGCGCTCTGCAGCGCCGCCTGTCGGCGCCTGACACGCTGCCGTTCCCCGGCGGGTTCACTTCCGCAAATCGGCCGCAGCCTCCGGCAGCCGTCGCTCGATCTCCGTAGCCTGGCAGGCCTGGCGTTCGTACATCACGCCGTAGGTGAAGGTATCCTCGCCCGCAGCCCGCGCATCATCGGCGAGAACGCGTAGCACTGTCCGGGCGACGACGCTGTCATGGTGGTCGCCGAGCAGTCCCTGCAGCTCCTTCGCCCGCCTGGCCTGGCGCCTGGCCAGGCGGCCGAGCGCGGGCGTCGCCGCTTCGGCGGCGTACCGGGCGCGCTTGGCGGCCTTACGTGCCTCGTGGATCGCCGCGTCCTTGTCCCCGGCACGGGGCACGCCAGCGAGGGCGCGCCGCAGCCGCCGTGCCGTGCGCCTGACCGGCTTGGCAAGCTGCGTGCCGCCAGCAGGGTCAGCGGCGGATCGGTAATGAGCACGTCCAGGTCATCGAGCAGACTGAGACCCGCATCTGATGCACGGCATCCGGCTCATCCCGCCGTACGAACGGGTCCAGGCGCGAGATGTCGAGCGCTTGCTGCCGCACGTACGCGAGCACCACTTCGCCCGCGGGCGAATGCGGCGTCAGGGGCGATGCCTCCGCGGCCTCGGCTCCGCCCCCATCACCGGCTGACCGGCGGGCAGCCGGCAGCTCCCCGAGCGCACGCTCCAGCTTGGTCGCCGTGCCAGCAGGCCGAGCGCCGGCCGCGCTAAGCCTCGCGCCGACGGCCTTCAGCAGCTCACGGTCACCGGTCACCAGCTCAACCTCGATCTCAGTCCACGACGCGGCAGCTGGCCCATCCGCCGGCCCGGCCGACACGTGGTCGGTCACGATCTCGGCGAGCGTCCGGCCGGCATCATCGAGCAATCGGAGCACGCCGCGGTTGGTGCGCATATGTAGCACCGGCGCGAGCGCCGCCCCGCGGGTACGGGCACGGACCAAAGCCGTGAGTTCCTCCGGTACCGCGCCCGCCGCCTGACCACGAGGCCTTGCCGCGGGCCTGAGTATCCCGGCGAGTCCGGGACTTCAGGAGGGTTCGTTGGGGCTTTGGTCCCTGGGCATGTCCGTGCGGCCCGCGAGATCGTGGGTTGAGGTGCGGGCCCACCAGGAGGGTGCTGCACGGCTGGCTGGGCACCCTCCGGCGCCGCGGGCTCCTGCAGGCAACGGGAAGAAGATCGGCTAGCCGGGCGTAGATCCCGCCATCGTCCAAGCTGTGCGCTCCCACGGCGGCGCCAGCACACCGCGCCGACGGGCTCTTCGAGGGCCTGGGGCGCGCTGACTGGCGGTATCCTCGCGCCGCCCGGCTGCGGCTGTGGCCGGCCTGCCTGGCGAACTCATCGATCAGCAGGCGGGCCTGGCTAACGGGCTACGGCAGGCTCAGCAGGCCAAGGCGGGAGCGAGCGGACGCCCAGAGCCTTGCCAGACGCGACTCATGCTCTTCTTGCCTTGGCGTCATTAACCGCATCCGCGGTTCTTGTCTTGACGTCCTTGGCCGCATCCGCGGTCAGCTTCGCCACGACCGCAGCCCTGGTGACCGGGTCCAAAGCGTCGATCTGAGCTTCGATGTCACCCACAGTCTGGGTGGCGAGTTTCTGCGTGTGCCGGAGCTTAATGACCGCGAAGGCGATCCCTGCTGCCATCCCGGCGAGCAGCACCAGCTTCAGATTCCGCCTGATCCGGCTCATCGCTCACCCCAACGTCGCGTCGATACCACCGCTGCCCCCATCATAGGCAGCATCAGCGAGGCCCGCCCGTGCGCGGATCTGCACGGCAGCCAGCGGCTCAATCACGCCCCGCACATCGTCGCGATCACCAGCTGCGCCACGACAGCGACGGCCGCCGCCGCTACCTCAGGCCGTCCGGCACCCACCGGAGGCTCACCAGCAGCAGTATCAGGCCAGTCAGCCTGTTCAACTTACGCGACGGTCACCCGCATCCGGCGTGCCATCCGGAGTCAGCCCGTGGGGCTGAGTGCCAGCCGGCGCCATCCGCCATGACGGTCAGATGACGGTCAAGCGATCTTGGAACACTCTAAATGATCTTAGAATTGCGCTCTGACCTGGGAAAACTAGTGGAGCTATGGGGATTCGAACCCCAGACCTCTTGCATGCCATACACACTCCGCCCGTCGCCCGGCGTGGCTGGACGTGGCCCTATGTGGTGCTCACCTGCGGCTTCCGTGGCTGGACGTGGCCTGGCGTGGCTGGGCGTCTGCCCACGTTGGCTCCTCACTTGGCTCCCAGGGAACTCGTTAGCGCCGCTAATCTCGATGGCCCTGACCCTTGCCAGCCGGGCCGACACGCCCGCGACCGGCGGGTGCCCCGGGGTAGCTGACCGTCCGGCTCTGCGCGTCTGAGGAGTGGACACCCGCCGATGAGTGCGCCACAATTGTGGTCATGAGCATCGAGTCGCTGCGGTCAGTCCGCGATCATCTCTCGGAATTCGTCGACCGCGTCGAGGGCCAGCACGAGCGGATCATACTGACCCGCAACGGGCATGCCGCCGCCGTGCTGATCAGCCCGGAAGACCTCGCCCAGCTCGAGGAAACCATCGACGTCCTCAGCGACCCCTCAGCGCTCGCCGATATCCGCGAAGCCGACGAGGCCTACGCCCGCGGTGACGTCATCCGCGGCACAGAAGCCGTCCGCCAGCTGCGCCGGTGACCGGCGAAAGCGACTACGAGCTCGTCCTCACCCCGCCAGCGCGCCGCGCCCTGACCGGCAAGCTGCCCGAGCCCGTCGCCACGGCAGTGATCGAGTTCCTGACCACGTCACTGATCCGCCAGCCCCACCGGGTGGGCAAGCCGCTGCGCGACGACCTGGCCGGCGTGTGGTCAGCGCGCCGGGGCACCTACCGGGTCTTGTACCGCATCCGCGAGGACTTCCGCGAAGTGATCATCCTGCGCATCGAGCACCGCCGCGACGCCTACCGGCCGCTGTAAACGCCAGGGGACCGAGAGCTGCCAGGACGCCAGTGGCCCTGCCGGGTCAGCCAGGGGCTGAGCTGGACGACGATGACGGGCATCCGCCTGGTGCCGGAGGCGATGCCCTGCCGGGTGATGCGGGCGAGATGCCAGCCCGCGAAAACCTGCCCGATCACGGCCTGGTCGATGTCGTTGGGCATGCCAGCGGCTGACCGGCAGGCGCGGAGTAAGAACCGGCCGCCGCGGCGCAGAACCGCCGCGCCTCGCGGGCATAACGGTGCCTGTCCGCAGGCGCCAGGTAGTGGAAGCAGCCCCGGTCCAGCAGCAGATCGGCGCTCGCGTCTGCCAGCGGGAGACTCAGCACGTCAGCCAGGATGAACCGGGCAACCGGATATGCCCGATGGGTTCTCCGCTGTGCATGCCCGTGCGGTGCATCTACGCCCTGATCATCATCGAGCACGCACCCGCCGCGTTCACCTTGCGGCATCACCAGCCGCCGGCTCGCTGTCCTTATGGCTGGTCCACCGCGGTAAACGGCGCGTCGCCGACCGCCGGGGCTGTGACCTGGACATGGGACGTCCCGTCGGGCAGGTCCATGGTCGAGAGCAAGGGCATCCGCTGGCGGAGGGCGGTCAGCAAGGTCTCGCGGGGCACCTCGGTGCCGCTCCCGGGCGTACCGGGGAATACACCAGGCTTGGTTGACATCAGCGCGGTTATCTTCCGCTCGCGCGTCCCTGGTTCCGTCCACAGGTTGAAGAGGGTCCGGGGTGTGGCGTTGCGGGACCCGTGGTGACCAACCTTGTAGAGGTCGACCCCGCGGAGCAGGTCGAGGACCTGCTTGCTGTCCTGGGCGAAGGACAGGGCATACTCCCAGTTCTCAATCTGCGCGTCGCCGCAGAATAGGAGCCGGCGGTCCCCGGCCTGGATGAGCAGGATCACGCTGGTGTTGTTCATCGCGTGGTCCAGCGCGGTAACGATGCGCAGCAGGGAACGCAGCTGCGGGCCCCGTAGCCTTTCGACCACCCATCGCGCAGGGCCGACCAGGCGCTCCTCAGCGGCGGTGGTGTCCCCGCTTGCCGGGTCGAAACCGCCGGTCGCCACCAGGCCGTGATAGAGCTGCCAGTACTCGGGACTGGTCGAGCGCTCTTTCTGGACCGCCGGGTGCTGCGTCACAGTGGGGGGTCCGATGACATGAATCTGCACGCCCGGGACCACGGTGTCGATGGCGAGCGGCTTCCCGTAGTTGACGTAGGCGCCCTTGCCGCCCTGGGACCAGGCATTGAGCCGGTCGACCGCGGCCTGGTTGGCGAGTTGGGCGATGGCCAGCTCGCGGAGATCCGCACGCACGCCCCGCGCGGAGGTAGTGATCTCCTGGGACAGCACCCTGGCAAACGCGCGGCCCTGGTCAAGGCCCGCGCGCAGGTTGGTCCCGCCGGGACCGTCGGCTCCAGCGGGCGCCTCGGGGTCCTCGGTCCAGGACCGGATCACCAGGCGGGGCTTCCACCTGCCGACGATGGCTTCGGTGCCGCTTCCGCCGAACCCCGACATGTGGTCCTGATGGCGGTGGGTAAGCACCACAACGTCGGGTCCGCCGCCGGTGTGAGCGTCGATCTCGCCGGCGATATCGGCCAGTTCAAGGCCGGTAGCAAGTTCGCGTGTACCGAAATCGATCAGGACATGGCGGCCGGGGTCCGCCTGCCCCGCGTACTCGAAGCTCAGCAGGAAGCAATCCCCGAAACCAACCTGGTACATCCGTACCCGCACGGTGGCCAGGACGGGCAGCGGTGTGGGGGGCCCAGTCATCTCACCACGTCTCCCTTCGGTCGGCATCAGGCTGGTGCAAAATGGCAAACCGCTGCCCCGCCGGCATACCGTCGGACACCCCCAGGCTGTCGCCGTCGAACAAGCCGTTGTCCAGCAGGTAGCTCAGGCGCCGACGCTGGCGGGCCGTATCGCGGATGTCCTTGCGATGGTGGTATTTGGCCCGGCCGAATTGGTCGAAGACGATCGTGCCTCCACCGAGCACCCGTACCCGCGCGCCGGCGGGGACCTTTCCCGGCATCCGCAGGCCGATCGCCCCGGACAGCCCGGCCGGCGTGCCCTCGAGGAACTGGACGTACTCCGCCACCGTCTCGGGCACGACCATGCCATCCGGGCCCACCCGGACAGTTGGGCGGACGTGCTCGACGTGGATGTAGAACCGCGGGTCGATCCCGAGGAACTGGAGGTTTTCCCAGATGAACCGGAAGACCTCGTCGGTGTCGCTGCGCAGTGCCGTGTAACTGAGGTTGCGGTAGATAGGCGGGAGGCTGGACTCCGACAGATCCACGAAGTGAGTCCCTGTGTCCTGGATGCCCCACTGGGCAAAGGCGCGGCGGACCGCATCGCGGTAGCCGTGCTTGTCGTCCGGAGCCATCTCGGTATCGGAGACCAGCAGGGCGCTCAGGAAATCTGGGAACTCGAACTCAACCGGAGGGATGTAATCGATCGCGCGGGCGCACATGCCGAGCAGATGCTGCGCCGCCGTCGCGCCCTCCTCGGCCGCCCTGGCACGGTCGACAGAACCGGCGGAGGTGATGGCCGCAAGGCGTTGCCGCCACATCCTGGCCAGGGTCTCCAGCACGATCCACACCAGGATCTCCCCCCGGGAGTGCGGCTCGCGGTAGCGGGGGTCGCTGGCCCAACGCTTCGAGGGCGTTAGCGTGATGGAGTCACGGAGAGCGCTGCCTCGCTCATCCTTCACGGCCGATCCCACTTGCTCGGCCAGGGTGAACAGCGCGCTGTGCTTGAGCTCCTGATCAGTGACCGAGCGATCCGCGATCCGTCCGGCGAGGTCGGCGTTGCCGAGCAGGGTCTGGACCACCTCCTCCATGGAGAACACCGACAGCAGGGCCACAATGTCGGCCAGGCCCTCGTGGAATGCCGGCTGGTCCGGCAGGCCGGGCATGAGGAACCGGGGCCGCAGCCCGTCCAAGACCGCGTGAGTTGTCTCGTGCGCGACCACATCGTGCGACAGGCACGTGTAGACGGCATCGGGATCCAGACGCCCCGACGGCGCGATACGCAAGGCCCGCGGGCGAGCACGCGCCCCGCGCGGCACCTTGGCCGGCAGATACCCGAACAGCACGGCGCGCATGTCGTCGGCGTAATACGCGTTGGCCTCCGCCATGGCGTGCGGCACCAGATACAGCTCGTGACCGAGGAACCCCCAGTTCAGGCGGCGGCCGATGGCAGACTCGAACGCCGCAAGGGTCCTGGCGGCGATCGCGTATGCATTCTGCCCGTGGAACGCAGGATCGCGAAGGAGCTCCTCGTCAGAGCGCTTGCTGAATGGGTCGGGCTCCACCCACCCCCAGTCGGCTGTCCTCCGGGCACCGGCCGCCAGAGCCGCAGGGCGGAGCAGGACCCTGCTCGTTGCGTCGTAGTCGATGACCTGGAACCGGTGGCCCCGCGGACCGGGCTCAAGGCGATCGGCCGGAACCGGCACCGTGGCCCGCAGCATGCCCCGGTCATTGCCAACCGAGGGGTCCTGGGCCACGATCGTCATGGCGAAGGCCCGGCGCGGGCTGCTGCTCGTCCGCCCCGCAATTAGATCCTGCTCGCTCATACCACGCCACCTCCCGCGAGCGCACTGTTTGCTGTACCGTCCGTACCTCTCAGAGCTCCCCGATAAGCTCACGGAACTCGCTCTCCGCCGGCAGCAGCCGGGGCAGTCCGAAATCGGGCAGGAGCACATGCAGGTTGCAGGCTGCCAGCACGTAGGAATGCCAGAGGAGACGGGCCGTGGCATCTGGCCCTAGCTTGCGCAGCACGGTCGGCAATTTCCGGCTCTGATCGGCAATACGTGTCCACGCTGCCCTGTTGCTCTCCGTATCACCAAGCCAGGCGATCGCGTCGCGTGCCCGCGCGGACCGATCCGGCCACCTGCTGTCATGAACGAACGCGTCGGGAACCTCAAATGGGGACTGGGCTATGTGCACTAGCGCTCCCATGACGCCGCGGCCGGCGCGCGCGGCCGCATCCCAGAGGGTCACCAAGTCGTGACGCCGGGTGCTAGTCGACACGGCATACTGAACGTCCTTGACTCGCACCAGCGCGGTAATCTCATTGCGGATCGGCAGCCAGCTCGCACGCACGGGAGTCCACTTCGGCCCAGCGGAGGCATTTGCCACGATGAGCTCGTCCAGGGCCTGCGTCATCACCTGAAGCGCGGCGTTGTCCCGAATGCGGGCCGCCAGTCCGCCCGCCCACTGGTCGGCCATATTGTCGTAGACGCCACCGTCGGTCAGCAACATCTGGCCGGGGGCCTTCGCCGGCTCTGTGATCTCACTGCTGCGTTGGAAACGGTAGGGTATGGTAGCCAGCCGCCGGGCAGCGAAAGCGCCAGGCAGGCACGCCGACGCCTGAACGGCGGTCGACAGGGCCAGATCGCCCGGCAGCCCGCAGCCGAACCGGTATGAGTACAGGAACCTCGGCGAGAAGTAAAAGTGCTCGCCCGCCTGCAACTCAGTCGCGCAGAACACGTGGTCGAGCGAGCGAGCAACGCGGGCAAGCCCGGTGGGACGACCCTCCCGGCTGAAATGAGTACGGGCGAGCGCGTGATCGACGACCTTGCTGCGCTGGGCGAAGACCAGGACGCCAACCGCGAGGACGATGAGCGAACCCGCCAGCACAAGCCCGGGCACGATGCCGATGCCCGTGATAAACGCCATGACCAGGCCGGCGGCAAACCCCAGCACGCCGAGCCCGAAGATGGCGAGCACTGTCACAACGTAAAGGTTGGTGCTCGGGCCCCAGAAGAACAGGCCGGTGTAGGCGATGTGGCGAAGGAGCGACCTGACCCCGGCACGGACATCGGCGGCACTGGCCTGCCGATAGTCCATCTCATGCGCCACGACACCGTTCGTAATCGAACCGCCCGACACCGACGCGATAACACCGATTTCACGGTGCCTGCCAGCATCGGCCAGATACAACAGCAAGCCGGCCCCCCACACCGAGGCACGGTGCCCGCCACCAGACAACGCAACGCCGATTCGAGTCATGGCCACTCCTCCACCGCCAGACGCCGACCGCCCTGTACGGCAGGCACGGTTCGTGCGGTCGCTACGACCATCCCCGGCGTGGACCTCACACACCGTTGCCATAGAGCGTGGACAGTCTCAGTCATACCGTCAACCCTCGACGTCATGGGGAATTCGACCGTGCTGATCTCAAGACCCCGAATCAAAAAATGCTTACCTCCCTCATGCCAGGCCGCCAGAAACCCGACCGAACAACCCATTATCAGCTTGCCAAGGATCACCCGCATAATGCCGAATAGCGTGCGTTGCTCACATGCATGCTTATGCACGGATCAGCATGCTCACCCGTGTTCGGCGGGGGGCGCCAGCTAACCCGGCGTGCCTGAACCCGGGCCAGTTACTGGGCGGGCGCAGCTGATGGTCTGGTTTCACCGGCCGGCCGGCCGGGTGTTTCGCTCCGCGTGGCGCTGGGAGCGGGCGCGGGCGCCGCAGTGGGGGCTGCACCATGGCTGGTTTCCCAGGAGCCGGACGGTGGGGGCTGCGGCGGCCAGCTCGTTGATGGCATGGACGTCGGCTGCGGGCAGGACTGTGCCGCGGCCGGCGGCGCGCAGGACGCCAAGGACGTGATCGCGGATGAGCAGGAAACGCGACACCAGGACAGTGTTCACCTCAGCCGGAAAGGCCAGGCGGCCGCGTTCGTGCTCCTGCCACGCGCGCAGGTCGGCGGGGGAGGTGATCAGCTCGATGTAGCGCCAGCCGCGACGGCGGACGGTGTTGGCCACGTCGATGGCCAGCCGGTCGCCAAGCCAGCTCCATCGCGCCACCGTCATGTCCGAAGCATAACTGACGGTTTATCACCAGAAAACCGTGGTAGGGCTGAACCATGGCAGCCAGTGACCGCGCCCGGAACGGCGCTTTGGCGATCACAGCGCTGTGCTCGGTGCAATTCGTCGATGTGCTGGGAGTGACCGTGGTGGTCACCGCGCTGCCGAGCATGCTGGCCGATCTGAAAGCACCAGCCTCCTCGGGCAGCCTGGTGTCCGGCGGTTACGCCATGTTCTTCGGCGGGTTGCTGATGCTGGGGGCGCGCCTGGGGGACCGGTTCGGCCACCGGCGCACCATCACTGCCAGTCTCGCCGTGTTCGCCCTGGGGGCACTGCTGGGCGCGGCCGCCGACTCGGTCGTGCTGCTGACAGCGGCCCGCTGCCTGCAAGGCGCGGCCGCGGCCGCGTCGGTGCCCTCGGCGCTGCGGCTGCTCACCACCCTCACCGCCGACGGGCCGAGGCGGCGGCGGGCGATCGCCGCATGGAGCGCGGCCGGCGCATCGGCCGGCGCCAGCGGCTTCGTCGTCGGCGGAGTTGTCACCGACCTGACCAGCTGGCGCCTGGTCTTCTGGGCCTACCTGCCGCTCACCGCGGCGCTGGCGGCCGCCGTCCTGCGTTCTGTTCCCCGCGACCGCGGCCCCGCCCCGGCCCGGTCGCTGAACGCAGTCGCGGCTATCGCGTTCACCGCCGCCACCATGGCCGTCGTGGTCGGCACCACCCTGATAGCCCAGCCTGACCGGCGGGCAGCCGGCATCGCCATCGTCCTGCTCGCCGCGCCGCTGACGGCCATGTTCATCAAAGTCGATCGCCGCGCCGCCGCGCCGTTGCTGCCCGGCGCCGTCCTGCGGATACCACCACTGCGCCGGGGAGCCCTCGGCGCGTTCCTCAACACCGCGACCACCAGCTCAGCTATGACCCTGGCAACCTTGTACCTGCAAGGCACCCTTCATCACAGCCCACTCCAAGCCGCCGCCATGCTGTTGCCCTTCAGCCTCGCCGTGGTGGCCGGCTCTGCCCTTGCCGCGCCTACGCTCCACTGGATCCGGCCCCAGCCGGCGATGGCAGTCGGACTGGCCGTGGTCGCCGTGGCTGACGCCGCGCTGACCGTGGCCGCCGCGCACGGCTGGGCCGTGTCAGCCTGCGTGGCCGCGGCAGGTGCCGGGCTCGGCCTGTCCTCGGTCGCCTCAACGACCCTGGGCACCACCATCGCGGACACATTGCGCGGGACAGCATCGGGAATCATCAACACCGCCGCCCAGCTCGGCACCGCCACTGGCATCGCCGGCCTCCTGCTCATCGCGGCCGCCACGACCGGCCTACCCGGACCCGGCATAAGCGCCCCCATCATCGCCTGGGCCACCGCCGCCGCAATAGCCGCGGCCGGAGCACTAGCACTCACCAGGTCACCACGGCCAGAATCCGCAACCACCCGCCCCTCCGGCCCCGCCGTCGGCACCGGCCTGGCCGCTGACCCCAGCCCCACGCAACCCTCTCCCCATGCAACCGTGGCCAAGCCGCCAGCGCTCACCATGATGCGACGCAGCACCACGACCGGACATGACGCACGCCGATGATCCGATCTGGACGCCGCCTGCTGTCAGACCCCAGACAGCCGCAAGCGCACCGATCGGCAGCTCAGCGCGCGTTTATTCGACGCCCACCACATTGTCGGCGGTCCTGTAGTCGTAGGCATTCGCACCCGATGCCCAGCGAAGCTTGCATGATTCAGCCTGTCGCCGGGGTTCCCCTCAAACCCCGGTCAAAGCTCCAGCGCCGGAAGATCTGGGCTCCTCGGGAGCAAGGGTGGCAAATATGGGGTCGAGTAGGTCTTCTCGCCGTTTGTGCGACAAGCTGGATTATGCATGCCCAACTGCTCGAGAACGCCCGACACGCAGAACGTCTTTCTATGCCTCCGGGCGGGCGTTCTTGGCTGGGCGCTTCTACGGCTTGGTCGCGGCAGCAGTGAAGTCGGAGTCCACGTCCGTCGCGACGAACCACCGGTGGTCTGCTGGCCACAGAAGGTGCGGTGCGGGAAGTTCCTCGTCTCTGGATGAGCCCGTCGTGGCGTCCGTGGCGCCCCAGTGGCCCACTTCATCAAGGTGGCCGCGGAAGAGCATGTACTCCCGATTGGGGATACGGACCTTCGGGCCGGTGAGAACGCCCGCGGGCAACCACGGCGAGATGCCTCGCGCGGGGTCGCCGTGCATAGCAGCGACCGCCCCGGCCCACAGTCCGTGGAAACAGTCGCCCGGCGTCTTCGTCCGGCCAGCCAGATGCACCCGCAGACGACCGAAAAGGACACGCTGGGAGATGCGATCCTCCTGGAGGTAACGGACCCGGGCGTATGACTCGAAGCCGGCCGGGCCCATCGTCACCAGCTCGCCCCACGGCTCATCGCGCCGCGCGAACCAGTCCGCGAGCGATGAGTCGGGTTCGAAACGCAGCACCCCGAAAGAGTATGGGACTCGCGTCGCCCAGCCGGCCAATCATCCCTGCCGCCGTGCATGGCCGCGGCACAGGCATCACCAGACTTCCCGCATGCGCGATTC
>WNGD01011175.1_pt1 | contig 13699 bp, 15 predicted proteins | sample 5400671 | NCBI WGS metagenome assembly WNGD01 (sample SAMN13153369, study PRJNA577476) | soil metagenome | isolation source: 40 cm soil or saprolite under grassland replicate 2 | place: USA:California | collected 2016-06-15
TCGATCGCGGCGTCGAGCTTTTCCAGGAGCGACTCGACGACGGATTCCTCGAACGCGGCCGCGAGGTCCGCGCGCGTCTGCTCGTCTGGGTTGCCGAGCTCGCGCAGCCGGTAGAGCAGCGCCGTTTTCAGGCCGCTGAAGCTGTACTCGAAGCCGGGGAGGGATGGGCGCGGAAGGCGTTGACGCGTCGGGTCCCCGCTTCGAGCCAGCCGGTCGAGTGCGGGGCCGCCCGGGTAGCCGAGCCCGAGCATGCGCGCCGCTTTGTCGAAGGCCTCGCCCGCCGCGTCATCCCGGGTGCGCCCGATCAGCTCGAACCGACCGTGGGAGGGCATCCGGACAAGGTCCGAGTGAGCGCCGCTCACGACGAGCGCTATGAGCGGTGGCTCGAGGTCCGGGCGCGCGAGCATGGCGGCGTAGACATGCCCCCACAGGTGGTTGACGCCCGTGATGGGTTTGGACCATGCGGCCGCGAGGCCCTCCCCCACGCCGACACCGACCAGCAGGCAGCCGACCAGGCCAGGGCCACGCGTGACCGCCACCAGGTCGAGGTCTTGCGGAGCCACCTTCGCCTTGTCGAGAGCCATGTCGAGAAGATGCGGGAGGCGCCTGACATGGTCGCGCGCCGCGAGCTCCGGAACGACGCCGCCGAAGGCTTTGTGCACGTCGACCTGGGAGTGGATGACATTGGCGAGAATGCGTCGTCCGTCGGCGACCACGGCGACGGATGTTTCGTCGCATGAGGTTTCGATGCCGAGGGTCAGTGGCAACCTTTAGCCCCCCACCCGGCCTTCGGCCGACCTCCCCGGCGAGCGGGGAGGTGAAAATTTCGCCACCCGGCCTTCGGCTGACCTCCCCGGCCAGCGGGGAGGTGAACTGCTACTCCTCTTTGGTGAGGAGATCGTGGCGTAGGCCGCGAACCTCGGAGTCGATGCGCTCGAGATTGGATTCGTAGGCCTTGCGGAAACGCGGGGAGTGGATCGAGTCCGACCACATCACGATCGCGTCTTCGCCGTTATCGGTGTAGTAGCCCTTGCGCCGCCCGATGACCTTGAAACCGAATCCCTCATACATCTTCATGGCGTTTTCGTTCGTTGTGCGGACCTCGAGCGTGACCCACTTGGCGCCCATGTCGTAGGCCGCCTGGACCAGCCCGGCGAAAACGATCCGCCCGTAGCCACGATGCTGCAAGTCCTGGCGCACACCGATCGTCGTCACGTGCGCCTCGTCGTACATCCGCCACATGCCGCCGTAGCCGATGATCGTCGGGTCGAAGTCGGTGATCCGGTAACCGGCCGGCCGCTCCACAGGACCTTCCTGGCGCAATACGACGTAATGGGCGCTGGCGCGAGAAGCGAGCTCCCGGTAGTACGCATTCCGAGGCCACGGAGTTGCAAAGATCTCGCGCTCGATCTCCTGGACAGTGTTGACGTCCGCCTCACGCATCAGCTCCAGCGCGAGCTGCTGCCTGATCTGAACCATCAGTGCGTGACCGAGAACGTCTGCATGTACTCGATTTCGAGACTACCATAGGGAACTTCGCCTGCCGTCTCCAGCATTCTTGCGGCGGCTTGGCCAAAGGGCCGAAGTTCGTGCTCGGGGACGAACGAGTGACCCGCCGCGAGCAGGGGCGCTTGGGGGACGCTGCCGACGAGCGGATGGGTCGTGGGGATGTCCGCCGGCCCGCCGACTGCGATTTCACCGCCGGGCGCCAGGTAATAGAAACGTCCGCGCCCAGCTTCGACGACCGCGGTCACAGGATTGTCAGTCCGCGCCGCCTGCAGCAACAGCGTCGGGAGCGGAACGATCGGAACGCCCAGGCCCCTGGCGAGACCAAGTCCGAAGGAGACCCCCGCGCGCAGCCCGGTGAACGAACCGGGACCGGTGGCGACAGCCACCTTGGTGATCTGGTTGGACCTGGCGATCCAGCGCAGCAGCGAAAGCAGGTCCGCCCTCGTGGGCGTGAAGTCCTCGCTTCCCCCCTGGTCTGGGTCGATCAAAGCCACGGCGGCGGTGGCCGCCGACGTATCAATGACCAAGATCACGTGTTGTCCTGATCAGGCGGCGGTCGCCGCCGAGATGCTCGATCTCGATCAACGCCGCACCGTCGACCTCGAGCCGGTCGCCCCACTCCACGACGACTGCGCCCTGTTGGGCGAGCTCCTCCAGACCGAGGTCGCGCAGCTCCGTGCTGTTTTCGACCCGATAGAGGTCGACATGCGCGAGCTGTACCCGGCCGGGGTAGATGCGCACCAGCTGAAAGGTCGGACTCGCGACGGACGCTTGCGAGCCCGTACCTTGTGCCACGCCCCGCACGAACGTCGTCTTGCCGGCGCCGAGCTCGCCGATCAGGAGCACCACGTCGCCGGCGCGCAACCTTTCGCCAAGCAGCATCCCGGTGTGCTCGGTTTCGGCGGGCGCGTTGGTGACGAGGTCAGGCAAAGTGGTCGTAGCCGGTCGTCTTGAGCTCAGCGCCTGTCACCTTCACGTCACCGGCGACGGTCAGCTTGCCGATTTCCTCGAGGCCGGCCTCCTCGATCGCGTCTCGCGGTCCGACGCACACGAGCTCAGCCTCTTCGCCACTTGTCAGCGCGTCCTCGAGCGAGGCTCCAGGAGAGCACGGCACGTCGGCACCTTCGAGCACACAGCCGACGCCTGACATGGCGGCAAATTTCTGCATCTCGCGGACCAGTCCGTCCGAAATATCGCCGCAGCACAGCCCAAGCGAATTCAACCGACGGCCTTCTTCGATGAGCGGCACCAGGCGCAACGCACGGTGCTCGCGCAAAGCGAGGGCCGCCCCTCCGAGCGGGCCGGTGACTGCAACCGACCACCCGGGCTGCGCCTGGGAACGCGCCAGAGGCATGCTCGTCGTGCGGCCGGCAACGGTGAGGGAGAGCACGGCTGGGCCTTCGATCGAGCTCATATCGCCGCCCACTATCGATGTCTGAAACTGTTGCCCGAGCGCGCGCATGCCCTTGTAGAGGTCGCGTAGCTGCTCGACGTTCCACTGCCTCGGAATCGCAAGCGAGACAAGCGCCCAGGCCGGTTCGGCACCTTTGGCCGCAAGGTCGCCGAGCGCAAGGGCGAGCGAGCGCCAACCGACGTCTTGCGCGCTCATCCAGCCCAGGTCGAAATGCACCCCTTCGACGAACATGTCGCAGCTCGCCACCATAAAGCCGGAGGCATCGGCGATGACTGCCGCGTCGTCGCCGCCGGCCCCCGCGGCGAGGAACTCTTTGATGTCCTCCAGCAGCCTGAGCTCGCCCTGACCCGCGACCTTCACCTGGTCAGCATTGCACGCAACCGGCGGGCGGCCTGCTCCGGGTCGCGCGCGTCGGCCACCGCGCGGATGACGCATGCGCGGTGGGTTTCCATGGCCGTCAGCTGTTCGACATTCGACTCGTCGATGCCGCCGATCGCGAATACGGGCACAGGGGCCAGGGCGCGGACGACCAGAGCGACACCTTGCGGACCGATGACCTCCCTCTCGCGTTTGACCGGGGTCGTGAATGCCGCGCCGCATCCGATGTAGTCGGCGCCCGCGGCGACCGCAGCCCGGGCGGTCTCGACAGTCGACGCCGATGCGCCGATCAACAGGCGGTCACCGCCAACCCGTCGGGCGGCGCCGATCGACAGGTCGTCGGGGCCCAGGTGAACACCGTCGGCGCCGCTCAGCACGGCGATGTCGACGTGGTCGTTCACGATGAAGAGCGGGCCGCCCCATCCCCCGGCTTGTCCAGATGTGCGCCCTGTGCGCGCCCGGCGGCCGGGTACTTCCCCATGAATGGGGAAGAGTTCCCGCAGGCGCCGCGCCAGGGTGAGCAGCTCGCCTCGGGGCAGCGTCTTGTGGCGGAGCTGGATGATGTCGGCGCCGCCACGGACGGCGGCCGCGGCGATCTGGACGAGGCGTTCAGGCGAAGCGTCAGGAGTTACGACGTAGAGCCGTGCCAGCGCAAGTCTCCCCACCCGCCCGGCTTCGCCGGGCGACCTCCCCGGCGAGCGGGGAGGTGAAGTCATGCCACCCTCAGGTGAGGATCTGGCGCAGCTTCTCCCGGAACGCCTTGGGCGCGGTGTCGCATTCGCACGAGTGCTTGACCAGGCGCTTCAGGTGCGACTGGAACTCGTAGTGTTCCATGCAGTCCGGGCAGCCCTCGAGGTGGAGCTGGATCTCCAGCGCCTCGGTGTTGGTCAGCTCTCGGTCGACGTAGCGATCGAGCTTGTCAGAACACTCTTCACACTTCATGTTTGTGCCACCTGGGTGGGCCCGTTGGGCCGCACGATACCCGATTCGCGGGCGTAGTCATAGAGGGATTTTTGAAGCTGCTGCCGCGCCCGGTGGAGCCGCGACATCACCGTCCCGATCGGGACTCCGAGCGTTTGGGCGGCGTCCTTGTAAGAGAAGCCTTCAACGTCGACCAGCAGCACGACTTCTCGGTGCAGCGGTGGCAGCTTGTCTACCGCGGACACCACCTCAGATGCTGCGATCTTGTCGAGCACGTCCGCCTCCGGCCGGGCGCCCTCGTCGCGCAGCTTCTCGTAGAGCACGAACTCGCCGACGTCGTCCAGGCTCACGTCGTCCTTCCGCGATCCCTTGAAGCGGTCCCAGAAAAGGTTGCGCATGATCGCGAACAGCCAGGCCTTCATGTTCGTGCCGGCCTGGTAGCTGTGCTGGTAACGCAGCGCACGTAGATACGCCTCCTGGACCAGGTCCTGAGCCGCATCCGGGTCGTGGGTGAGCCGGAGCGCGCCCCTGTACAAGGTGTCGAGATGTGTCAATGCCTCTTCCGCGAAGGCAGTTTGTGCGGCCGGTTCCGCCATCAGTAATGCCAGTGTAGGATCACCTGCCTTGCGATCATTTGAAGCGGCGTGGGGCCGTCCGTATTCCCAATGACGCGCCGCATTCGGATCCTTCAGGTGGGATTGGGCGATTGGGGCCGAGACTGGGCGTGGCGCGTCAATCCCACGGTCGACGAGGTCGAGGTGGTCGGTTACGTGGATTCAGACCCGTCGGCGCTTGCCTTGCTGGCGAAACGACTGCCCATGTCGCGCGAAAGTTGCTTTGGTTCCCTCGCTGACGGGATCCAGGCGACGCAGCCCGACGCCCTGCTCGTCACGACCACCCTTGCCGGCCACGCACCGATCGTGCGCGCCGGACTCGAGGCGGGGTTGCACGTGCTCGTGGAAAAGCCCTTTACCGACACGCTCGCGACGGCCGCGGCGCTGGTTTCGCTCGCCGCCGCCAAAGGTCTGATCCTGATGGTGAGTCAGAACTACCGATTCTTCCCGGCGCCAAGGACCGCCGCGATGCTCGTGCGCGAGCGTGAGCTCGGCGATCTGCACGGAATCGGAATCGACTTCCGCCGCGACTACTCGTCTCCGCCGAAACCTCGCTTCCGGCTGCATTCAGATCCCCAGCCGCTGCTGGTCGACATGTCGATCCACCACTTCGACCTGCTGCGCCTCGTGTTGGGCCGCGAGCCGGATCGCTTCCTTTGCGCCGTCGCGAACGCCGGGATCGGCGGTTTCGACGGGCCACCTACCGCTGCCGCTTCGATCCTCTTCGGCGACGTCCTGGTGAGCTATCGCGCCAGCTGGATCAGCGCCGGAGCGAAGACGCCGTGGGCCGGCGAGTGGAACATGGAGTTCGAGAACGGGCACGCGCACTGGACCAGCCGCGGCGACAACGGCGTCCTCCACGACAAGGTGGTGATCACGCCGAGGCGCGGCAGGCGGAGTGTCGTCGAGCTGCCCTCGATGTCGCGGATCGACCGGGCGGGTACCTTGGGTGAGTTCGCGGCTGCGTTGCTCGAGGGCCGTGAGGCGGAGACGTCGGGCCGCGACAACCTGGCCACGCTCGCGTTCACGCTGGCGGCGGTCGAATCGTCCGCACGGGGAAAGTGGATCGAGCTGGAAACGGCCGGTGCCAGGTTGGGGGCCAAGATTGGCTAGTCTGGTCAAGCCCAACCGGGGCAACACGAGGCGGCTACGAATGCTTTCGATTCGCAAGTTCGTCGGTTGTATCAAGGTCGCGGCAGGGGTTTCCGGCGTGCTGATGCTTGGAGTGTCGACTCAATCCGCATCGGCGGGATCCGTCTCGGTCGATTACGCAGGTGGGCCGCCCGTCGCAAACCTCTCCAACACCAACCTGCCGGCTCCGAGCGCGGCATGCGTGGCCTCAATACAGGACATCAAGACGGCCTTCGCGAACGACCGCTCCGAAGACGCTGCCGAGCGAGCCCAGGCTTCGCTCGAGCCGGATTCGGCGGCCGACCAGGCAGAGGACGCCACCGAGCTCGCCAATTTCAAGGCTCTGTTCAGCGCCGCCCGCACCGCTTGCGCGGCAAGCATCGCGGCGGCTGTCCAGGCTCACCACGCCACGGGCAGTGTCAGCAGCCAGTGCACCGCCGCGGTCCAGGCGTGGAAGGCTGACATCAAAGCACTGTGGGCGTCGCACACGCGGCCGACCTCAACGCAGCTGGCCCAGCTGCGCACACTCGGCGCGAACGCACGCGCAGCGTGCGGTTGGACCTGGAATCGCCGGTAGGTCAGCTCTCCGCATGCCGGCGGCCGACGCGGGTGCCGATTGAAGTCAGCACCTCGTAGCTGATCGTCGACGACCACTCGGCCGCCTCTTCGGCGGTGATCACCTGGTCGCCGTCGCGGCCGATCAGCGTCGCGTGGTCGCCCACCACGACGCCGGGAATGTCGGTCACATCGAGCGTGATCGCATCCATGCTCACCATGCCGATCAACGGCGCCCGCCGGCCGCGCACCAGGGCGTAACCTCGATTGGCGCGCGTTCGGTGGACGCCATCGGCGTAGCCGATCGCGACGGTCGCGACGCGGGTTGCAGCGGACGCCGTCCACAGCGAGCCGTAACCGATCGTGGCGCCCATCTCCACCGTTTTCAGGTGCGTGACGGCGGCGCGGAGCGCGAGGGCCGGCTTCATACCCGGCCACTCACATCCGTAGATCGCGATGCCACACCTCACCGCGTCCAGCGCAAAATCCGGATGGTTCAGCGAGCCGGCCGAATTGCAGGCGTGGCGCATCCCGGGGCTCACCTCAAATCGCGAGACTGTGTCCAGGAAGAGCTCGAACTGGCGGCGAGTCATGGCGGCGTCGGATTCTGATTTCGCGAAGTGGGTCCACGTCCCCGCCAGGCGCGTGCCGCGCGATTCGTCGATGAGGCGCGCGAGGGCCGGCGCATCCTCCGGCGCGCAACCGAAACGCCCCATCCCGGTGTCGATCTTGAGGTGCACCGGCACCTGGCCATCCGACTGACCGAGCGCCTCCGCCAGCTCGCGGCTCGAGACCGCGATGCCGCAGCCGGTTTCGGCCGCGGCCCTTGCCTGCCCAGGCAGAAGCCCGCCCATGACCAGGATCTGCTCCGAGTCGACCAGGCCGCGCAGCTGGATCGCCTCTTCGAGCGTCGCCACCGCAAGGCCGCCGGCACCTCCCTCCAGTGCGGCATGCGCGACCGGCACCGCGCTATGGCCGTAACCGAAGGCCTTCACCACGGCGAAGAGCCGCGTCCCCTTCGGCAGGTGACCGAGGATCTGGGCACAGTTCGCGCTGATCGCGCCCAGGTCGATGTCCGCCCAACGAAGCGAGCTCGTCAGAGGCCGCCCTGGCGCAGCACGTTCATGACGAGCGGGATCTCCGGCAGCAGGTCACCGGCGAGCAGCCCGGAGTCGCCCAGGCGCTGGGCGATGCGAGCACCCGCCGCGGCGTGCACGTAGACGCCGGTCACCGCGGCCGAGAACGGATCTGACCCCTGCGCGATCAGGCCGCCGATGATGCCCGACAGCACGTCGCCAGTGCCGCCGCTGGCAAGCGCGGGCACCTCGTGCGGGTCCTCGCTCACGCGCCCGTCCGGATGCGCGACCACCGTGTGCGCCCCCTTCAGGACGACGATGGCCCCCCACTCCTTGGCTGCCTTGCGGGCGGCGCCGGCGCGGTCGGCGTTGATTGCCTCCGCGGTCTTGCCTGTCAGCCGAGAGAGCTCTCCGGGATGGGGTGTCAGAACGCGGTTCTTGCCGAGCTTGCCCTTGGAACGCGGCGAATCGGCCAGCGCGTTGAGACCGTCGGCGTCGATGACGAGGGGACACTTCGCGTGCAGCGCGAGGAGCCGGACCAGGCCGGCCCCGGTCCGAGCGGCGGCCGTCGACGACAGGTACGCCGCACCCGTCAGGCCGAGGCTTCCCGCCAGTACGACCGCTGTCCCGAAGGTGCCCTTGTGGGCGTCCTTCGGCCGCCGCGGGATCATGAGCGCGTCCGGCGCGGGAAGCATGGTTGCCACGTCCGAGATCTCGAGATGCGCGGTGGCGACTGCAAGGCGGCTGTGATGCGTGATGCTCACCTCGACCTGGGCGCCACGCCCGTCGCCGAGCAACCGCACCCGAGGTGCGCCTTTCGGGCCGGGCAGAACCTCAATCCGGCGCCGCGGGAAACAGATGCCGGTCCCGTCGAAGCACTTGATCACGGATTCTTTGGCCGCCCACCGGCCCGCCAGGCGCTCGTCGTCGCCCGCGCAGTACGCCTGCTCCGCCGGTGTGTAGACCTTGTCGAGGAAGCCGCGACCGGAGCGCTTCACGGCAAGGGCGATGCGATCGACCGAGACGGCATCGACGCCGATTCGCTGCACGGATTCATTGTGGGGTTATGGGCTCATCGGGAGCCCCCACCCGGCGGCTTCGCCGCCGACCTCCCCAGCAAGTGGGGAGGTGAACACCCCCCACCCGGCCGCTCTGCAGCCCGACCTCCCCGGCGAGCGGGGAGGTGAAGCCTTGCCGCTCTATTCGACGGTGACGCTCTTGGCGAGGTTTCTTGGTTGGTCTACGTCTTGGCCTAGCTTGGTTGCCACGTGGTACGCGAACAGCTGCAGCATCACCGTGTTCAGGATGGCGGAGGACGCTTCCTCCACGGCCGGCATCTCGAAGATGTCGGTGGCGACGCCGTTCAGCGAGCGGTCGCCTTTCGAGACCAACGCGAGCACAGGTGCCTCGCGCGCCACGATCTCGTGCACGTTGCTGACCATCTTGTCCTTGGTAGGGCTGGCCGTGCAGATCGCCACGACCGGGAACTGTTCGTCGAGCAGCGCGATCGGACCATGCTTCAACTCGCCGCCGGATGTCCCCTCGGCATGGACGTATGAGATCTCCTTCAGCTTGAGGGCTCCCTCCAGCGCGACCGGATAGCCGAGGCCGCGACCCGCGTACATGAAGTTGCGGTACTGGCTGTACTTGTGGGCCAGCGTCACGATCTCCTTGTCGCGTCCCAGGAGTGTACGCACCTGGTCCGGCAGAGCCCGCAAGGCCTCCACGACTTCGCCCCGCCGCTCGAGCGAGATCCGGCCTTTCGCCTGCGCCAGCCGCATTGCGAGCAGGTAAAGGCTGATCAGGTGCGAGTTGAATGTCTTGGTCGACGCCACGCCGATCTCCGGCCCCGCGTGGAGGTAGATCGCACCGTCCGAGTCACGCGCGGCGGAGCTGGCGATCACGTTGGTCACCGCAACCGTCAACGCTCCTCGCGCACGAGCCTGATGCATCGCCACGAGGGTGTCGGCGGTCTCGCCCGACTGCGTGATCACCACGCTCAGCGCGTGCTCGCCAAACGTCGGCCTTCGGTAACGGAACTCCGAAGCGTCCATCGCGCGAGCCGGGATGCCGACCCAGTCCTCGAGCACGTACTCGCCGATCATCGCCGCGTGCAACGAGGTGCCCATGCCGAGCAGGACGATCTCCTGCAGTTTGTTCAACTCCTCGTCTGAAGCCTCGAACTCGCGGAAGGAAACCAGTCCGTCGTCGGTCAGCCGGCCGCGCATCGCGTTCGCGATCGCTTCGTCGGTCTCGTGGATCTCTTTCAGCATGAAATGCGGGAAGCCGCCCTTCTGCGCCTGGGTGACGTCCCAGTCGACGTGGACGATCTTCGGCTTGACCGTGACGCCGTCCAGCGACGAGACCTCTGCGCCCAGCGGTGTGACCGCTGCCACCTCGCCCTCGCCCAGCACCAAGACACGCTTCGTGTACGGGATGATCGCCGTGATGTCGGATGCGACGTAGTACTCGTCATCGCCCAGACCGACGACGAGCGGCGCGTTGAGCCGCGCGCCGACCAGCAGCTCGGGATCGTCGCTGGAGAACATCGCGAGCGCATAGGCGCCCTGGATCCGTTTCAAAGCGACGCGAACCGCCGCCAGGAAGTCGCCGTTGTAGTACTTCTCGATGAGGTGCGGCACGACCTCGGTGTCGGTCTCGGAGGGAAACTCGTGACCCTCCGCCTCGAGCTCCGCCTTGAGCTCGGCGAAGTTCTCGATGATGCCGTTGTGAACCACGAAGATCTTGCCGTGGCAGTCCGTGTGCGGGTGTGCGTTGATGTAGGTCGGCTTGCCGTGTGTCGCCCAGCGCGTGTGGCCGATGCCGAGCTTGCCTGTGGGCATGTTCGCGTTGAGCTTCTCGATCAGGGTGTCGACCTTGGCCTCGGACTTGGTGACGCTGGTCCGGGTCGCTTCACCGTTCTTGGGCAGCTCGAGGACGGCTACGCCCGCCGAGTCGTAGCCACGATACTCGAGCCGCTTGAGGCTCTCCATGAGGATCGGCGTCGCTTCACGGCCGCCGAGATAGCCGATGATCCCGCACATCTGTATACCTCTACTAGAACACCCGGGTTCCTTATTTCGACCGTTGGTGGAACGTTGAAACGGCTGCTGAGGCGGTCAGGTTACACCGGGCGGCGCTCTACGGGGTCGGGTTGACGGCCGGGTTCCGGGCGATCCGGTAGGTGATCTGAGCGTTGGTGGTGGACATGTGGATCCTGGTGTCTGTCTGTGGGATGCGCACGCTGAAGGTGTGATCAGAGGTGAACGAGGCAAGCGATACCGCCGGCAACGTGATGGACTGGATGCCGCCAACCACATCCGGCGCGCCGCTCAGCGTCACCAGCTGCGGGGTGATGACAACCCCGGTGACGTGGTATCCGGCAGGCGGCGGGGCTGTCGGCAAGGCGTCGACCAGGGCGACCTGAATCGTCAATACGCCTTGCTTGGCCTGCACGATCGCGGTCACGGTTTGAGGCGACCATGTGATGGCGGGAATCGTCGTCGTCGACCCCAGCTCGAAGGTGCTGCCACCCCTCTCGAACTTGATCAGCGTCGCCAGCTGCTCGCGCGAGTTGGCGTTGACCGGAGCGTCGACGTTCGCGTACGCCGCAAGGTCCTTCAGCACAGCCGCCGGCCCGATCACGGTCACCTGGCACACGCCCGGCGGGCTCCCGCAAACAGCCTGCGCCGACGTGATCTGCCAGCCCTGCGCCGCCGACGCTCGCACATCGATGTCCAGGGCCCTCGTCACGTAGTCCTCTACGTCAAGGGTGACCGGTGAGATCGACGCCACGCTCGCTCCCGATCCCGTGTTCTTGGCCGCCGGCGTGACCGCAATCGCCGTCCCCTTCGGCAGCTTGGACAGATCGATATCGGCCGTGATCACAGCTGTTCGTATCTGGGCTGGGGTCCCCGTGATCGTTGCCCGGGTGCTCGCCGGCGGGTTGTTCAGGACCAGCCCGGTTCGCGGAGTGTTGTCGTAGCTGATGTGGGCGTTGACGCTGACCGTCTGGACCGGCGACTCGGCGAAACTGACGGCGCCCAGGAGCAAGACGGTGAGGCCGAGCGAGAGAGCCTTCAGCTTCCAGTCGATGAGCAGCCACTGGGCGAGGGCCGTCATCGAAGGAACCTGAAGATGCCGTTTCCGTTCGAGGAGGCGACCTTTAGAGCGACCCGCCGGCGCAGGCTGTCAGGGTCGAGGTTGCGGCTGATCTTGCCCTCTTCGATCACCGAGATGTTCCCCGTCTCTTCCGAGACAACGAGGACGAGCGCATCCGATGCGACCGGCCGCTACGACCTGATTCCCGCGCACGATCACAGCGCCGTCGTGCAGTGGCGAGTTGGGGTAAAAGATCGACTGCAGCATCTCGGCCGAGATGTCTCCGTTGATGCGCACGCCGGTTGCGGCGTAGTCCTCGAGCCCGACCTCGCGCTCGAACGCGATCAGCGCCCCCGTCCGCTTCGCGCTCAGCCGCTCTGCGGCGCGGATCGACTCCGAGATCGCCTCGTTGTACTGGCGCGTGTTAAATCGAGAGAGCGGCCGCCCGATATGTCCGATGCGACCGAGCTGGTCAAACGCCCGGCGCAGCTCTGCCTGGAAGATCACGATCACCGCGATGACGATGAAGAAGGTCGCGTTGCGGAAGAGCCACGACAGGAGAATCAGGTTGAACGTCGTCGAGATAACGCCCACGACCGCGAGCAAGATGAGGCCGACCAGGATCTGGGTGCCCTGCGTCCCACGCAGCAGTCGGAGCAGCTGATAGAGCACGAACGCCACCACGGCCACGTCGACCACCTCGATCGGGCTGACGTGCCGGATGACCTCCACGAGCTGCACCCAGAACTGTTGGATCATGCAGCGAACAAGCCTGCCATCAGCGCCATCTGCGCGTAAAGGCGGTTGCCTGCCTGCTGGAAGACGACCGACCGCGGACCGTCGATCTCCATCAAGGCCTGGTCCACTCGGTACGCGCTGAACACTTTCTGCCGCACCGCCCGCTCATCTTCCTGGCCCATGGAAGCCCAGACGTCGGTGTAGATCACGGTGGCGTCGACGAGGGTGATGTTGTTCGTGAGCGTGACCCGGAAGTTTCCAGAGTCGATGGTACGAGCCCTTGCGACCACCCCGGGCTGCGGATCGTAGCCGGGAGGCGTGATCACGGTGAGGCCGAAACCGGCCACCGCCGAAGCCTCGATCAACGAGTTCGCGATGTTGTTTCCGTCGCCGATATAGACGACGTGCTGCCTGGTCAGGTCGCCGCCGACCTCTTCCATCGTCATCAGATCGGCCAGGACCTGGCATGGGTGGGAGCGATCGGTGAGGGCGTTGATGACAGGCTTCTCGGACGAGCGCGCGAGCTGCAGGAGGTCCTCGTGCGCCCGCAGGCGCGCCACCACACCGTCGACGTACTGATCGAGCACTCGAGCTGCGTCGGCCACGCTCTCGCGGAACCCGAGCTGCACATCCTGGCCGGTGAGGGTCGTCGTCGACCCGCCAAGCCGCGCGATCCCAACTTCAAACGACACTCGCGTCCGGTGCGACGGCCGCTGGAACAGCATGGCAACGTGGCGACCGGCGAGGGGTCGCTCCGTCCAGCGTCCAGCTTTGATCTCGTGGGCCAGGTCGAGGATCCGGCGCAGGTCGGTACGTTCGAGGTCGGCCACATCGATGAAGTCGCGTCCAACGAGCGAGAGCACAGGAGCGATCATGATCGCTCTACCCGCTACAAACGGGGGTCGATAAGCTCTCCGGCGACGACGGGCGAGACCGCCAGGTCGCGCAAGGAGTCGAACTCTGGCAGCCGGGCTCGGACCTTGGGGTCATCCCGAAGGCGGAGGATAAGGTCTCTGCAGGCGGCCGGCTGGAGGCCGAACAAGGCAGGCTTGAGGATCAGCGGCGGCTCGTTCTTGAGCTGAATCGTCAGCCGGTCCGTCAGTCGCACGTGAGGCCATGAGTGTGGCTCGGACAGGGTGACGGCCTCCATCGCGCTCCAGACGGCGCGCATCTCGTGTCTGCCCTCGATGACCAACAGCCGGTCGCGAAAGAGACACAGCCGGGCCGGCGGCCAGGTGAGAAGCTTGCCGGCCGCCCACGCG
>WNGD01004511.1_pt1 | contig 13691 bp, 10 predicted proteins | sample 5400671 | NCBI WGS metagenome assembly WNGD01 (sample SAMN13153369, study PRJNA577476) | soil metagenome | isolation source: 40 cm soil or saprolite under grassland replicate 2 | place: USA:California | collected 2016-06-15
GCCGAGATCGCGCGCTTCGTCGCGGAGGTCCGCCGGCGCGAGGCGATCCTCGGGCGCGACCACGACCGCCTCGAGGCGGAGCTGCTCGGCTTCAGCCGCGACAAGCACTGGCGGTGGACGGGCTTCCGGCGCGCCCCGGCCGGCTTCCCGAAGGCCGAGCTGCTCGAGCGGAGGACGCGGCTCCGCGCGGCGCTGGATGATTTCGTGCGGCGGGCCGGAGCCGACCTCGCCCCGCGGCTCCGCGACGAGCTCTGGCCGGTGGTGGAGGGCTACGACGCTCTCAAGAAGCGCGCGGGCTGCCTCGACTTCCTGGACCTCCTGCTGCGCGCCCGCGACCTCGTGCGCGAGAACACCGAGGTACGCGGCGAGCTCCAGCGTCGCTTCACGCACCTCTTCGTCGACGAATTCCAGGACACGGACCCGCTGCAAGTGGAGATTCTGCTGCTGCTCGCGGCGGACGATCCTGGCGAGCGCGACTGGCGACGGGTCCGTCCGGTCGCCGGGAAGCTCTTCCTGGTGGGCGATCCGAAGCAGTCGATCTACCGCTTCCGCCGCGCCGACGTGGCGCTCTACGAGCGCGTGAAGCGGCAGCTGGTCGCGGCGGGCGCCGCGCCCGTCGATCTGAGCGTCAGCTTCCGCGCTGTGCCGGAGATCCAGGAGGCGGTGAACGCGGCCTTCGCGCCGCGCATGCAGGGCGAGCCGCGCTACGTGTCGCTCTCGCCGTACCGGGCGGGCGTGGAGACCCAGCCCGCCGTGGTCGCGCTGCCCGTGCCCGCCCCCTACGGCGACTTCGGGACGATCGTCGACTGGCGCATCGACGAGTCGCTGCCGGACGCCATCGCCGCCTTCGTCCAGTGGTTGGTCGAGAAGAGCGGCTGGACGGTGACGGAGCGGGAACGGCCTGCCCAGCGGGTTCGGGTCCGGCCGCGCCACGTGTGTTTGCTCTTCCGTCGCTTCCGCACCTACCTCGCCGATGTGACGCGGCCCTACGTGCGCGCGCTCGAGGCGCGGCATCTGTCGCATCTGCTGGTCGGCGGGACCTCGTTCCACGTGCGCGAGGAGGTCGAGGCGATCCGCAACGCGCTCGCCGCGATCGAGCGCCCCGAGGACGAGCTGGCGGTGTTCGCGACCCTGCACGGGCCGTTCTTCGCGCTGGGCGACGGGGCGCTGCTCGCGTTCCGCGAGCGCTACCGGTCACTGCACCCGTTCTTCAGGGTGCCGGACGATGCACCCGAGCCGCTGGCCGAGGTTGCGAAGGCGCTCGCGGTGCTGCGCTCGCTCCATCGCGGCCGTAACCGGCGACCCATCGCCGACACGATCGGACGGCTGCTGGCCGAGACGCGCGCGCACGCCGGCCTCGCCGTCTGGCCGACGGGCGAGCAGGCGCTCGCCAACGTGACGCGCTTGATGGACCTCGCCCGCCGCGCCGAGCGCACCGGCGTGACGTCCTTCCGCGCCTTCGTCGAGTGGCTCGCCGAGCAGTCCGAGCACGGCGAGGCGGGCGACGCGCCGATCGTCGAGGAGGGGACCGAGGGCGTGCGCATGATGACGGTCCACGGCGCGAAGGGGCTCGAGTTCCCGGTCGTCATCCTCGCGGATCTCACGTGCAACGAGACGCCGAGGGAGCCGCGACGGTGGGTCGATGCGGATCGTGGGCTCTGTGTCCAGCAGCTCGCGGGGTGCACGCCGCCGGAGCTGCACGAGCATGCGGCGGAGGAGATGGCGCGGGAGGGTGAGGAGGCGACGCGGGTTCTGTACGTCGCCGCGACGCGGGCGCGGGACCTGCTGGTCGTGCCGGCGCTGGGGGACGGGCGGTACGACGGGTGGCTGCAGGCGCTGACACCGGTGCTCTACCCGCCGCCCGCGCGCGTCCAGCTGCCAGAGACGCGGCAGCCGCCGGGGTGCCCCGCGTTCGGCGTGGAGACGACGACGGGCCGGCCGGACAACGTGCCGCGGCCGCCGGACGCGGTGGCGCCCGGGCTCCACGTGCCCGAGGCCGGGCGCCACCGCGTCGTGTGGTGGGATCCGGCGACGCTCGCGCTCGACGTGCAGGAGTCGGTCGGCCTCGCGCAGCAGAAGATCCTGGCCGTCGACGAGCGTGGGGTGCGCGCCGAGGAAGGCGTGCGCGCGCACGCGGCGTGGCAGGCGGAGCGGGCGCGGGTACGGACGGTCGGAGAGGCGCCGAGCCTGCGCGTGCTGACCGCGACGGAGCATGCCGCGATCGGCGCCGTGCCGGCGGCCGAGGTGGCGGTCGAGTCGGCCGCTGCTCCCCGCCCGCGCCCGCACGGGAAGCGCTTCGGCACGCTCGTCCACGCCGTGCTCGCGGCGGTGGAGCTCGACGCCGGCCGCGCCGCCGTGGCGGACACGGCGGCGCTGCAGGGCCGGCTCCTGGGGGCTACGGCGGAGGAGGTGGAGGCGGCGATCGACACGGCCGTGCGTGCGCTCGCGCATCCCTTGCTGCGGCGGGCCGCGGACGCCGCGCGCGCGGGGCGGTGCCGGCGCGAGTGCCCGGTCGGGGTGCAGGTCGAGAGCGGGGTGCTCGTCGAGGGCGTTGTCGATGCGGCGTTCCTGGAGGAGGGCGAGGGGTGGACGGTCGTCGACTTCAAGACCGACGTCGAGATTGCGGGGCGGCTCGACGAATACCGACGCCAAGTGGGGCTGTACGCCGAGGCGGTGGCACGGGCGACGGGGGTGCGGACGCGAGGGGTGTTGTTGCGGGTGTAGTGGGGATGCCGGTCGGGACGGCGAAACCCCTGGCAACGAAAAGATGGACAGACTCCGAGTCAGGTCCACGTCTCGATCTTCGGCCGAGTGCTCGGACGTCGTCCTCCGCGCGACCGGCACCACAAGGCTGGTCTTTCGTCCGATCTTGGTCGACAACCCTACGAATCCGGACGCGGGGGTCAAGAACATTCCTCCTTCAGCGCAAGGGCCAGCGCGATGAATGGACCGACACAGAGGCGATCCCGCTCTCTCAACTCGAGAAGGACGAAGGTTATCGGCTCGAGATCAAGTCCTCTGAGCTGCTGGCTCTCTTCAGCAACCTCAAGGGCGTCGGCGCGGCCGCGCCCGTCGAGCTTGCGGCGAGTACACTACCGGGTAATTCCTGGTTCACGGCCGTCTTCGCAGCGCGACCGTCAGCCCGCGATCGCGGCCGACGTTCCCCGATGCCGGCGGTAGGTCTCCAGCACCCACCGGAACGCGGGATGTCCCTCGAGCGAGGCGCGCAGCGCAAGGACGTGCCGCGGGCGCGGCTCGGGCGGCGGGTAGGGGAACTCCGGCGGGAGCACGATCGGCGCGAGGAGCGCGGCGGCGGTCAGGTCGGCGACGCTGAACGCGTCGCCGACGAGATGGCCGGACGGCCCCACTTCCGCCGCGATCCGGTCGAGGCCGGCGCGCACGCGCGCGGGCGCGGCCGCGATGGCGGCGTCGTCGATCCCGTGGCGGAGCTTGTAGAAGGCGCGGAAAGCCGGCAGGACGGCGCGCACGGCGCGCCGCGCGCCGGGGCCCATGCCGGTGGTGAGGACGTTCCCCGCGCTGACGGGGTCGTGCGCGAACAGCGGCCCCACGATCGCCGTGCGGACCGCGTGACCGACCTCCTCGTCGAAGAAGTCCTCGAGCGCGAGCGCCCGCCGGCGCGCCGCCTCGTCGCGCGGGTAGAGGGCCGGCTCGGGCTGGAGGCGCTCGAGCGCCTCGATGATGCGCGTCGAGTCCGCGATCGCCTGCCCGTCGAGATGCAGGATGGGCAGCTTCGCCTGCCCGGTCGTCCACAGCGCTCGCGGCACGTAGCTCATCGCGAGCGCGCGCCGCACGTGCGGGATGCCCTTCCAGTCGAGCGCCCAGCGCGCCTTCTCGTTGTAGTGCGAGATCGGGAAGTGCCAGAGGACAGGTGGCCCGGTCACGCGGCGATCTCCGCCGACGTGCCGCGGTGGCGGCGGTACATCTCGGCCGCCCAGTGGGACGCTCGGCGACCGGCGAAGGCCTCGCGCCAGCGCGCGACCGGCGCGGGCAGCGGCCCCGGTGGCGCATAGGGGAACTCGGGGGGCAAGAAGACCACGGGCGCGAGGAGCGCGGCGGCGGTCAGGTCAGCGACGCTGAAGCGGTCGCCGACCAGGTAGCCGGAGGGCTGGAGCTCGGCCTCGAGGCGGTCGAGCGCCGCGAGCACCTTCTCGCGGCTGCGCGCCGTGCGTGCATCGTCGATCTTCATGTCAGCCCGCATCACGACCCGGAGGGCGGGGAAGAGGGCGCGGTAGAGGCGACGAGTGCCCGGCCCGAAGCCGAGCGTGAAGGCGGCCGCCGCGAACTCGGTCTCCGGCAGGAGCTCGTGGAAGAGCGCGCGCCGCACGTGCGGGCCGAGCTCCTCGTCGAAGAAGTCCTCGAGCGCGAGCGCCCGGCGGCGCGCGGCGTCGTCGGCCGGATAGAGCGCCGGCTCGGGTCGCAGGCGCTCGAGGCGCTCGATGATGCGCGTCGAGTCGTGGATCGTCTCGCGGTCGAGCACGAGGACGGGGACCGACTTCTGCCCCGTCATCCACAGCACGCGCGGAACGTGGAAGCCGGGTAGGAGCGAGCGCCGCACGTGCGCGATGCCCTTCCAGTCGAGCGCCCAGCGCGCCTTCTCGTTGAAGTGCGAGAAGCGGAACTGCCAGAGGACGGGCGGGGCCATCACCCCACGACCTCGGCCAGACGATCAGGCGAGTCAAGACGGGTGGCAACCCGGGTCGCTCCGGCGTAGAGTCACCCTCATGCGGACGCGCCGGGGGTGGGAGCGGGTGGCGGGCCTGGCGCTCGCCGGGCTCCTCTTGGCGGCCGCGTGCGCGGCCGATCGCCGCCACGCCGCGCGCCCCGACGACGACGACCCGGCCACGATCTCGGCCGACCGTCTCGACGACCTCGACGAGGAGGGCGCGATGACCGACCTCCTCGATCCGGAGGAGCGGGAGGCGATGGCGCACGCCGGGCTCCCGGGCGACGCGCGCCCCGGCGCGGACGAGGAGGACGCCGGCGACACGACGGGCAAGGTGGGTCTCTCCGTGCTCAGCGTGGCCCTCTCGGTAGGCGCCGCGGTCGCGCCCTTCTTCCTCTTCTAGGCGCTCTCGGCGAGCAGCCCCTCGAAGAACTTCCGGTCCGAGAGGAGCGACACGTCCGAGAGGAACATCTTCCCGTAGCGCTCGAAGTACATGAGCTGCTTGCCGAGGAGGAAGGTGCCGCGATCGAAGTCGCTGCCGATCGCGCCGTGCTCGGCGACGCCGCGGTGGAGCCGGCGCTGCTCGCGGAGCCGCCGGAGCCGCGCGCGCCACGAGCGGCTCTGCACGACCTGCCCTTCGGCCTTCGCGACCTGGCCCTGGATGGCGGCGATGAAAGTGGCGAGGCTCACCTCGCCGAAGGGGCGGGTCAGCATGGGCTCCATCACCCCACGCACGAAGCGCGCCATCTCCGCCTCGTCGAGGCCGAGGGCGCCGAGCGCGGGACCGTAGACCCGGAACAGCCGTGCCGCGACCTCGTCCCACGCCGAGTCGTCGCCGAGGGCCGCCTCGATGATGCGGCGGAAGAAGCGGTGCGTATCCGGGTCGAGCTGCCCGACGATGCCCCAGTCGAGCGCCGCGATGCGCCCGTCGCGGAGCAGCATCAGGTTCCCGGCGTGCACGTCGCCGTGAAAGACGCCGTAGCGGATGGCGGTCAGGAACCAGCCGCGCACGGTCTGCTCGACCAGCGGGCGCGGGTCGACGCCCAGCTCGGCGATGCCCGCCAGGTCGTCGATGGGGACGCCGTCCAGGAACTCCATGGCGAGGACGCGCGGGCCGGAGAGCGCCGGGTAGGGCTCGGGCACGACCACGAGGGGCAGGTCGACGCGCCTGAGCAGGTCGCGGTAGTGCGCCATGGCGCGCGCCTCGTTGCGGAGGTCGAGCTCCTCGGCCACCTGCTGGCGGAAGCCGTCCATCATGCGCACGAGCTGCCCGGCTTCGGCCACGCCCACCTGGCGCGACAGGAAGTCGAGAAGCGGCTCCATCAGGCGAAGGTCGGTCGCCACCACGTCCTCGATGCCGGGGCGGAGGACCTTCACGGCGGCGGTGCGCCCGTCGCGGAGCGTCGCGCGGTGCACGACCGCGATCGAGGCGCGGCCGATCGGGAGCTCGTCGAACGACGCGAAAGCCGACTCGAGCGGGCCGCCGAGGGTGGTCTCGACGGCGGCGCGCACCGCGTCGAACGGCACGGCTGGCCCGGTATCGAGGCAGGAGCGGAACTCGTTCGACGCCTCGTCGCCGAAGAGCCCGGGCGACGAGGCGATGAGCTGCCCGAACTTGACGTAGGTCGCACCGAGCTCCTCGAAGGTCAGACGGAGCGGGCGCGCGTAGGCGTGCTCGGCGATGGACCGCCGGAGGAGACGGCGGCCCGCGAGGCGGCGGAAGTTCCGCCCGGCGACGCGGAAGGTCCTGAGCGCCCGGCGCCGGAGCTGGCGGCCGCTCGGCCGCGGCAGGGCGAGCGGGACGGGCCGCGGGTACGCCGGCGGACCGTCGCTCACGCCGTGCTCGTGCGCGCGATGAAGTCGACGACCACGCGCGCCAGCGCCTCCCCCTTGTCCTCCTGGAGGAAGTGGCCCGCGCCGGCGATGGTGGTGTGCGGCTGGCCCTCGGCGCCCGGGACCGCCTGCTGGAGGATGCGATCGGCGCCGCCGGTGATCGGGTCCGAGTCGCTGAAGGCGGTGAGGAACGGCTTCGTCCAGCGGCGGAGGACCTCCCACGCCTTGCGGTTCGCTGCCGCCGCGGGATCCTCGGGCGTCACCGGCACGAGCAGCGGGAACTGCCGCGCGCCCGCCTTGTAGCGGTCGTCGGGGAAGGGCGCGTCGTAGGCGGCGACGATCTCGGGCGCCAGGTCCGTCACGCAGCCGCCCTTCACGATGCCGCCCACTTGGAAGTCGGGCGTCTCCTGCGAGTACTTCCGCCAGGCGAGGAAGGCGGGCCCCGCGGGTCGGTCGCCGGTGGGGAGGAAGGTGTTGGCGGCGACGATTCGCGCGAATCGTTCCGGGTGCTCGGCGGCGAGGCGGAGGCCGATCAGCCCGCCCCAGTCCTGGCCGACGAGCGTGACGTTTCGGAGCTCGAGCTGCTCGAGCACGCCGCGCATCCACTCCACGTGGCGCTGGTAGGTGTAGTCCTCGCGCCGGACCGGCTTGTCGGAGCGGCCGAAGCCGACCAGGTCGGGCGCGATGGCACGGTGGCCCGCGGCCGTGATCACCGGGATCATCTTCCGGTAGAGGTACGACCACGACGGCTCGCCGTGCAGCAGGAGCACGGGCGCGGCGTCGCGCGGTCCTTCGTCCACGTAGTGGATGCGGACGCCGCCCACCTCGACGTAGTGCGGAGCGAAGGGATAGCCGGGGAGGCTCGCGAAGCGGTCGTCGGGCGTACGCAGCGCTTCCATCTAGAGCTTCGCGATCACGCGCTCGGCGAAGTCGTGCAGGCCGCGCGTGACGGCCTCGCTGTCGAACCCGGGCGGCCCCATCGTGATGCGCGACACGCCCAGGTCCTGGAGGCGGCGCACGCCGTCCAGGTCGGGACGGCCCCGGCCCGCGCTGAGCTCGATCTCCTCCGGCTTCCGGCCGATGCGGCGGCACTCCTCGCGCAGCACGCCGAAGAGCGCGCGGAGCTTCTCGGGCTCGCCGACGGCCGGGAAGAAGCCGTCGCCGTAGCGCGCCGCCCGGCGCGCCGCCCACTCCCCGTGGCCGCCGACGACGATCGGCACGCCCGGCTTCTGCACCGGCTTCGGGTTCGACTCGAGCGGCCCCCAGCGGAAGAACTTCCCCGCGAACGCCTCCGGCGTCTCCTTCCAGAGCGAGCGGATGGCCGCGACCGACTCGCGCGTGCGCGCGGCGCGCTCCGCGAACGGGATGCCGAGGGCGTCGAACTCCTCCTTCAACCACCCGATCCCGATGCCGAGGATCGCGCGCCCGCCGGAGAGCACGTCGAGCGTCGCCACCTCCTTCGCGACGTAGATCGGATGGCGCTGCGGGAGGATCAGGATGCCCGTGGCGAGGCGCAGCTTCTTCGTCACCGCTGCGGCGAAGGCGAGGGGCAGGATCGGGTCGGGGATGGGCACGTTCTCGGGTCCGGGAATCTTGCCCGACGGATCGTAGGGATACTTGGACTGGTATCCCACCGGGATGACGACGTGCTCGACCGTCCAGATCGACTCGATGCCGACCTCCTCCGCCGCGCGCGCGAGATGCGCGAGGGGCTCGGGGAAACCGAAGGGGCCGGCGTTGGCGTAGGCGATGCCAAACTTCATGGTGGCTCGCAGCGATAGTCGAGAACGCGCGTCACCACAAGATGGGTGGGCGCGACGCGGATGACCCTGTTCCTCGCTCGTCTCCCATAGTACACAACGCCCAGCACCGCTGCCGTGAGCATCGACGATCAGGGCCCCGAGACGGCATACGGACGCGCTGGCGCAATGAAGCCATGAACGTCCTCCTCGTCACCACCGACCAGCAGCGCGCCGACACGATCGGCGCCTACGGCTCGCGGCTCGAGGCGACGCCCAACCTGGACCGCCTCGCCGCCGCGGGCGTGCGCTTCGACGCCTGCCGGACGCAGAACCCCTACTGCCAGCCGTCGCGCGCCACCATTCTCACCGGCCGCTACCCCTCGCGCCACGGCGTCTACTCGAACGGCGTCGACTTCCCGCAGGAGGACGTCGGCACCACGCTCTCCGCGCTCCTCGCCGCCGCGGGCTGGACGACCGCCTTCCGAGGCAAGGCGCACTTCGCGTCCACCTATCCGCGCACGCCGACCGGCGCGCTCGAGTCCGTCGAGGGCTCGGCCGCCATGCCCGAGGGCTGGCGCGGCCCGTACCTGGGCTTCGGCGACGTCGACCTGATCCTCTTCGGTCACCACATCAACCCGGGGGCGGACCGCGCGCCCGAGCACTGGGGGCCGCCGCCGCGCGGGCTCCACTACGCGCGCTTCCTCTTCCGCGACGGGCCGGAGGCCGGCATGCGGCGGCTGCGCTCGATGACCATCGAGGCGGCGCTGCGGCCGTCGCCGGCGCCCGAGACGTGGGCCTCGGCGCTCCCCGAGGAGGAGCACCCGACCACCTACGTCGCCGACCGCACCGTCGAGTTCCTCCGCCGCGTCCACCGTACGCGCCCGTGGTTCTGCTGGACGTCGTTCACCGACCCGCATCACCCGATGGACCCGCCCGCGCCCTGGTGCGACCGCTACGCCGCCGCCGACATGACCGTCCCGGCGCGCCACCCCGAGGAGTTCGAGCGCAAGCCGTCCTTCCACCGCGTGTGGGCGAACGGGCTTCCCGAGCCGATGGCGTGGGCGAACCCGGGCGGCGCGCGGCTCTCCGACCGCCAGCTCGCCGAGATGATGGCTGGCTACTACGGCATGGTGGCGCAGCTCGACCACGCGCTCGGCCGCGTGCTCCGCGCGCTCGACGAGACGGGTCAGGCGGACGGCACGCTCGTCGTTGTCACCACCGATCACGGCGAGCTGCTCGGCGACCACCAGATGCTCTTCAAGGGGCCGCTGCACTACGACGGCCTTCTGCGCGTGCCACTCATCATGTGCGGGCCCGGGATGACGCCGGGCCTTGCCGTGACCGAGCCCGTCGGTCTCGTCGACCTCGTCCCGACCGTGCTCGAGCTGGCCCGGCTCCCCGCGCCGGCCACCCTCGACGGCCGCTCGCTCGCGCCGCTCCTCGCCGGGCAGTCGCAGGGCCGCGAGTGGGTCCTCACCGAGAATGACCACGAGATGGGCTTCGTCCTCCACCTGCGCACCCTCACCACCGAGCGCTACGTCCTCACGCGCTACGACACGATGCCCGGCGTGGGCGAGCTCTACGATCGCGCTCTCGACCCCGGCGAGATCGAGAACCGCTGGGACGACCCGGCCTACACGGAGATTCGCCGCGACCTCCTTGCGCTGCTCGCCGAGGTCGCCAACCCGCGCCCCCGCCGGCTGCCGAACACGGGCTCGCTCGCGTGACGGCGCTTGTCAGCGCGCGCGCCGGACAGTAGACGAGCGCGATGAAGGTGGTCACGGCCGTGGTCGTCGCCTGCGCGATCGCGGGCCTCCTCTACCTGAGTCTCGACTCGGGACGGTTCGCCCCGCCCGCCGAGCGCGCCTTCTCGATGCCGCTCGTCGGTCTCGGCGTGATCTTCGCGGGCGCCGCGTGGGCGGCGTCGAAGGGTGGATACCCGGAGCGCGTGCCCTTCTTCACCGGCCTCGCGGTCGGCGTCGGCGGCTACGCGCTCGTGCGGCTCTTCATCTAGATGCGGCCGCGCGCTGCAGCGCCATCGTGCTGCGTTTGCGCCCGTAGAAGAAGTAGATCAGGAGCCCGATCAGCAGCCACACGACCAGCCGCACCCAGTTCTCCCACCCGAGGCTGTACATGAGCCAGAAGTTCATCCCCATGCCGGCGATGGGGACGTACGGCACGAGCGGGGTCCGGAAGGGGCGCGGGAGCTGCGGGTTCGTGCGTCGCATGACCCAGACCGCCGCGCACACGATGACGAACGCCATCAGCGTGCCGATGTTGACCAGCTCGGCCAGGATGCGGAGCGGGAAGAGCGCGGCCACGATCGCCACCAGCACGCCGGTCAAGATCGTTCCCTTGTGCGGTGTCCGGAAGCGCGGGTGCACGGCGGCGAAGAACTCGCGCGGGATGAGACCGTCGCGCGCCATGGCGAGCAGCACGCGCGCCTGGCTCAGCAGGAGCACGAGCAGCACGCTCGTGATGCCCACGACGGCGCCCAGCGAGATGAAGAACACGGCCACGGGGAGCCCGCGCGACGCGAACGCGCCCGCCACCGGCGCGTCGATGTTGATCTCGGTGTAGGGGACCATGCCGGTCAGCACGGCCGCCACCAGGATGTAGAGCACCGTGCACAGGGCGAGCGACGTGATGATGCCGATCGGCACGTCGCGCTGCGGGTTGCGCGCCTCCTCGGCGTGCGTCGAGACCGAGTCGAAGCCGATGTAGGCGAAGAACACGTACGAGGCGCCCTGCATCACCCCGTGCCAGCCGAAGGGGAGGAAGGGATGCCAGTTCCTCGGCCGCACGTAAGCCGTGCCGAGCCCGATGACGAGCAGCACGACGATCACCTTGAGGATCACCATCGCGGCGTTGAAGCCGGCGCTCTCGCGGATGCCGATCACGAGGACGGCGGTGATGAAGAGCACCACCAGCGCGGCAGGCAGGTTGCAGTACGAGCCGGTCGTCATCCACAGGCGCGTCGCCGGGTCGATGTCGATGGGCGTGGCCGTCCATCGTTCGGGAAGGGCGATTCCGAAGATGTTCAGGAACGAGAGGAAGTAGTGCGACCAGCCGTGCGCCACCGTGCTCGAGGCGACGGCGTACTCGAGCACCAGGTCCCAGCCGATGATCCAGGCGAACAGCTCGCCGAGGGTCGCGTAGGCGTACGTGTAGGCGCTGCCCGCGACCGGCACCATCGACGCGAACTCTGCATAGCAGAGCGCGGCGAGCGCGCAGCCGATCCCCGCGACCACGAAGGAGAGGATCAGGCCGGGCCCGGCCTTGTCGTGCGCGGCGAGCCCGGTCAGCACGAAGATGCCCGCACCGATGATGGCGCCCACACCCAGGGCCGTCAGGCTGACGGGCCCGAGCACGCGGCGCAGCCGGTGCTCGCCCTCCATCTCCGCGAGCAGGACCGCCACCGGCTTGACGGCGAAGAGCTGGCTCCGCAGCTTCATCCCCGCACCTCCTCCCGGGCGCTCCCTGGCCGCCACCCCCATCTGCGTGGGGGTATACCCGTTCCGCCCGGGGCGAGTCGAGTCAGCGTGCGCGCCGGAGCGCCGCGGAGACGTGCCCCGCGTAGGCCGACTGGAGCCGCTGCGTCACCGGCCCCGGCCGTCCACCGCCGACGGCGCGCCCGTCGAGACGTGCCACGGGCAAGATCTCGATCGTCGATGCGGTCAGGAAGATCTCCCGCGCGCGGCGAAGGCGCGCGACCGTGACACGCGCCTCGCGCACCCGCAGCCCGGCCCGGCGCGCGAGCGCGATCACCAGCGCCCGCGTCACGCCGGGGAGGATGCCGGCGTCGCGCGGCGGGGTGACGAGGGCGCCGCGCTCGACCAGGAAGACGTTCGCGCTGGTCGCCTCGGTCACCTCGGCCGCGGCGGTCACGTAGAGACCCTCGGCGGCGCCGCGTCGTGAGGCGGTGACACGACCGACGACCGCGCTCGGGTGCCCGACCAGCTTCAAGCCTCCCCACGGCGGGCCGGCGTCACGCGGGAAAGGGAGAAGGGCGACCGGCACGCCGTGCGCCTGACGCGGGCCGAGATGCGTCGGCAGGCGCCGCGCGGTGAGCAGCAGGGTGGGCCGCGCCCGGCCCTCCGGCACGAGCCCTTCGCCCGCCGTGCCGCGCGTCACGGTGAGGCGCACCGCCGCGTCGGCGAGCCCGCAGCGCGCGACCAGGCGATGCACGCGCCGCTCCCACACGCTCACGGGCCCGGGTGCGGGCAGGCCGAGCGCGCGCGCCGCGGCAGCCAGCCGGCGGAGATGCGCGGCGGTCGCGAACGGCACGCCGCCGTACGTCCGCCAGGTGTCGTACACGCCGTCGCCGTGGAGGAGGCCGCGGTCGAGGGCCGAGACGCGGGCGTCACGGGCGGGCAGGAACCGCCCGTTCAGCCAGACGAGCACCGCTCCAGCTCGGGGCGCGCGTCCTCGCCGAGGGCGAGGCGTAGCGCGGCCGTCTTGAGCCATGCCTCGGCGAGCTCGCGCTCGGGGTCCGAGTCGGCGACGATGCCGCCGCCGGCGTGGTAGCGGACCACGCCACCGGCCACGACCGCGGTCCGGATGGCGAGGCCGAGCTCCAGGTCGCCGCTGGGATGGAAGAGGCCGAAGGCGCCGGTGTACGCACCGCGCGGGACCGGCTCGAGCTCGCGGATGATCTCCATGGCGCGCACCTTGGGCGCGCCGGTGATCGAGCCGCCCGGGAAGGTCGCGCGCAGGAGCTGGGCGAGGCCCACGTCCGGCCGCACCCGGCCGACGACCGAGGACACCAGATGATGTACCGTCGGGTGGCTCTCGACGCGTGCGTACGCCTCGACCGTGACCGACCCGATCGCCGCCACCCGTCCGAGGTCGTTCCGCTCGAGGTCGACGATCATCACGTGCTCGGCCCGCTCCTTCGCGTCCGCCTCCAGCTCCGCGGCGAGGGCGGCGTCGTGCGCGCGGCCGTCGCCGCGTGGGCGCGTGCCCTTGATGGGGCGCGTCTCCACTCGCTCGCCGCGGCGGCGGAGGAAGAGCTCGGGCGAGTTGGCGAGGAGGCAGGCCGCGCCCACGTCGAGGTAGGCGCCGTGCGGCACCGGGTGGCGGCGCGCGAGCGCGGCGAAGAGCGCCCACGCCGGCGCCGCGAGCGGCGCCGCGTAGGGCTGCGTCAGGTTCACCTGGTAGACGTCGCCCGCGGCCAGGTAGGCGAGGATGCGGCGGACGGCGGCCAGGTAGCGCTCGCGCGGGAGGAGGGGGGCGAGCGGCGCCCTCGCGAGCGCGCCGTCCCACGCGGGTGCGGGGGCGGCGAGGCGCTCGAGCCACGCGACGCGCGCGCTCGCCGGCTCGGCGCACACGAGCGTGTATTGCGAGCGGCTCCGGTCGTAGGCGAGCACCGGGTCGTAGCGGGAGAGGACGGCGAGCGGCACGTCGGGTGCCGGCGCCTCGCCGCCGCGCCC
>WNGD01004512.1_pt1 | contig 13691 bp, 15 predicted proteins | sample 5400671 | NCBI WGS metagenome assembly WNGD01 (sample SAMN13153369, study PRJNA577476) | soil metagenome | isolation source: 40 cm soil or saprolite under grassland replicate 2 | place: USA:California | collected 2016-06-15
TTCCTCTCATCTCCTGCTCGTTTTTCTTCACCTACTGCTGTTCCTCCCAGCTCGTTTGAGGGCCATGTCTCGCTCCGGTGGCTTACACTCCCTCACTCAGCAATTAGCTCAGCTACAACCTCGTTGCGCACTTCGTGGGAACAGGGAGAAGAACCAGCGACCTCACAACGTCGCGTGACCTGTGGCGAACTGGCAGATCTGGCTTCTCAGTTCACGACCAATCAAGGAAACGTAGCACAGGCAATAAAGACCTGGCAAATCTGGCGAGACGCTTTTAACAAGAGTGGTGATCCAAGGCAAGCTGCTATGGCAAGGACCTTTGCACGCGAACTCACGGAACTGCAGGAAGCCATACATTAGTTGAGTATTTAGTTTCGCTAAGTCCTGTTGGGTTTCTGAATTACTTGCGACAATATTGCTGTGATATCATGGAAGGAATAACATGCAACCGGTTGAAGCTATTCTGGTGGTTGATCTCTTCCCACAGGAGCGAAAGCAGCTATTGGAGCTTTTTTCTGCGCTCTCAGAAGAAGATTGGAATAAACCGACCGTTTGTCCGGGATGGACCGTCAAGGATATAGGGCTGCACCTGTTAGGAGATGATATAGGATACCTCTCGGGCAAAAGAGATCACTTCAGCAATCCTCTCTTCAGAAACAAAGACATGCGTGAGTGGGAAAGTTTAGTAAAGAATTTGAATGCTGCAAATGAATTGTGGGTGAAGGCAACAGAACGCATCAGTTCCAGGCTGCTCTCTGACCTGTTAGCGTTAACCGGAAACCAGTTGTACGCATATATGCAATCGCTTGATCCGATGGTGATCAATGGCACAGTGAGTTGGGCCGGGCCAGGTCCTGCTCCGATGTGGCTTGATCTCGCGCGAGAATATACAGAGAGGTGGCTACATCAGCAGCAGATACGCGATGCCGTCAATAAGCCAGGGCTCAAAGAGAGAAGATTTTTCCATCCCGTCCTTGATACCTTTGTGAGAGCACTGCCTCACACCTACAGAGATATTCCTGTAACAGACATTACGGTGGTAAAGTTCGTAGTTACTGGAGAGGCAGGAGATGTATGGTACCTGGCAGGAGAAGCGAACAGATGGTCCCTCTATAAAGCTGTAGAACTCCAGCCGACCGCAACTGTTACTATGGACCAGGAAACATGCTGGAGACTGTTTACTAAAGGTATGGACAGAGAGCAGGCGATGGTGAATACTCTCATAGAGGGCGATAAAAAGCTGGGAGAAAAAATATTGGAGACCGTCTCAATTATTGCGTGAAATAATGGATAGGAAAGACTGCAAAAAATACTTACGGATGCTGGGCCATGAACTCCAGCAGCAACAGGTAACAGGTGAGATTCTCATCTGTGATAACATGCTGATGTTGCTTGAGATCAGGCAACCGAAAATCCGCAGAGATATTGATGCCTATCTTGCAGGTGATGACTCAGCCATTCACATCCCCAAAGATATTGCCTCCTATTTTAGCTATGACAGCACAACAATTCGAGAAGTCGTATTGCATATAGCCATTAGTGAAGGCTTAGCGAATGATTGGCTAACTGACGCATTGAAAACGCTTTTCTTTATGGATGCGCCAGCAGAAAAATGGCTGGAATATCCAGGATTGCGTATCTATCTGGCCTCGCCTGAATATATGCTGACTATGAAGGTCGCTTCTGGTTCTCTAGAGCAGAGCCGAGATATAAAGATATTGTTAAGAAAATTACATATTGCGCTTGCTCACGATGCATTGGCTCTCGTTTCAAAGTATATTCCTGCCGAGTTGCTAACGCCAGCCATGCAATCGCTAATTGAGCAAGCTTTTGTGGCATAATATGTTTGATCACATGTCTGTGTGGTTTTGTGGCAGGGTATCGTAAAGAGTTATGAGGCAACGTACAAATGAATAAGCTGGATATTGAGAAGTATTTGCAGATGGTAGGGCATGAGTTACATAAACAGGGATTGACTTACGACATTCTCCTGCTCGGCGGCGCAGTGATGTTAATCGAGGTTGGCAATCGTGATAGTACAGAGGATGTTGATACATTCTTCTTGCAGGATTTTGCTGCAATTATGAAAGCGGCTGCTGTCGTGGCTGCTCGTGAAAGTTTGCCGGATGGCTGGTTAAATAGTGCTGCAGCAGGTTTCACACACAATTTCATCAAGCAACCATCAAGAAATTTATGGAAGAAGTTTCCTGGCTTGCATGTATATACAGCATCGCTGGATTATATGCTGATTACGAAGATTATGGCAGGGCGTCCCAAAGATCAAACAGATATAATAGCTCTGGCAAAGGAATTGCAGATCTCGACAAGAAAAGAAGCTCTTGCTCTCGTCAAGCAATATGTGTCAGTAGATGATATAACACCTGATGTATTGCGTTGGATAGAGCGGTGTTTTAAATCATAGCTTACAGGTGAAAAGTTCATGACCACTTCAAAGTATCAGTGGCATACGGTTGCGAAAGCTTTTGAGGGTATCTGTAATAATCAGACTCCCTGGGTAGCTATTGGTAACTTTTTGAATGATTGGTGGTTTTATGCGGTTGAGCATCGGCGCGAATTGGTGGATACGCCACTTGCTCAAGCTTCTACACCTGAAACACAACGCTGGGCAGCTTTCTGTGCTGCAATGGTGGAATATCTCTGCCAACAGGAGTATTTGCCGTTCCCTATATGGACTGACCAGGCGTGCTACATTCTGGCAGAGCCCTGGTTTTTATTTGAAGAATGGGAGTCGCGAACATGGCTGTTTGCGACGACTCCCGCACCCTTTAAAATGCGCAATATCTACGGAGGTGACAGGATGTTCAATCACGTCCCTCATCGCCACCTGGCAGCGCATCCCTGAGCCAGTTCAACCTTGCTCGCTAACAATTCTTCCGTCGCGCATCCTGATAATACGGTTGGCCCTCTGTCCGACGTCCAGCGCGTGCGTGACAACCACAAATGTCTGCCCATTCTCTCTGTTCAGTCGGTACAGTAGATCCATGACCTCCAGTGCCGTTTCGCTATCCAGATTGCCGGTTGGCTCGTCTGCCCATACTATGGCTGGATCGTTGGTTAGCGCTCGTGCTATGGTAACGCGCTGTCTCTGCCCACCGGACAATTCGGCGGGTCGATGTTGGGCGCGGTCAGATAGGCCCACAATATCAAGCATCTCCAGGGCACGCTTGCGGGCCTTTTTGCTGGGAGTTCTGGAGACAAGCATTGGCAGTTCTACATTCTCTACCGCACTGAGCACCGGGAGCAGGTTGAACTCCTGGAAGACGAAGCCCATATGTCGTGCCCGGTAGGCTGTGCGCTCATTATCGCTCAAGTCGCGTAAATTATCGCCACGAATGAAGATATCGCCCTCGTCGATGCTATCTAAACCCGCGAGACAGTTGAGCAGCGTGGTTTTTCCACAACCGCTCTGTCCCATGATTGCAACCATCTCTCCCTTCTCTACCGCTAGATCAATGCCCTTCAATGCGTCTACGCGCAAATTCCCGCTGCGGTAGGTTTTCTTAACTTTCTGTGCCTGGATGATCATCATGTTTCCTTATTATGTATATATCCATGCTGGACATCATCATATAAAATATCAATATTTGATACTTACGCATTGGTGTTTCTTATTCCTAATGATGCAGCAATCTCCTGGAGTCGTGCTGGTTCGCTGATTGTAATATGCTTGCGGCCTAATGCGATGGCTCCCATGTCTTTGAGTTCGCGCAATGCAGTACTTACCGTTTCACGGTACACGCCCAGCCGTTCCGCCAGTTCTTCGTGACTCAATCCTTCCACAACAAGGGTATTTCCTTGCTGATGTGCCAGTTGTAGCAGGAGCGTAGCAAGTCGCGCGGGTGTACCCTTAAAGGTGGTATCGATCAGTTGAGCTTCGAGTTGCACGAGGCGCTGTCCCATGACTCTGAGGAGCGCCAGTGCGATTTCAGGCTTCTGTGTAAGCAGGTTCTCTACGTCATGGCTGGTCATGACGCCAACCTGTGATGGCTCTATTGCTTCAGCAAAGCTTGTATATACACGTTGCCCGAGCAATGGCTGTTCCCCGAAGTAAGTGCCCGCTCCCAACGTTGCCGTAACCAGTTTTCTGCCGTCTGTTGAAAGATGGTAGAGTTGTACACGTCCCGTGTTAAGCAAAAAGAGCGTGCTACCTTGATCGCCTGGACGATAGAAAATACGTCCAGGCGGGCAAGTAATCACGGTCGTGATCCGTTCCAGTGCGCTCACCTCTGCCGAATTAAGATGTCCGAAGATGTCACAATGCGCCAGGAATGATGCCTCCTCCTGTTTGCGTGAAGAGGCAGTTCTATGGTTCTGCGATTGTTTTTCTCGCATCTTACTATCCTGCATTACTGTTCAACTGCCGACATTACCTATTGTATCATCCCGTGTGAACCCCATTGGCTATACTCTTGAACTCGTCAGGTAGATTGCTTCGGTGCGATTGCGTGCATGCAGTTTCTCGAAGATGTTCTGGACATGTTTGTGTACCGTCGATTCCGCAATATCGAGGGCTATTGCGATCTCCTTGTTCTTACGTCCTTGACGCATTTGATCCAGAATCTGACGTTCGCGACCGGTAAGTGGTCTGGGGGGGCGTGGCGTCGCGGTAGGATCCTGTGGATCTGTTGCTCTGGCACGTCTTGCTCGCCGTGGTCTTCTGTATGCGGTTGCAGCCATCGAAGTCATTGCATCAGGAATAGAGCCTGGGGACCAGCAAGCGGTGAGGGCTTGCGTGAAGGATAAGCCTTTGTCCTCGCCCTTCTCCCTGGCCGGGTGCCATGTCATGGTCTCCTGGGCTTGCCATATGTTGCGTAGATGGGCCATGACGCTGGATGCAAGCGTGCCTGATATACAGAGATCGTTGCGGGCTGCACAGCGAATAGCGTGTACCAGTGCGTCGGGCTCGACATCTTTCGTGAGATAGCCCATCGCACCATTTTGTAAGGCCTGGAACACATGCTGCTCATGGTGCGACGTCATGAAGATCACGATGCATGCATTGGGGCAGCAGGTACGTATACGCTCCATCATCCCAAAACCGTTTCCTCCCGGTATATCCAGGTCCATCAAGATCACATCTGGCTGTGTCTCCACCGCCAACGCCTCTGCCTCAAAGCCATTACAAGCCTCCGCCACTACTGACAAATCACCTTCTTGCTCGATTACTTCACGTACTGCGCGGCGCATGAGCGAGTGATTATCAACGATCATGATCTTTACCATGTGTTCTTCCCTTTCTACTTCTACAACCCCTGTCAATGATATGAACTGATTAGCCATAAATTTGAATGACTATACTCTTCATTATACTTCTTTGTCTAAAGAAGCGAGTGGTGATACATGTATTTGTGTCCTGCATGTGTCTCCCTCTCTTTCTATTATACTCGCTGTATGGCATATAAAGGTGCTAATAGCCGAAATCGCTATCGTTAACTTTGTTAGGAATAATTTGCGCCGGTAAACTGTTCTAGTGATAGAAGTTGAGTCTCTCCCGTAGCGGCATGGCTTGCCTGTGCCGGGTGGCTCCACGAATATCAGGTCTCTCCACGCACACCCGGCACAGGCAAGCCATGCCGCTACGGGACGTTTGAATCGCCTGATGGGGGTCTGAAATTGTTGCTTCCCAGGCGTGACTGTGTTATACTTCTGAGTCAGCAGGGACTACCCCCTGCTAGTATGTGATTACGGTAATTGCATCATTAAGTACACACGCTCTTTAGACGACGCCAACCCTGGGGTCCATAAAATGCTAGCACCTGGGGGACCCTGACGCCAGTAAATGAGGAGAGCGGAGGATCAAAGGGAGGATCTGTTTTTGGCAAACATCATTTCGATGAAACAACTTTTAGAAGCGGGCGTTCACTTCGGGCACCAGACTCGTCGCTGGAACCCCAAAATGCAGCCATTTATCTTCATGGATCGCAATGGCATCCATATTATTGACCTCCAACAGACGGTAACCCGCCTGAACGAAGCTTACAAATTTGTTGAGCAGTTGGTGGCAAATGGCGGCACTATTCTCTTTGTGGGCACAAAGAAGCAGGCCCAGGAAGCGGTGGCTGAAGAGGCCAGGCGTTGTGGGATGTACTATGTGAATCAGCGCTGGCTGGGTGGTATGCTGACCAACTTCCAGACAATTCAGTCTCGTATCCGCTATCTGCGCGAATTAGAAGCGCGCCGCGATCGTGGTGACTTCGAGCGCCTGCCCAAAAAAGAAGTACAGCGTCTGCAGGATGATATGATGCGTCTGGAGCGTATCCTGGGCGGCATCAAAGATATGCGACGCCTTCCCAATGCTATCTTTATTATCGATACTCGTAAGGAGCGCACTGCTGTAGCTGAGGCTCTGCGCCTGGAGATTCCGATCGTTGCTCTGGCCGATACAAACTGCGATCCAGATGAGATGGACTATCCCATCCCGGCGAATGATGATGCTATCCGCGCGGTTCGCCTGCTCTGTTCCAAGATCGCTGATGCTGCGGTCGAAGGACGGCGCGAACTGGAGGCGCGACAGAAGGATGCCGAGCCAAAGGATATCGAGGAACCCACTTCTATTGAAATAACAACAACGCCTGAACTTCCGGCCCCGGCACCAGCCGCTGTGGAAGCTCAGTCCGAGCCCTCTCCCGCGGCTGCTGAAACTCCTGCTACTCAGGCAGAGACGCCCGGCGCTCCCGCTGAACCGGAGCTCGTCGCGAAGGAGGCCCTCTAAAACCGGGCACTATTCGTCGGGGCGGGGGGTAAGGGGCAAGACGCCTCCTGCCTCCCGCTTCTTCCTGTGTTCTAGACGAAATTGTTTCATTGCACGCTGGTATCGCGTGATATCAGCATTAAGCACATTTGTCAAGCACTCAGATGCCAAAAAAGATGGTCATAGATCGTTGCTCCATCGTCACCATCTGAGTATGATACACAATAAGTTGAGGAGAAATCACGGTTATGAACTACGCTGCTGCTGATGTAAAGAAGTTGCGCGAGGAGACTGGCGCAACCTTTGCTGATTGTAAAAATGCTTTGACCGAGGCGAAAACCTGGGATGAAGCGGTAAAATACCTTGAAGCGAGAAGCGACAAAAAGGCAGAGAAGATGATCTCTTCAGGCCGCGAAACCAGAGAAGGTGGCATTTTTTCCTATGTTCACCATAATCACAGCGTAGGGGTCTTACTGGAACTCAATTGCAGTACCGATTTTGTGGCACGCAGCGAAAGCTTCCGTCACCTGGCCAGCGAACTGTCGCTGCATATCGCAGGTGTCGCGCCTAAATATATTAGCTATGAGGATATTCCTGCCGAGGTTATCGAGGAGGCACGCCGCGAAGCTGCGGAGGATTCTTCGATGGAGCGTGTGCCTGCGGCTAAGCGCGAGGAAGTGATCGACAATAAAGTCAAAAAAGCGATTGGTGAGCAGGTTCTGCTGTTACAACCCTGGGTAAAGGACGAGTCGGTGACGGTTGGTGACCTTGTACGCAAGGTAATTGCCGAGACTGGTGAGAACATTATTGTGCGGCGCTTTAGCCGTTTCAAATTGGGTGAATAACTACAATTAGAAGAGGGTGTTGAGGGTTTGTTATGGCAGTTGAACTGAAGTATCGGCGTATCTTGCTCAAGCTGAGTGGCGAGGCACTGGGACCACAAGGATATGGCATTGACGCTGCAACGGTGCAGCGCATTGCTAACGAAGTTATGCGTGTACGCAATCTGGGAATAGAAATTGCCATGGTCATTGGTGGAGGCAATATATGGCGTGGGGCAGATGCTGCTGCCACGGGCATAGATCGCGCCACTGCTGACTATGTAGGTATGCTGGCAACAGTGATGAATTCGCTGGTCATGCAAGATGCGATGGAAAAACTCGGCATGGTCACGCGGGTGCAGACTGCCATAGAAATGCCGCCCGTAGCAGAACCATTTATCCGCCGCCGTGCGGAGCGTCACCTGGAGAAGGGGCGCGTGGTCATTCTCGCTGCGGGAAGTGGCAACCCGTTTTTCACAACTGATACGGCAGCGGCCCTACGCGCCGTAGAATTGAATGCAGATGTGTTACTCAAAGCGACTAAAGTAGACGGTGTCTATGACGATGATCCCATACATAATTCCCGTGCTCGCAAGTTTGATGAAATCAGCTATATGCAGGCATTGAATATGGGCTTAAAGGTCATGGATAGTACCGCGCTTTCGCTCTGTAAGGACAACCATATGCCCATCATCGTCTTTAACCTGCAACAGGCAGGGGCATTGGAGGCCATTATGCGCGGCGAAAAGTGTGGTACACTCGTCACTGACGACGTGAAAGAACCCGTTTCTTAATGGAACGATGTTCTATCTTTCTGCCACGTCTCGTTTTGGAGTAACACTTCGTCCATAGAAAAAGGGGTAGGCTATGACAGCAGATTTAATGGGAGATGCGGAAAGACGCATGCAAAAAGCGGTTGAGGCTCTTAAACAAGATCTCAACGCTATTCGCACCGGACGTGCCAGTTCGGCTCTGATCGAGCGGATCAATGTCGATTACTATGGCGCGCCAACGCCGATCAATCAGGTTGCAACGATCTCTATCCCGGAGGCTCGTCTTCTGGTAATTCAGCCGTGGGACAAGAAAATGTTGACCGATATTGAGAAGGCGATCCAGAGGTCCGATCTGGGTATCAACCCAAATAATGATGGACAGGTTATTCGCTTGAATGTTCCGCCCATGAACGAGGAGCGACGACGTGACCTTGTGAAGACGCTCCATAAGAAGCTCGACGAGCACAAGGTGGCGATACGCAACGTGCGACGGGATGTTCAGGATAAACTCCGTGATCGTGAAAAAAAGAAAGAAGTTTCCGAGGATGAGCTGAAACGTAGCATTGAAAAGCTGCAGAAGCTCACCGACCGCTACATCGATGAGATGGATAAGGTCGGGAAGACCAAGGAGCAGGAGATTCTGGAGGTCTAACGTTGGCCAAGATACAAGATCTTTTTTCTTCAACTAAGAGAAAAGAGGAAGCACAGTCACAATCTATTGCATCTGAGCAGGCTCATCGTCCAGTGCGCCACCTGGCTATCATTATGGATGGCAATGGTCGCTGGGCAACGCAGCGCCATCTTCCACGTCTGGCCGGACATAAAGCGGGTGTGACCGCCTTGCGGCGTGTCGTGGAATGCGCCTCCGATGAAAATATAGAGATGCTTAGCGTGTATGCCTTTTCAACCGAGAACTGGGGACGACCTCGTAGTGAAGTTGATGGCCTGATGCGTCTCTTCTGGGAGACAATTCGCTCGGATTTGGAGAAGTTACACCGCGATGGAGTGCGGCTGCGCCATCTTGGTCGCCTACAAGATCTCTCGCCAGACATTCAAAAGGCGGTACGGGATTCTGTGGAATTGACCCGTCATAATACCCGTATCGGCCTGAATGTCTGCTTCAATTATGGTGGGCGCGCCGAACTTGTAGATGCCATACGTCAGATTATTGCTGATGGGAAGGCGCCGGAAACCATTACAGAAGAACTGATCGGCTCTTATCTGTATACTCGCGATCTACCCGACCCGGATATGGTTATTCGTACCGCTGGAGAGATGCGTGTCAGTAACTTCCTGCTATGGCAATCCGCGTACAGCGAATATTATGCAACACCTACGCTCTGGCCTGATTTTGGACGAGAAGATTTACTCGCGGCGCTGGATAGCTACCGGCAACGTCAGCGCCGCTTTGGGCGTCTGACTGTGTCTCCAGGCTAGTAGAAAATAGATAACAAAAAGTGGGGCGGTTCTTCTAGCCGTCCTGCTTATCTGTTTCGTATGCCTATATCTAAGAGGGCACGCTTCGTGAGTGTCTTTGCAGTCGCGAAGAGGATGGTAATCGTTTGCAAGGCACCAGTGAACAGAATATAGAATCGGGTATGCCCGAGCCTGAAAAGACCAACAAACAGGGTCAATCTGTCGGTCAGCGCTGGCTGACCGCTCTGATAGCTATACCTATCGTTCTGGTATTTGCCTGGTTTGGTGGTTGGCTCGCTTTTGCTGCTACGGTATTTGTGGTGGTGCTGGGGACTATAGAATTATATAATATGTTACTTCACGTAGGTTATCATCCACTTATCTGGGTTAGTTTTGGTCTGAGCGTTCTTTTTCTAGTTGCTGCTATGCTGCCCCAGTACAGGCTATCTATCATCGAAATTGGTCTGGGCGGTTCATTGCTCGTTTCGTTCCCCTGGCTGTTCTTCCGCAGGCGACTCGATGGCGCGATGGTTGACTGGGCGTTGACGCTGGCGATCTCTATTTATCTGGGCTGGCCTACGAGCTTTCTGTTGCTCTTACGTGGCTATGAACCAGGAACGCTCCATATTGGAAGCGGCTGGTGGATGACGTTGCCAGCAGGTGTGTGGTGGCTTCTTGTGGTGCTCCTGGGCGTCTGGGGCTTCGATGGGGCTGCATTCTTTAGTGGGCGTCAATTTGGTCGGCATAAGCTGGCGCAAAATATCAGTCCTAGCAAGACATGGGAAGGTGTGCTGGGTGGGCTGGTGCTCTCTATTATCGCCTGCCTCGTTCTCACTGTTATGCCGTTGCATGTGCCCTGGTACCTTGCGATCCTGCTCGGCATACTTATCGGTGTGGCTGCGACGCTGGGCGATCTCGCGGAGTCGCTTATCAAACGGCAAACTCATGTCAAAGATAGTGGTCAGATTATGCCTGGTCATGGAGGTATGCTTGACCGCATAGATAGCATTCTGTTCGCTGTCATCGTGGTCTATGTATTTTCCCAACTGGTTCCTATATTCTCGTAGGGGTGAGGCTGGCCCTCACCCGGTGGATCGAGATATTCCGGCATTGTTCAATATGTGAGCCGGGTGGAGGCCAGCTCCACCCCTACTGGTGTACGGGTGCTATAATCTGGAGAGGGGTAAATCCCAGGCTTGCTCGAAATGGAAGGGCATGCGGAGATTTTTGCCTACAGGTTGAATGAAAAATGACTACGTTTCCCAGGCGTATTGCTTTACTTGGTAGTACAGGTTCGATTGGTCGGCAAACGCTCGACGTGGTGCGACGTTTTCCCGACCATTTTAAGGTCGTTGCCCTTGCTGCTCGCAGCAATGTTGAACTACTGGCAAAACAGGTGCAGGAGTTCAAGCCCTCCCTCGTCACCTGCTTTGCTGATACTCCGGGTGTTGAGGAGAAAGCTCAGGCAGCTTTACCTGGCGTAGTTCTTGGCGAACAAGGGCTGCTGGAAGTGGCAACGCATGCAGAAGCCGATATTGTTGTGGCAGCTACTTCAGGCTTAAAAGGGCTCAAGCCAACGCTGGCGGCTATTGGGGCAGGAAAAACTGTCGCTCTGGCGAACAAAGAAACGCTGGTGATGGCGGGTCACCTGGTAATGCAGGCTGCGCAGCGTGCTGGCGTAGCCATTTTGCCCATCGATAGTGAGCATAGCGCTATCTGGCAGTGTTTGCGTGGCGAAGACAGCCGGGAGGTCAATCGCTTGCTCCTGACTGCCTCTGGTGGACCATTCCGGCATGCCACGTTGAAGGAGTTGCAATCGGTAACGGTCGAACAAGCCCTGGCCCATCCTACCTGGCGCATGGGCCCTAAGATCACCATTGACTCCGCAACTCTCATGAATAAGGGCCTGGAGGTTCTCGAAGCTCGCTGGCTTTTCGGAATGCCATTTGAGCGCATAGACGTTGTGGTCCATCCTGAGAGCATCGTTCATTCGATGGTTGAGTTCATCGATGGATCTATTAAGATGCAAGCCAGTTTGCCCAGTATGCACCTGCCGATTATGAATGCCCTGGCCTATCCGCAACGACTGAATAGTGCCGATACAGGCTTTATAGATGAACTGCGCTGGACTGATGTAGCACGACTCAATTTTGAGGATCTGGATATCACGCGTTTTCCCTGTTTCCGCTTGGCACTGGAGGCAGGCAAACGCGGCGGAACGTATCCATGTGCCCTGGTCGGAGCTGATGAAGAGGCGGTTGAACTCTTTTTGACTGGCGCGCTAGATTTTCTGGGTATAGCACAACTCATAGAAGATGTGCTGGAGCGTCACCAATCGGTAGAACAGCCGGACGTGACAATGATATTGGAAGCATGTGCGTGGGCGCGTAAGACAGCACGAGAACTCAGGGCGCGGCGTGTATAGCGTCTGAGAGATTATTGATATGACAATTCTGCTCATCCTGATGGTTACTTTCATGATGAATGATGTGATGCATAGGGGGAGCTAAGTGGAGTAGTTTTAGTATGCGGAGAAAAACGCGACAGATTCATGTTGGCAATGTAGCGATCGGTGGCGATGCACCTGTTGTGGTGCAATCGATGACCACCACATACACACGTGACGTAGAAAGTACCCTGGCGCAGATCTATCGTCTTGAGGACGTTGGCTGCGAAATTGTGCGCGTTGCGGTCCCTGAGATGGAAGACGCCGTGGTGCTCAGGGAGATTAAACGGCGTATCCACGTTCCTCTCGTTGCCGATATTCACTATAACCCTGCGCTTGCAATGGAAGCGATCAAACAGGGAATTGATAAAGTACGTATCAATCCTGGTAACCTGCTCAACGGACGTAAATCGCTGGAGCTGATTGTGAAGGCTGCTAAGGAACATGGTACGGCAATGCGTATCGGAGTTAACTCTGGCTCCATTGATGCGCTTGACAAGGTTGCTCAGATGCAGCGCATCCAGGTTCGCTTGCGCGACGATGGGACGCTGGAGCGCAGCGATCCTGCCGAAGCTCGCCGCAAAGAGCGTGAGCATCTAGCCGAGCGTATGGTCACAAAGGCATTAGAATATATTAGCTGGTGCGAGGAACTGGACTACCACGAGATTGATGTCTCGCTCAAGTCGTCCGCGGTCCTCACTGCCGTTGAAGCTTATCGCCGCTTCTCACAGCGTTCGGACTATCCACTCCACCTTGGTATTACTGAAGCTGGTACTCTGGTCTCCGGCTCCGTAAAGTCTTCCGTTGGCCTGGGACTCTTACTGGCAGATGGCATCGGCGATACCATTCGCGTCAGCCTGAGCGCTGAGCCGGAGGAAGAGATACCCGTCGCATACGAGATCCTGCGTTCGCTGGAACTGCGCAATCGCGGTGTTACATTCGTCTCCTGCCCATCCTGTGGACGTGTTGAGATCGATGTCATTAGCGTTGCCAATGAGGTCGAGAAGCGCCTGGCAAAGGTGCAAACACCTATCCACGTAGCTGTCATGGGCTGTGTCGTCAATGGCCCTGGCGAATCGCGCGATGCCGACGTCGGTCTCGCCGGTGGCAAAGGCAAGGGCGTCATCTTCCGCAAAGGCGAAGTCATCAGGACCGTCCCAGAGGATCAGTTTCTTGACGCCGTACTTAAGGAAGTCGCCAGCTTGCTGCCAGAGCACGAAGCGCGCGTCGTCTATCCTGAAGGTGGTATCAAAGAGACCGCTGGTTCCCATCGCACCCGCGACGAGGGCATGAACCTGCCCATCTTGCAGCGATAGTCATAGCATAGGTGTTCGTCGCTTTTGCTCATCGAGTATCCACGGTCCGCAGGGCGACCGCAAGGGTCCAATGCCATTCAAATAAGAAGAACCTGCTCATTGCTCTCAGAAGAATGGAGGAGGAGCACAAAATCTTTCCAGGTTTTGGTCTGATCAGGAAAGACGAAGGGGACATCCTTTTCTTTCTTGGCGAAAAAGCGCGTTCTG
>WNGD01006893.1_pt1 | contig 13690 bp, 9 predicted proteins | sample 5400671 | NCBI WGS metagenome assembly WNGD01 (sample SAMN13153369, study PRJNA577476) | soil metagenome | isolation source: 40 cm soil or saprolite under grassland replicate 2 | place: USA:California | collected 2016-06-15
ACGAAAACTTTGTTTCTTGAAGCCGGAAACCGAGCTTATGTGACTTTACCCGCACTCCATCGGCACTCGCTCAACCCGACACCCCGCATACTCACGCGGACACGTGAAAACACGACTGCGTACCGTGCCGGCGGGTGTACGATATCGATATGCGAAAGCTCTTACTTCAACTGGTACCGATGTTCCTGATCGTCGTGGCAGCCCCGGCGCAGAATCGGATTTCGCCGGAAAAGGCCGCCAGTATGAAAGCGGATCTGGTAGGCCAAGTGGATGCAATGAAGAAGCAGGCGCAGGTGATGGTGGACAGCGTCTTCAGCTTCGGCGAGTTGGGCTTCCAGGAGTTTGAGACCTCCAAATATCTCACCGGTCTTCTGGAGAAGGAGGGCTTCAAGATCGAGAGGGACGTGGCGGGCATCCCCACCGCGTTCGTTGCCACGTGGGGGCAGGGGAAGCCGGTCATCGCCCTGGGTTCGGATATTGATGACATCCCGCAGGCCTCCCAAAAGCCGGCAGTGCCGTACCACGTGCCAATGATCGAAGGCGCGCCGGGGCACGGCGAAGGCCACAACTCGGGCATGCCGCTGAACATCGTGGCCGCGCTGGCGGTGAAGCAGGTGATGGAGCGCGAGCATCTCTCGGGCACGCTCAAGCTGTGGCCTGGAATCGCCGAGGAGCAACTCGGCTCGAAGGCCTACTACGTCCGCGAGGGACTCTTCAAAGATGTAGACGTGGTACTGTTCGCGCATGTGGGCGACAACTTCCGCGTGACCGCCGGGCCGGGAAATCAGACCGGCATGGTTTCGGTCGAATACACATTCCGAGGAGAGACGGCACACGCCGCCGGGGCTCCGTGGCGCGGGCGCAGCGCGCTGGATGCGGTGGAGCTGATGGACATCGGCTGGAATTTTCGCCGCGAACATATCCGCGTGGGCAGTCGGGTGCATTATGTGATCACCAACGGCGGCGACCAGCCGAATGTGGACTTCAGCGTGCCCATTGCCGAAGACATGTATGAGAACATGACCGAAGTCGGGTTGCCGCAGTGGTCCGAGCAGGATCAGGCGCTTGCCAAGGCACTGCAGCATGAGCTGAAAGTTCCTGAACGCGGCTTGGCAGGAAAGATACCGGAACTGAAAAAGCCACAACCACTCTTGGATGACGACAACGGCGTTGGTCCCGTGGGCGGCGGATCCGACGATATCGGCGACGTTTCCTGGGTGGTGCCGACCGTCACGCTTAACTATCCGTCCAACATCCCAGGAGGACCGGGCCACAACTGGGCCAATGGAGTTTCGATGGCCACGCCCATCGCGCACAAAGGTGTGATCGCGGGAGCCAAGGTGCAGGCCATGACCGTGATGGACATCCTGACCCGCCCCGAATTGGTCGACAAAGCCTGGGAGTATTTTCAAAATGTGCAGACCAAGGACACTAAATACCAGAGCTTCCTGCGGCCCGACGACAAGCCCGCAATCTGGCTCAACCAGAAAATCATGGATGAGTATCGGCTGAAGATGAAGGCGCTATATTACGATTCTTCGAAGTACGACACGTATCTGGATCAGCTCGGGATCCAGTACGGGGAGTGGAAGTAGCCCGGGACCGAGTGGCTCAACATAAAGGGAGAGCTTGCGCAACTGCAGTATCACCGCCGGGCGCGCGGGGGAGAATGACCAGTGCTCCGATAATCATTTTTCCCCCGAAATTCAAAAGACCCCACTACCGATTTCTTGAATTTCTTGACAAACCTCGCAAGCGGGCGTAGTCATTCGTTATCAAAAATCTTACACACTTTTTATAAAGCAGTAGAGCGTCAAGGAAGAGCCGGGACCCAGGCCTAAACGCCTGCCATATTTTTTTCGGATCTGCAAATTTGCATTCGAAAGGAGCGGAGTATGGTACGGAGGACGGGTACAAGCCTGCATGCGTTTGGAAGATTGGCAACAGCGATTGTTGCATTGATCGCATTGGGAACCTGCCTGGTTTTTGCTCAGACTTCCACGGCGACCATTTTGGGCGTCGTGCGAGACACCTCAGGGGCGCTGGTGCCGGGAGTGAGTATTAGCGTTAAGCACGTCGACAGCGGGCTCACGCGCACCGCGATTAGCAACGAGCGCGGCGGCTACAACGTGCCGTTGCTTCCCGTGGGCGCATATGAGATCACCACGACCATGCCGGGCTTCAAGAAGGAGGTCCGGAGCGGCATCAATCTTGTGGTGGGTCAGGAAGCGGTGGTGGACCTGATATTGGAAGTGGGAGCTGCCGCGGAGCAAATAACGGTGACCGAGGAGGCTCCTCTGGTGAACACGACGACGAGTTCCACTTCAGGAGTGATCACAGAGCAACAGGTCAAGGACTTGCCCCTGAACGGCCGCAGCTTCGATCAGTTGATAACGCTCAACGTCGGCGTTTCCAATGCCACTTCGAATACGCTCGACAGCGGCAACTGGAACATGTTCTCGGTGGCGGGGAAGCGTCCGGAAACCAACCGGTTCATCATCAACGGAATCGACTGGGTTGGCGGGAACGCCAACGGCCAGTACATCACGCCGGAAGGAGCCAGCCGGCAAATGCTGGGCGTGGAAGCGGTGCGGGAATTCAACGTTCTCACGGACACCTACAGCGCCGAGTATGGAAAACGGGCGGGAGGTCAGATCAATATCGTGACGACCTCCGGGACCAACCAATTGCACGGAACCGCGTTTGAATATCTGCGCAACAGCACTCTGGACGCGCGCAACTTCTTCGATCAAACGACTGGTGCCCCTCCGTTCAAACGCAACCAATTTGGAGGGTCTCTGGGAGGCCCGCTCAAGAAGGACAAGATGTTCCTGTTCGGGACCTATGAAGGGTACCAGGAGCGGTTATCGCGTTCGAGCGCCTCGATTGTTCCGGGCACCTTCGCCCGCAAAGGTCTTTTGTGGCCGGATAATCCCTTGGGTATGCCGGCTGGTACGCCGGTTCCCGGTCTGAAGCCGGACATGCTCAAGTACGCGAACGCCTTCTGGCCTGCGCCCAGCACTCCCGACCGTCCCGACGGAAGCTCGATCTCCTACTCGAATCCGCCGCAGAAGATCGGGGAAAGTTTCGGCCTCGCCCGATTTGACTACGTCATCTCCAGCAAGGATTCATTCTATGGAAACCTCACGGTTGACCATGGCCTGAGGATCAACCCATGGGGCGGAGGCGGCGGGGGCGACCCGAATTTCCAAACTATCGCCAACTTACACGCCAAAACCCTCAGCTTGAAAGAAACGCATGTTTTTTCTTCCAGTCTCGTGAACATCGCGACGTTCGGCTACGCTGGGACTTACGCAGACAGTGTCAATGCTCCCGCCGTACCGATGTCCAAAGACGTCGTGTTCCTCGAGGGAGGTAATCCCGGCGCCCTTATCATTGGCGGTGGGATCAGCGCGGCCTCCGCCTCTGCGATCGCGGGTGTTCCGGGCAACAACCCCTATTGGGGCGTGAGGAATTACTTTACGTATACCGATGACGTGCGCTTCATCAAAGGCAAGCACTCCTGGAGCATGGGAGGCTGGCTTCTGAAGGTGCAACAAGATCTGTCTGGCGTGGCATTGTCATCGGCGGCCAACGTCGCCTATTCAACCATATTGGCATTTCTCCGGGACCAGCCGAACAACGCTATCCTGACGCGGAATGCGCCTACGCTGGGCTTCCGCTCCACGGAAGGTGCCTGGTATGTCCAGGATGACATGAAGCTCCGGTCGAATTTCACATTGCGCCTGGGATTGCGGCACGAGATGACCAATGGCTGGAACGAGGTCGTCGGCCGGTGTTCGAACTACAGATTTGATCCCGGCTTTGTCATCCAGAGGGAACCCATCGTCGGGAAATCCTGTATCGATCAGAACCACGCCAAGCTGTTGTTGCAGCCGCGCGTCGGCCTGGCCTGGGACCCGACAGGCACGGGAACCTGGGCGGTGCGCGCGGCGTTTGGAATCCACAACGATCTGATCGATAACCTCGGCATCCGCGCCCAGGCTGGTATGCCACCGTTCGCGGCCCGCGAGTCGTTGCCGGTGACTCCAGCGACGGGGTTCCTTCCTCTGCTTCCTCTCAAGAAGGATGCTCCGCTACCGCCCACGTGCGGCCCAGGGATCCCGCAACCCTGCTCGATTTATCAACCCACCGGTTTCGATCCGAACATGTTCACCCCGACTGTCCAGATATGGGACCTTACCGTGGAACGCCAGCTTGCCAAAGACCTGGTACTCTCGGTCGGCTACGTCGGCAGCCAGTCCTACCACACCAATACCACGTTGGATAGCAATACGGCCCCTCCCGTGGCGTGTCAGAACCCACAGGGATGCCGAAGCGGAGGCGTTTTGGCTCTGCCAACCGATCCAACACTCCTGGCAACCCGGTACACGGTGCCGCAGGGCACTCTTTATATGGCGCCGGGAACGCGCCCGAATCCGTACGTGTCCTACACCCAGTCCTGGTTTGGTTGGGGGACCGCCAGCTATCATGCGCTGAATGTGTCGGTGCTCAAGCGCGCGACGCGCGGGTTGACCTTCAAAGCGAATTATAGCTTCTCGAAGGCGCTCGATTTGAACTCCGCCATCCTGGCGCCTTCAGGGGAAAATGAGCCCACGAACCTTGTCAGTCCCTACAATCGCCACCTGAACAAAGGCGTCGCCGCCTACAACCCCGTACACCAGTTCAATACGAACTTCAGCTATCAGTTGCCGTTCGGAAGCGGGCAGCGTTTTGGCAGTGGCGCCAGCGGGTGGGTGAACCGATTGATCGGAGGCTGGCAATGGAATGGGATCGTCAACGCTCAGGTCGGTTTTCCGTTCACGCCTTTGATTGGCTTCAATAACTCCGGCACCGGCGAGGGAACGCAACCAACCGACGTAGCCGACAGGAATCCGAACTTCAAGGGTCCAGTGATCTTGGGGACAGTGGAACACTGGTTCGACCCCCGCGCTTTCTCGATGCCGATTGCCGGTGCCTTCGGGAATGCGGGACGCAGTGCTTACCGCGGCCCGGGCCTGTTCAACGCCGACACGTCCTTTTTTAAAAGGATTCCCATCCGGGAGAGCGTGACTTTGCAGTTCCGCGCGGAAGCGTTCAACGTTTTGAATCACACTAATTTCGCGTTCCCGAATCAGGTGGTCTTCCAGGGCACCAGTTCCAACTACAGCTATAGCGAGTCCGCGGGCCAGATTACAAATACGGCCACGACCTCGCGGCAACTCCAGTTCGCGCTGAAGCTGCTGTTCTGAGATTCAGGGTCGCACCAGGACGCACCCCTAATTTCTGAAGTACAAGAAATTAGGGGTGCGTCCCTGAATCTCCCACGAATGAAAGCGGATTGTAAAAAGATGTTCACACCGCCGGAGTCCTCCCACCGATCTGTTGCTCGAGTTGAAGCCTGGCGTGGTGTAGTTAAACGACACCACGAGCACGTGGGGCCGGCCGAAGGACGAAATCTGCTTTTGTTGCGCGCGATTGAAAACGTCGTTGATCAACGGAGGGTTGGGCGTCAAATACGAAGTGTCGGAGTTTGCACCACTCGTCAACTCTTTCTGAAAAGTGTACGACACTTGAACCGACAGGCCGTGAGGGTGTGCCAGCGTTGAGAGCCTCATTCACAAAATAATCGTACGCGGTTCCGTGAAACTGGTTTGTGCCGGATCTCATGGTGTAGTTGAAGTATCCGCCACCCGCCTGTCCATACTCCGCATCGTAATTGCTGGTTTGAATGGACATTTCCTGAATGGCTTCCATGCCCGGTTGAACGCCTTGATTCAACTGCCGCCAGAGGCCGTTGGTCGCGTCCTGACCATCAATGCGAATGGATTGCGAACTGGAAGGCATTCCGTTAATCCGCAGGGTGTTGTCATTAGCAAATGCCGCTCCCGGCAAAAGCGTCATCGCCTGCAGCGGATTTCGAATATTCCCGAGGACGCCTGCGGCGCCCAACGTGAGGACAGGGAGATTGCTCAACGTATCCGAGCTGAAGTTCTGGCTTATCTCGCCGCTTTCCGTCTTGAGCAAAGGCGCAGCCGATTCCACAGTAACCTGCTCCCCCGCGGCGCCTACCTCGAGCGTGACGTCCACACGAACAACCTGCGCAACACCAATGACGAGGCCCGGACGGACAAATCTTTTGAATCCGGGAAGCATAGTAGAAAGCTCATAAGTACCAACCGGCAACTGGGCGAGCGTGAAATTCCCCGTTTCTGAGGAGCCCGCCTGATACGCAATGCCGGTGGCGACGTTCTTTGCCTCAACAGTCACGCCGGGCACGACGGCCCCGCTCGTATCGGAAACGGTACCCGTAATCGAGCCCCCGGTCCGTCTGGGCAAACGTGGCGATTGCGGACAGTAGTAGACAAATCGCTACTATTGATGAGCGCACTTTCATGGCCTCTATCCCTCTTTCTCAATAAACATAAGAACCCGTTAACGAAAATAGAAAAGGGCGCCGATTGCGATTTCCCAATTGTGAACCGCGCCGGTAGCGGGATAGTACGCGCCGCCTGGATTCAGAGGTTGCTCGGGAAGGCCGAATCGCGGGATTCCAACGATGTGATCTCGCAAATCGAACCGAACGCCGATATTTTCGGTGGCTGCTGCTTCAAATCCACCGCCGAAATTCATGCCAAGGGTTGTGTCGGAACCGATTCGGGTCGGACCGCTGAAGAAATTCGTTAATGCTTGTTGCTTGGCTGTTTCCGTTGGGCTGAAACGCGTCAGGCCGATGCCGACGGTGACGAATGGCCGAAATTCTTCGCCGGGTGGAACAAAGTGGTAAGAGCCATTAACCAGAAATTGATGAACAAACAAATCGAACTGACGTTCCACCGAACGTTCGTTGGGAGCCAGGAAATTGATGGTTTGGATGATGCGAAAGTCATTCGCCCCGAAGCTGTAGGCTGCCTCTCCGGCCCAGTGGTCGGCCAAATCAACACCAAAGCGGAAGCCAAGTTTGCCGCCTTTCTTGAATTCGCTTTGAAAGGGGCCGCTTGGAGTGCCAGCGAGCGTGAAATTCCGGTCGCCATTTATGAAAGAGCCGGCCACAAACACACTCACGCGAGGGTTGGCATACTGAGCCATCACAGGATATGCGCTCAACATCAACGCTACTGCCGCTAAAGAGATGATCTTAACCATCGTGTGTATCCTCCTGAGGTTTGCCTATTGAGATGGACATCAGTCAAAAGTGTACTGAACAACAGCCGATACACATAACGTCAGACGTCCTGAGGTCGCCTGGGAATTCCCCTTAGTCAAAGAAAACAGAATGAGCCGAACGCGGGCTAAAGCCCGCGACTACATGCTTGCCTGCACGTTATCTCAAGCTTGTAGTCGCGGGCTTTAGCCCGCGTTAATCCGGAAAGCGATGCGATGATTCTTGGCTCCGCCGTGCCAACGATGGTCTGGTCCAGAGCGGCCAGCAGCATCGACAGCATCAAGCCGGACAACGTGCCGATCATTTGAGGGCGTGTTAGCTGAATTAGTCCAGACGTGCGCCATACACTCGGTGTCCGGTCCGCGGCGACAGCAGTGGAAGAACGTTCTTGCATGCGCGGTAACAGTAGACGGTCTCGAATTTCCTGTCAATTCGCCGACAAAGGGCTCGCGCAAAAATAACTTGGCAGAATGCGGGCTCGGGAGGATCTGACCAATGTTCAATTCTCAATTCTCAATGCTCATCCGAAAGGAGAAGCCGCCGCATGTGTGCGAGCCGTTTTAATTGAAGCCGGAGCGATTCGGCAGAGTTCCGACCTCCACTTCGGATGAGAATTGAGCATTGGGAATTGAGCATTGGTCAGATCCCCGTGCTTAGAAAATCGCCAGCGGATTGACCGGTGATCCCGTGCCGCCTTCAACGGGTAGCGGCGCGAATGTGATCAGGAATTCATAGCGTTTCAATCGTCTCGCGGTGGCGACAGCCTGCTCCAGGTCGAGGCACTCGACAATGTTGATGCCCATCCAGTTGAGCACAGCGACATGGATGGGATTGCGCATTCCTTCCCAGCCTGGTCTCGGATTCCAGTCGATGTTGAAATCGTGCCCAATGAAGGCTGGCAGGCGCTCGTGCATCCAGGGAATCGTGTCGGCGTAATAACCGGAGACCTGTCCGGTCCATGGCCCCATCTTCTCGCGTCTCTTCCACCGTCCAATGTAGAGCAGCGGCACATCCCCGGGTCCGGCCTTCACGCCCGACTTCTTTTCCCAGGCTTCCAGGTCGGCGCGCGTGACCGGCACACCTGGCTCGACCCACTCGGCGCCTTTCAATTGAGCAATGTCGTATAGGACAGCGCGAGTAACGATGCCGTCCTTCCAATTCATGACGCTGCCCTTTTTGCATCCGGCCTCGGGGGTGATGTTGTCCTTTACTGGAATGCCGTTGTACATCTGGCCGTCGACGAAGAAGTGACACCAGGTATCAATGTGCGCCACGGTCTGGCCGTGGTAGCTGACCTGATAGTCATCGGTCGTTCCTCCATCGGTGATCGCGTTTGTCGTTCTCTTGAACACACCATTCGCATTGACATCGGCGGCAGCTTGCTGAGGCTCAGGATGGGCCAGCGACACGACAATCCCTTCCTTGACCAATTTCATCGCGCTCATGACCTTCTGCGTGGTAATCAAGTTCGACGTGCCCTTGTTGTCGTCCGTGCCCCACTTGCCCCAGGTCTTGAACTCCGTGCGCCATCGCTCATAGTTGGCGCGCATTGCCGCGGTGTCCGCGGGAGCAGGCGGAGCCGGAGCCTGAGGGGCTGCACCTGCTTGCCCTTGTCCGCGAAGTTGGAACCCGCAGACGACCCCGAACAAGAGCAGCCCGATAGAAAGACCTGCGAATTTCAATCGACGTCCCATACTGGCCTCCATTGAGAACGGAATATTGACTGAAGAGTGTACACTGTCCCTCGAAAAACAGAGCAGCAGGAGGGGTTTCCAGGGATACGTCAAAGTCGTAACCCAAAACAAATTAGCCGCGGCTGGTTTTGGAGGACTTTGACGTGGCCCTGGGGGGTCCATATGCAACAACTGAAGCCCGTCGACGTCGAGACTTTTGAGAAAAATCAGCTCTGGGCCATAAGGGTCCGTCAAGGAGAGCATATGCGACACAAATTGATCGCGGCAATCGGTGTGGTTAGCTTAGTGGCCCTGTTTGCGAATGGAGCGCAGGGTCAGCAACGGGCGCAGAGCCAACGAGGACGCGGTGCAGGCGGAGGCGAAGCTGCAGCGGTGCCCGACGCACCGACCGGCAAGACTGCCTTCTGGACGAATGACGACATTCAGAACCGGTGGAAGGACAACGAGGCGAAGAAAACGATCAATTCCCGGCTTTTCAATGGACCATATAACATCAGCACGAATGTTCGTATTGTGTTGCCCGATGATCCGCCTCAGACGCACGAGACGACAGCCGATCTCTGGATCGTGACAGCGGGCACCGCCACCGCCGAGACCGATGGAGAGATGGTGGACGGTAATGGCGCTAAGGTGATCCGTAACGGCGCCCGTCGAGCGGTGCATTCAGGCGACATTTTGTACGTGCCGCCGGGCGTGCCACACCATTTCGCCGACGCGAGCGGATTCCGTGCGTTCCTGATTCGCTTCGATACGATTCAGGATCCGCAGCGCCCCGCCCGCCAAACGGCTGTCGCTGCTCCTGAAACACAGAGAGGCCGCGGAGGCGCGCAGGCGGCGATTCCCGACGCACCTACCAACAAAACCGCCTTTTGGACAAGCGACGACATCCAGAACCGATGGAAGAATAATGAAGCGAAAAAGGTCGCAAACTCGCGATTGTTCAACGCGCCGTTCAGCTCCAGCGCGAATGTCCGTATCGTGCTCCCCGATGACCCGCCGCTGACGCACGAGGACGGTACGGCAGATCTCTGGGTGGTGACGGCGGGGACAGCTACGGCTGAGACCGATGGCCAGGTGGACGGCAAAACCGTTCGCAATGGTGTCCGCCGTGCCGTGCATCCGGGCGACATCCTCTATGTCCCCCCAGGCGTGCCGCACCATTTCATTGATGTGAGCGGATTCCGCGCTCTGCTGATCCGCTTTGCCACGAAATAGACTAACAGTTGAGTTGAACGCTCGAACGAGAGTCCCGCCGGATATTGGCGAATACAAGACCGGCGAAGCAACGCCGAAATTGTCCTCGCGAGAATAAGCGCGCGGTCACAGACCGCGCCCACAGTTGGGATCATCTACCTTGCTGATTCTTTCCGCAGAACAATCAGTCGAGGTTCAATTCCCGAAGCTTCATTTCAATGCGCCCTCGCACCTCTTTTCCAGCCACTTCATGCCAGGCCATCAGGATTCGCTTTGCGGTTCCATGATCCAGGTGAGTAACGGCATCCAGCAGATGATATTGCTCGTCCTTCTTGCGAGTTCGCCATGCCGTCACGATCTCACTCAACGCGCGGTCACCGGCTGCGGCTGCGCCCGCGCATTCCTGCGCGTTGGACCATGGCCTTACACGTTCCCACGCAGCATCAGTTAGAACGATGAGCGGCAGGTCACCGAAAAATTCCACGCGCAGATCGTTCTTGCGGATGACCTGATCGATACGGTTTTGAATCTCCTCGATCGTCAGAAACGACAACTTGCCGTAAGCGGGTGAATGATCGAGATGATGTTTGAGCACGGATTTATCCCTCGAGCCCTTCAGCAGCAACGCAAGCTGTGTGCGGCCCCCCCGGGCTGCAATTTCCGAAGCGCCCCGCAGGATCCATTCGTATTCTTCGGAGGTCGAGGGCACCCTTTCGGCCGGATCGATTTCTTCGGGAATCGATCGATTGGGTCTGGCATCGGATACTTCAAGAATTTCCCATCCGAACCCTTCAATCAGCGCGACAGCCTCGGCTTTCACACGCTCCGCCTGAAACTGAAACCATTGCTGGCGTACTGCCGGATATTCCATCAGTGCGTCTTTGAAATGCCGAAAAGGCTTTTTCTGTCGCAGCGCATTGCGCAAAGCCGATTGCGCTGTTATGGAATGAACCGACGTGATGAAATCTTCCATCCATTTAAAACGGGTGCGGCTGGAGATTGGATCCAGCGGCAGAGCGTCAGGATCAGGAGCAGGTTCGTCGTCGTGATGTTCATCACCCTCATCGGATTCATCGATGTCACCGAGGCCATATGAATCCTCCGACGGTAAAAAGACAACCTTTCCGGAACCAGGAAGAAAGTAGTATTCGCCTGGCTCGACCCCTTCCAATGCATCCTCCAACTCGATCAAATCGATCACGCATTCGGAGCCGTCCTCACGTCGTGCGCGAATAAAGGAATTCGACATGAGTGGTCATTCTAAGGCTTTATCAAGAATTGCCCAACGAGTGAAACCGAGCAGGAAACCGGTGCTGAGGATTTGATCGCACCGGAGGCATGAGTTTCCGCTTGTCCCTGCATGCTCGTAATGTATAGTGCCCAAGTACAACACTCCGGGCACTACTTTCCCCCTGGAGGACACTCATTGAAAAGAATCATCTCGTCCCTGGCTTGGATTTTCGCAATTACCTTGGCTTGTTCAGGCCAGGCTACATCGAGCTACTTGCCGCAGGTCGCGGCAGGCGTGGCCTCGGGCATTATCTGGAATACCCATGTGGTGGTAACCAATCCCGCTGCAATCGCTACCTCCGATACCAGTGTGACCATCACGTTTACCAAGTCCGATGGCACGCCATTCAACATCGTCGGCCTGTTTACGAATGAAGTGGGCGACCTGGTGGGAACTGGCAATGTCGTCAGCTTCCAGATTTCGGGTGCGCAAACCCGCTTCTTGATCATGCACGATCGGCTGTCTGCTGCTACTCCGTTGGCGGTGGGCTTTGCCACAGTTACGTCGAGTGCGCCCGTTACCGCCACGGAGCTATTCGAAGCTTCTTACGTGGGGAACGAGTCCCGCGAACTCGGCCAGGCTGGCGTTACCGCCGCCGTGCTGCTGTCCCGGCAGTCGATCATTGCCGTAAAAAACAGCCAGAACGGCGTCGTAGAGAGCAGCACGGCTGTAGCATTTGCCAATCCTAACTCGACAGCCGCCACCGTGACGTTCCAACTTCTCGATACCAGTGGCGTGCCATTTGCGTCCGTCACGAGGACGTTACCGTCCAATAACCAGACGGCGATATTCGTCACTGAACTCTTTCCGGATCTTCCCGCAAATTTTTGGGGAACGATGCGGGTGACGACGTCTGCACAGACGCCGATCGTCGCGACAACGCTGCTGTTCCAGGCCGACGGAGGGTTTGCCGCTTTCCCGATAGTGCCGCTGCCGTAGTTCACGGCCTTGTCCAGGAGGCGATGCATACGTTTCGGATGTATCCCAGGCATCGCCATCGCTGGACCGCCGCCGGCTAGAGGTAGCGAGTGCGCCTCATACCGCGAAGGGGGCGCGGGCTAAAGCCCGCGACTACACTTGGGCCGAAACGTATTACCGGGCTCGTAGTCGCGGGCTTTAGCCCGCGTCCCCTTGGGCTTCGCGAAAATTTGACCATTTTGTGAACGGCTTTAGCCGGACTGGACTTTCACCAGTTGGATCCTTTTGAAAGGTTTCATCCGCTCACTGGATTCCCCCTTCCCCAAGCTTTGCTTGGCGCGATGAAATTCCTATCCTCGCCCTCGATCCGCGACTGCCTGATGATGTTGCGGCCGCCAGTCTCCGGTGGCTGTTGCATGGCGCCGTCTCGATCGCACGCTGGATTAGTTCATGGAATCGCGCTTCGTCGCCGCTTGAAAGTCACCATTTCGGAAACTTTCTCGCGGCGTGACAATTTGACCATTTTGGGAAATTTGTCGCCACCAAGAGGGACCTAGATTACTCGCGACCGCTCACCAGCTTCGCTGTTTTGCTTTTTGGTGACTTTCTGTGTTTCGTGCGCAGCGTATAAATGACTCTCCCTTCCAGTACCTGGTTCAGCTTCTGGAATATAACAGGCCGCTTCCACATCATAGATGCGATATCCGCAAGCGCGCAGCTGAGCCATGACAGCTCGCGCATTAGTTCCGCCGCCTCATTCCTTTTGAAATTCCGCTGCGTGAAGTATAAGTAATGACCCGACAGTACCTGCTCAACTTGCCAATTAGACGATGCTTTCGCCCAAATTCACTTGCATAAAAATCGCATCCGGCCATTAGATCACAGATCCTTTCCATCCACTTTGCGTATTAATCCCTTTGCGCGTTTTGCTATGTAGAGGCCACACCTCTCCAGCCCAGTTCTTGCTGCTTCCCTCCGGTTTGTCGCTTCGCGCGCTGATTCACAAACCCACTTGACGGATTGGTGTTACAAACACACCCGCCGGCACAGCGCCGAGGGTTCTTTCCAGCACGGGGACACATATTGTTGTCGCGACGAGACTCGTGTCCGAGGCGGAAATCATCGTGTCCGCCATGGAAAGACGTCTCTCCTTCGCGGGAATGAGTGTGTCCGCGATGGAAATGAATGCTTCGATGAAGGAAACAATAGCGTCCGTCTCGAAGAGGGTTTGGTTCGAGGCGCAGAAAGTTCGGTCCGCGGCGGAAATGATCTTTTCCGTCTTTCAAAGAATCATTTCCGTCTCGAACAAAATCATTTCCGTCACGGAAATAATTATCGATGACGGCGAAGCCGCCATGCTCTTGATTCGTCGGGATTTGCCTGCGAATGGAGATAATTATTTCCGTCACGGAAAGGATCCTCGCCGCG
>WNGD01004513.1_pt1 | contig 13688 bp, 14 predicted proteins | sample 5400671 | NCBI WGS metagenome assembly WNGD01 (sample SAMN13153369, study PRJNA577476) | soil metagenome | isolation source: 40 cm soil or saprolite under grassland replicate 2 | place: USA:California | collected 2016-06-15
TGGCGGCGCGAGACGATGCATCTGTAGCTCGTCGAGCCCGAGGCGTCGAGCGTGAATCGTCCAGAGAGAAGCGTCGTGCTGAAGCGCCGGGCGATGGAGCTGGGGTTCGCCGGGGTGGGGATCGCGACGCTCGAGCCGAACCGGCACGCCGACGACCTCGACCGCTGGCTCGCGGCGGGGTATGCGGGCACGATGACGTATCTGCACCGCCAAGCGCCACGGCGGAAACAGCCGCAGCGCATCCTGCCGGAGGCCAAGGTCGCCGTGGTCACGCTCACCAACTACTTCCACGGCGCGAACCCCGGGCGCGCGCCCGCGGTCAGGGCGGGAAGGGTCGCGCAGTATGCCTGGTCCGCCGATTATCACGGCGTGCTCGGGCGTCGGCTCGAGCTTCTGGCCAGCGCGATCCGGGAGGTCGCCCCCGGCGCCGCGACCCGCTGCTATGTGGACGCCGGGCCGGTCCCCGAGCGGGAGCTGGCCCGGCGCGCCGGGCTCGGCTGGATCGGCAAGAACATGATGCTGATCCACCCCCAGCTCGGCTCCTTCACGTTCATTGGTGTCATTCTCACCGACGCCGAGCTCGCTCCCGACCTGCCCTTCGACGCCGAGCGCTGCGGCACCTGCCGCCGCTGCCTCGACGCCTGCCCGACGGAGGCGTTCGTGACGCCGGGGGTGATGGACGCCCGCCGCTGCATCTCGTACCTCACGATCGAGCATCGCGGCGAGTTCACCGACGCCGAGCGCGAGATGCTGGGCGACTGGGTGTTCGGCTGTGACGTCTGCCAGGACGTGTGCCCGTGGAACGTGAAGTTCGCCTGCGCGAGCGAGGATCCGGACCTGGCACCGCGTCCGGACCTCGCGGCCCCCGATCTGCCGGCGCTGCTCGAGATGGACCAGGACACGTTCACCCGTCGCTACGGCGACACCCCTTTCGAGCGGCCGGGGCACCGCGGGATGCGCCGGAACGTCACCGCTCTGCTCGGCGGGACGTGACGATGAGCGAGACAATTCCGGCCGCGCAGAGCGAGCAGATCAACGAGATCCAGCGGCGCCTCGCAGAGGGGCTCGCGAGGATCGACCCGTACCACCGGCTCCTCGGCCGGCCTGTGCACTACCGGGTGATCGATGGATCCACCTTCGAGATCACGTACCGGGACGTGCCTGGGATCGCCGAAGCCGAGGTCCTGGGCGTGAAGCGCGTGATCGGCGCCGACTGCTTCTGTACCGTGGCGCCACAGACGGCGGAGTCCGTCACGGTGCGGTTCGTCGTATCGTTGAAATAGCCGTCAGCCGTCAGCCATCCGTTCCTGGTCCGCCGCCAACCTGATCACCGGCAGCTCCGGCGGATTGCCCCACCGAAACGGGACGGCCGACGTCCCCACCCCCGCCGACACGTAGAGCCACGTACCCCTCACCTGCTTCAACCCGTGGAGATACCGCTTCCCGAACTGCGAGGGTACCGTGAGCGGGCCCAAGAGCGGAAAGTGCAGCTGTCCGTTGTGCGTGTGCCCCGAGAGCATGACGTCTACGCGGAGACCGGCCGGCAGGTACTCGATCAGGTCGGGGCTGTGTGATACCAGGACCCGCGGCACGTCGGCCGGCACATCCCCGAGCGCCCTGTCGAGCCGCACCGCCCCGTGCTTAAAGTCCCCGACCCCGGCGACCGCGAGCCGCCCGCCATCCCGCCCCCCTCCCCCACCCCGCTCGATCAGGCGATGCCGATTCTCGAGCAGATCCGCGCCCGCGGCCCTCACCGCGTCCGCCACCGCCTCGGCACCAACCCAATGGTCATGGTTGCCGAGCACCGCGACCACGCCGTCGCGTGCGGTGAAGCGCGCGAGCAACTCGGCCAACCCGTCGAGCTCCCGCCGCCGGTGGCTAACGAGGTCCCCTCCCAGGACCACCAGATCCGGCGCGAGCGCCGCTGAGCGCGCCGCGACTTCCCGGATCCACCAATCGGGCACGGCACGGCTGTGATGGAGGTCGGTGACGAGCGCGATGCGGTAGCCTTCGAACGCGCGCGGCAGTCCCCGGACCGTCAAGGTGAGCTCGGGCAGCCGCAGCGCCCCTGGGTCCCAACGCCAGAACGGCGCCAGCACCAGCTCGACCGCCGCGCCCAACGGCGCCTCGATCCGCCGCTGCCACACGGGGGGCCGGGGCGTGCGACTGGGCGGGTACGGCCGCGGATAGAAGAGCGGTCCGATCACCTCACGACGGCGCGCGAGACGACGTCGTACATGAAGCGGACGCCGAAGTTCAGGTCCTCGAGGCTCACGCGCTCGTCGTTCCCGTGCACGCCCCGTGACTCGGCCTCGTTGAGCGGGAACGGAGACAGGCCGTAGCTGACGATCCCCAGCCGGCGGAAGTAGTGGCTGTCCGTGAACCCGGTGAGTGGGGGGGTCGTGACGAGCGCCTTGGGGTCGCGCGCCCGGGCGGCAGCGACGATCGCCTGGAACAGCTCGGTATCGGTTGGGCTCTCGGTGGCGGGCCAACTCGGGCCCTGGGGCGTGATGGACACCGCAGTGTCGCTCACGACGCGCACGAGCTCTGCCAGGAGCGTCGCCGGCTCCTGGCCCGGGAGCAGGCGCACGTCGATCGCCGCCGTTGCGACGGGTGGTATCACGTTCGTCTGGTCGCTCCCGCGCAAGCCTGTGATCGAGATCGTGTTGCGCAGCAGCGCGTTGTAGGTGAGATCCGCGGTGACCGCTCGCACCGCCGCGGAGTCGCGCAACGCCGCCCGGATGTCGGCGAACCAGGCCCGCCGTGCCGGATCGCGCTCGATCGTCGCGAGGTCGCGGAAATACCGCTCCACTGCAGGCGTCACGATGACCGGCGTCTGATGGTTCGCGATCCGGGACAGCGCCCGGACCAGCCGGTGGACGGGGTTGTCCGGCGTCGGACGCGAGCCGTGACCCGACGTCCCGCGCGCCGTCACATCGAGCCAGAACGGAGACTTCTCGGTCGTGCCGACGCCGTAGTACTCGATCCGCCCGTTCACGTCGGCGCGGATCGTGCCCCCCTCGTTGATCAGGAACTCGGCGTCCCGAACCAGCTCCGGATGGGCCTCCACGAACCATCCCGCCCCGACCCCCGCGCCGACCTCTTCGTCTGAGGTCGCCAAGAAGATCACGTCCCGCTTGAGCGGCACGCCCGCGCGCTTGAGGGTGATGAGGGTCATCAGCTGCGCGATCGCCTCGCCCTTCATGTCGAGCGCGCCGCGCCCCCACACATAGCCGTCCTTCACCACACCGCTGAACGGATCCACCTTCCAGTATTCCGGTGCGGCGAGCACCACGTCCATGTGGTTGAGGAAGATGAGCGGTCGCGCGCTACCGTCGCCACGCACGCGGGCGTACAGGTTCGCCTTTCCAGGCCGGGGTTCGAAGATCTGCGACTCGATCCCCTCCCGCGCCAGCACCGCCTTGAGCCACTGGGCCGTCTTGAGCTCGTTCCCGGGGGGGTTCGTCGTATTGATCCTGACGTACTGGGACAAGAGCGTCGTCGCCTCGCGGCCGACCGCACGCCACTCCTCCACCGTCCGGGGCACCCCTCCATTGAAGAGCTGGGGGGGCAGCATGACCGGCGCTGACGATGGGCCTATGAGCGACGGGCGGGGGTGGCGCGCGCAGGCCGCCAGGACAAGACACAGCCCGGTGAGTCCGAGACGGCGCACGCAACCTCCCCGATTCACGCGCAAAGACCGCGGAACCTATCGGCTGGCAAGCCGCCGGGCGAGTCCCCATCTCGTGCGCGCGGCACGAGCCGCGGCCGCACGCTTCGACGGGTGGGGCGCGAGCGATCGACAGGGCTCAGCCGGTGATGGCGAGATAACACGGGCCGAACAAGCTAAACGGCAGGTCGCGATGCCGCCACGACCTGCCGCCCATCCGCCGGCCCGCACGCCGACGCTCAGTGCACGGTGATGGTGGCCCGGCCAGTCTTGCCCTCGCCGGTCGCGCTCAAGACGGCAGTTCCCGTGGTGCGAGCCCGGACGATCGCCTGCGCCCCGAATGGGAACAGGCTCAGCACGGTGCTGTCACTCACGAACCAGGCGACCGGCCGGTCGGTCTGGACGTTGCCGCCCGAGTCGCGCAGCTCCGCCCTGAAGCCGACGCTGTCCCCCACCCCGAGGCTCGCGTCGCCGGGGATGACGGTGACCGTGGCCACCGGGGCCGGCGAGCCGACGACCCGGATCGCGAGCGAGTCGCTCAGCCCGCCGCTCGTCGCGCGGATCGTCGCCTCGCCCGGCCGGCGGCCGGCGACCGCGGCCGTGTCGCCGACTCCCCACACTTGCTCGATGGCGGTATCGCTGCTCGTCCACGTCACCGCCGGATTGGGGACGTCGTGGCCCTGCGCATCTCCAACGGCGGCCCTCAGCGTGATCGTCCCGCCAACGCCGACGGAAGTCGGCCCGGAGATCCGGATGTACGCCCCGCCGGTCGAGCCCGCCTCGGGGAGCGACACCGAGAGGGCCGTTGTGGCCCCGGCGGAGACCTGGACGTTCGGCGTGGTCACGGCATCGAGGAAGGGATAGTCGGGCTGCTCGACCCGAACGATGTAGGTGCCCCCGCTCACGAACGCGACCATGTATTGCCCCGCGGCATCGCTCCGCCCCGTCGCCACGACGTACCAGGTGAGCGGCGACTGGTTCGGGTCGCCGGCGTACACCGTGACGTTCGCGTTCTTGATCGGTCGGGTCTCGCCCGTATAGGCGCTGGTCACCACACCGGCGATCGTGCCGGTGGACGCCCGATGCACCGCCCGCAGCCACGGGAGCACCGTGAACACACCTGTGCCGTAGTAGTCGTAGAGGAAGCTTCGGCCGACGTCGAAGTCGATCACGATCTCGAAGGTGCTTTGATCGGCGACCAGGAAGAGCGGCTCCGCCACGAGCGCGTACATCGTGATCCGGCCGCTCCCCGGCCACGGCCAGGCGACGCTCGCGGGGGATCCGTTGCCCCAAACGACGGACGACCGGTCGGCGTCGATCACCATTCGGACGGCCCGGTACAGACGACCGCTCAGCTGGGCCTCGCCGAGCAGCGCCGTGGTGCCCTGCCGGAGGGCGAGCAGGTCGAAGCTGCGGTCCGGCTCGGCGATCGAGACCCACTCTCCCCCACCGCTCGTGTCGGGCTGGGCGTTGGCCTCGATGCGGACGATGTGGATGTTGACGCTGGCGACCGAATCATAGGGGAAGGGTGCGTCGGTCAAGAACACGCGGGCGAGCAGCTGGGCTCCCTGGGGAGCGTACACCGCCTCGTCCTGGTAGCACCCGGTCGCGATCAAGGCGGCGATCAGAACAAGCAGGAACGGCGGGAGGCGGCTCGGCATCGGTGGCTCAATCAGTAGGGGATTCGCTTTCCTCGGCGCTACCGAGCGCCGGGCCCGCGACGGCTCCGTCTCGCAATACCCACGCGCGGCCGTCCCGCGTCACATATTCAACGTCTCGCACGATGTGACGCCCGGAGTGGACGCGTGGGTACTGACAAGGTGGAGACGAGCGACGCCGACCTGGTGCGCCGTGTGCTGGCCGGCGACACGCGCGCCTACGCCGGGCTCGTCGCGCGCTACCGCGACCGGCTGGGCCGGTACGCCATGCATATGCTCGGGGATCGGGAGGATGCGGAGGAAGCGTTGCAGGACGCGTTCGTCCGCGGGTATCGCTCGCTCGCTCGCTGCTACGATCCGGAGCGATTCGGGGCCTGGTTGTACGGCATCCTGGTCAACCGGTGCCGCACGACGGGCGCCCGGGCGGCGAGGCGCGGGCGAGTGTTCGTGCGAGACGAAGGGGCGCTGAACGGCGTCCCGCACCCGAGCGCGGCCGAGCGCACCGAGTGGGAGGACGCGGTCCACCGGGCGCTCGCGCGGTTGGCGCCCGAATACCGCGAGGCCTTCCTGCTCAAGCACGTCGAGGATCTCGAATATGAAACGATGGCACGGCTGACTGGTGCGGGCGTGTCGGCGCTGAAGATGCGGGTGAAGCGCGCCCGCGAGCAGCTGCAGGTGATTCTCAGAGAGGCGGAACGTGTCTGAGCACGATGAGGATGTGATCGAGCGCGTCGTCGACGAGCTGCGCCGGCCGGTACAGGTCGATCCGGCCGTCGATACGCGGGTGATGGAGGAGATCGCGCGTCTCCCGGTGCGGCGTGGCCACGGTGGAGGCCATGCGGCGGGGGCGGCCTGGCGCTGGCTCACGCGACCGCGCTCGATCTCGCTCTCGCCGCTGGGCGGGCTCGGGATCGCCGCGGTGCTTGCCGCGCTCGTCCTCGCACTCTCCGGACGCCGGCCGGGCTCGCCCTCCACGCCGCCTGCCGAGCGCGCAATGCGGGAGTTCGAGTTCGTCGTGGTTGAGCCGCACGCCGCTCGGGTGTCGCTTGTCGGCGACTTCAACGACTGGGACGCCGCGCGCACCCCGATGCGGCGCATGCAGGGGGGCTCGGTATGGACCGCGGTCCTGCCGCTCCGGCCGGGACGGTACCGTTACGCTTTCTTAGTGGACGGCACGCGCTGGCTCGCCGACCCCACGGCGCCTGCCGCGCGGGACGACGAGTTCGGCGCGCCAAGCTCCGTCGTGACGGTGGGAAGCTCCTGATGAGGGGTCACTGCTCGTGGATCGCCTCCGCCTGTGCGCTCGCCGCGGCGCTCGTCGCCGGCACGGCCGCGGGGCAGGATCCGCGGCTCACCCGCCTCCCGCCGGAGGCGCAGGCACCGGTGGGGGCCCTCGTCGATTCCGCCCGGGCCGCCGGGCTCCCCGCGGAGCCGCTTGTGCAACGCGCGCTCGAAGGTGCGACCAAGCAGGCACCCGGGGACCTTATCGTCGCCGCCGTGCAGCGCCTCGCGGCTGATCTCGGCCGCGCCCGGGACGCGCTTGGCTCGACGGCGTCGCCGGCCGAGCTCAGCGCCGGCGCCGCGGCGTTGCGCGCCGGGGCGCCCCCCGCGGTCCTCACCAAGCTCCGGCGGGCTCGCCGACAGCCCGTGACCATGCCGCTCGCAGTGCTCACCGACCTCGTAGCCAGCGGAGTCCCGATGGACAGCGCCGCGGCCGCCGTGCTCACCCTCGCCGCGAGGGCTGGAGACGCGGACCTCGTGGAGTTCCGGCGCGCCGTCGAGCGCGACATCGCGCTCGGCGCGCCACCCGGAACGGCTGCCGCCGCGGCCGCCGCCGACGCCGCGGCCGCCGCGGCCGTGCAGGTGAATGCGCGGGCCCGCGGGCAGCGCCCCGGTCGCCCCTGACGTCGCTCCGCGACTCGCCACGGGCGCGAGACGCGCCTGGGGCGCGTGCGTTACCGCGGCGCGGTTGCTTGTCGGCGTGCCCGCGGCGGCCGCCCAGATCACCGGCACCGTCGACATCGGCGTCTCGACGGTGCGCTACGACGGGTTCCTCCCGTCCGGCGCCGCCGCCGTCACGCCCGCCCTGCGCTGGGACCGGCCCGCCGGCACGGTGACCGCCAGCGGCACGTATCTCCGCTTTGAGAGTGGCCACCGTAGCCTGCAGGGGCTCCTGGCAGGCTCGCTCTTCACACCTCCTACGCCGCGTCCCTGGCGCGGCGAACTCGCCGTGTCGGCCGGTGCAAGCCGTTACGTTGATTTCGCGAGCTTTTGGCACGCCGTCGCGGAGGCGCGGCTGCACATCCCGGGGGCTGAGCGCGGCGCTTGGATCAGTGCCGCCGTTGGCAGGACGTCCTATGGCGCCGCGCCCCGCCCCGTGGTCGCCGCCGGCATCGGAACCTGGGTCCGCCTGCCCGGGCTGACGCTGAAGCTGACGGCAAACCATTCCCAGGTCGGCGACACGACCTACACCGACCTCGAATCCTCCGCCCGTGCCGCGCCCGGTTCGGTCGCGCTCGAGGCGACGCTCGGCACGCGAGTTTGGAGCCAGGGCGGAGGCCGCGGCGTGTTCGGCGAAGCGAGCGCCGCCGTCTGGGTCCGGGGACGCACGGCGCTCGTCCTGTCGGGCGGCCGCTATGCCACTGACGCGATCAGCGGGACCATTGCCGGGCGCTATCTCACAGCCTCGGTACGACTGCGCACCTCGGCGCCGCGCCGCCTGACCATACGCGACGCCACGGCACTACCGCACCGCGGCGCCGATGGTGGGAGCGCCCTGCCGGCCGTGCGGATGGAGGTGCACGCCGACCGAGGCGGGCTAGTGCGGCTCGTCGTGCACGCCCCCGGCGCCACCCACGTCGAGCTGGCCGGAGATTTCACCGATTGGCAACCGCTGGCGCTCGTCGGGCGCGGGAACGGCGTGTGGGAGTCGGTGTTGCAGATCCCCAGCGGCCTGCACCGGGTGAACGTCCGCATTGACGGCGCGGGGTGGGTCGCGCCGGCCGGCATCACCTGGGCGGCCGACGAGTACGGCAGCGAGGTCGGGATCTTCGCGGTGCCCTAAGCAGTGTGCTGAAAACGCCCTGAAAAGAGTCCCGACGCGGATTGATTGGACGCCCTGAAGGGCGCCCTCGGCCCGTGCGATCACCCGTCCCAACCCCTCAACGACCTTTTTAGGCATCGTGTTAGGTCGGTTTCGGGCGCTACTCACCCAGAACCGCGGGCCATCGCCCCGGGGTTCATTTGGGTCAGTCCGCGCTCCGGTTCGTGCCCAGTCGCAGAGCAGGACTGCGGGACGGGAGGTCTGCGGTGCACGGCCTCTTCACCGCACCGCGTTGAGTCGCCGTCAGCCCCACCGGGTGGGTTGACCCGGGCCGGCGGCCCCGGGCTAACCGCACGGGCACCCCGCACCGACCGGCCGTGCCGCCGCACTGACGCGTCTTGCGCGCGTCGGGGTTGCGGAGGACGCTTAGCGCCGGCCGCCCGCGAGCGCGAGCGCCTCAGGCCGTCGGCGCAGCGCCAGCATCGCCCATACGCCCCCGGCCGGTCCGAGCGCGAGGACGCTCATGCTCCAGCGCCAACCGATGCGCGCCGCGACCCACGGCAGGAGGTAAATGGTGAAGCAGGTGAGCAAGAATCCCAGGCTGGTCTGCAACGTCAGCGCGGTACCAACGTGGTCACGCGGCGCGAGCTCGCTCACGGCAGCCGAGAACTGAGCCGAATCGGCCACTACCGTCACGCCCCACGCGAGGAGCAAGGGCAGCAGGACGACGAGGGGTCGCGCGAACATGGCGCCTACCGCGAGCGAGCAGGCACCCGACACCGCCAGCGCGATGCTCGTTACGGTGGTGCGGCCCCATCGGTCGGCGTACGCGCCACCCAGCCAGCAGCCCACCGCGCCGCTCCCGACGACCACGAAAGTAACGAGCGCCGGCAGCCCGCTCACCGTCGGGTCCCCGCCCGTGCGGGCGCGCTCGCTCTCCGTGACGAACAGGGGGATCCACGTCCACATCGCGTACAGCTCCCACATGTGGCCGAGGTAACCGAGATTGGCGAGCGTCACGGCACGGTTCCCGAGGATCCGCGGCGCGGCGCTCCAGCTGAGCTTGGGAGCCGGCGCCGCGAACGGGCCGTCGTGCGGGACGAGCAGCACCAGCAGGCCGCCCGCGAGCCCCGACGCCGCCGCAACGGCGAGCACGGGACGCCAGTACGCCGCGGGCACAGCCCAGCGCACGAGCTGAGGCAAGGCCGACCCTAGGGTGAGCGCTCCAACCAGAACGCCGATCGCGAGCCCGCGTCCCTCGCGGAACCACCCCGCCGCAATCTTCATTGCCGGCGGGTAGACGCCCGCGAGCGCCACCCCCGTGAGCATCCGGAGCACGATCACGGCCGCAGGACTCGGCGCGAGCGCAACGCCCAGCGTGGCGAGCGCAGCGACCCCAGCCGAGCCAGCAACCAGACGCCGCGCCGACCAGATGTCGGCGAGTGTCAGCATCGCCGACACGAGCGCCCCCACCACGAAGCCGAGCTGGACGGAAATCGTGAGCCAGGCCGTGCCGGCGCTGCCGAACTGCCACAAGCGCGAGAGCGTCGGGGCCACGGCGGACGCGCTGAACCACGGCGCCATCGCGAGCAGCTCCGCCAGCGCCAGGACGGCCAGGACGCGACGCGGGTGAACCGACCCCGGGCCCACGCCCTGCCGTTCCCGCAAGCCCGTCACAGACCGGTGGGGTGGTCGACAAACGTTCCGGGCAGGCCGAACTTAGCGCTCAAGTGCTCCCCGAGCGCCTTCACGCCGAGCGTCTCCGTGGCGTAGTGGCCGGCGTAGAACACGTTCAGCCCCAGCTCCTCGGCGTCGAAGAACGTGTGGTGCGCCCCCTCGCCCGTGATGAAGGTGTCGAGCCCGGCGGCCGCCGCCTGTCCGATCATCGAGCCGGCTGCGCCCGTGACGATTCCCACGCGCCGCACCTCCCCCGGGCCGAACGGCATCACGCGGGGGACAATGCCGAGCACTCCGGTAAGCCTCTCTTGGAGGGCCTCCCGCGTGCACACCAGCGCCCCCCACACGCCGATCGCGGTGCCGTGGTGCTCGCCGAAGCTGCCACACGGAGCGACGCCCAGCTTCCGTGCCATGATGACATTGTTGCCGACCTCGGGGTGGAGATCGAGGGGTATGTGCGCGCTGTAGAGGGCGATGTCGTGTCGGATGAGTCCGGCGATGCGCCGGTAGGCCGGCCCCGAGATGGGACCGAGGCCGCGCCAAAACAGCCCGTGATGCACGAGCAGGAGGTCGGCCCCCTGCTCCGCCGCCAGCCGCACGGTCGCGTCACACAGATCTACCGCAGCGGCCGTGCGCGTCACTGCTCCTGCGTTTTCGACCTGCAACCCGTTCAACGCCTCAGGCGCGTCAGGCACCTCTCGAACGCGCAGATAGTCGTCGAGGTAACGGACCAGGTCGGCCAGCAACACTATCCGACGCAGTGAAGACAGTATAATGACATTATCTCACCAGACTATCGACACTGCGACGAGATTCCCACATGCCCAATACACGCAAGTAACTGTCTTGCTTTGAAATAGACAATCCACACGCGAGAAGTGACACCGTGTGGAAATCCCTATCAGTATGATCTTTGCGGCTCGGCCTTCTCGGCTGGCACTGCTTCGAGGGCGCCCTCGCCCATCCGGACCACGCCATTGATCTCACCGCCCTCCTGGACCAGGAGCCGCTTGGCCGCGACATCGCCGTGAATGACACTCGTCGCTTGGATCTCGACGCGCTCGTCGGCGCGGATGCTACCCCGGACTTCGCCGCCGATGATCGCCTCGCGACTGATCACGTCGCCCTCCACTTCCCCACCCTTCCCGACCAGCACCTGGCGCCCGGCGCGCACCGTGCCGACGACGGTCCCCTCGATCTTCACCACGCCCTCGGCCGTGATGTCGCCCACGACGCGCATCCCTGCCCCGATGATCGAGAGGCCGGTCTCGGATTCCGGCGCGCCCTGCCCCTTCTCGGTGAAAATCGCCATGCTAGTTCTCCCGTTTGACGACCGTGAGCGGATCGAGCGACCGGCCCTCGCGGCGGATCTCGAAATGGAGGTGAGGGGCGGTGGATCGCCCCGAGCTGCCCGACAGGGCGATCACCTGCCCCGTTCGCACCGAGTCGCCTTCGTGCACGAGGAGACGCGAGGCGTGCCCATAGATCGTCTCATACCCCTCAGGGTGGCGCACGAGGACGAACAACCCGTAGGCGGGATCGGTGCCGGCGGCCTGGACGACCCCGCCGCCGGCGGCGCGGACGGGGGTGCCTGCGGGCACTGCAATGTCGATTCCCGGGTGCGATTCTGCGGGGTCGCCAGGGCGCACCTGACCCCGGGTCACGAACCCGGGAATGTCGAGCGGCCACTCGGCCGGAGCGGACGGGCCGGTCTCGCGGCGAGCCGGCGCATCGGGCGCCGACGCCCGCACGGACACGGCCCGCATCAGATCGGCGTTGGCGGCGACGGCCTGCTCTGGGGGCGCCTTCACGCCGAGGAGCGCGCGGAGCTCCTGGTAGCTCGCCTCGGCACGGTTCAAGGCGCCGGCGAGCTGCTGCACGCGGCCGTTCTCCTCTCGCAGCCGCGCCACCTCTCGCTCCAGCACGGGCGCGCGCGCTGCCGCCCGCCCGATCGGCCCCGCAAACGCGAAAAAAAGCACGATCGCGAGCCCAACAGTGAGGGCGCTCCACTTCCCGACGTGGAACGCCCACAGCGGGAGCCGATATTCGTGAGACTCGAGCTCCCCGTCGGTATGAACGACGATCGTGACGCGGCGGTCCTTCATCCGTCAAAGGGCGATCCGAGCATCAACTCGAGCAGGCGCGCGAGATCGTCGTTCGAGTAGAATCCGACGTGGATGTGACCTTTCCCTTTCGAGCGGAGCGTGACTCGCACGTCGGTGCCGAGCCGGCGACGCAGCGCATCTTCGATGCGGCGCACCTCGGGCGCCTGCCCCAACCCCTTCTTCAGTCGCGGCCGGCGCACCGGCGCGCGACCGCCCCGTACCCGGTCCTCGACGTCGCGCACCGACAGTCCGAGATCCACGGCCTCCTTCGCCAGCGCTGTGGCGGCACCCGGATCCTCGAGTCCGAGCAAGGCCCGAGCGTGGCCCACCGACAGCCGCCCCTCGTGGAGCAGCCCGAGCACGGCCCCCGGCAGCCTGAGGAGGCGGAGCGCGTTGGCGACGGTGGAGCGGTCACGCCCCACGGCTTCCGCGACGTCCTGTTGCGTCAGGTTGAATTCGGCGATCAGCCGGTCGTACCCCCGCGCCTCGTCCACGGGTGAGAGGTCGTCGCGCTGCAGGTTCTCGATCAGCGCGAGGGTCAGCACCGTGCGATCATCGACCTCGCGCCGGACCGCGGGGATCCGCTCCCAGCCGAGCGCCTGGCAGGCGCGCAGCCGCCGCTCGCCGGCGATCAGCTCGTAACCCCCCTCGGCGCGCGCGGCCCGCACCACCACCGGCTGCAGTAGCCCGGCCCTGCGGATCGACGCCTTTAACTCATCGAGCGCCACGGGATCGGCGTCGCGGCGCGGCTGGTAGGGGTTCGGGCGAATATCGGCGACCGCCAGCTCGACGAGGCTCCCCTCGCGCTCGGCCTCCTCGCGAGTCGGTCCGAGCAGGGCCTCGAGCCCCCGACCAAGACGACGGCGACCTGCGGCGGTTTCCGTCATGCGGGCACCTCCGGCACAGGTTCCGCAGCGGGTGGGGCGGGGAAGGGAGGAGTCGCAGCGCGCTCGACGCGACCGATCAGCTCCTGCGCCACCGCGAGATAACTCTTGGCCCCCACCGACTGCACGTCGTAGAGCAGAATCGGCTTGCCGAAGCTCGGGGCCTCAGCCAGCCGCACGTTGCGCGGGATGGGGATGGCGAACATCTGCGCGCCGAAGTACTCCTTGGCCTCTTCGGCCACCTGCCTGCAGAGATTCAGCCGCGCGTCGTACATCGTCAGCAACACGCCGTCGATCGCGAGCGCCGGATTGAAGTTCCGCTGCACCAGTTTCACGGTGTTGAGCAGCTGTGAGAGCCCTTCGAGCGCGTAGTACTCGCACTGGATCGGAATGAGCACGCTGTCGGCCGCAGTGAGCATGTTCAGCGTGAGCAGGCCGAGGGACGGCGGGCAGTCGATGATGACGTACTGGTACTGGGCACGGACCTCGCGGATCGCCCGCTGCATCATCGTCTCGCGAGCCTGCCTGTTCACCAGCTCCACTTCCGCACCTACGAGGTCCTGCGTCGCGACGACGACGTCGAGGTACGGGAAGTGGACATGCGTAAAAAGCGCGTCGGCGAGCGAGCGGCCGTCGAGCAACGCGTCGTAC
>WNGD01011773.1_pt1 | contig 13688 bp, 12 predicted proteins | sample 5400671 | NCBI WGS metagenome assembly WNGD01 (sample SAMN13153369, study PRJNA577476) | soil metagenome | isolation source: 40 cm soil or saprolite under grassland replicate 2 | place: USA:California | collected 2016-06-15
GATCGGCGGCAAGTACATCCTGATGTCCGGGCTGATCCTCTTCGGCGCCGGCATGGGCTGGATCGCACTGATCGCTCAGCCGGACTCCAACTGGCCGGCGTTCCTGGCTCCGCTGATCCTCGCCGGGTTCGGCATGGGCTGCATCTTCGCTCCGCTGATCACCACCGCCATGCGGAACATCGACCCGCGGATGGCCGGGGCGGCGTCCGGCGTGCTCAACACCGTCAGGCAGGTCGGCCTGGTGATCGGCACCGCAGCGGTGGGCGCGCTCCTGCAGAACAGGCTCGTCTCCTCGATGACCAGCCAGGCCAGCGTCCGTTCGGCCGCGCTGCCGCCGAGCCTGCGCAGTCGCTTCGTGAGCCAGGTTCACAATTCCGCGAGCAACGGCATCCAGGTGGGGGCCGGGCAGAACGGCGGCACCACCCATCAGGCCGCGGGCACCGCCCCAGGCATCGCCGCCGAGATCGGGCGGATCGCCCACGAGGTCTTCACGTTCGCCTACGTGACGGCCATGCGCCAGACGATGGTGCTGCCGATCATCCTGCTTGGCATCGGCGCGCAAAGATGCCTGGCGAAAAAGGGCGGCAAGCCAGCCCGCCCGGCGGTCCCCAGGGAAGCGGAGAAGGCAGCGGCGGACCTCGGCGCGGGTCAGGTCGTGGCCGGAGAATAGCCGGAGCGCCTGCGGCCCGGCGTCTCGCCGGCATCCGGTGGGACGGGAACCGGACGCTCACCCGGCCGGTGGCCAGGTTGCCGAGCACTCACGCTGGCCAGCGGAGCCCGCGCGGAGTGAGTAGCTTGAGACCATGCGCGACACCCTGGCCCAGCTGACAGACGCCTGACTGGCGCAGGATCGCGCCCGTGCCAGACGACGCTCCGCCCCCCAACGGCTCACAGCTACAAACCATCGCGGTGGACGCGATGGGAGGGGATCACGCGCCGGCACAGGTCGTCGCGGGCGCGATCACCGCTATGTCCTCCCGCGGCATGTCCGTCGTTCTCACCGGCCGGCCGAGCCAGCTGCGCCCCCTGCTTGGCACGCGCCCGCCGGGCGGTGACATCAGGGTCGTGCCCGCCGAAGACTCGATCACCATGGCTGAGGGGGCGCTGGCGAGCTGGCGGCGCCCCCGGTCAAGTGTCGCCGTCGCCTGCCAGCTGGTCAGGCGTGGGCAGGCGGCAGCGGTGGTTTCCGCTGGCTCCACAGCGGCGATCGTCGCGACCGCCCGGCTGCGGCTGAGATCGCTGCCCGGGCTGCTGCAACCCGGCCTGGCCGTGGTCCTGCCCACCAGGCCGAAACCCACGCTCCTGGTGGACGCCGGCGCCATCGCCGACCCCAAGCCGGAGATGCTGTTCCAGTTCGCCCAGCTCGGTGTCGCCTACGCCCAGGTGGCCTTCGGGGTGGAGGATCCGCGGGTGGGCCTCCTCACGATTGGCGCCGAACCGGCGAAGGGAAACAAGCTCGCCCGCCGGGCACACGAGCTGCTCACCGCGCCCCCGCACGGCGGCCTGCCGATGCGCTTCACCGGCAATATCGAGGGCAGCGACCTGCTGACCGGCAAGGTGGACGTGGTGGTGACCGACGGCTTCACCGGAAACGTGGCACTCAAGACCATCGAGGGTGCCGGCTCCTTCGCCAGCGAGCAGGTGCGGGCGGCGGTCCAGGGCTCCCCGGGTGCCCGGTTCGGGGCCCTTTTCCAGCGGCGGGCGCTGCGTGAGCTTGCCGGGCAGATGGACGCGGAGACCTACGGCGGGGCCGCACTGCTTGGCTTGGAGGGCACGGTGGTCATCGCCCACGGGAGCTCGACCGCCAAGGGGATCGCGTCCGCCTGCCAGCTCGCTGCGGATCTGGCGCGCGGGCACATCACCGAAAAGATCAGGGAGCGGCTCGGCTCCGGCCACCGGGGTGGCCTTTTCCTGCGCCGCCCGTGACGCCGGCCACCTCACCCGGCCTGCGAGGATGGCAGTAGGCGACGTGCCCGATAGGGGGATTCGTGGAAACCCACCCGCAGCAGAGCGGGTTGACCAGCGCGCAGGTGGCCCAGCGCGTCGCGAACGGCGAGACGAACGACACCGCCCGCCGGACGAGTCGGCCGGTATCGCACATCGTTCGCGCGAACGTGCTGACCAGGTTCAACGCGATCGTCGGCGCGCTGGCCGCGGTGGTGCTGGTCACCGGGCACCCGCAAGACGCCCTGTTCGGGCTGGTCATCGTCGCGAACACCGGCATCGGCGTGGTGCAGGAGCTGCGCGCCAAACGGACGCTGGACCGCCTCGCCGTGCTCGGGGAAGAGCCAGTCCGGGTGATGCGGGACGGGGCGGAGGCCGAGTTGCGGCCACAGGACATCGTCCTGGATGACCTCATCCTTGTCGGCCCCGGCGACCGGATCATGGTGGACGGCGAGATCACCGACGGGCCAGGTGAGCCCGGCATGGAGGTCGACGAGTCGCTGCTCACCGGTGAGACCGACCCGGTCACCAAGAAACCCGGCGACCAGGTGCTCTCGGGCAGCTTCGTGGTGAGCGGTTCCGGGGCGTTCACAGCGACCCGGGTGGGCCGCCGCTCGTACGCGGCCCGGCTGGAGGACGAGGCCAGCGTGTTCAGCCTCGCCAGATCCGAGCTCATGGCCGGCATCAACCGTTTCCTCCGCATCATCACGTGGGTGATCGTGCCCGTGGCCGCCCTGCTCACGGCGAGCCAGCTCGCGTACGCCAGCGGCGACTTTCCCGATGCGGTGGCCGGAGCGGTGGCGGGCATCATCACGATGATCCCGGAGGGGCTGGTGCTGCTGACCAGCGTGGCGTTCGCTGTCGGGGTGATCAGGCTGGGGAGACGGCGGTGCCTGGTACAGGAGCTGCCCGCCATTGAGGTCCTGGCCCGGGTCGACGTGCTGTGCCTCGATAAGACCGGGACGCTGACCGAACCGGGGATGGAGCTGGACCAGGTGATCGAGCTCATGCCGGGTGTGCCCGCCCGGAAGGTGCTCGCCAGCCTGGTAGGGGCCGAGGAGAGGCCGAACTCGACCATGCAGGCGATCGCCAGCGGGCTGGCAGGCCTGCGGGCGGAGGGCGCTTCCACCGGGGGCGCTTCCACGGGGGAAGCTGCCGCGGGGGAAGCTCCCACGGGAGGGGCGCCCGCGGAGAGGGTGTCGGCGGATGGGGCGTCACCGGGGGACGTTCCCGCCGAGAGGGCACCCGCGCTGGCCGGTGCCCCCGGCGGCGAGACGCGCTGGCGGCCGGTCCACGTCGTGCCTTTCTCCTCGGCACGCAAATGGAGCGGGGCGGTCTTCGCGGACGCCGGCCCTGCCAGCGGCGGCTGGGTCCTTGGCGCGCCCGATGTGCTGTTGCCACCCGGAGATCCGGCCCGTGAACAGGCCAACGCGAAGGCCGCGGACGGCCTGCGCGTGCTGGTGCTCGGGCGGGCCGACGAGACCGGGTTCAGCGATCTCGGCCGTCCCGGCGCGGACGGGCTGCAGGTAGACGCGGCAGCGCTGCTCGTGCTGCGGCAGCGGCTGCGCGCCGAGGCGCCCCGCACCCTGGCCTACTTCGCCGAGCAGGACGTCGCCGTCAAGGTGATCTCCGGGGACAGCGCGGTGTCGGTCGGTGCCATCGCGAGGCAACTGGGGATCGGCGGCGCCGACCACCCGGTCGATGCCCGCACCCTGCCCACCGGGGAAGACCTGCCCACCGGGGAAGAAGAGACGGACCAGGCCGGGCAGAGGGACGCGGCCGGGGACACGGACGCGGCCGGGGACACGGACGCGGCCGGGGACACGGACGCGGCCGGCCGCCGGGCCGCCGCAGCTAGGGATGGGGCCGCTTCGGCGAGGGACGGGACCGCCGCACCCGTGCACCGGACCGCTTCGCCCGGGGAGGGCGCCGCCGGAGCCGGGGAAGGCGCAGCCGGAGCCAGGGATGGGGCCACGGGGGCTGCGGACGGGGCCGCGGACGGCGGGGACCAGCTGCCAGGACCGGAGCTGGCGGCGGTGGCCGACGCCCTGGAGGGCAACTCGGTATTCGGGCGGGTCACCCCACGCCAGAAGCAGATCTTTGTGACCGCGCTCCAGTCCCGCGGTCACACGGTGGCGATGACCGGCGACGGCATCAATGATGTGCTCGCCCTCACTCGAGCCGATCTGGGCGTGGCGATGGGCTCGGGCAGCGGGGCGACCCGTGCTGCCGCCAAGATCGTCCTCCTGGACGACAGCTTCGCTACGCTGCCGTACGTGGTGGCGGAAGGCCGCCGTGTTCTCGGCAACATCGAGCGGGTGGCGAGCCTTTTCCTCACCAAGACCGCGTACGCGGTGCTGCTGTCCGTGGCGACGGCGGTGGTGGCGCTTGCCGTTACCGAACTGCAAGGGCTGCGCTTCCCGTTCCTGCCTCGTCACCTGACGCTGATATCGACGCTGACCATCGGTGTGCCCGCGTTCGTCCTGGCACTCGCGCCGAGCGCCCAGCGGGTAGCACCCGGCTTCGTTTCGCGCGTGCTGCGGTTCGCGATTCCGTCGGGCATCGCCTGCGCCGCGGCCACGTTCTCCGCCTACCTCCTCGCCCGGCTCGCCCCGGGCAGCAACCTGATCGCCGACCGGACCACCGCGGTGATTACCTTGTCCGCCACCGCGCTCTGGGTGCTCGCCCTCGTCGCCCGCCCCTACACCTGGTGGCGGATCACGCTGGTGGCGGTGATGGCCGCCGGGATGGTGCTCGCCCTGACCATCCCGGCATCTCGGACGTTCTTCGAATTGCGCCAGCACGAGCTGGCCTCCGACCTCATCGGCCTGGGCATCGCTGCTTGCGCCGGGGTCTTGCTGACCGTGTTCCTCGCGCTCACACACCGCCTGCCCGGCCGAGCGGATTCCCGCGCCGGCCCGTAGGCCATGATCACGGACAATTCTTGGTGATGTGCGCAGAGGATCGTCCATGATCATGGAAGGCCTCGGGACGCGGTAGTGATCATGGGCGTCGCATGGCCGGGGGACCCCTCTCGCTCCCACTAAGCTGGGCGTCGCATGGCCGGAGGACCCCTCTCGCCGCCACTAAGCTGGAGGCATGGCCGATCCCCAGGAGGTTCTCGCGGAGCGGGTGCGCACGGCACTCGCCGCCGCGTTCGGCGCGGAGTATGCCGACGCTGACCCCGTCATCCGGCCATCCGCGTTCGCCGACTACCAGGCCAACGTGGCCCTGCCGCTGGCCAAACGGCTCGGGCGCGCGCCCCGCGATGTGGCGGCCGAGATCGCGCGCCACCTCGACCTGGAGGACGTCTGCCGCGACGTCGACGTGAGCGGGCCGGGATTCATCAACTTCACCCTGCGCGACGAGTGGATCGCCCGCCAGGCCGCCGGTCTGCTCGAGGACCGCCGCCTCGGGGTGCCGGTGGCGGACCCCGCGCAGAACGTCGTGGTCGACTACTCAGCCCCCAACGTTGCCAAGGAGATGCACGTTGGCCACCTGCGGACGACCGTGGTCGGGGACGCGATCGTGAGGATCCTGGAGTATCTGGGGCACGAGGTGATCCGCGCCAACCACCTCGGCGACTGGGGCACCCAGTTCGGCCTGCTGATCGAGCACTTGCTGGACGTCGGCGAGGACACCGCCCGGCAGCAGCTTTCGGCCGGAGAGATCAACGCCTTCTACCAGGCGGCGCGGGCCAAGTTCGACAGCGATCCGGCCTTCGCGGATCGGTCGCGGCACAGAGTGGTCCTGCTGCAGGGCGGCGACAAGGAGACCCTCCGCCTGTGGCAGGTGCTTGTCGACGATTCCAAGCAGTACTACAACACGATCTACGGGCGGCTCGGGATCACCCTGACCGATGCCGACCTGGCACCGGAGAGCTTCTACAATTCGATGCTCGCCAGCGTCTGTGACGAGCTCGAGCGCGACGGCATCGCCGTGATCAGCAACGGTGCGCTGTGCGCGTTCCCGCGGGGGTTCACTGGCAGGAACGGTGAACCGTTGCCGATGATCTTGCGCAAGAGCGATGGCGGCTACGGCTACGACACCACCGACCTGGCCGCGATCAGGTACCCTTCCGCATGCTGTTCGCCGTCGCCCGCCAGGCGGGCTGGCTGACCGACGATGTCACCGCGGAACACGCGGTCATTGGCCTGGTCAGCGGTGCCGGCGGGGGACGGATCCGGACCCGCAGCGGTGAGCAGGTCAAGCTGATCACCCTGATCGACGAGGCGGTCGAGCGCGCCGGCCAGGTGATCGCCGACCGGTACGACGACCCGGTCCTGCGCCAGCAGATCGCCGAGGCGGTCGGCATCGGCGCACTCAAGTACGGTGACCTGTCGGTGGCCCGGGACTCGGGTTACGTGTTCGACTTCGACCGCATGCTCGCGCTCACCGGCAACACCGGCCCGTATCTTCAGTACGCGACCGCCCGCATCCGCTCGATCTTCCGCAGGGCCGGGCTTGATCCGGACAAGGTGACCCCACGCCTGTACCTGGCGGAGGGCGCCGAACGGACGCTTGCGCTCACCGCACTAGGTTTCGGCGCGGCGGTCTTCGGGGCCGGCCGCAGGGCCGAGCCGCACCTGCTCGCGGCCTTCCTGTTCGACGTCGCCAGCAGCTTCACCACGTTCTACGAGACGTGCCCGGTGCTGAACGCCCCGTCACTCGAGTTGCGCGACAGCAGGCTGGCGCTCTGCGCCCTGGTGCTGCGGATTCTGACGACCGGGCTCGGCCTGCTGGGGATCCCCGTGCCGGACCGGATGTAGCCCGCGCGGACGCGGCCCGGGCACCGCAGCCGGCGCGGACGCAGACCGGGCACCGCAGCCAGCGCGGAGGTAGCCCCGGGCCATGCGGCCCGCCGCCACACGTGGCGCCCAGCAGCGGGCCAGGCCCCCGGGGCGCCCGGAGCGAACATGTAGCTCGTTCCCAGGGAAATCCCAGCTTCGGCTGGCTGTTGTCCCAGGCCGGGGCGGCACCATGACACCCATGGACAACTTCTACCGGCCCGCTGGCGACGATCCCGGCGACCACCAGCCCACAGAGCAGTTCTGGCACGGCCAGGGCGTGCCACCAGGCGGTCAAGATCCCGGCCCGGGATATCCATGGCAGCAGCCAGGGCCGCGGGCACAAGCGACCAAAGACCGCCACAGGGCGTGGCACTGGACGGTGGGGATCGCCCTGGCGGCCCTGCTCGCGGGCGGCGGCGCGATCGCTGGGGCGTCTCTGGCCAGCACGTCCCCCTCCACCACACCATCCGCCGACACTGGCGCAGCCGGCAGTACCGGGCGCGGACCGGGCGGCAGCGGCACAGGCACGACGGCCAGCACGGCAGGCAGCGGCAGCCAGGCCGCCCTGCTCAACGCCACACTGAACGCGGCGGGCTCGCCCAACGCCGCGGTCGCCACCGCCGCGGCCGGCGCGGCGGCCTCGACCCCGAGCGCCGGAACCGGCGCGGCGGCGGCCGCCCCGGCCGTCCGGCGATGCGCCAAGGCGGCGAGGGCCGCAAGGGCAGCACGGCTCAGCGGGCACCCCCGGCTGTCGAGAGCCGCCCGCGCGGCCACCGCGCGCTGCCGCTTCATCCGCCGCCGGATCCACCGGTTCTTCCTCCTACGCGGTGTTGACGGCCAGTTCTCCTTCCGGACCCGATCCGGCGCCATCCGCACGCTCGCCTACGAGCGAGGCGTGATCGATTCGGTGAACAGCGGCAACTCCATCGTGGTCAAGGCCGCCGACGGCACCATCTGGAGCTGGGACCTGGTCAGCAACACGGTCGTGAGGGACCTGAGTGGCAAGATCAGTAAGTCCACGCTCGCCGTCGGCCAGCCCGTCTGGGTCGGCGGGCGGGTGGTCAGCGGAGTCAAAGACGCCAGGCTTATCTTCGTCCGGCCCCCGAGTAGATAGCCGGGCAAAGGCCGAGCGCCCCGTCCGCCTCCCGCGGCCCCGGCCGCGGGAGGCGGTAGCCTGAGCAGCCTTCGTTCGGCATGATCGGCGGTGCAGCGTCCGACCGGGCCAAGCCGCAGAATGCGCCATGGTGATGACAGACAACGAGCGGATCCCGCAGGTACTCGTCGTCGACGACGAACCGAACATCCGTGAGCTGGTACAGGTCGCGCTCAAGTTCCATGGCTGCACCGTGAGCACGGCCACGGGCGGGGTGGACGCGATCCGGCAGGCCGAGGCGCTGCGGCCCGACCTCATCGTGCTCGACGTGGTGATGCCCGACCTCGACGGGTTCGAGGTGTGCCGCCGCCTGCGCGCCATGGGCAACGAGGTCCCGGTGATCTTCCTGACCGCCCGGGACACCTCCTCCGACACCGTCACCGGGCTGGCGCTCGGCGGCGACGACTACGTGACCAAGCCATTCTCGGTGGAGGCGCTGGTGGCCCGGGTCCGGGCCGTGCTGCGCCGGGCGGCGAGGTCCGGTGCCAGCTGGGACGCGCAGGCCGACACCACGCTCCGGGTGGGTGACCTGGAGCTGGACGAGTCACGCTGGACAGTGCGCCGGGCGGGTGTGCCGGTTGAACCGTCGCCCACCGAGTTCCGGCTGCTCGCCTGCCTCCTGCGGCACCGGGGCCGGGTGCTCACCCGCGCCCAGCTGCTGGAGAGCGTGTGGGGCTGGGACTACGCCGGGCAGTCGCAGATCGTCGAGACCTATGTCAGCTACCTGCGCCGCAAGCTCGACCCGCTGGGCCCGCCGCTGATCCACACCCAGCGCGGCGTGGGGTACACCCTGCGGGCGGACGAGAACCACCAGGCCGGGCAGCGCGCCGGAGCCGGGGCGGCTGCCGCGGGCCACAGCGGCGGTGAGGCCGGTCAGTGCGACCAGGCCGACCTGGGCCAGCGCGCCGGGGAGAGCCACCGGCCCGCCGGTCCCGCCTGATGAGCGGTTCGGGGCGGGCCGGGCGGCTGTCGCTGCGCGCCCGCCTCCTGGTCCTGCTCATCGCCGTGACCGCCGCGTTCCTCCTGATCATGGGCGGGGTCACTACCCTGGTGCTGACCCGCCGGGTGAGCGGGCAGTTCAACGCCGACCTGGTGGCCGCCGCCGCCCGCGGCCCGCAGGCCCTGGCCAGCAATACGGGCGGTTACCTGGCCGCCGCGATATTCCGCCGCACGGGGCAGATCGTGCTGCTGACCCCGGGCCCCAGCGGGGGCCAATTCCGCCAGGTGCTCAGCCAGATGACGCGCAACCAGTTCGTACGGGACCTGGCCGACCGGCCGTTCACCCTGGTGCTGCCGGACGGTACCAAGCTGCGGGCGGTCGAGCGGCTGATCCGCGGCCGCCAGGTGAGCACCGCCACCATCGCGCCGGGCCCGGCCCTGCTCGTGGTCGCCCGGCCGGCTACCGCGGTGAACAGGCAGGTGGGCGGCGTCGTTGTGGCGGAGCTGATCACCGGCGGGATCCTGCTCCTGATGCTCGCGCTGGGCGGGCGCTGGCTCATCGGCCGAGGGCTGGCGCCACTGGGCCAGATGGCTGGCACCGCCCACCGGATCACCACGCAGGGGGATCTTGCCGCACGCATGCCCGACGCGGATGAGAGCACCGAGGTGGGCCGCCTGGGCTGGGCCATCAACACCATGCTGGACCGGATCCAGCAGGCTTTCGGCGCCCGGCTGCAGTCGGAGCACAAGGTGCGCCAGTTTGCGGCGGACGCCTCGCACGAGCTGCGGACCCCGCTCACCACCATCCGGGGCTATGCCGAGCTGTACCGGCAGGGGGCGCTGGGGCCGGAGGAGCTCCCGGACGCGATGCGCAGGATCGAGCAGGAGGCGCAGCGCATGAGCACGCTGGTGGCTGAGCTGCTGGAGCTGGCGCGGCTGGACCGCACTTCGTCCCTCGACCTCGCCGAGGCCGACCTGGCGGCGGTGGTGCGGGACGCGGCGGCCGACGCCCGGGCGGTCGAGCCGGACCGGCCAGTTCAGGCCGACGCACCGGATGGGCTGATCGTGATGGTCGACGAGCCACGGATCCGGCAGGTGCTGGCGAACCTGCTGACCAACGTGCGCGAGCACACACCCGCCCGGACGCCGGTGGCGGTCCGCCTTGCGCCGGTGCAGGGCGGGGTGGTGCTGGAGGTGGCCGACGCCGGCCCCGGGATGCCTCCGCAGGACGCTGCGCGCGCGTTCGACCGGTTCCACCGCGGCGGAGACCGCGCCGACGGCGAGGTGGACGCCGGGATGAACGGCTCCGGCGGCGGCGGCAGCAGCGGTCTGGGGCTGTCCATCGTGCAGGCCATCGCCGTGGCCCACGGTGGCCAGGCCACCCTGGAGTCATGGCCCGGCCAGGGCACCCGCGTGCGCGTCTGGCTCCCGACGGTCATCCAGCCCGGCCAGGTTCCTTAGACGGAGTTTCGCTCCCTGGTGCGGATATGGCAGGATCCCGCGCCTTGACGATCCTTGTTGATGACCTCGTGCCGGATCAGCTGTGCGCGATCGTGGAGCCGTTGCTGTCGGCGCCGCCCCGGCGCCGTACGGCGGCCGGCACCGCACCATCCCAGCAGCATGGGACTCAGGACGTGCTGCTTGATCCGGAGGACCGCCGCCGCTGGGTGCGGGGCGGCACCGGTGTGCGGTCGGTGTGCTCACGGGGCGTTGGTGCCGGTAGCTGCGCGAAGATCTCCAGCCCGCGGTCGTTCTTCCCGTCTGGGGTGAGATCCTCCCAGCCCTCGATCTCGGCGAGCGTCCGCTCGGCCCAGCCGTCGACGGTGTTGAGGAGGCTGATGAAAAAGTCGACGGCCAGCGCCCGCAGGTAGACCTGGTCCTGCAGCACGGCCCGGCCGTCGAGGAACTCCTGCTTGACGGCGCCGCCGAAGCGCAGCATCTGCTGAGCGTCGCCGCGCACCTGCTCCAAGGTGGCGACGAGCTGCTCTTTGGTCCCCAGCGGAGCGATGAACAGCCGGAGCATCGCCTCGAAGTCCATCGCAAACGGCGACACCGGAGTATCGAGCCACTCGCGCAGCACCTGCCGCCCCGCGTCGGTGATCGCGTAGACCGTCCGCGGCCGCCTCCCGACGTACTCGCGCTTGGCTACGGCCAGCCCCATGGCGGCCAGCCGCTTGACCTCGCGGTAGATCGCGCTCTCGGCCCGTGGCCAGACGTAGCGGAAGTAGCGGACCCGCTGCTGGGCCAGCTCGTAGGTGGACCACGGGTGCACGGCCAGCTGCGCCAGGACGGCGTACGAGGTCGTTGTGAGGCCCGACGGCGCATCGTTCATGGGTCTTGACATACTCCAAACGCGAGTATTAGGTTTACTAGCGTTTGGAGTATAGCAGTGGGCCGGGCCCGGGCCAACCGACCGGCCCGGGGGGAGGTCACGGACATGACCACCATCGACACCATCGACCTCGCAGGACTCGACGGCGGACCTGTCAGCCTCGCCACCAAGCAGCTCGACGAACTGGACTCGCGGGTCCAGGGTCGGTTGCTGCGCCCCGGCGACCAGGGCTGGGACGAGGCCGTTGCGATCTGGAACGGCATGGCGGCCAGGCTCCCTGCCCTGGTCCTCCAGCCGGTCTCGGCCCACGAGGTCGCCGCCGCCGTCGGGTTCGCCCGCGAGCATGGGCTGCTGCTCAGCGTCAAGGGCGGGGGCCACAACATCGCCGGAACCTCCATGGCACCGGGCGGCCTGACCCTCGACCTGTCCCGCATGCGCCAGGTCGACGTCGACCCCGGCGCCAAGCTCGCCCACGTCGGCCCGGGGTGCCTGCTCGGCGAGGTCGACCAGGCAACCCAGGCCCACGGGCTGGCCACCGTGCTCGGCTTCGTGTCCGATACCGGCGTGGCCGGCCTGACCCTGGGGGGCGGCTTTGGCTATCTGAGCCGCCGGTTCGGCTGGACGGTCGACAACCTCGCCGAGGTCGAGATCGTCACCGCCGACGGTGCGATCCGCACCGCCAACCGCGACCAGCATCCCGGGCTGTTCTGGGCGCTGCGGGGTGGTGGCGGCAACTTCGGGGTCGTCACCCGGTTCAGCTTCCGCCTGCACCAGGTCGGCCCGATAATCACCGGCGGCCTGATCATCTGGAGCGCGGAGCGGGCCGCCGAGGTGCTGGCCGCCTACCGCGACCTCACCAAATCGGCGCCGCGGGAGCTGACTGCCGCGGCGATCGTGCGACTCGCCCCGCCGGCCCCGTTCCTGCCCCAGGCCTGGCACGGCAAGCCCATCGCCGGGATCCAGGTGTGCCACAGCGGCGCCAACGCCGACGCCGACCTTGCCCCCCGTTCGCGCGCTCGGGAACCCGATCGTGGACCTGGTCACCCCCAAGCCGTATGTGGCCATGCAGTCGATGCTGAATGCCATGGAGCCCAAGTGGCTGCACCGCTACTGGAAGGCCGAGTTCTTCCCTGGCCTGTCGAGCGAATTCCTGGACGCCTTCCGTGAGAGTGGGCTGCGGGTGACCTCGCCGCTGTCCCAGTCGGTCATCTTCCACCTGGCCGGCGCGCTCAACGACCACGAGGACGACGACGGGGCGGTCGGCAACCGCGACGCCCACTACATCGGCGGGTTCAACGCCACCTGGCCGCCCGGCGCCCCCGCCGACCCCCACCTGGCCTGGGCCCGGGCTGGATGGGCGCGGATCCGGCCGTTCTCCACCGGCGGGAACTACGTCAACTTCCAGCTGCCCGACGACGACGCCACCCGGACCGCCGCCGCCTACCGGAACAACTACCAGCGCCTCCAACGGGTCAAGGCCACCTACGACCCGGACAACGTCTTTCGCGTCAACCGCAACATTCCCCCAGCAGGTCATTGAGAGCAGAGGATGAGCGGCTGGGAGCCCACTCTTCCTCGCGATTGATACGCGCCGGTGCGGACAGACCAACCCAGACTGGCTCCTAACCAGCCAAGAGGATCGAAACGCCTTTTTAGGGCCGTCAGCCGGCGGCCGGCTCTCCGTCCTCGATGTCGCCAGCTGGGCCGGGAAGGTGCTCGAACAGGTAGTAAACGGCCAGCAGGCCGAAGATGATCAGCGCGGCGACCGGCGACCAGAACGCCGCGATCAGGGTGCCCGCCGCATAGGCCACCCCGCCCAGGGTGAAGCCGGGCACGGACTGGCGCAGCGCACTCGGCGGCAGCGCCGCCCCGAGCGAGCGCGCGTGGGTGACCACATACACCCAGACGCCGTCAAAGCCTGCGGAGATCGCGATCATGACGATGCCGTAGGTCACCGTGGCCGCGGTCCCGCCCTCCTCGAGCAGGTGCTCGGCCACCAGCGCGGTCGGGAACGGGATCGCCACGATGCCCATGAGCAGCAGGAGGTTGAGCACCAGCAGGGGCCGGTCCACCCGGTTGACGTGCGCCAGGATCGTGTGGTGGTTCAGCCACATGATCCCGATCGTGAGGAAGCTGACGACGTAGGCGAAGTAGTCCGGCCAGGCGTGCAGCAGCACCCCGGCCGTGAGCACGCCCGACCCGATCGGCAGCAGTTCCAAGACCAGGAGCGTGATCGCCACCGCGAACACCCCGTCGCTGAACGCCTCTGCCCGCTTGCTGTCCATACCCGGTCAGCCCTTCACGGTCAGCCGTCCGCGGTCGGCGGGGCGGGCGCGGCAGACGGCTGGGCCGGCTCGGCAGGCGGTTGAGGCGACGTGGCCTCGGGCGGGCCGGGCGGGGCAGCGGGCTGGGCCGGCCCGGCGGCAGGCGGGGCCACCGACCGGGCTAGCAGGGACGCCACGTCCACGATTTCCAGCGTCTCGCTGGCCTCGCCGGAGCTCTTCTTGGCGCTGATCGCATCGCCGAGCAT
>WNGD01005346.1_pt1 | contig 13686 bp, 14 predicted proteins | sample 5400671 | NCBI WGS metagenome assembly WNGD01 (sample SAMN13153369, study PRJNA577476) | soil metagenome | isolation source: 40 cm soil or saprolite under grassland replicate 2 | place: USA:California | collected 2016-06-15
GGTCCTCGAACAGCACGGAGTAGTAGCCCGGCGCCCACGGGCCGTCTTCCGGCGGATGGACGATCTTCGCACCGATCCCGAGCAGGAACTCGTGCACGGCGTCCACGTCGGCCCGCTCGCGGGCGCGGAAGCAGACGTGATGGAGGCCGACGCGGAGCTGCGCGAAGCGCTCGTCGCACCAACGGTCCTCCGCCTTGACGATGCCGACCGCCGTCCGCCCGCCCACGCAGTAGAGGATGCCGTCCGCCTTGAGGACGGGCGCCAAGCCGAGGAAGCCGAGCACCTGCTCGTAGAAGGGCAGGCAAGCCTCGAACTTGCTGACGGTGAGCATGACGTGGGCGATGCCGTTCACTTCCATGGGCTGAACCGCATGACACGTCGCTGCAGCTACGTCCAGGCCGACGTCTTCACCCGCCCGGGCGTCAGACGATCTCGAGGTTGAAGATCCGTACTTCCCGGACCAACCGGAAGTCCTTCTCGTTGCGGGTGACCACCGCCGCCCCGATCGAGCGGGCGGTCAGTGCGATGAGGGCATCGTTTGTATTCGCCTTGCAGAGCAACGCGGGTCTCCTGGGTCGGGTCGCATAGGGAAGCCAGCTTCATGTCCGCCCTCGGCTGAGATAGTCGTGCCGCATGCGTCGAGGGAACTCCCTCCGGCCGATGGCGCCGCTCCGCCTCGGCATCAGCGCCTGCCTCCTCGGCCAGGAGGTGCGCTGGGACGGCGCCCACAAGCGCGACCCGTTCCTGGCCGAGACGCTCGGGCGCTTCGTCGAGTGGGTGCCCGTCTGCCCCGAGGTGGAGCTCGGCCTCGGCGTGCCGCGCGAGCCGATCCGCCTCGAGGGCGATCCGGTGGCCCCGCGGCTAGTGGCCGCGAAGAGCCGCCAGGACCTGACCCGCGCGATGACGCGCCTCGCCCGGGCGCGCGTCGTGGAGCTCGCGCGCCTGGATCTCGACGGCTACGTGCTCAAGAAGGACTCGCCCAGCTGCGGCATGGAGCGCGTGCGGGTGTACGGCAACGGCCGCCGGACGCTGCGCCGTGGCACCGGCCTCTTCGCGCACGCGCTCATGGAGCGGCTGCCGCTCCTGCCGGTCGAGGAGGAGGGGCATCTCCGCGACGCCGCCCTGCGCGCGAGCTTCATCGAGCGCGTGTTCGCCTACGCGCGCTGGAAGGGCGCGCTCGCCGCCGGCATGACGCGCCGGCGCCTGGCCGCCTTCCACGCGGCACACGAGCGCCTGGTCCTCGCGCACGATCCCGCCGCCTGTCGCCGCCTGGACGCGCTGGTCGCGAATGCCGGGAAGCGGCCTCTGCGCGCCGTCGTCGCCGACTACGGCGCCGGTTTCATGGAGGCGCTCCGCACGCAGGTCCCTCCCTCTACCCGGCGGCGCGCACCGCGGCGGCCGGCGCCGCCGGCTGCTCGACGATCGCCCACAGCGCGACGAGCGGCGTCACGACCAGCGCCTCGGCGGCCGCGAAGCTCGCCTTGAAGACGACGAAGCGCCCGAGGCCGAGCTGCGTCACCCCGAGCGCCACGTGGGCGAGGAGCACCGGCGGCGCGAACACGAGCAGACCCGCGCCGCCGAGCGCGAGCCCGCGCGCCAGCGTGCCGCGTGGCAGCCACCCGAGCCACGGCTGCGTGTCGCGGCTCCAGCCGAGCGGCGCCACCTTCCCCGAGCGCACGTGCCCGCGCACGAGCCGCGTCGCAATGAGGCAGGTGAGGAAGGGCAGGATGACACTCGTCCCGATCGTGTCCCCGGCGATGCTCTGCTGGCCCCAGAGCGGCACCACGTCGGCGCCGCGGAACATGAGCCAGGCGATGGCCGCGTTGAGCAGGAAGTTGAACCCGGCGGCGCCCACGCCCTGCTCGAGGAGGAGATAGCGGCGCTGCGCCTGGGACACGAGCGCCCTTATAGCGTATCTTCGCGGGTGGATGTCCACGACCCCGCGCCCCGCCGTCGTCCTGGGGGGCGGGCTCGCGGGCCTCGCGGCGGCGCGACTCCTGCGGCGCCATTTCCCGCGCGTCGTCGTCCTCGAGCGCGACCGGCGGCCGGAGACGGCCGCGCCCGAGGACGCGTTCGCCGCCTGGGAGCGGCGCGGCGTGCCGCAGTTCCGCCACTCGCACGCCTTCCTGGCGCGCCTCCGCGTCGTGCTGCTCGCCCACCTCCCCGACGTGCTCGACCGGCTGCGCGCCGCCGGCGTCCGCGAGTTCGGCCTCGACGAGGTGACACCGCCCGGCGTCACGCTCACGCCGCGCGCCGACGACGAGGACGTCGTCCTCCTCGCCTGCCGGCGCTCGACCTTCGAGTGGGCGCTGCGCGCGAGCGTCGCCGGGCGGCCGGGGATCGAGCTGGGCGAGGGCGTCGTGGTGGAGGGCCTGGTCGGCGAGGCGCGCGACGGCGCGCGCCCCGCCGTGACCGGCGTGCGGCTCGCGGACGGCAGCACCATCCCCGCGGCGATCGTGGTCGACGCGACCGGCCGGCGCTCGCGCGCGCCCACGTGGCTCGCCGCGCTCGGTGCGCCCGCGCCCTACGAGCGGAGCGCCGAGACCGGCATCTTCTACTACACGCGCTTCTACCGCCTGCGCCGCGGCCGCGGGCCGCGCGGCACGACGGGGCTGGTCGCGGGCGACCTCGGCTGGGTGAAGCTCGCCATCTTTCCGGGCGACAACCGCACCTTCTCGATCACGGTCGGCGCGCCGGTGGACGACCACGCGCTCCGCGGCCTCGCCGAGCCGGCGCGCTTCGAGCGCTTCCTGCACGCCTTCCCGGCGGTCGCGCCGTGGCGCACGCGCGGCACCTCGGTGCCGATCGCGGGCGAGGAGACGCCCGTCCTCGTCATGGGACGGCTCCGCAACCGTCTGCGGCGCTTCGTCGATCGGCGCGGGCTCCCGCTCGCGACCGGCTTCTTCGCGATCGGCGACGCCGCCTACCACTCGAACCCGATCTACGGGCGCGGCGCGCCCTCGGGCCTGGTGCAGGCGGCGCTGCTCGACGAGGCGCTCGAGCGCCACCCCCGCGACCTGGCGGCGGCCGCACGCCACCTCGACCGTCGCAGCGAGGCCGAGCTGCGCCCGTTCTGGGAGGCCGCGGTCGCCGGCGATCGTCGCGCGCTCGGCGAGCGCCGTGCGTTCGCGCTGACGAGCCCGCGCGCCTGGCTGGTCGGCGTCGCCGAGCAGGCCTTCGGCTGGTTCGTCGACCGCGCCATCGTGCCCGCCATGCGCGTCGACCCGGTGGTGTTCCGCGGGCTGCTGCGCGTCTTCAACATGCTCGACCCGCCCGAGCAGCTGCTGCGCGACCCGGAGCTGGTGCTGCGCGCGCTACCGGTCCTCGCGCGCGTGCTCAGCGGGGATGAGCCGGCGCACCTCTTCCCGCGCGTCGAGCGCGACGCGGTGCTCGCGCAGCTCGGAAGCTAGGATCGACCCGACGGGAGCGAGCGCGTGTCTACGCGCGCTGCACCGCCGCGCGCGCGAGCGGCGCGCGCCCGTCGCGCCGGTGCCGGACCAGCGCCTCGAACAGGCGCCGCTGCCGCTCGTCGCCGAGCGCGCCCAGCTCGGGGTGCCACTGCACGCCGATCAGGAAGGGGTGGCGCTCGGATTCGACCGCCTCGATGACGCCGTCGGGGCTCCACGCGACGGCGCGCAGCCCCAGGCCTAGGCGGCCGACCGCCTGGTGGTGGACGGAGTGCACCGTGAGCTCGGTCGCGCCGAGGATGCGCGCGAGCCGGCTCGCCGGCTCGATGCTCACCAGATGCTCGACCGGGCGGAGCTCCGGATGGCGGTGCCGGACCTTGTCACCGAAGTGATCCGGGATGTGCGACAGGAGGTCGCCGCCGAGCGCAACGTTCACCAGCTGCATGCCGCGGCAGATGCAGAGGATGGGAAGATCCTGGCGGGCGAGCGCCGCGCGTGCGAGCGCCAGCTCGAAGCCGTCGCGCTCGGGCAAGATGCCGTAGTTCGCCTCGTGGCGGACGCCGCCGTAGTGCGCCGGATCGACGTCGCCGCCGCCCGGGAGGATGAGGGCGGCGATCACCCCGAGCGCCTCCGGGATATCGCCCTCGACCGCCGGCAGCACGATCGGCACGCCGCCCGCCAGCCGGACCACGTCCACGTACTCGCACGGGAGGGAGAAGGTCTGCCGCTGCCCCGCCCTGCCGTAGCTGGAGATGCCGATGAGAGGTCGCGCCACCGCCTGCTCCGGCCCCCAGAGTAGCGGGCGCGGGCGCGAGGTTCCAGCAGTGCGCCCGCTGTGGTAGGGCCGGCCATGGCCTTCCCGCGCCAGGTGCCCCACATCCCGCGCCTCTCCGAGTTCCACGAGCTGCTCGAGGACGTGGTCTACGCCCACGCCGATGGGGTGCCGCTGCGCTTCGACCACTACCGTCCGCGGAAGGTCGAGGGTCCGGCGCCCGCGGTGATCTTCATCCACGGAGGCGCCTGGATGCACGGCGACCCGAGCCAGGCGGCTGGCAACGCGCTGCACTTCGCCCGCCGCAGCATCGCGACCGTCTCCCTCTCGTACCGCCTCGCGCCCGCCCACCGCTTCCCCGCCCCGCTCGACGACGTGCGCCACGGGCTCCGCTGGGTGCGCGCGCACGCGGGCGAGCTCGGCATCGATCCCGAGCGCCTGGCGCTCCTCGGGCTGTCGGCAGGCGCCCACCTCGCCCTGCTCGCGCACGTCGCGCGTGGCGTTCCGGAGCTGGCGCCCGACCTGCCGCCCGAGCTGGGCGACGTGCGCGAGGACGTGCGCGCCGTGATCGTGCACTACGGGCCGTTCGACCTCTCCCGCAGTCGCCCGTTCCCCGACGGGATCGACCCCACGGCCGAGCTCCTCGGCCCGCGCTCCGCCGAGCCCGCCTGGGTGCGCCTCGCCTCGCCGACCGAGCACGCGGCCAACGCGACCGCGCCCGTGCTCGTGATCCACGGCACCGCCGACACGATCGTCTCCTACCGTCAGTCGGTGCGCATGCACGAGGCGCTGGTGGCGGCGGGGAAAGCGGCGGAGCTCCTCCTCCTCGAGGGCGCGCCGCACGCCTTCCAGATCGACTGGCGGGGCGAGGCGAACCGGCGGGCAAACGAGGCGATGGACGCCTTCCTCGAGCGGCATCTGCGCACGGAGCCGTGAGCTCCCCGACGATTCACGGTCGCTGCGACCCGCGATTCGCCGCGGTGCGCGATGCCTTCGCGGCGAATTTCGAGGCGGGACGGGAAGTCGGTGCGTCGTTCGCGGCGACCGTCGAAGGCGAGTGCGTGGTCGATCTCTGGGGCGGCTCGGCGGACGCGGCAAGAACGCGCGCATGGGAGCGCGACACGATCGTCAACCTGTTCTCGACCACCAAGGCGATGACCGCGCTGTGCGCTCACATCCTCGTCGATCGCGCACAGCTCGACGTGGACGCGCCCGTGGCGCGCTACTGGCCCGAGTTCGCGCAGGCGGGGAAGGAGCGGATCACGACGCGGCACCTCCTGACCCACACGGCAGGGCTCGCCGCGCTCCGGCGGCCGCTGCCGACCGAGGCGCTGTACGACTGGACGCGAATGGTCGAGGCGCTGGCCGCGGAGACACCGTGGTGGGAGCCGGGAAGCGCCCACGGCTACCACGCGCTGACCTACGGGTACCTCGTCGGCGAGGTCGTCCGCCGCATCACCGGGAAGACCCTGGGAACGTTCCTCCGCGAAGAGGTGACCGCACCTCTCGGTGCCGACTTCCACATCGGCCTCGCGCCATCGGAAGATGCTCGCGTCGCCGAGATGGTGCCCCCGAGCCCGGCGGAGACCGCGGCAGATCCGTCCCCAGCTCTCGACCCGCAGTCGGTATCCGGCAGGGCGTTGAGCAACCCGCCGCTCAGAGCCGAGTTTGCGAACCGGCCCGAATGGCGGCGAGCGGAGATCCCGGCCGCGAACGGGCACGGGAACGCCCGCTCGGTCGCGCGGGTGATGGCTGCGCTCGCGTGTGGCGGCCGGCTCGGCGGCGTGCGCCTGCTCGGCGAGCAGACGATCGCGAAGGCGATCGAGGAGCAGCGCTACGGGAAGGACCTCGTCCTCGGGTTCACGATGCGCTGGGGCCTCGGGTTCATGCTGACCAGCCGAGAGCTTCCGCTCGGTTCGAACCCGCGGACCTTCGGCCACGGCGGCTGGGGCGGGTCGCTCGGCTTCGCCGACCTCGACGCCCGCGTGAGCTGGGCCTACATCATGAACAAGATGTCCCCCGGCACCACGGGCGACACCCGCGCCGCCGGCATCCTGGCAGCGCTGTACGGATCACCGTCGTTGACCGACGCGAGCGCGCGGTGGTAGGCGGGGGGGCCCTGGTATGAGTTCAGCCCTGCGCTTGGTCACCCCCGTCATCGCGGCCCCGCGGGGGCAGATCGACTGCAGCAACCCCGACCGCTCGGTCACGCGGAGCGGCCCGTGAGCGCCGAGCCGGGCCGGTTCCGGAAGACCGAGGCGCTCTTTGCGCGGGCGCAGCGCGTCGTGCCGGGCGGCATCTACGGGCACCAGTCGCCGCTCATGCTCGTTCCCGGCGCCTACCCCTACTTCTTCGCGCGCGGGCAGGGGGCGCACGTCTGGGACGTGGACGGGAACCAGTACATCGATCTCATGTGCTCCTACGGGCCGATCGTGCTCGGCCACAACCACCCGCGCGTCGAGGAGGCGGCGCGCCGGCAGGCGGCCGACGGCGACTGCTTCAACGGGCCCGGTCGGGCGTGGGTCGAGCTGGCCGAGCACCTGGTACGACTCACGCCGTGGGCGGCGTGGACCGTGTTCGCGAAGAACGGCTCCGACGTCTGCACCTGGGCGACGGAGGTGGCGCGCGCGGCGACGGGGCGGCGAAAGATCCTGATGGCGCAGGGCGCGTATCACGGGGCGCACGCCTGGTGCACGCCCATTCCGGACGGCACCACGCCCGAAGACCGCGCGCACGTCGTCCACTATCGCTACAACGACCTGGGCAGCGTCGACGCGGCGCTCGCCGCGAACCCGGGCGACGTGGCGGCGGTCATGGTGAGCCCGTTCCGGCACGATGTCTTCCACGACCTGGAGATGCCGGCCCCCGGGTTCTTCCCGGGGCTGCGCGAGCGCGCGGACCGCCTCGGCGCCGTCCTCGTCCTGGACGACGTGCGCGCGGGCTTCCGCCTCCACCTGGGCGGCTCGGGCGAGCACGTCGGCCTGCAACCCGACCTCGCCTGCTACTCGAAGGCGCTCGGCAACGGCCACGCGATCGCCGCCTGCCTCGGCCGCGAGGCGCTGCGTGAGGCGGCGACGCGAGTCTTCTTCACCGGCTCGTTCTGGACCAGCGCGGTGGCGATGGCGGCGGCGATCGCCTGCCTCGCGGAGCTCGAGTCGAGCGGCGCGCTCGCACACATGGCGCAGGTCGGGAGCGCGCTGCGGACCGGCATCGAGCAGCAGGCGGCGGCGCACCATCTCGAGATCCGCTACAGCGGACCGCCGGCCATCCCCTTCATGACCTTCGTGGCGGACGAGGGCTCGTTCGAGCGGAGCCGCGTCTTCGCGGCGGCGTGCGCCGCGCGGGGCGTCTACCTCCACCCGCACCACAACTGGTTCGTCTCGGCGGCGCTCGGCGAGGCCGACGTCGCGCGCGTGCTCGAGGTGACGGGAGAGGCGTTCCGGGAGGTCCTGCGCGGGAGCGCGGGATGAAATGACCATCCGCTGCGCCACGCCTGCGGACGAGGACGCCGTCCTGACGCTCTTCGAGCAGCTCTTCGACCCGCCCGGCCGCCGCCTGCGCGGCTACACGCGCGCGCGCGGCGCGGCGGGCTTCCGCCACGCGCTCGCCAACCCCGATGCCGACCTCCTGCTCGCGGTGGCGGAGGACGGCGCGATCATCGGCCTCTCGTCCGTGTACGTCGACCTCGAGTCCATCCGCTTCGGCCGGCGCTGCTGGCTCGAGGACCTGGTGGTCACGGCCCGGCGCCGGAGCCAGGGCATCGGCCGCCGCCTGCTCGACGCGTCGACCGCGTGGGCGCGCGAGCGCGGCTGCACGCATCTCCTGCTCAACTCGGCGGTCACGCGCACGGACGCACACCGCTTCTACCTGGCGAGCGGCATGACGCAGACCGCGCTCAACTTCGGCCGCGAGATCGAGTGATGGCCGCGCCCTACACGCTCTACGTGATGTCGAACAGCCCGTACTCGGACAAGATCCGCACGTACCTCAGGCTGAAGCGCCTGCCCGTCGTCGAGGTACGCGAGAACCTGCGCAACCGCGAGCAGGTGCTCCGGGCGCGTACGGGCAGGACCATGGTGCCGGTCGTCATCACGCCAGCCGACGAGGCCCTGAACGACTCGACCCACATCACGCGCAGGCTCGAGGCGGCCTGCCCCACGCCAGCGCTCCGCCCCGCGGACCCGGGCCGCTGCGGTCTGGACGCCCTCCTCGAGGACTACGCCGACGAGTGGGTGGTGCGCGTCATGCTCGCCTCGCGCTGGCTGCACGAGCCCGACGCGCAGCACAACCGGACCGTCATCGCCGCCGACATGACCTGCGGCGCGCCGGAGGTCGAGGTCGCGGTGGCCAAGGAGATGTTCCCGCAGGCGATCGTGGCGACGCTGCCGCCCATGGGCGCCACGCGCGAGACGCTCGGCTTCCTGCTCGACGACCTGGGCGGCCTGGTCACGGACCTCGACGCGCTCTTCGCGGCGCATCGCTTCCTCGGCGGCGCGGAGCCGACGGTCGCCGACCTGGCGTTCTACGGGCAGCTGAACCAGATCCGCCGCGACCCGACCGGACGCGTCATGGTCGGCGACCCGGCCCGGCCGCACGGGCGCTGGCTCGCCGACGTCGAGCGGCGGGCGGACGGCGCGGCGCCCGAGCACGCGAGCGACGCCGCGCCGGACGGCGAGGCGCTGGCCCCGCTCGCCCGCCGGATCGCGCGCACCTACCTGCGCTTCGCGGTCGCCAACGCGAAGGCGCTCGAGGAGGCGCCCAGGGGACCGCTCACCGTCGAGCTGGACGACGGCGTGCCGTTCCAGGCGGCGCGCGCCGGCTACAACCGGAAGTGCCTCCAGGCGCTGCTCGGCGAGCTGGAGGGGGCGGTCGCGGCGGCGGGACGGCTCGCGGGCGGGGCGGCGGACCGGGAGATCTTCGCGGAGCTCGCCGGGCTCGGGGGGCTTCTCGCGCCGTACCCGACGCTCGCGCGGGCGTGCGCTGGCTAGTACTGCGGGCCGTACAAGCGACGCTATTCGACGATGTCCTTTTTGAGACTCTGGACGAACGCGACCACGTCGCGCTGTTCGGCCTCGGGTACCTTGAGCTTCGCCAGGGTCGCGGCGGCATGGCCGAGGAACACGTTCCAGTCGCTCTCGCTGATGCGCATACCCCGGTGGACGAGCAGCATGTCCCTGCCGCGATAGTACATCGGTCCGCCCGCGCTCGCACAGAGGAAGTCGATCAGTAGCTGCTTCTCGTGCTTGACGCCGTCTTCCCCGCGATGCGCCCAGAAGCGGCCGAGCTGCGGGTCGGCCTGGAGCCGGGGCAGCAGGTCGTTCGCCACCGCCGAGATCGCGTCGTACCCACCAAGGCGCTCGTACAGGGTCTTCGTCGCGTGGCTCATGGTGTTCTCCTCGAGTCCGTGGGACGCCCGCCACGCCTGCGGCGCCGCCCTCCGGTCTGGGCGGCACGTCCCAGGTGGACGGGGCGAGGCCTCTTCGGAGTGTCGTGTAGCCTCCGTGGGGGTGTTTGGGCAAGCATCTCTCCTACCGCCGCCGCTTCGAGCGCGGCCCCGACCCGTAGTCGCCGAACGGGTCGTCGCGCTCGCGGACCACCTGCCGGAACCCGACCGCGCGGGCGCGGGCGACGAAGTCGAGCCCCTCCTGCGTGTGCCGCGCGATGCCGTCGAAGAGCGAGCCGAGCGTGCGGCTCGACGACAGGCCCATGTTCTCGGCGGTCTGGTTGCAGAGGAGCTTCAGCATGACGAGCTGACTCGTCGGCACCTGCGCCATGCGGCGCGCGAACGCGAGCGCATGCTCGTGGAGGCGGTCGTCGGCCACGGTCTCGAGGACGAGCCCGACGCGCGCCGCCTCGGGCGCGGGGATCTCGTCGCCCGTCAGGAGATAGCGCTTCGCGCGCTCGAGCCCCAGGCGGTAGACCCACATCGCCGTGGTCGGCGTGCCCCACACGCGCGAGGGCGGGTAGCCGAACGACGCGCCCTCGGCGGCGATGATGATGTCGGCGCAGAGCACCATGTCGGTGCCGCCGCCGATGCACCAGCCCTGGACCGCCGCGATGGTCGGCTTGGCCGCGTACCAGAGCTTCATGTACGTGTCGACGAAGCGCGAGATCATGCGGAGATCGGCGACCGAGTCCCACACGCGCCCGCGCTTCGCCTCGCCGGCCTGCGCCTCGGTCGACCAGTCGAGACCGTAGCCGGCGCAGAAGGCGGGGCCCTCGGCGCGGAGCAGGATGACGCGCACGGCGGGGTCGGCGTCGGCCTCGTCGATGGCGGCCCCGAGCTCGTCGCGGAGCGCCGGGGTGATCGTGTTGTACTCGTCGGGCCGCGCCAGCACGATCGAGCGCACGCCGGCCTCGGTCTCCGTGCGGAGCGTCTTCATCGGCGCTCCCCGGGCTCGAAACTGCCGTGGCGGCCCGCGCCCCCGGCGAAGCGCGCGGCGCCCGCCAGCGTCTCGCCGGAGCGGATCACCTCGGCGCCGCGGCGGAACTCGTTCCGCATCGCCTGCTCGAACGGCATCCCCCACTGCTCGTAGGCGGACAGGCGGTCGGCGCGGAGGCAGCGCTGCGGGAAGCGAGCGAGCTGATGCGCGAGCTCGACCGCGGCGTCGCGCGCCCGCCCGCGCTCGACCAGGCGGTTCGCGAGGCCCATGCGGAGCGCCTCCTCGCCCGCGACGCCGCGCCCCGTGAGGATCATGTCCATCGCCTGGCTGTGGCCGATGAGGCGCGGGAGGCGCACCGTGCCGAGGTCGACCAGCGGTACACCCCAGCGCCGGCAGAAGACGCCGAAGACGGCGTCCGTGGCGGCGACGCGCAGGTCACACCACAGCGCCAGCTCGAGGCCGCCCGCGACCGCGTACCCCTCGACCGCGGCGATGACCGGCTTTCCGAGCAGCATGCGCGACGGCCCCATGGGCCCGTCCCCGTCCTCGCTGATCGCCCACCCGTGGCCGGAGATCGTCGCGCCGCGCCGGAGCTGACCGGAGGCGACCGCCTTCAGATCCGCGCCGGCGCAGAACGTGCCGCCCGCGCCGGTCAGGACCGCGACCGCGAGCGCCTCGTCGGCGTCGAAGCGGCGAAACGCCTCCACCAGCGCCGCCGCGGTCGGGTCGTCGACCGCGTTCCGCACCTCGGGCCGGTTGATGGTGACGACGGCGACCTCGCCGTCCGTGTCGAATAGGACCGTGCTCATGCGCGTCCTCCCTCTGGCAGGCCTCTCCCCCCTCCTCTATAAGAGGCCCGGCCCTCACGCGAGATCGGGATGTACGAGCGCTTCTTCGGCCTCGCCGACGCGCCCTTCCGGCTGACCCCGGACCCGCGCTACCTCTTCCTCTCGCCGAAGCACGCCGAGGCCCTCGCCCACCTGAAGCTCGGGCTCCGCGAGTCGAGCGGGTTCGTCTGCATCACGGGCGAGGTCGGCACCGGGAAGACGACCCTCCTGCGCGCCTTCCTGGCCGGCCTCGGCCCCGAGACCGCGACCGCCTACATCTTCAACCCGCCGCTCTCGGCGCTCGAGCTGCTGAAGACGATCAACGGCGAGCTCGGTCTCTTCGCCAAGACGCGCAGCCGAAAGAAGCTGGTCGATGCGCTCAACGTCCACCTCCTCGCGCAGCGTGAGGCGGGGCGGCGCTCGATCGTCATCATCGACGAGGCGCAGGCCCTCTCGATCGACGTCCTGGAGCAGCTCCGCCTCCTCTCGAACCTCGAGACGACGACCGAGAAGCTGCTCCGCATCGTGCTGGCCGGCCAGCCGCAGCTCCGCGCCCTCCTCCTCCATCCCGAGCTAGTGCAGCTGAACCAACGCATCACGCTCCGCTGGCACATGGGGCCGCTCTCCCGCCGCGAGACGGTCGCGTACGTGCTCCACCGCCTGCGCATCGCGGCCGGCGGCGACCCCCCGCCACGCATCTTCACGCGCCCGGCCCTCCGCCTCGTGCACCGCATCTCGCGCGGCGTGCCGCGCGTCGTCAACATGGTGGCGCACCGCTCGATGGTCGCCGCGTTCGCGGCCGAGCGCCGGGTGGTGAACGCGGCGTGCGTGCGCCAGGCGTACCGCGAGATCGGGGCGCTGCCGCTCGCCGCCGCCGCGCCGGCGTCGCGGCGGACGGCGTGGGCCGCGGCCGCAGTCGGCGCGTGGCTCGGCGTGGTCGCGCTCGGCGTGGTCGCGCTCGCGTGGCGGCCGGAGCTGCGCCTCGGCGGCGCGAGCGAGAGCCCCGCGCCGAGCGCCGTCGCGACGCCGGCCGAGGAGACGCCGGCGCCCGCGGTGGCGGAGGTGACGCCGCCTCCCCCCGCGCCGAGCGCCGTCGCGACGCCGGCCGAGGAGACGCCGGCGCCCGCGGTGGCGGAGGTGACGCCGCCTCCGCCGACGGCGGAGCCCGCCCCACCCGAAGCGGAGCCCGCCGCGCCCGTGCCGGCCGCCGATCCCGCGCCACCAGTGACGCCAGCCGACGAGGTCGAACGCCGGCTGGCGAGCCTCGATGCGCGCACGAGCGAGCGCGCCGCGGTCGGCGCGATCCTCGCCGCCTGGCACGTGCGGCCGCTCGCCGACGACGAGGCCGCGGATCTCGCGCAGGTCGCGGCCCGCCGGGGCCTCGAGGACCTGCGGCTGGTCGGCAACGGGAGCATGCTGCGTCTCCTCGACCTGCCCGCGATCCTCGAGCTGCACATCCCCGGCACCGACCAGCCGCGCGCGGTCGCGCTCACGGGCATGTCGGACGGCCGCTCCGTCCTCGTCATCGACGGCAGCCCCACACCCGTCGACGCCGCCTTCCTCGACCGGCACTGGTTCGGCGCGGCGCATGTCCTCTGGCGAGATTTCGAGGCGCTCGGGCGGACGTTCGGGCGCGGGTGGCACGGCGCGCCGGTGGCGCGCCTCCAGGCGCTGCTCCGCCGCGCCGGCGCGTACGAGGGAAAGGAGACCGGCCAGCTCGACGCCGCGACCGAGGCCGCGGTGCGCGCCTTCCAGCGTGCGCGCTTCCTCGCCGTCGACGGACGCGTCGGGCGGCTCACGCGCATCGTCCTCTACGCGGCCGCCGGCGGCTATCCGCGACCGGCGCTCGGGGCGTCGTCGTGAGCTCCATCCTCGATGCGTTGAAGAAGCTCGAGGCGGCCGAGGCACCCCCCGCGCGCGCGCCTGCGATCCCGCGGGAGCGGCCCCGCGCGCTCGGGCTCACGGCCGCTGGCATCGCGCTCGCGTTCGGCGCGGGGGCCGGGTCGACCTTTTTCCTGCGCGCCGGGCACGCACCCGCGCTGGCGCCGGCGGTCGCCGCCCCGAGCCGGCCGCCCACCGCGCCCGTGGTCGCCGTCGAGCCTCCGCCGCCAACACCCGCGGCGGTGGTGGTGGAGGCTCTGCCGCTCGCCGCGCCCGCCGCGCCGCTGCCGCAGGCGGCGGTGGACGCCGAGCCTCCGCGCGCCCGGGTCGCGGCCGCGGCCTCCGCCCCGCCACCCGTCGCACCGCCCGCCGTCCGGCCGCGCGAGCCGCCGGCCGTGGCGCGCCGGGCCGAGCCG